>Ga0209476_10001129_pt1 | contig 18178 bp, 18 predicted proteins | sample KloWWTrecipitate_FD_187179 | JGI IMG/M metagenome (GOLD analysis project Ga0209476, IMG submission 187179) | Active sludge microbial communities from Klosterneuburg, Austria, studying microevolution and ecology of nitrifiers - Klosterneuburg... | ecosystem: Engineered > WWTP > Aerobic digester... | reverse complement strand
AGGGCGGGTCCGGGTGCGATCAGGCACGGGAGAGGTCGTCGCGGTCATCGCAGTTCCTCCTGCATCAACATCGAGCCGGTCGGGCATTCGGCCACGCATACGCCGCAACCCTTGCAGTAGTCGCTGAGTACCGCGTAGGCACCGTCGCTGCGGACGATGGCCAGGTCCGGGCAATACTGCAGGCAGTTGTCGCAATGGGTGCACTGGCCGCAGGAGAAGCAACGCTCGGCCTCGGCCAGTGCCTGTTCGATCGACAATGGCAATTGCACCTCGGCGCCACTGGCCAGGCGCTGCGCCGGCGCCAGCCGGTTCTCCGGCGTTCGGTCTGCCGCAGCGTGGTAGGTGGTGGCGATACGCGCCAGCGTGACGGTCTGTGCGGCTGCCGCGCCGTCTCCAAGGGCGGGGGTCTGCGTGTCCGACGCGGGTTTCAAATGGCGCGCGATGTCGTGCGCCGCATGTTTGCCCATGCCGATCGCCTCGGTGACGAAACGCGCCATGCTCGCCACATCGCCGCCGGCCCACACGTCCCTGTCGCTGGTCTGGTGGCGGCCATCGGTTTGCAGCAATGCGCCGGCGCGCACGAATCCATCGGCCCAGCCATCCAGGTTTGGCGCCTGGCCGACCGCGGGAATGACCGCATCGACGGTGATCGACGTCGGCGGCAGCGCCAACGCGGTGACGGTGAACTGGCCGCGGATCGGCCCGGGTTCGCAATGCACCGGCTGGCATTCGAGCAGCAGATCGCCACCGGGCTGTGGCTGCACTGTGCCGAGCATGGTGCTGTCCATCAGCGTGATGCCTTCCTCGCGGGCTTCGACCAGTTCTTCGTGTTGTGCCGGCATCCGGGCTGCCGCCTCCAGCGCGATGATGGTCACTTCATGGCCGGCGCGCCGCGCGCTGCGTGCGACGTCAAGCGCGGCGCTGCCACCCCCGATGACGGCGATGCGCCTGCCCAGCGCCGGTGGCATCCCCACGTTCGCCTGCGCCAGATAACCCGCACTGTCCATCAACCAGGGCGCCTGTTCGGGCAGCTGCACCAGCTTGTGTGGTCGCTGGGCACCGGGCGCCAGGTACACCGCGCCGTGTTGCGTACGCAGGCGGGCCAGCTGGTCCTGGCTGGTGATGGCGTGATCCGTGAACACCTGCACGCCCATGGCCACGATCCGTGCGATCTCGCCATCGAGCACGTCACGTGCCAGCCGGTAGGGCGGTATGCCGTAACGCATCAGCCCGCCCAACGCGGGCCGCAGTTCGAACAGGCTCACCTGCAGCCCGAGCCGGCGCAACTGGTAGGCGGCCGACAGGCCCGACGGTCCGCCTCCGACCACCGCTACACGGGCGGCATGTTCCTTGCGCGGCAGTGCGAATGCCCAGCCCTGCGCGAGCGCGATATCGCCCACCGTGCGTTCGAGTTTGCAGATCGCCAGCGGGGCGTCGTATGTGGCGCGGTTGCAGGCGGTTTCACAGGGATGGTGGCAGATCCGGCCGGCAATCGCCGGGAACGGGTTGTGGATGCTGAGCACCTCCCATGCGGCGCGCCAGTCGCGCGCACGCGCGTGGCCGATCCAGTCGGCGATCTCGCCGTTGACAGGGCAGGCCTGGTGGCATGGTGCCGGCGCCTTGACGTAATGCGGCATGGACGCACGCCAGGTGCCGGTGTGGATGGCCTCGGTGCTGCCGGTGGTCCAGATGCTTGGCAGGTTCACCATCATGCCTCCAGCAAGGCGTCATCGACGTCGTGATATCCGGCGTGGCAGGCGTCGACGTTCTGCTGCTGCAGCTTGGGCGACTGCTCCAGCAGCAGTTGCTCGAGCACCGCCAGCGGCGGGTTGCCGATGGCACGGGCCAGGGCACCCAGCAACGCGGAATTCACGATGCGGCCCAGTCCGTTGGCGCGCGAGATCGCCAAAGCGTCGACCGCGATCAGGCGGTAACCCGCAAGCGTTTGGCGCAACTGCTCCGAACTGCGCGCCGAATTCACGACGATCACTGTCTCTGGACGCGCGGCAGCAAGCAGCCGCCCTTCGAGCAGGCTGGCGTCGAAACACAGGATGGCGTCGGCGCGTTCGATATCGCAGCGCAGGCGCACCGGCTGGTCGTCGACGCGCAGATACGAGCTCACCGGCGTGCCGCGCCGTGCGCCGCCATAACTGGCAAATGCCTGCACCTGTCGGTTGGCGGCGAAAAACGCGTGCGCGAGCAGGTTGCCGGCGGTCTGCGCGCCCTGGCCACCCCGACCCTGGATGATGATTTGCAGCATGGTGTCGTGTCCTCCTGGTTCTACCGGCCCCTGACCTATTTCGCAAAGTGCCGGAAATCGGGTGTGCGTTTTTCCTGGAACGCACGCACGCCCTCGCGCGACTCCTCGGTTTCGTAATACAGCTTGAGTGCGAGCATGCCCATGCCGGCAATACCGCTCTGGTGCGCCGTGTCCATGTTGAACGAGCGCTTGGCGATCGCGATCGCGGTCGGGCTGCGGCCCATGATCTCCTGGCACCAGGCATGCACTTCTTCGTCGAGCCGCTCGTGCGCCACGACGGTGTTGACCAGGCCCATGGCCAGCGCCTCGGCGGCCGGGTAACGCCGGCACAGATACCACATCTCGCGTGCTTTCTTCTCGCCGACGACGCGGGCCAGCAAGGCCGTGCCATATCCGGGATCGACCGATCCGACCTTGGGGCCGACCTGGCCGAACACCGCGCGCTCGGACGCGATGGTCAGGTCGCACAAGGTGCACAACACATTGCCGCCGCCGATGGCGTAACCCTGCACGCGGGCGATCACCGGTTTGGGCGCGTCGCGGATCGCGGCATGCAACTCCTCGATCGGCAGCCCGATCGTGCCGCGACCGTCGTACTGGCCTGCGTGCGCGGATTGGTCGCCACCGGTGCAAAACGCCTTGTCGCCAGCGCCGGCCAGCACGATGACACCGATCTCCCGGTTACTGGCCGCGCGTTGCAGCGCATGGATGAGTTCGTCGCAGGTCCGGCCACGAAACGCGTTCATCCGCTCGGGGCGGTTGATCGTGATCCACGCGGCGCCGTCCCGGGTGTCGCAAACAATGTCTTCATAGTCCATCATGAGTTCCTGTTCCAGTGTGCCGTGTCAGGGGACGACCGCGGTGGCTTCGAGTTCGATGCAGCCCGGGTGATCGAGCAGGTCGGACACGAACAACAGGCTCATCGCCGGGTAATGCGCGCCCATGTGCGTGCGCCACACCGCGCCGAGTTCAGGCCGTGCCGCCAGATAGGCCTGCTTGTCGCAGCAGTAGGCGGTGATGCGGCAGATATGCCCGGGCGCGCCACCGGCCTTGGCCAGCACCGCCAGCACGTTGCGCAAGGCCTGGTCGAACTGGGGCACGATCTGCTTGGACGCGAATTGCTGCCGGGCGTCCCAACCGACCTGGCCGGCGATGAAAACGATCCGCCCCGGTGCCACTGCAATGCCGTTGGCATAACCGATCGTGGGAGCCCAACCGTCGGGTAACAAGACTTGCATGGTGCGTTGCCTTATTCGGTGTAACGCGGCGGGTCCGGGTCGACGGCCCAGTCGCTGTCGGGTTGTGGCACCTTGCCGATCCAGGCCTGGACCAGTGCGACATGTTCGGCCTCCTCGGCCTGCAGTTGCAGGGCCGCCTGGCGCACTGCGTCGGTGGTCGCGGCAGCGGCGAGTGCGCCAAAAAACGCCTCGGCGCGTCGTTCGGCCGCCAGCGCCAGTTGCAGTGCATGCCAGGGCTGCATCAGGTAGTGCACCGCATCGATGGGTGCGGCTTCCGGCGCGTCGAAGCCGACCCAGGCGTGGGATCCGGGCGGCAAGGCAGGTGCTTGGGTCCAGCCCATGTCGTGCATGATCTGCTGCGCATGTTTGGACTCGTATCCGGCCATGGTGCGGAACATGGAACCCACCTCGAGGTTGTTGTGGGTTTCCATCGCGTCGGCGAAGTCGGTGTAGCGTTCGACCGCCTCCAGCTCCATTGCCAGCGCCTGTGCCATGAATGCCTCCAGTGTCGGGGGCACCGCCGCGACCGTGGATGCACTTGCGACGGGTGTCGTTGCCGGAGCTGGGCCGTCCAGCGGCGTGTGCAGAGGCTTGGCGGCATTCATACGGCAAATTCCTGCTCGAGTTCGGCGATGGTGTTGCGCGCCGGCTTCGGGCCGTTGCGGTACGGTGCCCGGTCGCCGGCGTACAACACGCCGATGTTGAATCCGTCGTCGGTCATGATGCGACGCGCGGCGCGGGCCGGATCGTCGGTGGGCGCGACGGTGGCCGGGTGTACCTTGTCTTTCCATTCGCGCTGTTCGGGCCGGAACGTCACGCACGGGCTGAGGATTTCGATGAACGAGAAGCCGGGATGACGCACTGCCTGGGCGATCATGTCGGCGGTGCCGTTCTGGTCGCCGGCGAATGCCCGTGCGACGAAGTTGGCGCCTGAGGCCAGCGCGATCACGAGCGGGTGGAAGGCGCGGATGCCGGGCCCGCCAGGGGAGAGCTTGTTGTCCCAGTCGGGTTCGGTGGTGGGGGAGGCCTGTCCCTTGGTCATGCCGTAGACATGGTTGTCCATCACGATGTAGGTCAGGTCGACGTTGCGCCTGCAGGCGTGCAGGAAGTGGTTGCCACCGATCGAATAACCGTCTCCGTCCCCGCTGGCCACCAGCACCGTCAATTCGGGACGCGCCACCTTCAGTCCGGTGGCCGCAGCCAGCGATCGCCCATGCACTCCGTGAAAGCCATAGCAGGTGGTGTAGGCCGGGATACGTGACGAACAACCGATGCCCGAGACCACGGCCACCTCGTGTACCGGTAGCTGCAGTTGTGCCAGGGCGCGCGTGATGGCGCCGAGCACCGTGAAGTCGCCGCAGCCCGGGCACCAGATCGGTTTGTTGGCGGACTTGTAACTGGCCGCTGTCAGGACGGCGGCTGAAGCGCAATCGTTCATGCTGTTTCCTCGCAAACGGTGTCAAGAGGCACATACCTGGTCGACCAGGCAATGATGGCGTCGCACAATTCGGCCGGGCGCAGGGGCAGCGGGCCGGGGCGGTTGAAGCCGCTGGCGCGGCCCGGCAGGTCGAGCAAGCCGCGCAGGTAACGCAGCAATTGCGCGCCATGGTTCTGTTCGATCACCATGACCTGCTCCACGCCGGCAAGGGCTTGCGCGACCGCGGCCTGCTGCAGCGGTGCCAGCAGCCGCAGCACGACCAGGCGCACGCGTGTACCCTGGCGCGCCGCGCGCCATATGGCCTCGCGCACCGGACCGCTGGCCGAGCCGAAGGTGATGACGGCCAGTGGCGCGTCGCCCTCGACATCGGCCCAGCGGCTGCCGTAGTCGTACTGCATCAGCTTGCGTGCGCGCTTGTCGAGTTGCAGTCGGTGGTCGTGCGCCTGGCTGCTGGGCAGCGCCGACTCGGCATGCTCCAGGCCGTCGGCGGTGTATTCGATTCCCGGCGTACCGGGTATGGCCATCGGCGAGACACCCGAGGGCGTGTCGCGGTAACGTTTGTAGTCGGCGGTGTGGGCCTTCGCCGTAAGCCGTTTGGGCGTCGCAGGACAGTCGCTCGGGCGGTCGATGATGGCGCGCGACTGGCCCATGAACTGATCCGACAACACGATGGCCGGTGCCTGCAGCGCCTCGGCCAGTTCGACCGCCCAGGCGGTCGTGGCCAGGCAGTCGCCGATCGAGGCTGGTGCCAGCACCAGCCGGGGCGCGTCGCCGTGCAGTCCACTGACGGCGAAAGACAGGTCGCCTTGTTCGCTCTTGGCCGGGATGCCGGTGGAGGGGCCACCGCGCATCACGTCGACCACCACGATCGGCACTTCGGCGGCGACTGCCAAACCGATACTCTCGGTCATCAGTGCAATGCCGGGTCCGGAGGTGGCTGTCAGCGAAGGCACGCCGCCAAACGAGGCGCCGATGATCATGTTGATCGATGCCAGCTCATCCTCGGCCTGGATCAATGCGCCGCCGACCTTGGCCAGCGCCGGCGCCATCCATTCGAGCAGTTCGGTGGCCGGTGTGATCGGATAGGCGGCGACGAAACGCACGCCGCCGCGCAAGGCGCCAAAGCCGGCCGCCTCGTTGCCGGTGATCTGCCAGCGTCCGGCATGAGGCCGCGTTGCGGCGCGTGGCTCACTCAGCCGCGGAAAGCCGGTGATATCGCTGGCCGCCTGCATGCCCGCGCGCAGCGCCTGCAGGTTGGCATCGAGCGCAGCCTCGCTGCGTTTCCATCCGCTGCGCAGCGCTGCTTCCAGGCTGTCCACCGCAAGCCCGGCCAGTGCGCCGGTGATACCCAGCGCCAGCATGTTGATCCAGCTGCCGGGCACTGCCTTGGCCATCTTCTTGAGCGGCAGCGATACCGCGCGTGCGCCGCTGGCCAGGAATACCGGTGGCACCGGTTCACCTTCCGCGCCGCCGATCACCAGGCCATCGGGATGCAGCGCAATCTCGTCGGCAAAGCGGTGCACGTTGAGCCAGTCGATCGCCAGCAGCAGATCGAACCGGTCGTCCAGCGATTCCAGTGGCCCATGGCCCAGGCGCAACAGCGCGGCCGCCTCGCCACCGCGAATCTGCGGGCCGCTGGTACGCACCATCAGCCCATAGAGGCCGGCGCGCGCGGCGGCGTCGAGCAGCAAGGTGCCGGCGGTCATGACGCCGCTGCCGCCGCTGCCGGCAATGGCAATCGACAGGCTGGTTCGGCGGTTGCTGGCCGCTGGAGGCACGCGTGCGGACAGGGGCGTGTCCAGCATCGGGGGTTCGGTTCGGATAGAGGTGTCCACGGTGGTTCCTGCGCTTTGGATGCTTTCGAGTAAACGAGCATGAAGCCTCACAGCGTCTGATCCAGATCAAAGGTTTTGCTGGGAATTGGTCCTCACAATGCACAAACACGCAAATCGGTACCGTAATGCGTGAATTAAATGATCCGACAGCGAAATGAAGGAGTGAACGATGGGCACGCAGGCATACCGATGGTTGATGACCGAGGTCGCCGCACCGATGGTGCGCGAGGGATTCGATGCGCTGGCAGGCACCGGCGAGGTAGTGATTGCCGTTGCCGGCTGCGGCGTATGTCATACCGACCTGGGGTATTACTACGACGGCGTGCGTACCAACCAGCCGTTGCCGCTCGCGCTGGGCCACGAGGTCAGTGGCATGGTTATTGCCGCGGGTGCCGGCAGCGAACACTGGATCGGCAAATCCGTCATCGTGCCAGCGGTGCTGCCCTGCGGACAGTGTGACCTGTGCCAGCGCGGTCTGGGCACCATCTGCCGCTGCCAGAAGATGCCTGGCAACGATATCCAGGGCGGCTTCGCCTCGCATATCGTGGTGCCGAGCCGCGGCCTGTGCGAGGTCGATGAAGCACGGCTGGCAAAAGCCGGCCTGACGCTGGGCCAGGTGTCGATCGTCGCCGATGCGCTGACCACGCCGTACCAGGCGGTGCGGCGCTCGGGCGTCGGCCCTGGCAGCCTGGCCATCGTCGTCGGCGCCGGTGGCGTGGGTGGGTACTGCGTGCAGGTTGCGCGCGCCTTTGGCGCCACCGTGGTGGCGATCGACGTTGACGAACGCAAGCTCACATCGATCGCGGAACATGGCGCAGCCCTGACGATCAACAGCCGCGAGCACGATGCGCGTGCGATCAAGAAGGCGATCTCGGCGTTCGCGCGAGAGCAGGGCCTGCGCCAGACCGAATGGTCGATCTTCGAATGTTCGGGCTCGGCGCCGGGCCAGCTGACGGCTTTCGCAATGCTGGTCCATGGCGCGACCCTGTCCGTGGTCGGCTTCACGATGGACAAGATCGAATTGCGGCTGTCCAACCTGATGGCATTTGATGCGCGCGCGCTTGGCAACTGGGGTTGCCCGCCCGAATATTATCCGGCCGCGCTTGATCTGGTGCTCGATGGAAAAGTGCAGATCGCGCCCTTCGTCGAGACCCATTCGCTCGATGACATCAACCGGATCTTCGATGCCGTGCACCGCCGCGAGATCACCCGCCGCGCGGTGCTCGTCCCGCAATAACCGACCCACACGAGGAGACCTCATGAATGCCCCATTGCCCCTGAACAGCATGCTCGACTTCAAGAACCATGACCTGGTCGACGACATCGCCAAACCCGGCGTACGTTACGAAAAGCGCCCGGCGCGCCGGCCCGACGGCAGCGAGGTGCCGGGGCTGTACAACGCCTGGATCCTGCTGGACAACCCGTTGCAATACAACTCCTACACCACCGACATGGTCAAGGGCGTGATCCTGGCCATGCGGGCGGCATCGAACGCGCGTGATGTCAGCTGCGTGGTGTTCACCGGGGTAGGCGACAAGGCGTTCTGCACCGGTGGCAATACCAGGGAATACGCCGAATACTACGCTGGCCAGCCGCAGGAATATCGCCAGTACATGCGCCTGTTCAACGACATGGTCTCCAGCATCCTGGCCTGCGACAAACCGGTGATCTGCCGCGTCAACGGCATGCGGATCGGTGGCGGCCAGGAGATCGGCATGGCCTGCGACTTCTCGGTGTCATCCGATCTGGCCCGATACGGCCAGGCGGGGCCCAAACACGGCTCCGCACCGATTGGCGGCGCCACCGATTTCCTGCCGGTGGTGGTGGGCGCCGAACGCGCGATGGCGGCCTGCGTGTTGTGCGAGCCGTTCTCGGCCCACAAGGCCTACCAGATGGGCATCCTGACCGACGTCGTTCCTGCGCTCAAGGTGGACGGGAAATTTGTCGCCAACCCGCTGGTCGAAACCCAGCGCCAATACGACGAGTTTGGCCGCAATGCTTATGGAGAACCGAAAACCGGTGATGCGCTCAAGGAGGGCAAGGCCGTGCTGGCGCGCGGGACGGTGGATCTGTCCATGCTCGACGCTAGGGTCGAGGAACTGTGCGCCAAGATTCTGCTGACTTTTCCCGACTGCACAACCAAGACACTCGAAGAACTGCGCAAACCCAAACTCGAGGCCTGGAACCGCAACAAGGAAGACGCACGGGCCTGGCTGGCGCTGAACATGATGACCGAGGCCCGCTCGGGTTTCACCGCCTTCAACGCCGGCAGCAAGGACGACCGGGAAGTCGACTTCGTGTTGCTGCGCCAGAAGCTCGCGGCCGGGCAAAGCTGGGTGGGTCTCCTGCACGACGAGATCCAGCCCCAGGGCCGGCGCGCGGGCTGAACCATGATGGCGCCACTCAATGACTGGCTCGAAGACGATGGCGCCTTGCTGCGCCTGCGGCTGGCGCGCCCCAAGGCCAACATCGTCGACGCGCAGATGATTGCCGCGTTGCACGGGGCCCTGCGCGCACATGGCAGCCAGCCGAAGTTGCGCGCGGTGCTGCTCGATGCGCAAGGCCCGCATTTCAGCTTCGGCGCCAGTGTCGAGGAGCATCTGCCGGCGCAATGCGCTGACATGCTGGCGTCGCTGCATGCGCTGGTGCTGGCCATGGTCGAGTTTCCGGCGCCGATCCTGGTGGCGGTGCGTGGCCAGTGCCTCGGTGGCGGCCTGGAGGTGGCATTGGCCGGTGGTCTGATCTTCGCCGCGCCCGATGCCCAGTTCGGCCAGCCAGAGTTGAAACTCGGCGTATTTGCGCCCGCCGCATCGGTCTTGTTACCTTACCGCGTGAATCAACCCGCGGCCGAAGACCTGCTGTTGTCGGGGCGCTCCATCGATGCGGCCGAGGCCCGGACCATCGGACTCGTGCACACGGTGTTCGAGGACCCCGAAATCGCTGCGTTGCGCTACTTCAACGAACACCTGGCGCACAAGAGCGCCTCGTCGATGGCCTTGGCCCTGCAGGCTGCGCGCGGCGGCATGCTGCGCGACGTCCGCCATCGACTTGCCGAGGTCGAACAACTGTATCTCGATCGCCTGATGCAGACCCGTGATGCGAACGAAGGTCTGGTCGCATTTCTTGCCAAACGCCAACCGCAATGGGAGCACCACTGATGTCCAGCACAACCCTATCGCCCGTCGCCACCATTGTCCAGCGCTGCGAGGCGCTGTTCGAGGATCTCGACTTCACGTCCGTACAGGAATGGAAAGCGGCGGTTCCCGGCCGCAAGGCGATCGGCTACATGCCGATCTATGTCCCGCGCGAACTGATGCACGCCGCCGGCATCCTGCCGGTAGGTATCCTGGGTGGTGGTGACGCGCTGGAGGTGATCCAGGGCGACGCGTATTACCAGAGCTATATCTGCCGCATACCGCGATCGACCATCGAACTGGGACTGACCGGGCGCCTGAACTGCCTGGACGGCATGTTGTTTCCGTCCATCTGCGATGTGATCCGCAACCTGTCTGGCATGTGGAAGATGTTGTTCAAGGACAAATACGTGCGCTACATCGACGTACCGCAGAACTACCAGGACGAGGTCGGCGGTGTGTTCTACCAGCAGGAGATGCAGATCCTGCGCGAAGACCTGGCGCGTATTGCCGGACGCGAGATCACCGACGCCGATCTGAATGCCTCGATCGCGGTCTACAACGACAACCGGGCCGCCATCGCCGACCTGTACAAGTACCGCGCAGCCGAACCCTGGCAGGCACCCACGTCCGAGGTCTACCTGTTGCTGCGCGCCGGCATGGTGCTGCCGGTGGAAGAGCACACGGTGCTGGTGCGTGACTATCTGGCAGCGGCCGGACAGGTACAACGCGCCAGGCGCGACAACGCGCGGGTGGTCATCAACGGGTCGTTCTGCGAGCAGCCGCCGCTGTCGCTGATCAAGTCGATCGAGATGTCGGGTTGCTACATCGTCGATGACGACTTCATGCTTGTCACGCGCTGGTTGCTGGACGCGGTTCCGACCGACGGCGCGCCGCTGCTGGAACTCTCGCGTGCCTTCCTGCACCGCTCGGCATCGACCTCGGCCAAATACGATGCGACGCGTGAGGAGAAGGGCGTCTACCTGATGAAGCAGGTCAAGACCCGCGGCGCCGAGGGCGTGATCTTTGCGGCGCCGTCGTTCTGTGATCCGGCGCTGCTCGAGCGCCCGATGCTGCAGGACGTGCTGAGCAAACACGGCATACCGCATACCGCGTTCAAGTTCGCCGAAAACACAGGGCAGATGGCGCCCATCCGCGAGCAGGCCGGCACCTTCGCCGATTCGATCAAGTTGTGGAGCGCGGCGTGACGCCGTCAACAGGGAGAACCATCATGAATACCACCATCGCAACACCCGCAAGCAGCAAGAAGCCCCTGGAGGAAGCGCCGGGCCGCTCCCAAGCATCCTCGTCCCCCTCGGGGGGCGGGGCGCCGCAACGCGGTGCACCTGGGGGCTCACGTCCCGTCCAGAAGGAGGACGCGATGTGGCAGCAAAAGGAACTGATCAACAAGAACTACATGGAACTGGCGACGGCCCGCGCCAACAACCGCAAGGTCTCGGCAACCTTTGTTCCCGGCAACCTCAACGAGTTGCTGATGTGTTTCGACTTTGCGCGCAGCCTGCCCGAGACCAATGCGCTGCAAAACGGCATGCGCAAGAAAAGCGGCAAGTTCATCATGGACGCCGAACGCGATGGGCAAAGCGAGGACGTGTGCACCTATGTCAAGGCCGACCTGGGCATGATGATGGGCGGCGAGATCGGCCCGACCGGGGAGGCGATGCCACGGCCCGACGTGTTGCTGTTGTCCTATACCGGTTGCTTCACCTTCATGAAGTGGTTCGAGCTGATCCGCCATAAATACGGTTGCGAAACGGTGATGCTGCATGTGCCGTACCAGGGCGAAGGGCATATCGCGCCCAACATGCGCGACTACGTGGTCAAGCAGCTCAAGGAAACGGTGATCCCCACGCTCGAGCGGATCTCGGGTGTGAAGTTCGACATCGACCGCCTGCGCCAGTACATGCGTGAATCGGTCAAGGCCGAGGATGACCTGGTTGCGGTGCTGCAGTCGGCCAGGAACCGACCGTCACCGATCGACGGATATTTTGGCTCGGTCTACTACATCGGTCCCATCTTCACCGCGTTTCGCGGCACACCGGAAGCCACCAACTACTACCGCACGCTGCGCGCCGAGATAGAACAACGGGTGCGCGACGGCAGAGGACCAATCACACCCGAAGGCGAGATGGGCGAGGAGAAATACCGGCTGGTCATCGAAGGGCCGCCGAACTGGACCCATTTCCGGGACTTCTGGAAGATGTTCTACGACGAGGGGGCGGTGGTTGTCGCGTCGACCTATTCGAAGGTCGGAGGGCTGTACGACTTCGGCTTTCGCCACGACCCGGACCATCCGCTGGAGTCGCTGGCGGAATATTGCCTGGGTTGCTACACCAACCTGAACCTGCCATCGCGGGTGGACATGATCTGCAAGTACATCGACGAGTACCAGGCCGATGGATTGCTGATCAATTCGATCAAGAGCTGCAACAGCTTCTCGGCGGGCCAGCTGCTGATCATGCGCGAGGTCGAGAAACGCACCGGCAAGCCGGCCGCCTTCATCGAGACCGACCTGGTCGATCCGCGCTACTTCTCGGCGGCCAACGTGAAAAACCGGCTCGAGAGTTATTTCCAGATGGTCAAGGCCAAACGCGGCGCGACGGCCGCGGCCCACTGAAAGGACTCCCACCATGCGCTGCTTCATCGGTATCGACCTGGGCTCCACGACCACCAAGGCGGTGGTCGTGGACGAGAACCAGAACATTCTTGGGCGTGGCATCACGAATTCACGCTCGAACTACGACACGGCGGCCGCCATCGCCAAGCAGGAGGCGCTGGTGAACAGCCGTTTCTACCTGTTTCGCCAGGCGCTGGGCGATACCAGGGCGCTCAATGGTTCGCTGGACGGTTTCCTGGCACAACTCGAGCGCGATTTCCGGGCCGAACAGTACATGGAGCAACTCGCCGACCTGGCCGAGACCTGCGAACGCAGCCTGGCCAGCGCGCGTTTCGGCGACGACGGCGCCGGGGTGGGTGACGCACTGACCGAGGTGTTTCGGCGCTTGACTGCGCAAGCACCGGCCTTGTTCGCGCCGGGCGCCAAACGAAAGTCCGATTTCTTTCGCGACATTGCCGGCAGCCAGTACCTGGCCACCGGTGAGGTGGTCGCCAAGGAAGCCGGTACCCGGTACGACTTTCTGCTCAACCTGTTCGACCGTTCGATCATCGAGGTGGAAAACCGGGTCTATGCCGATTCGATCCGGCGTCACTTGCTGGCCGCACTCGAGCGCGCCTTCATCGCGATGCCCGAGACGCAGGCACGCAGGGCCCAGGTCGAGGCGCCGATCAAGGGCATTCTGGATACCGAACTCGAAGAGGCCTATGTGGTTGGCACCGGATATGGACGCGCCCGGCTGCCGTTCTCCAAGGAACACGTGCGCTCCGAGATCCTGTGCCATGGCCTGGGCGCGCATGTGATGTATCCGGACACCGCGACGGTGCTCGACATCGGTGGCCAGGACACCAAGGCGATCCAGGTCGACCCGGCCGGCATCGTCGAGAGTTTCCAGATGAACGACCGTTGCGCGGCGGGGTGCGGGCGGTACCTGGGTTATATCGCCGACGAGATGAACATGGGCTTGCATGAACTCGGCCCGATGGCGATGAAGTCGACCAAGAACATCCGCATCAATTCGACCTGCACCGTGTTCGCCGGTGCCGAACTGCGTGACCGGCTGAGCCTGGGCGACAAGCGCGAAGACATCATGGCCGGCCTGCACCGGGCCATCATCCTGCGCGCGATGTCGATCCTGGCGCGATCGGGCGGGGTGCGCGACCAGTTCACCTTTACCGGCGGCGTGGCCAAGAACGAGGCGGCGGTGAAGTCGCTCAAGGAACTGGTGCGGGAGAACTATGGCGATGTCACGCTGAACATCGATCCCGATTCCATCTACACCGGCGCGCTGGGTGGAGCCACCTTTGCCTGGCGGGCGGTGGTCGAAGAAGGCAAGTCGGCAGAAGCACGGACCTGAAGGAGTACATCATGATTCACACCATTGGTATCGACGTCGGCTCCGGGGCCATCAAGTCGGTTCTGTTCCGCCATGCCGAAGGCCGGCCGCAGTGGCTGGCCAAGCGTTGCGAGCGTATCCGCAGCCGCGACCCGATGACGCTGGCGCGCGAGGGTTTCGACGGGGTGCTGGCCGATGCGGGCCTGTCGGAAGACGATATCGCGTACACCGCCACCACCGGCGAGGGCGAAAACGTCAAGTTCGCGACCGGCCACTTCTATTCGATGACCACGCATGCGCGTGGCGGCGTCTACCTGGACCCGGAGGCACGTGCGGTGGTCGATATTGGTGCGCTGAACGGCCGCGCGATTTATGTCGACGAACGCGGCAAGGTGTTGTCGTACAAGATGACCAGCCAGTGCGCGTCCGGCTCCGGGCAGTTCCTGGAGAACATTGCCCGTTACCTTGGAGTGGCGGTGGAGGAAATCGGCCGCCTGTCGCAAAGTGCGCAGGACCCGGAGAAGGTCAGTTCGATCTGTGCGGTGCTGGCCGAGACCGACGTCATCAACATGGTGTCACGCGGTATCTCGACGCCCGACATTCTCAAGGGCATCCACCTGTCGATGGCATCACGCATCGTCAAGCTGCTCAAGGTCACCGGCATCAAGACCGGCGCCGCGCTGCTCACCGGTGGACTGGCGCTCGACACCGGGCTGTTGGCCGCGATCCAGGAGGAGATGGCGGCCGAGAAGGTCGCGGTCACGGCCCGATCCCATCCGGATTCGATCTACGCCGGCGCGATTGGCGCAGCGTTGTGGGGTGCGTTCCGGCATGCGCGGCTGCATGCGCTGGAAGCAGAAGCAGCAACTTAGGCAAAAGGAGATTCACCATGGCTTTGCTCATCAACCAGGACTGCACCGCTTGTGACGCCTGCGAGCCGGTGTGCCCGAACGACGCGATCAGTGTCGGCGACCCGATCTACGTGATCAATCCGCTGGCCTGCACCGAATGTGTGGGCGCCGAGGACGAGCCCCAGTGCAAGCTGGTGTGCCCGGCAGACAGCATCGTGCAGCATCCGGATTTCGTCGAATCGCCCGAGGAGTTGCAGGCGAAATACGAGTCGCTGCATTGAGCCCGCCGGCGGACGCCGACCGCGCCCGGTGTGGGCCGTCAGCGTCGATGGGTTGCCCGTGTGGGGATGTACCAGCCGACCATCCACACGCCCAGGACCGCGCCCAGCACCAGCATGGCCTGCAGCAGCGGCTTGCCTTGCAGGCTCCAGACCGACACCGTCATCATCACCAGCATCATCGTCAATGCCACGACCTTGACGCGCCGGGTCAGGCTGCGGTGCTGCTCCCAGTCGCACAGCATTGGACCGATCCAGGCGTTGTCGCGCATGCGCTGGTGCAGCCGGGGTGACGCGCGGGCGTAACAGGCGGCGGACAGCAATATGAACGGCGTGGTCGGCAGCACAGGCAATACCGCGCCAAGCAGGCCCAACACCAGCGACACGCTGCCCACCAGCCACAACACCCAGCGCAGCGGCCGGGTCATTGGCCTGGGTTCAGGCGGTATCGGCGCAGGTGTGGGTGTCTGCGGTTGGTCAGCCGGTGCTGGATGCATGATTGCGCAGTTCGTCGATGCGTCTGAGTTGACGCCCCTGCGCGTCCACATTGGCAGGCGACAGCCATTGTTCGAATGCTGCACGCAAGGCTGGCCACTCGTCGTCGATCACCGAAAACCACGCGGTATCCCGGTTCCTGCCCTTGTAGTGTGTGGCGTTGCGGAAGATGCCTTCAAAGCGGAAACCCAGTCGCAAGGCCGCACGCCGGCTCGGCTCGTTGAGCGCATCGCATTTCCACTCGTACCGCCGATACCCCAATTCGTCGAAAACACGGTTCATCATAAGGAACATGGCTTCGGTCGCCGCCGGCGTGCGTTGCACTGCGTTGGCGAGGTGGATATGGCCCACTTCAATGACGCCGGTTGCCGGCTCGATACGCAGGTAGCTGGCCAATCCCTGAGGGTGGCCTTTGCTGTCAAGAATGGTGTGAAACAAGGGGTCGGACCCGGTGCAGGTGGTTTGCATCCAGCTTTGCATTGCTGCCAACGTGTCGAACGGGCCGTATGGAAGGTAGGTCCAGTTGCCCCCCAGCGTGTCAGCGCTGAATGCATCGAACAGGTCGCCCGCATGGCTGGCGACGTCGGTCGGCACGACGCTGCAGAAACGGCCATGCAGTGGTGTCGCAGGCGGGCGCGGCCTGGGGAACACCATCCGCAGCGGGACACCAATGGGCTGGCCGAGAGAATTTGTTTGCGCGTTCACGTGTGCCTCCAAAAAAGCCGATGGTGTTGCGGGCGGCGTCTGTCCGATGGCGCCGGCCCTGCGGTACCGCGCCGGCCTACACGCCACGCGCCCGATCGGTCTTGAATTGTGCGCGGAACCTGCCGAAGCCTCCCGCGTCCAGCGCCTGGCGGATTTCCCGCATCAGATTCAGATAGAAATGCAGGTTGTGGATGCTGGCCAGCATCGGGCTGAGCATCTCGCCGCAGCGTTCCAGGTGGTGCAGGTAGGCGCGGGAGAATCCGTCGCGTCCGCCATCGGCATACGCGACGCCGGACTTCCCGGCACAGGCGTAGCAAGTGCAGGTGGTATCCAGCGGTTGCAGATCGGCCTTGTGGCGCGCGTTGCGGATCTTCAGGTCGCCAAAACGCGTGAACAGGCTGCCGTTGCGCGCGTTGCGGGTCGGCATCACGCAGTCGAACATGTCCACCCCTTGGGCCACGCCTTCGACCAGGTCTTCCGGCGTGCCCACACCCATCAGGTAACGCGGCTTGTCGGCTGGCAGGCGGTGCGGCGTGTGCGCCATGATGCGCAGCATCTCGTCCTTGGGTTCTCCGACACTGACGCCGCCCACCGCATAACCGGGGAAATCCATCGCCACCAGCTGCTCCAGTGACTCCTGGCGCAGGTGTTCGAACATGCCGCCTTGCACGATGCCGAACAAGGCATTCGGATTCTGCAGCCGCGCAAACTCGGTCTTGCAGCGCCCGGCCCAGCGCAGGCTCAGTTCCATCGACTGGCGGGCCTCGGTCTCCGTGGTCAGCTGGCCCCTGGTTTTTGGTTCGACCGAAATGTAGGGTGTGCATTCGTCGAACTGCATCACGATGTCGGAGTTGAGCAGGGTCTGGATCTGCATCGAGATCTCGGGCGTCAGGAACAGCTTGTCGCCGTTGACCGGTGAAGAAAATTTCACGCCTTCCTCGGAGATTTTTCGCATCTCGCCCAGCGACCAGACCTGGAAGCCGCCCGAATCGGTGAGTATGGGTTTGTCCCATTTTTCGAACGCATGCAGGCCGCCGAACTGTTGCACCACGTCCAGGCCCGGACGCATCCACAGGTGGAAGGTATTGCCCAGGATGATCTGCGCGTCCATGTCTTCGAGACTTTGCGGTGTCACACCCTTGACCGTGCCGTAAGTGCCCACCGGCATGAAGATCGGCGTCTGCACGACGCCATGGTTCAGCGTCAGCTGGCCGCGCCGCGCGTGGCTGCCGGGGGTGTCGCCGTGGGCGTCGTCGGTCTTGAGCAGGTCGAATTTCAGCATGGGATGGAGTCGGTGTGTGGGACGTTGTCCGTTCGGGCGCCTTCAGGCCACGTCGGCAGGGGTCTGGTTCTGCAGCAGCATCGCGTCGCCGTAGCTGAAGAAGCGGTAGCGCTGACCCATCGCATGCTGGTACAACCCGCGGATGGCGTCATACCCGGCAAACGCACTGACCAGCATCATCAGGCTGGACTTGGGCAGGTGAAAGTTGGTGATCAGCAGGTCGATCACCTTGAAGTCGAAACCGGGCGTGATGAAGATGTCGGTATCGCCGCTGGTCTGGCCGCTGCGGGCCCAGCTCTCCAGCGTGCGCACGGTGGTCGTGCCCACCGCCACCACCCGCCCGCCGCGCGCCTTGCAGTCGGTTATCGCCTGCAAGGTCTGTGCCGGTATCTGGTACCACTCGCTGTGCATGTGGTGCTCGGCGATCACTTCCGCCTTGACCGGCTGGAACGTGCCGGCGCCGACATGCAGCGTCACGAAGGCACGTTCCACACCCCGTGCCGCCAGCGTGGCCAGCAGCGCCTCGTCGAAATGCAGCGCGGCGGTGGGCGCCGCCACGGCACCGGCATGGCGCGCGAACACGGTCTGGTACCGCGCGATGTCCTGTTCGGAGTCGCCATGCGTGATGTACGGCGGCAACGGCACATGGCCGTGGCGCTCCATCAGCACGTAGGGATCGTCACCGGCATCGTTG
>Ga0209476_10001127_pt1 | contig 18180 bp, 8 predicted proteins | sample KloWWTrecipitate_FD_187179 | JGI IMG/M metagenome (GOLD analysis project Ga0209476, IMG submission 187179) | Active sludge microbial communities from Klosterneuburg, Austria, studying microevolution and ecology of nitrifiers - Klosterneuburg... | ecosystem: Engineered > WWTP > Aerobic digester >... | reverse complement strand
TCATGACCACGATCAAACTGCCCGGCCTGGTTGACACCCACGTCCATCTGCGCGAACCCGGCGCCATCCACAAGGAAGACTTTGACAGCGGCACCCGCGCGGCGTTGGCTGGCGGCTTTACCTACGTCGCCGCCATGCCCAACACCAGCCCGTCGGTCACCGACGCCGCCAGCCTTGCCCTCGCCCGCGCGGCGGCCCGGGCCAAGGCCCGCTGCGACTTCGGCCTCTACCTCGGGGCGACGGTCGACAACGTCGCGAGCGCAGCGGACCTGGCGAACGATTGCGCCGGGCTGAAGATGTATTTGGATAATACGTTTGGCACGCTCAAGATGGACAGCCTGGGCGCGCTGCTCGCCCACGCCCGGGCCTGGCCGGCCGATCGCCCGCTGCTGTGCCACGCCGAGCAGCGCACCGCCGCGGCCGCGATCATGGCCGCCCACCTGGCCGGCCGCTCGATCCACATCTGCCACGTCAGCCGGATCGACGAGCTCGAGCTCATCCGGCGGGCCAGAGCGGCCGGGATTGCGGTGACTTGCGAAGTGTGCCCGCACCACCTGTGGCTGTGCGATGAGGACATCCCCCGCCTTGGCCCGGGCCGGGCCGAGGTCCGACCCATGCTGGCGACCCGGGCCGATATGCTGGCCCTGCGGGCCAACCTCGATCTGATCGACATGTTCGCCACCGACCACGCCCCGCATCTGCTCGCCGAAAAGGACAGCCCGGCTGCGCCCCCCGGCTACCCCGGGCTCGAGACGGCGTTGCCGCTGTATCTGCGTCTGGTCGATGAAGGCCTGCTCAGCCTGGAGGGCGTGATTGCCCGGATGAGCGCCAACCCGCGCCGCATCTTCGCCCTGCCCGAGCAGCCCGAGACCTGGATCGAAGTCGACCTCGACGCGGTCTGGACCGCCCGCGGCGCGCAGATGCAGACCCGCGCGGGTTGGACGCCTTTCGAGGGCTGGCCGATGAAGGGCCGGGTCGAGCGGGTGGTCCTGCGCGGACGGGAAGCGTATGTGGATGGGCGGGTGACCGTCGAGCCGGGCTATGGGCGGGAGATAGGATTGGGGCGTGCCTGACGAAAAACCCCGAGCGGCCGCGATCTCGCGCCAGGGCTGGCTGCTGGTTATCGGTCTGGGCATCTGGTTCATCGGGACCGGCGTCCCGTCCGTGCTGTTTGAGCTCTACCTGGCCGCGCTCGGCCTCAACCGGACCTCGATCGGATGGATGACGCTGGCCCACAACCTGGGCGGCGCGCTGATGGCGCCCCTGGCCGCCTGGCTGATGGACCGGCTCGGCCAGCGCCGGGCCATCCTGACCGGGGCCGCGATCGGGATTGCGGCCTGGGCGGGCACGCTCCTGATTCCCCAGCTCGAAGCCATGCTCGTCCTGTATGCGATCAGCGGGTTTGGGCTGGTGATGTATGCCCTGACCGTTGTGCCGCTCGCGGCGATGCTGAGCACGCCAGCCAACCGCACCCGTCTGTTCAGCGTGAGTGAGGGGGTAAGCACAATCGCGGCTGTTGTTGGCAACCTGCTCGCCGGCGTGCTGCCGGCCGCCCTGGCGCTTGGATTGGCCGCCCGGGCCGACTCGGCCGAGGCTTATCGGGCCGCCATCCTGGTTTCGCTGGGGATCCGCGTGATGGCCCTGATCCCGCTTGCGCGCCTGCATCCGCCCGAGCTGCCGCATGAGGCCGGCCCGGATGGCGCGCTCGCGCCGGTCCGCCGGATGGCCGCCCTGCGCTATTTCGACCCGCGGGTGCTGCTCAAACTTCGCACGCCGGTCTTCCGTTATGCGCTCCCCCTGGCCATCATCTTCTTCGGCGGGAGCATGGTGGCCCGCTTTCTCACCCTGATCCTGCGCGATCGCTTTGGCGTGTCGGACCAGTTCCTCAGCATGCTGCTGGCGGCGATGAATCTGAGCATGGGCGTGGCGACCTTTGCCGGGCCGTGGTTTGCCCAGCGCCTGGGGCGGGTCGAATCGCTGGTTACCGGCGCGGCGCTCTCGGTGATCGCTTACGGTGTCGTGGGCTTCAGCCCGGCCCTGGCCTGGGTGGTGGCAGCCCTGATTGCCCGGGCCGCGATCTTCAACCTGGCTCTGCCGCTGTATCGGGCCCACATCATCGACCGCACCCCGCCGGTCGAGTACGCGGTGGTGAATCTGATTCTGACCACGGCCATCAACGTCGGCGCGCTCGCCCCGCCCCTCAGCGGATGGCTGCAGGACCGGGTCGGGCTCGCCCCGATCTTCCTGATCGCCATGGGCGCGTATGCCGTCGGGGCGGCGCTGTTATGGGCAATCGCGGTTCGGGACCGCCGACCGCAATCCGCATGAACATTCTTCCGGAATCACTATCTCCCGGCTTCGCCGGGAGATAGTGATTCCGGAGATTGTTCTGCAGCAATTTCACCTGTGGTAACGTCCCTTTTCGGCATGAATGAGTTTGGCGCACTGGCGCTTGGCGCGGTTGGCCTGCTGAATCGCATTGTCGTCACGGGCATCCTGATCACCGCGTTTGCGCTGATCATCTACATCGGGTTGTACAACCGGCGCAGCCGGATTGCGCGCTCGTTCGCCATTCTGCTCGGCTGCATCATCGGCACGTTTCTGATGGAGCTGTTTTCCCAGCTTTCGGTTGGAGATGTGACCTTTGCCTGGCAGCGTCTGCAGTGGATCGGGATCGCCCTGGTCCCGGCGGCGTCGCTCGATCTGTCGGACACGCTGTTGCGCGCCACGGGCGATATCTCGCCGACCCGCCGGATCGGGGCCAAGCTGGGCTATGTGGGCGGCTGTCTGGTCTTTCTACTGGTCCTGCTGACCGATCTCATCGCCGAGCCCGGGGTGAGCGTCGACCGGCTACCCCACCTGACTCCCGGCCCGTTCTTCTTCCCCTTCACCCTGCTGTACTTTGCCTGCGCCGCCTGGGCGACCTTCAACGTCATCGAGGCCCGCCGGCGCTCGCTCACCAGCACCAGCAAGCGCCGGATGACCTACTTCGCGATCGCCTTTGCCGCGCCGATGCTGTCGATGTTCCCGTATCTGCTCCCGATTGGCTGGCCGGATGCCTTCCCGCTGATCGTGCCCTGGCTGGCCGTGCTGTTTGTGAACATGGGGGTTGGCGCGTCGATGACGTTCATGGGCTACACGGTCGCCTACTTTGGCGCGGGGGCGCCCGATCGGGTTATCAAGCGGCGGTTGGTCAAGTATCTGATCCGCGGGCCGCTCCTGGCCGCCCTGGTCATCGCCGCCATCGTCATCAGCAGCCGCTTCGAGCGCTGGCTCGGGCTGCCGGGCGCCTTTATCGGGTTGACCACCGCGGCCTCGATCGTGCTGCTCACCCAGCTCTTCATCGTCACCCTGCAACCGGCGCTTGACCGTTTCATCGCCGGCGAGGACAGCGCCGAAGTTGCCCGCCTGCAGCAGTTTGGCGAGCGGCTGATGACGACCTCGGACCTCAACCAGTATCTCGAGAATATTCTCGCTGCGTTGTGCGATCTGCTGCGGGCGCGCACCGCGTTCGTCGCCATGTGGTCGATAACGGGCGAGGAGCGCCTGGGCGCGCTCAAGGCCCCGGTCGTGGTCACCGTCGGGAATGTCGATCCGGCGGATCTGCCGGTGACAACCGAAGCCATCCGCAAGGTGGCGGGCGCGGCGAATGGCACTGGCGGGCTCACGTCCGAGGGCGCCATCATCGTCCCCGACTCGGGCGAGGCGCCGCCGCCCAGCCTCGAGGGCGAATTCACCCAGTGGAAGGGTTATTGGCTGATTCCGTTGCGCGCGCGGGAGAACCCCGACACCCTGCTCGGGGTGATCGGCCTGGTCGCCCGCGCCTCGGCCCTCGAGCTCACCCGCGAGGAGCGGACCGGCATGGGCGTGCTGGTCACTCAGGCTGCCCGCGCGCTCGAGGACGCGGCCAAACAGCAGCGCGCTTTCGACGCCCTCACCCGGATCATCCCCGAAGCCGAGGACATGCAGCGCCGCTTCTCGGCGACCCGCAACCCGGCCGCGCCGACCCTGGCTGACTTCGAGATGACGCCCAAGGGTTATGACGACTTCACCCAGCTCGTCCGCGACGCGCTCAGCCAGTTTTGGGGCGGCCCGAAGCTGGCCAACTCGCCGCTCACGAATCTCAAGATCGTCAGCGACGCCATGGCGGCCAACAACGGCAACGCCACCAAGGCCCTGCGCTCGGTGCTCGAAGTGGCCATCGAGCGCCTGAAACCCGACGGCCAGCGCAGCATGACCGCCGCCGAGTGGCTGCTCTACAACATTCTGGACATGAAGATCGTCCAGAGCCAGCGCGTTCGGGATGTGGCCCGCAAGCTGGTCATGAGCGAGAGCGACCTGTATCGCAAGCAGCGAGCCGCCTTCGAGGAAGTCGCCCGGGTGGTCATGGAGATGGAGCGTGAGGCGCATGGATCGTAGCGCGCCACAGGTCGTATTCTTAACAGAAGAAGGGAAGAAAGAAGGAAACCATGTTCTCTTCCTTCTTCCTTTCTTCTGTTGAAAAGGATCGCACCCGGCACGACGCGACGGATGACGCATGAAAACGATTACCCCGGACATCCATGAGCTCTCGCTTGGCATCGTCAACGTCTGGCTGATCCGGGATGGCGACGGCTGGGTGTTGATCGACACCGGGTCGCCCAACAGCGCCGGTGAGATCCTGAATGCCGCGGGGATTCTGGGTTTCCCGCCCGAGCAACTGCGCCATGTCGTCCTCACCCATCACCATGCCGACCACGCCGGGAGCCTGGCTGCCCTCCGCCTGCGCACCCCGGCTGACGCGACCGCCCACCCGCTGGACGCCGACCTGATCCGGCGCGGAACGGCGGTCCGACCAACGCTCAAACCCGGCCCAAGCGCCTTCAGCCGGGTGTTGGTCCGCCTGTTTGGCGCCTCGGGCTCGGCGCCGTATGAGCCCGGCATTGTTGAGGGCGAGGCCAGCGACGGCGACGTGCTGCCGATCGCGGGCGGGCTGCGGGTGATCCATACGCCTGGGCACAGCGCCGGCCACATTGCCCTGTTCGCCGAGCGGCAGGGCGTGCTGTTTGCCGGCGACACCTGCGCGAACATGTTTGGGCTGGGCCCGTCGATCATGTATGAGGATGCGGCCGAGGGGATGGGCAGCCTGGCCCGCCTCGCGACGCTCGATTTTGAGGCGGTGTGTTTCGGGCACGGGCGGGCGATTACGCGCGATGCGGCCGGGCGCTTCCGCCGGCGCTGGGCGGGCGGCATATAGGTCTGCGGATACGCGCCCGGATCGGGCACCCATCCGCCTGGGTCAGTCTGGGGTAATGCTGACACCCATCTACTGCCTGTTTCGCACGCTGGAGTCAGAAGGCAATCGCGCATTATTCGGGCCACTCTGGCCAGTTTCTCCAGCTTGTATTCGCGCCTCGCTTCAGGGCATCTAGCTCTACAGTCGAATTTGCTTCAATCGCTCGACCAATCGCCATAAAGAACGGACTCTGGGAGGCTCTCTCGCCTTGCGCCACGACGGGATGCCGCCATTCGTACGTTTCATAAAGCAGTTCCAGTTTAGGATCGACCGAGAGCAAATGTAAGAGCGTCTTGTCACGCATGAATAGGTCTTCGCGATGCGCCATTGCCAAGTACCTTAATAGTGCGACGGGTCGCGATATCTCATTCTCCGGTGTATCCGGACCACGTATGTGGTGCTCAAGATACACCAATTCGGTCGATGGTAGCGCCAATTGCACGGAATTAACCCACAGCGGCGCGCCAACAAGTCGGCAAATAGTCGTGCCATCTGGCTGCTCAGTGAGGGCCGGAGTCCTATCCGTCTCCGCGATGGCAATTGGAACAATCACCGTCTGGTTTATCGGTCCGAAACCCGCTGTGGCCTCAACCCAGTTTTCGCATTCACCGGATTCACTGTTGTATCCAATACGCTGAATGGCGATTAGCCACTGTGTTGGGGATCGATAGACTGAGAGCTTTGCGCCTGCAAAACCAAAGTCCGCGGGCACCAGCACGGACATACTGATGTCCGATTGCGCTAATCGTGCTTGAACAAACGACGCTGCGTGAACCCCACCAAACCATAGTCGGGCACGTAACCTGGAGAAAAACGCTCCGAAACTCCTACTCACGATCCCGCAAGTCATAGTAATATCTCCTGGGTCTCACAGAGTCGCCGGGATACTTGCAATACTCACTGACAACCTGGGGCCACCGTAGACTCTCGGACTGCTGTGCCATGCAACCCTTACATTGTCGAAGTAGCAACTGAGGCGCACCGTTGGAGATCGATGAGGGTGGAATATGATCGGCAATTCCTAGTCCGGCCTCGAGCGACCGTCCGCATTGATGACACCTTCGGGCACTGTCGTTCAAAGCTGCGCGCTGAGCTGCGGTGGACTTGATGCCAGTTGCGGGTATTCCTTTTGTTGCATACGGTCCTGCCGAATACAGGCTTACTGGAGCAATCTCTCGAAATGCGCCCCCGGTCGCTTTGAACATAATCGGAGCAAGCACCGCATCTCTCACCATGTCTGCGGGATCCCAAAATCCATCTCTCGCATGATCAACTCCTTTTCTTGAGGACGTTCTCAGTCGCGCGTGAGGCCTGACCAGCCGCGCCACCCGCTACGATTACCGATCCAGCGCCCAATGCCGAGTTGCCGTTGTGTAGTTCATATACGCCAGCGAGAAATTGTAGACGTTTCCCGGCGTCATCACAACACCCGATGACGTTTCGGTCGTAATCGGGGCCCGTGTCGTTCCACTGCTCAGCGACAGGCCATTGCCATTGAACGAGAAACCGTCGTCGGCGAACACGGCAAACGTGTAGGTATCGGTCACCGGCACGGACAGCCAGAGTTGCCATCGCACTGCCCAGGCCTGCCCTGAGCGCAGTCGAAGGGGCGTGCCGCCCATCCCCGCCAGCGGCGTGTCGGTGAAGGACCGGGTGAGCCCGGCCTCCACGACCTCGGCGCGCGCGGTGTAGAAGCTGGCCAGGGTCGTGCCGCTGGCGTCGTCGAAGTATTCGGCCGTCGCCGTCCCGCCCGGGCCGATCGTCTGCTCCACGGGCCCGGCATACAGCGTCGTCCCGTCGGAGTCGTCTTTGCGCACACGCACACCATCGGCGTCAAATGAGATCGCCGTCACGGCCAACGCCGTACCCCTCAGGTCCGACTCCGTCACGCTCGCCAAACGGTAGTTGACGGGCAAGTGCCAGAATGGCGCAAACGGCGGCTTTGCCGATCCGCCGCTGCGCAGTGTCGTGATCCCGCGGGCAGGTCCATGCGTTCAGCCTGAGTAGAGGTCTCCCTTCCCGCCGTGGTCAATCTCCTTTCCGAGACGATCAAAACGGAAGTTCTTGAGCCCAGAGGCAAGACAGATGTCCGCCAGGCGCCGGGTGCAGAAAGTCACTCTGGGAAAGTGAATCGGGTCTCTGAACAGTTCGGATCCATCCCACGATCCGGGAACAAGTTGCATTGCCGGCCACAACACGACTTGCTTAACGCGTACGCAATGATGGCGATCACACACGGCTTCAGCAACGAAACCACTGGCTTCCACATCGACACGGCACGATCCTCTCAGTTCGACTCTGAAGTATTCGGGTGGTTTCTCGGATTGCAGACGTTTAGGCCGGACCTCCACGATCGTCACGGGGTAGATGTCGAATCCCCCTATCCCGTGAGCCCTCCAGGTGAGAACCGTTCGCCCTGACACGATCAGGTATGGAAAGGCCCCACAGCCAATAATGTCTGGGTACTTGCTGCCCTTTGTGATGACCACGTCGAGGCTTCGGGGCACCTCTTCCGGTCCTTGACCACAGATATCACAACTTGGCTCATTCTCCCAGCCCTCGCGTATTACGGTTCCCGCCCATGCATACCTGGGAAAGTGGCTTGTATTGTTGCTCAGACGGTAGAAATCTTCCATCAGTCAATCAATCAGCGCGAGGGAAACTCCCCACTGCTGCGAAGCTGGTCCAGATAATGAAGTATATCGTCCACCGACGCCGTAGGTTTGCGTTCGATGAATGCTCTCCAAGCATCGCTGTATTTCGGCGTCCATACCTGATGCGGACCGTCAGGCGAACCTTCGACCCAGCGACCGAACTGCGGATCGTTTGGGTCGAGGCCGCGTTCATTGAACCAGGGTTTGAACTCCCACGGAAGATCATGATGCGCTTCCGGACGCTTCATGTCGGCAGGCTTTGCTCCTGCTCTCTCCATGCGATCCCGAAGGGTAGAACGGTGTCGCGTGAAGCTGGTATTGCTGCCGTTCTTCGCATGCTGGGGGCCATTTCCGATTTTGGCCAGCATTGCAGTGCCATGCATCGCGGCCGCTCCCCCGGCCGCCACAGCCGCCGGGACGCCGGGCGCGACGACGACCACGCAGCCACCCGCGGTGAGGCCCACACACGCAACCCCGCCTGCGATAGCCCCGGCTGCGCCGCCCAACCCTCCTCCGATTTCGGCCGCTCCCTGGACGATGCTGATGATATCGGCTACGCTTTCGCCGTTTCGATATGCGTCAGAATCCGCAGGCGAGGGATAGGCGTCACGCGCCACCTCGAGCGCCGTTACTGCGCCAAGTGACGAGTTGTCTGATAGACGATGACCGAAACCATCGAAGAACGAAGCAATGGCCTGCAAGAAGTCGAGATATACGCATCCCTGGCACCCCGCGTGACCGCTTGGGTCGCGCAGCCCAAGCGGATTTCCAAGGACATACATGTATCTGTTGAACGCCTGCGGATTCCCCGCCCCTGGCACAATCGTGTCCGCGCTGATGAATCTGCCCAACGCAGGGGAATAACCTCTGGCCACATAGTCCATCAGCGAGCCAACGTAGTTCGCCGGCCCCGCCCGCTGCGATGTGAACGTGAAGTCAGTCGGCATGCTGCCGCTGCTCCAGCGCACTTCGCCGTAGGGCTTGTAGCGCTGTTGCGATACGACCGCGCCAGTCATGCTCGTCGCCAGCGTGGCGCTCCCCAATTGGTCGCCGTGCAGATACACCAGCGCCGCGCCCGCCCCGTCGCGCATCGCCACCCGCGCCCCGCCAAACGTGTAGTAGGTCCGGATTACGCTGACCGCGCCCGTTGAACCGGTCACGAACCGGATGTCCTTCAGCGTCGACCCAAGAGTCAGGAACGCCGTGTCGAGATACAGCGGCGCGGTCACCGGCAGCGTGCTCGTGTATAGCGTCTGCCACCCGCCGCCGCCCGGCTGGATCTTGTAGCGCACGTAGCCGCCCTCCACCTCGATCCTGATCTGGTCGTTGACCCCATACGTGATGGTGGGCGTGTAGACCGCCGCGCAGTTCTCATACACCCACAGCCCGCCCCCCTTTGCCAGGAACCAGGCGTGCCGCAGCGAGCAGAATGACACGTCCCCGTCGACGTTCGACAGGCCGAACATCCGATGGCCGCTGTTGCGCGTGTCCACCCGGGTCTGGACGAAGCCCGTCTGGGTGATCGCATGCGCGCCGTCAAAGGCGCCCGCGTCCCACACATAGGTCGTCGCTGCCTTGCGCAGATCAAAGCCGTCGGCGCTCACCCCGGTGTTGCCGGTCAAGATGGGCGGGGTATAGGCCAGCGTTACCTCCGTCGCGCCGAGATAGAGCGTCGTCCCATCCGGATCGGTCTTGCGGATGCGGACCCCGTCCCCGTCGTAGGCATATTGGGATACGGCCAGCACCGTGCCAGTGAGGCTGGCCTTGACAACAGAACCCAGGCGGTTGTCGACCGTCCAAGTCTGGGTGTAGATGAACGTTCCCGATATCGACGCCTCGCGCCGAACGGTCATGTTGCCGTTTGCGTCGTAGGTGTAACTGTTTCCACTCGCCGTCGCGATTGCCGCGTGCGGGCGCGCGCTCCCCGCCGCCGGATACGTGATCTGGGCCGTCGCGCTCACGCCGTAGCGCCCGGTCAGGTTGCCGATGGCGTTGTAACGATACGACTCCTGGGTTGCCGTCACAAGTGGCGACCAATTGATCACCTTCTGCCATTCGGTTAGGCGGTCGAGCGCGTCATACTGATACCAGTTGATCTCGCCCAGGTTTGGCGTGCGCTCGTCGATCGTGGTGATGTTGCCAACCGCGTCATAGCCATACACGGCGTTGAACAGGGTCGTCCACGTTCCACCCCGCCCCGGCGCAGCGTCATCGGCGCACTCGCCCAGGCTCGTCTGCGCAACGCACAACTGGCGCATCTTCCCCCACTGCACATAGAGGGTCGTGTCCAGCCCGCCGTAGTAGCGGCGCTGGCTCAGCCCGTTGCTGAAGTTGACCGTTCTTGGCTGCCCCAGCGCGTTGTAGGTCGCGCTGTACACAATCGGGCTGCCCGCCGCGTACAGGCTGAACGGCTGCCCCGCCGCATCATACGTAGTCGTCACGACTTCGTTGCCGGGGAGGGTTGTCGTGATCAACCGGTTCGCCGCGTCGTAGCCAAAGCTCGTCGTGTAGGTGTAGTTCGCCGGCCGGACGATTCTGCTTTCAGAGGCCACTCGTCCCCGACCGTCATAGCCCCACCAGGCCAGTCCCGTCGTGTCCGTCATCCGGCTGCGCCGGCCAATCCCGTTCGTTCCCTGATCGTAAAGATATTGCCCAAGCGGCTGCTGCCACAGGATGGTCGTGCGATCGTGGGCGATCGTCTCGTTGTTCTTCAGCCACACCCGATATTCGAGTTGATGGTCATCGCGCCCGGTCGTGTCGAAGCCCAGCTCGAAGTCGCGATACGTGTCGATCCCGCCCCCAAACTCGCTGCGTTTGAGGTCGCGGGAGGCAAAGACCTGATTCGCCGTCGCGTCGTTGACGTCGAGGGTCGCAATGAAGGTTGCATCATTGACGTTCTGGGTGGACGTCATCGCCAGCCGGAAGATGGCCGTCTGGCCGGGTCCGGTGTAGCGCGGGGCGAGATACGGCGCATAGGCGATCGCGCCCCCACACGAACCGACCCGCGCGACCGCCGTTGTCGACGTCACAATCGTGCCGCAGCCTGCGTTGGAGGCAACGTACTTCCCCTCCGCCTCGAGGACCATCGGCTCGGCGTCTCGCGCGGTCTTCGACGTCATTCGGCCCAGCGCGTCGTAGCCGAAGGCCATCGTCTGGCCCTTGGCGTCGGTCTGGCTTATCAACTGCCCCTGTGCGTTGTATCCGTAGGTCCACGCGCCCATGTCCGGATCGATCATCCCGATCTTGCGGCCCAGGCCATCGTAGGTGATCGTCGTCACATTCCCTAGTGTGTCCGTCACCGTGGTCAGCCGGTCGCCCGCGTCGTAGGCGTAGCGCGTCTCGCCATACAGCGTCAGGCTGCCGCCAGTCCCCGTGAACTCGCGCACACGGACCATCCGCGCCAGCCCGTCACTCACCTGCTGGGTCTGGTGCCCATTCGGGTCGAACATCGTCTTCAACGCCAGATTCGTGCCCGCGTAGCCCGGCCCGTTCGCGTCCACCCCGTAGCGGGCGACGCTGAGCGTGCCATCCGGGGCAGTCACCGTGATAGGCCGCCCCAGCCCGTCGTAGTCCGTCCGCGCATACGGCACGGTCAGCGTTGCCGGGATATATGGCTGAACCCGATACAGGTTCGCCGCCGGGATGATCCGCTTCGATACGGTCGGGCTCGCCCACTTCAGATACGCCTCGGCCCCATCGGTGTTCTCAAAGTAATCGAACTGGATTGGGTAGAAGCCGCCCGCCTGAAATGTCACTGTCGTCGAATACTCGGTCAGGCCCTGGTTGTGCCATTGGTCGACCCGGAGCTGGCCATTGACCCACAACCGAATCCCATCATCGGCGGCCACGTAGATCGTATACGTCTCGCTCGTATCCGCCCGCACGTAGCCCGTCCAATGGGCCGAGAACTCGTTGTCGTGGACGACGTTCTGGGCGGGCGACCCTCCGTACCAGTTGAAATTGATCGTCGCGTCCGTGCGTTCCAGCACCTGGGTTTCGAAACTCTTGCCGTTGAAGTACGCCCCGGTCAGACCCGTCCCGCTGGGCATCGGCTGCGGGGCCAGCGCCGTCACGTACGGCCGAACGCGATACAGGTTCGCCGTCGGGATGATCCGCTTCGATACGGTCGGGCTCGCCCACTTCAAATAGACCTCGGCCCCATCATTGTTCTCAAAGTAGTCAAACCGGAGTTCGTAGAAGGCGCCAGCCTGAAATGTCATCGTCGCCGAATACTCGGTCGCGCCCTGGAGGTGCCACTGGTCGACCACGAGCTGGCCGTTAATCCACAACCTAATCCCGTCGTCACCCGTCGCGTATACCGTATAGGTCTCGCTCGTACTTGCCCGCACGAAACCTGTCCAACGGGCCGAGAATTGGTTGTCGTTGACGATTCCCGGGTTAGGCGACCCCCCATACCAGTTGAAATTGATCGTTGCGTCAGTTCTTTCCAGGATCAGCGTATCGAAATTCGTGCCGTTGTAATACGCCGCGGCCAAACCCGTCCCGTTGGGCACCGTTTGCGTCTGCGGCACGGCCACATACGGCGTGTTCACCCGGCCCGCGGTGGTGCAGTACTGGTATTGGGTCTGGGTATACGGCACGGTCTGGATGGCCGCCCGGCCCAGCGCGTCGTAGAGCGTGCTTTGGATGACCTCCGCCCCCAGCGGTTGGGGGACGCTGCAACTCGACCCCGCCCAGCCCTGGCCCGCCGGGGTCTGGGTCTGGATCACCCGTCCCAGCCCGTCATAGATCGTCCGGTCGAATGTCGCCAGTGTGGCGGAGGTCCAGCCCTCGCCTGATACGCCCCGGACCAGATGGTCGCTCAAATACGGCCCCGTGCCGAACCCGGCCGCGGTGGTCGTCCAGGCCGTCTCGATCCCGTCGTAGTAGCGCCACTCTTCGCTTGGATTGGCCAGGCTGTCGCCCGGCTGGGCGATCTTGCGCAGGCGGCCCAGCCCGTCATACGCATACATGACCACCGCCCCGTTCGGGTCGGTCGTTGACTTGAGCGCGCCGTAGGGTTGGGATGCGCCGAGCGCGTTTGTTGCGCTCTCGCCGTTCACGCCGTAGTAAGCGTAGCTCGTCACCTGCCCCAGCGCGTTTCGCGACTCGAGCACGAACTGTCCCGAGCCGTCGTAGCTCACCGAGGAGACGTTCAGCCCGGCGTCGGTCAGGACGGCCAAGTTCCGCAGTGCATCGTAGCCGTATGTGCTCATCGCCCAGACAGAGGGCTGCCCACCCAATCCACTAAGCCCATGCTCCACTGCCGTCAGACGCCCGCGCGTGGGCGTCTGGCTGAACACATTGAAGCCGCTCAGGGCGGTGTTGGCCCGGCCCGCCTCGGCGTAGTCGTAATACAAACGGGTCGAGGAGAGCCGCTCGGGCGTCTCGCTCTCGGCCGTCTGGATCCCGCTGTAGACCGCCTCCCACACCGGGACTTCGCCGGCGACCGGGCCTTTGACGTAGCCGATGAAGGTCGTCCGCTCGTCGCCCGCCGCCTCAAAGCCGTACTCCTGGATTGTTCTGGGCGACCCGAGCGCCGTAAACGCATCCGTCCGAGACCGCTTCACCGGCGCGCTGCCAATATCGCCATGCGGATACTCGCGCGTCTCGGTGGTCCGGACCTGCCAGGTCGTAGTCGGGTAGCCGCTCAAGGTCACCGTCACGATGTCGCTCTGCTTCGCGCTAAGCACCGTGCCCGACCCGTCCCGATACCGGGTCTCATACTCGCGCCCCAAACGCCGCACATCGGTGTAGAACCGATGCGCCACGATGGCCAGTGGCACGCCCGCCTCATCCATCACCGTCCGGGTCACCTGCCCGTAGCCCATCGCCCAGTTGGTGTAGCCACTCGCCCAACTCCGGCTCGGGTCGCTGCACGGCTGATCCGGCCAGTTGTAACAGCCGCCGCTGTAGGTGTAGCTCTCGATCGTGGCCGGACCCGCCCCCGCCGGCACGATGCTGCGACCCGCGACCCGGAAACTGGCGTGGTAGCCGCTGGTGTCCGGCTGGTAGGTAAAGTTCCATCGCGCCCCCAGCCCGTTCTCGACCCGGCTGAGCAGCCGCTTTGGGTCCGGGCCATAGCCATTCCCGTTGTAGATGTTGCTCACCTGACTCGCCGCAAACGTCGTCGCTGGCAGACCGACCCAGGCCGTCCCGGTGTAGTTCTCGCTGGCCAGCGCGCTCAGTTCATCGCACACGCTGTAGAAGCACACCCAATCGTAGGTCAGCCTCGCCCGCGCCGCCGGCCGGTTGCCCGGCCCGAAGGCGGTCACGCTGGTCAGCATGTCCCGGCTGCTCCCATACTCAAACGTCACTGTGTAGCGCTCGCTCGCTCCAAGCAGCGAGTTGCCATACACGATGCGATACGGCCGGATCCGCGGATCGTCCTGATTCCCGCAGATCTGGGTGTTCCAGTTGGCCATCGCGCAGCGCGAGCCGGTCTCGATCGTCTTGGTGTATTGATACTCCGCTCCCCAGCGGTCTACACTCGCGCTGAGCAGATCCCGATCCGGCGCGTAGACCCGCCGCAGCATCCAGACCATCCCGATCATCTTGCCGTTCCACGTTGAGCCGCAGCCGGGCGCGGTCGTCCCGTTCCAGCACCAGTTGTAGTCCCAGTCCTGGACGGCCGCCCGCGCGCTGGTCTCGCTTCCGAACACGTGGCGCGTGCCATCCGGCGTCCAGACCTGCCAGTACTCGAGCTCGCCGCTGTCCCAATCCGTCCCGCTGTGGGAGATCCCCGGCAATTGGTCGGCGCCCGCGCAGGGGCTGGCCTTGGCGCAACGCACAATCCTGAGCGCCTGCGAATCGTCGGTCACGTACTCGCCGTTCACGCTGGTCGGCTTCAAGCCCACGCTCATCCCATTCATCACCAGGGTGAAGTTGCCCCGCGCCTCGGTCTCGAACCCCTTTCGCCAGCCCTCCTCGGGCGGATTGCCGAGAAAGAAGTCGCGCTTGACGAGCTGGGCGATGTGGGGGAGCTCCATGCTCCAGCCCCGCCCGAGCTGGTATTTCATGGCGGGCTCGCTGGTCTGCAGGAAGTTCGACTCCGCGCTCGCGCTGGAATACGAGGCCGCCAGTTTGGGCTCCAGCCCGAAGCTGGGCAGGGCCGGGAGGGGCTGCTGATACGTCGCCGCGCCTCGGAACAGGGCCACATTCGGCGCGTTCGCGCTGGGCGTCCACGGCTTGGGCGCGGCCGGCTGGGCGAGCGCCAGGTCGTAGGTCGAGAAATGCCACAGCCGGGCCGTCACCTCACCGGTTGCCTCATCCAGCGTGACCGGCATCTGCTCGGTTTGATACTCGATCCGCGAGAACACCTCGCCGGTATCCGTCGTCCGGGTCACCCACGCGGTGTAGACGTAACGCATCTCGAGCACGGCGTCGCGAGCCGCGAAGACCTCCAGCGGCACCAGGCCGCTGATGTTGGTCGTCAGCGTCACCGGGGTGTCAAAGGCCAGGTCGGGTGAGAGCGTGATTGACCAGATCGGTTGTTGAGCCTCGGCGCTGTTGTCCTCTTCATCGGATGCCGCCAAGTCCGTCCGTTTCGTGGACACACTCGGCAAGGCGGAGACGGTCAGGCTCGCCTCGACCATCTGGGGCGCGCGCAGGGCGCCCGGGCCGAAGTCCAGGCGGGCGGCCCCACCCGCGACCGATACTGAGCCGCCTTTGGCATCGAGGCGGGTCTTCTCCCCGCCGCCCGGGACCAGCAGCGTGGCGGTCTTGATGCGGAAGGCTTGTCCGTCCGCGCGGGTGAGCACCCGCACCTGGGAAGTGAGGGTCGTCAGGGGAGCGACAACACCCACAACCACCGTGAACGTCCGCCCGCGCTGGCTGGCTCGGCTCGTGTCCAGGCCGGTCATCATCACCGTCCGTTGAGCCGGGTCGTAGGAAACGCCCTTGTCGCCGGACGCGACGAAGTCCAGCCCGGGCGGCAGGTCGATTGCGACATCAAAGGACTTGCCCGCGTCGCCGTCCGCGGGAGGAGTGACCGACAGGGTGCCCGTCAGCACACGGCCCTGCGGCGCGCGGCGATCGTTGAAGTAAAGGCTCAGCCCGGTCTTGCCAGGCTTGCCAGCAGCGGGGTTTTCGGCGATTGGTTTGAGCGCTGGCGCCGACTCAGGCAGTTGCGCGGCAAGCTTGCTGTCAAGCGGCACGGCGCTGAGGGGGAGGATGGTTTCGTCAGCGCTCGTGATCACCAGCGGCGCGAGCGCCGCGATCTGCGACAGCGGGAGGTGCTCAGCCGGCGCTGACGCTGCGCTTACCCCCCCCGAAACATAACTCCTTGCACCGCAAGGCAAATACCCAATACCAGACGCCCAAATCGAGACTGCATCGTTGCCCTCCACTCTGAGCCAGTCACCCTAAACGTCTGGAGCCTATCACCAACCCCGCCGCGTGTCCCTGGCCAGGTGGCCAGTCATCTGGCCAGGAGCGCATAACGAAACTGGTTTACGACTCGTTTCCTTGATATTTTCATCGATACGTGCTGCGAGCCTGCTTGCGGCGCATAGGAAGGTGGCCGGCGGCAGAGCGAAGCGCTGACGCCGGAAACGGAACGTGGGCATGCGCATGAGACGAGAGCCGTTACGGGCGCAGAAATTGACCTTTTTTGCCGCGGCGCGCAGCGCGATCACCCGCGACGCCGCCCGGCGTTTCCGCCGGCGCTGGGCGCGCCCTGCGTAGGCCAGTCGGTGGCCGGGCGGCGCGCGCGGAGGCGCCTGCGCGGCATACAACAGGAAGGATGAGCGAGATCGCCGCCGTTGTGTCCCATGCCCTGAAGCTGCCGACCAGCGACATTCGCCTTCGCCCGCTCGCGCCGCTCGAGCACCAGAGCAACCACCTGTATGAGGCCCGGGCCGGTGGCGTGGTCCACATGGTCAAGGAATTCCGCAAGCCGGATGAGCTGTATGACGCGCCGGCCCGCGAGTATTTTGCGATGGAGGCCCTTGCGCCGCGGGAGATCGCGCCCCGGCCGGTGGCCTATGTGCGGGCCGGCCAGCTTGGACCCGGACAGTGGCCGATCGTCGTCTACCAGCGCCTGGAGGGCGAGATGTGGGACCGCCGCGCGCCCACGCCTGCCGACATGCAGGCGCTGGCCCGGTTGTGGCTGGTGGTCCATGATGTGCCGGTTGCAGGCGCGCCCCGGGCGCGCGGCGTGGCCGACGGGGCCGGCCGGCTGCTCGACCGGCTGCCGCATATCTTGCAGCGTTATGCGGATTGGGCCCGCGAGAGCGCCCCCGCCTGCCGCCCAACGGCCGAGGCTTTGGCCATTGCCGGCGCGCGGGCGGAGGCGGCTGCGGCCGAGCTGCGCCGGCTGCCGGTTCGCGAGCTGTATTGCCGCGCGGACGCGCGCTTCTCCAACGTCATTGCCCGCCCAGATGGGCGCCTGGGCATGGTCGACTGGGAGGATTGCGGCGCCGGCGACCCGGCTCAGTTTGTGGCTGATCTGCGGATTGGGCCCAATCAGGAGGACCTGATCAGCCCGGAAGCCTGGCAGGCGTTCTCCGGCTTGTATCTTGGCGCGCTTGGCCGGCGCGATCCGAGCCTGGCCCGACGGGTGGCGCTGTATGAGCTCCTGGCGGTGATGTTATGGCTGGGTTTGATGGTCGAGCGAGTGCTGGCGGAAGCGGCGGCGGGACCGGTCCGGCGGTGGGCGATGAACATGATGCCGGCGAACGAGCGCGGCCGGCGTTTTCTGGCCCGGGCCCTTGCCTGGCCGGAGGGCGATTTCGAGGCGGCCCTGGCACGGATAGCGGTGTATAGGTTATTCCCGGAGTGATATTGCCCGGCGAAGCCGGGCAATATCACTCCGGGAATAACCTATGGCGCGTCGAGGATGAGCGTCACGGGACCGTCGTTGACCAGCTCGACGTGCATATCGGCCCCGAACTTGCCGCCCGCGACGGGTTTCACGCCCTCGGCCTCCAGCGCCGCTGCCAGGCGGGCGACCAGCGGCGCAGCCTGCTCGGGCCGGGCGGCATCAATGAAATCCGGCCGGCGACCCTTGCGCGCCGCGCCATACAGGGTGAACTGCGAGACCACCAGCGCGCCCCCGCCGATGTCCAGCAGCGAGCGGTCGAAACCTGATGGGCCGTCCACGGCCGGGAACATCCGGAGGGTGGCGATCTTCTTGGCCAGCCAATCGGCCTGCGCGTCGGTGTCGGCGTGGGTGACCCCGACCAGGAGCAGCACGCCCGGGCCGATCTCGCCCACGACCGCGCCATCGACCCGGACCGCGGCGCGCAGAAC
>Ga0209476_10001119_pt1 | contig 18234 bp, 16 predicted proteins | sample KloWWTrecipitate_FD_187179 | JGI IMG/M metagenome (GOLD analysis project Ga0209476, IMG submission 187179) | Active sludge microbial communities from Klosterneuburg, Austria, studying microevolution and ecology of nitrifiers - Klosterneuburg... | ecosystem: Engineered > WWTP > Aerobic digester... | reverse complement strand
CTCGACGCCAATCACCGCACCGCTGGCCATATTGACCTTGGGCTGGTAGTACAGAACGAACTCGTTGCGCTGCAGGCCACGCGCCACATGCTGCAGGCTTTCGCGTTGGGTCTTGACCGCCGTATCCTGGGCCACGTCAAACAGGTGGTAACGATTCTTGCCGGCCTGCTTGGCCACATACATGGCCTGGTCAGCGTGACGCAGTAACAAGTCGGCTTCCACGCCATCCTGGGGATAGACCGTAACGCCAATGCTGGCAGAAACCTGAAGACTGTTGCTGCCCATATCCACAGGGTCCGCTGCGGCCTGCAGCAGGCGCTGCAGCACCGGTTGGGCATCCCCCACCGATTCCAGATCCACCAGCACCGCCACGAACTCATCCCCACCAATACGCGCCAAAGTGTCACCATTTCGCAGCGCACCCTTCATGCGGTGCGCCAGCGCCACCAGCAACTCGTCCCCTACGCCGTGGCCATGGGTGTCGTTCACGGCCTTAAAACCATCCAGGTCCAGGTACAGCACCGCGACCGGTAAGCCCCGGCGCTGGCTCTGTGTCAGGGCCTGCTGCATGCGGTCGGCCAGCAGCACGCGGTTGGGCAGGCCGGTCAGCGCGTCGAAGTGGGCAATGTGCTCCAGCTGGCGCTGGTGTTCCTTGAGTGGCGTGATGTCAGTAAACAGTGCCACATAGTTGGTCAATTCACCTGCCGCATCGCGCACTGCACTGATGGTGAGCATCTCGGCAAACACCTCGCCGCTTTTGCGCCGGTTCCAGACCTCGCCGGTCCAGTAACCCTTTTCCTGCAGCACGCGGTGTCGATTCTCATAGAACTCTCGCCCTTGATGGCCTGATTTGAGAAGCTTGGGTGGAGACTGCCCGACAGCTTCCTCGCGGGTATAACCGGTGATCTCGGTGAAAGTGGCATTCACTTCCACGATAATTCCAGCTGCATCGGAGATGATGATGCCTTCGCGGGCATGGCTGAACACGCTGGCGGCCAGCTGCAGGCGGCTGTCGGCGTGCGACTTCTCAATCACCAGGGCCGCCAGCCGAGCCTCGTCCTCAATCAGCTCGATATCCGCTGCCGAAGGGCCGCCCGGCGTGCGGTGGTAAATGGCAAAGGTACCCAGCACCCGTCCCTGTGCCGACAGAATGGGCTGCGACCAGCACGCGGCCAATCCGGCTTGCTGCGCCAGGTCCCGAAACGGTATCCACCAGGGATGGGTGGCGATGTCCTCCACTATCGCCACCTTTCCGGTAAAGGCCGCCGTACCGCAGGAGCCGACACCCATCCCAATGGCCGCGCCATCCAAAGCCTGGATAAAAAAGACCGGCAGACTGGGTGCCGCAACATGGTGGAGATGCTGTCCTTGGGCATCCAGCAACAGAATGCTGCACAGACTGGTGGGCTGCATCGCTTGCACGTCCAAAACCATGGTCTCAAGCACCGCCTGCATGGAAACCTTATCCGCCAGACACTTGAGCACACGGTTGTGATGCTGCTGGCGCTCCTCAGCGCGCTTACTGTCGGTAATATCTGCCATCACGGCCACCAGCCCCACGGTCTGGCCATCCACAGCCAGCATGCGTCGCCCGGACAGATGGCCCCAGAATTCACTTCCGTCGGCACGCCAGTAGCGGCGCTCCACTTCGGACAGCGGGATTTCTCCAGCAAGCAATTGGAGCATCCGGTTGCGCCCGATTTCTCGCTGCGGCGGCGCAACCAGATCCACATACTCCTTGCCTGTCAGCTCTGCAATGGTCCAGTGAAACATTTCCGCAGTACGCCGGTTCACGTGGGTGATGCGTCCCTCCAGGTTGATCAGAAAGATGCCTACGCTGGAAGTATCCAAAATTTGTTGCAGCAGCAGCTCGCGTGCGGCCAAGTCGGCCACGGCCTTTTCAGTTGCCTGTTCGGACTGCAGGCGCTGCGCCGCGTCGTTTTCCAGTGCTTGGGCCATGGCATTGAAATGAGCGCCCAGTTCGGCCAGTTCATTGTCACTTTGCAAGTGAATGCGTGCGTCATAGCGGCCCCGCATCAGACGCTGTGCGTGGTGCCCCAGGCGTTGCAGCGGTATCAGAACGGCGCGCCTGTTGTAGCGGACAAAAGCAAACAGGCCAATCAACGTGGCACCGACCAGCACCAACAGCAGCAGTACCTGGGTTCTCATGGCCGCGCGCAGGCTGTCGATACGGGTTTGGTTGCGCACATCGATCGCGTCAGAAAACTGCTGGATAGGCGCCATGATGCGGGCCTTGGCGTCTGCATAGCGTTCGCTGTACAGCAAGTTGTTGGCCAGGTGTGGATCGGGGGCGCCGCGCACCGTGTAAGCCCCAGCGGCATCGGCAAACAGCCCTTTCATGGCGGCAAAGGCTTGACGCTCCATGTCCAACTGCACATCGGACTGCGCTTGGGACTCGCGCAGCGGCGCAAAATCCTGACCCTGAACACCCTCACGTTCCAACAGGGAGAGCAAAGGTACGGTCTCTCCGGGCGCCACAGCGAGTGCCCTGCCCACACCGGCAAGATGCCAGTAGGTCGAATCGTAGTGGTCGGGTCGTGGGTGCAGACCATTGCGAATGCCGAGAATCTCGAAATAGTGCTGTTCAAACTGTACATCGCCGGTGGCCACATAACTGCGGGCCATGCGACTCATGTCATCTGAACTCTGCAGCAATTCATCGGCCAGTAGATGCGCCCGCCAGTGCTGTTGTTCGCTGGCAGCAATACGGCCCTGCGTGGTTAAAAGCGCCAAAACCAGCGCGCCCACGGCCAGCAGGATGAGCAGGGTCAAACTCACCATGAGCCGGTTCAAATGGCGAATTTTCATGCTTGACAACCCTTGACACTGCAACAGACTGTCACATAGCGTCCTCCCCAGGTGACGCGATAAACACGGTCAACACGCCGGTGTAGCCATATAGATGGCTGTGCGCAATTTCTCCAGCAGCGAAAAAACCGACCAGGGGCACATCGCCTAGGGCGCGGCGCACCAATTGCAACTCGGCACTGGGTCCGCCAAAGTGGGGGCCGCCGCGACCCGTGCAGCTCACATAGATCGCACCGGCAATGCGACGGGCTGGGTGGGGCTCGGCTTCCCGCGTCGATGCCTGTACTGCATGCGCGGTTTCGAGTGCTTGTTCCTGGGGCTCCAGTTCTTCACGGATTTCGGCACAGATGCGGGTCAGATCGGCCCGTGCGGCCTGCACATTACGCTGGCAAAACACCAGTTGCGTGCCGGCCTCAACCCGGTCCGCCACAGCAACGCCATGGCGCCCGGTGTCCAGTCCGATGATGTGACGCACCACCACGTCCTCGCCAAAGTGGCCACTGCGTTGTACGGCATCAGACCGTAAACCCTGTGCCGGCACCAGACCGACCAGAGTGGCACGCAGCACCTCCATTGCCTCCTGGGGTTGCTGGAGCGAAATCGACAGATCACCCAGCATCACGTCCAGCGCTGGTGCGCCGTCGAGCGTGACCACAACGTTGTGATCAGCCTCCGTGACCGTATGCGCCACAGAAACCGGTGTACAACCCTGGGTGACGCGTGACACCATGGCCACGTCCGGGCCAAAGGCCACACCACTGAGGCCGCCACTGAATACCCCACTGGCGGCACCGTGACCGCTTATGTTGCCGTTGCCCGCCACCGCAAATTGCACGGATTGGCCGCGACTGCTACAGAGGCCACCAAACAGGTAGCCGGCGTCGGTACGCTGGGCCATTTCCACAATCAGTTCGCCCAGGTCAGCAGTGCCAGGGTCGGCGTGCACCAAGGCAGTATGGGCCTCAAAGCCCAGGCCCAGCGGCGCCACCCCGGAAAATACGCGGTACTGATCGCTGGGCAACTCCAGCAACATGACGGCCATGGCTGGCTCGTCCCAATATTCCATGTTGTTGGACATGATGCCCACACCTACCGTGCCCGACCAGTCGGTCACCAGGGGCAGTTCGGCGCCCAGGTGCTCCAGAATGTCTTGGGCCGCACCAGCATAGTGGTCGGTGATGTAGAGCAACGCCAATGTGGGCGTACTGGCATAGCCGTGCAACGCCATTTGCGCACGCAACTGCGCCAGAACCAGGGCGGCAGCCATTTGCCACTGCGGATGCGTGGCGTGGGCGTAGGGAAAGAGCTTCATATCCGCACCCACTGCGGAGGTATTGCGTGAGCCGACCCTACCGGCTGCGGGGCGCAGTTTTGCGCGCCGCAGGCTTGGTTACACGCTTGACCGCGCCACTGGCGGCCTTCTTGCCAGCTGCTTTGGCGGATTTCATGGCCCCTTTGGCCATGCCGGTTGCCATATTCTTGGTCATGTCCACAGCAGTCTTGGTGGATGCCTCTTTGAATGCGCCAGCTGCAATCTGCTGAAACTGTTGGGTGAGTGAGCCCCACAGGTGCATCGGATCCACCATCGAACCCACACCCGCTGCCGCCTTACTCACCTTGGCACCGGCACTGCCCGATCCGGTGGCCACATCGCTAATGGTCTTGGCGGTGGATGCAGCGCGCTCGGTCACGCGCTGCACACCGGTGTGCACGGACTCGGCCGCCTTGAGCTTGAGGGCGTTGGCCACATCGCCAATGTTGAAGTTCATGCCCTTGAGGGTGGCCAAGGTCATTTTCTGCACCTCCAGCGCCTGGATGGTGGCGCCCAGGGCGCGGGAGTTTTGTTCCAGCCAAAAATGCACAGCCTTGAGCTCTTCAATGCGTTTTTCCAGCTCTTCCACGTTGAGCGTGGGTGCAACCCAGTTCCCCAGATTGGGCATCTGTGGAATGTTATTGCTGGCACCCTTGGCGATGTTTTGCAGGAAATCAAAGCCGGGAACGAATTTGCCGAAACCGGTGGTATCTGTATCGCTCATATGCACTCCATGGGAGGTTGTCTACTTTGAACAGTTGACAGCTTACTCCAATGTCGTGCTTTATTGCTAAACGATTACCACCCCCAACCTATCTAGGCTGCATCCAGCACCTGCACATCAACCCGTACATGCAGCCAATCCCGAAGGATCCGGAAAATGCTCGACAGGTTGTCCATACCGGGCCGGCCCTTGGATGACAGCATGGAGCGCAGGTTGGCGCACGACCGATTGGTTAGCTCGGCCAGCAACTCAAATCCGACCGTTGCCTTGACCACCTCGTGCAAGATCATCCGCGCAGCTTCAGGCTCGCCACCCAAAAATAGGGCGATGGACTGATCGAACAACGCCCTGGCGAAGGGCGCAGTGACCGCCCCAGGCGAGGCCAGAACCCGATCGGTGTTAAAACTTGATTGCATGGAACCCTCCTCGTTCACTCGCATTTAAAACCGCGCACTGATGGCCGCGTAAATGGAGCGCCCTGGCCCCGGCACCGGTATGCCCCAGGTTTTGGGGCTCTGCCCCACGTACGCGCCGCCCAATGGGGACGTATAGAAGCGGTCCAGTACGTTATCCACACCCAGATCCAGGCGCACCACTTTCCACTCGAAGCTGCTGCGCAGGTTGAGCAGTCCGTAGCCGGCCGTTTGCTGTTCATTGCGAATCTTGGACACCTCGGTTTTGGCATCCACAAATTGCGCCTCGACGGTATTCGTCCAGCGCCCGGTTGTCTGCACCAACGCCAGCTTGGCGTTGAGCGGCATGGTGTTGTACAGGCCAGCGTCCGTGTCGCCATTCTTGCCCTTGAGGTAACTGATTTGCCCGGTCAACTTGTAACTGCCAGCAGCGTCTGCATCTGACAGGGTGCGGTAGCCAGAAATATCCACCCCGGACAGCCGGGCGCTTTGGTTGGAAAAGCTCAGGTTGACGAAGTTATCGGTCCGTGCCGGGCAAACCTTGCCCACCGCCGCGCAGGCAACCGCATCGATGTAGTCCTGCACATAGGTGGTGTACGCCGTGACCTGCAGACCCCACTGGGCCCGGGCGGCATCGTGCCAGTCGGCCGTGGCGCTCAGGGTGTTGGCGGTTTCGGGCTTGAGGTTCAGGTTGCCCACATAGCCATTGGCGTCGCCCATCCAGTTGATCATGTTCATGACCATGTTGTTGTTGGTCGACCAGGCAAAGCGTTCGTACAGGTTGGGCGAGCGGCTCTTGCGCGAAAAGCCCCCGACAAAGCTGCTTTGGGTATCGGGCGTGTAGCGCAGCAGGGCCGACAAATCCAGGTTGTTGTCGGTCTTCTTGTGGTCCAGGGCATTGAACGCACCAGGAACCGATGTGGGGTTGGCGGGATCGCCGTAGCCCATCATGCCAGCCATGGCGTTGTAACCCTGCACCTTGCCGGCATCCATGGTCACGCTGGCGCTGCGCACACCTACTTGCGATTGCCACTGGGTGCTCCATTTCGCATCCCACTCGGCAAACACGTCGGCGCGGTCACGCTGACCATCGCGGATGTTCCAGAACTTGTTGGGTGCCATCATGCCGGGGGTGGCGCTGACCGGGTCCCACCAGTCGCTCATGCGGTAGCGCTGGTATTCGGCGCCTACGGCCAACGCATCGCGGGTGGACAGGTTGACATCAGCCTTGACCAATGCGCCGGTGTTCTTGCCTTCGGTGTCCATGGGCATGCCCAGTGACGTGACGCTGCCCAGCTTGTTCTCCAGGAAGTTCATGGTGTGGCGGGTATTCTCGTTGTAAACACGCGCCTGCAATTGGCCCCAGTCGTACTGGCCGGTGTAGCGCAGGTTGGCCTGGTCGCTGGTGTTGCGCGTCATATCCATGCGCTGGTTGGGGAAGCCCTGGTACGGAATGTCCTGCGAACCCAGCTTGAGTTCCAACAGGTGGTTTTCGTTGTGCCATGCCAAACCCAAGGACTGGTTGTTGGACTTGAACAGGGATGAACCCACTTCCTTGGGTCCCGGTGTGCTGACGGTTGTCGTGGGTACCAGCCCCGTCTTGAAAGCCTGTGCGGCTTCATAGTTGCCTGACTGCGCGGTGGATGCGGCGAAATTCAGGCTCACATTCTCGCCAGCTACCAGCAAGGACAGGTTGGTACCCCGACCATTGCCGTTGCTGCGGTAAAAGGTGCCCGCCTGGCCCTTTACCAGGGTGCCCTGCCCGGCTTGGGCAAACTCGGGCGATGCCGAATGGACGACGATAGCACCGCCAATGCTGTCACCGCCAGCGCTCACCGGGGTGATGCCACCAAACACTTCGATGCTACCCACGTTGCTGGGGTCAATGTAGGACAGCGGCGGGTTCATGTGGTTGGCACACGCCGAAATCAGGTCCATGCCATCGACCTTGATGCGCAGACGGTCATCTGCCAGGCCGTGCAGCGTTGGCAGGCTGGACACACCACCCGCGCCAAACAGGCTCAAGCCAGGAACATCGCCCAGCAAACCGGCTGTATCGCTGGTGGCTGCGCGTTTGCGAGCCAGGCCGGAGCCGCCCAACAAAGTGGTACCAGCCAGCGGATCGACCGGCTTGGTTTCGACAACCACAACCGGCGACAGGGTAATAGATGGAGATGGGCCGTCGACTGCCATTACGGGGCTGGCGACAAACGACAGGGCGGGAAAGGCCATGGCAATGGACCATGGAAGAGCACGAAGGGTGAATGGTGACACGGGGATACCTGGTTTGCGTTTTCAAATGAGAGAGGCGCAGGCGCACGACGCAGCGTGCGGCAAGCAAAAAAACCGACTCAGATGAAACGCGGTGGCCCGCGTGGGGGCGGTGCAAACGCAAAGTACGTGCTGGTAAACGTGGCCTGCCAGACAGATGCAATCCTTTGTAGGTACACCACAGGGGATGCCTGCACCTGCAAGCCCGGTGGCGCTACAAGACTGTCTGCGTGGTGCAGACACAAGGGGCAATGCGCCATGAGGGGCGCAGACTCCCGCCCCACAGGCGCAGAGTCCGAAGAAACCGTTTGGGTGCCTGTACTGGTGCAGACCTGCACCAACCCCATCCAATCGCCACCCGCCATGGCATGCGACATGGGAACCGCCAGGGCTCCCAAGATTGCAATGAGCAAGGCTAACCACACCACCCGAGGGTGGCGCATCAGCCTGCAAAATGCAGTGGACGACATGCGCGTGGACGGCTAACGATCAGTGCTTGTGATCGCTATGGGCCATGGTCCCCACGGGTGCGACGGTGCTCACAGGCAGCGTGACCTCTTGCTTGGTTTCCACGCCCTTGGCGTCCTTGAACACTAGCGTCAGGGCCACGGTGCTGTCCTTGGGCAGCGGCGCCTTCAGGTCCATCAACATCACGTGGTAGCCGCCGGGCTTGAGTTCAACCGCCTTACCGGCGGGCAGGTCCAGGCCACCCTGCACGGCGCGCATCTTCATCACGTCGCCGTCCATCTTCATCTCGTGCACCTCGCTCACACCGGCAGCGGGGGTGGAAACAGACACCAGCTTGGTACCGTCCTTTGCAGTCAATTTCATAAAGGCGCCGGTAGCCTTCTGGCCGGGCACGGTGGCGCGGGCCCAGGCACCTTGCACGTCCACGGTCTGGGCGCTCGCAGCCTGGGCGAACAGGCCGCCACACGACAGGGCAAGGATAGTGGTGATGGTGTTGAGTTTCATGGTGGTTTTCCTCAGGTTAAAAAAGGGGTCAACGTTCAGGGTTCAATTCAACCAGGCCTTGAGCTGGGCGAGTGTGGGCTGACCGGTTACGCGCTGCTGTTTGCCGTTGCGCGCCACCAGCACCACATAGGGCGTAATGTTGCGCCACTTCGGGTCCACAGCCTGACGGATAGCCGGCTCAAAACCGTCAAAGGCGTAAATGCTGGTTACGCCAGCATAGTGGTGGGCATGGGCCAGGGCCCGCTCACCACGCACGTCCATCAGAATGGCCGCCAGCTCCACCGGCTGGCCCGTTGGCTGCGCATTCTGCTGCACGGATTGCTGCAACAGCTCAAACACTTCGGGGCAGGTGGAGCAAAAGCTGTTGGTGAACACGTAGGCCGCAGGGCGTGCACCCTTGGCCAGCAAATGCTTCCAGGTGGTTTGATCAAAATCGACTACGTTTTTGATAGCGCTATGTGTACTGTGATCGAGGGCTGCAAGCCCATTTTGCATATAGCAACCGGTTGCAAACAAGGTTGCGGCCAGCCCGATGCGGCGTAGCCATTTACCAGGGAATGTCATGAAGCTGTACCTCCTTTGCAGTGCGCCAGACTACCACCAGACGCCCACCCTGTTGCGCCAGACGCGGATGGTCGTTGTCGCCCTGGGTCTGGGCGAGTGTTTTGACATGGAAGTGCTGGCCACCGTCAGTGGACAGCCAAACTTTGAGCGTGCTGGTCATGCCATCGGTGCTACGCCAGACCACGGCCACACGCGCGCCCTGGGCTGCGACATCGGCATGCTCGGCGCGCTCATCAGGTAGCTGGCGCACTGTCTTTTCATCGGGGCTGCCGTCTGCCAGCAGGCGGCCATAGCGCACGGCGGATACAGCCTGGCCGCCTTCTTGCCGCACACCAAACCAGACGGCATGAAAGCCACCATCCGCCGCTGCGGCCAGACCGGGGCCATGGTGCGGGCAGGCGTCGATGTGCCAGTCGTCAAAAGTGGCGCGCACCAGCTGGGGCATTTGCGGTGCATCCGCATCGAGTGACGCAAAGGCGTGGTCCCGCACATTGGGCTCAAACACATGACGCCACAGGGCACGCACATGGCCGTCCTGGCCTTGCGCCAGCGCAATGCGGCAGCATTCACAACTGTGGTCAGCCAGCTTTATATCGGGGCCAAAGGTGGCACCGCCATCCGCCGAGGTGTTGCGGTACACCGCTGCGCCACGGTAGTCGGGCTTGCCGTTGGCGCCGCGCGGCGCCGTTTCCAGGTCGCGCTTGTCCAACCACAGGGTATGCAACACACCCTGGGCGTCAAAGGCGATGGACTCGAAACGGTGGGTGATCTCCTGGCGGTCGGCATGCACGGTGAAGGGTTGCGAGAAGGTCTGCCCACCGTCGGTCGAGCGCAGCATGCGGATCATGCCGGTGTAGGGCTTGGCACCGGGTTGCGTGTAGCTGATCACTGCGTAGCCCTTGGGACCAAAGGCCAGCTTGGGATGGTTTTCGCCATCGGCAGAGACCGCATCGCCCGTGGTGTCCAGCACGCGCGGTGCGCTCCAGCGCGGGGAGCGGGTGGACGGTGCGGTGGCCGTGGTGGTGGTGGTCGTTTGTACAAACAACTGGTTGTCGGCATTGAGCCCCACCAGCCACAGGGTGCCATCTGGCGCAAAGGCGGTGCCCACCGCCAGTTGCGCCCGGGGTTTGCGCGCCGGCTTGGCGGCTGCGGCCTTGGCGTCGGGCGGCGCCATAGGCCCTTCGTGCGCTTGAGCCAACACAGTGGCAAGGCCCAGCGCCACAAGGGCCAGGCGCAGCAGGTGGGTGATGGTGGCTTGCTTCATGGTGCGTCGGTTCATGGTGGCCATCCTCACAGCAGGCTGTAACGCACTTCAGTCTGCACGCTGCGCTGGGGCATGGTGTGACCCTGCCAGGACGGCTGGTTGCCCACGTTGTTGATGCCTACGCTCCACTCCCAATGCTTGGCAAACTTCCAGGCGGCCTTGAGGTCAAGCTGGTTCACGCTGGAGGTGCCGCCATAGGTATTGGGGTTGTTGTCGATGTTCAACTCCGTGTTGAACATGGTGCTGGCCCAGCGCCAGGAAGCGCCAAACAGCCATTCGGCGTTGGGTCGGTAGCTGGCCTGCACGGTGTAGCGCTGTGGCGGGATGCGCAACCACTGTTTACCAACTTGGGCCGGGTTGGCCGCGTTGGCGGTAACCGTGGCATCGGTCCAGGTGGCGCTGCCGCCCAGATTCAGCCCCTGGATTCCCACGTCCCGACTCTGCCAGACCAGCTCGATACCCTGGGTCAGCACCTTGTCCACGTTGCTCACGCGAGTGACGGTGGGGGTCACCGTGGCGTCGGTCTGGCGCAGGATGGTGTCAGTCACATCATCGCGGAACAGGCTGGCGCGCAGCCAGTGCTTGCCCCATTCGCGCTCGGCCGACAACTCCAGCGAATCCGACACTTCGGGCCGCAAATTGGGGTCGCTGGTGGTGATGCTGGAGCCGGTCTTGGTGCCATTGAACAGTTCGTCCACATTGGGAAAGCGCACGCCGCGCCCCAGGCTGGTCTTGATCACCACATCGTCCGTGGCACCCCAGGCCAGCGACAGCTTGGGGCTCAGGGCCGTGAGGCTGCGCCCGGGGAAGCTGCTTTGCGCCACCGGTGGGCCTGCAAAGTACTGCGAGCCATCCAGCGATTCAAAGTTCTCAAAACGCAGGCCGGTGGTCAGCATCCAGTCCGGGTGCAGCTTCCAGGCATCTTGCGCATACAGCGCGGTGATGGTGGTCTTGCCGTAGTAGCTTTGGTTTTGCGTGGTCTCTGTGCTGCGCCAATCACTGGCGTTGTTGACCACGTTTTCCAGCTGGTACTGGTTGCGGTGCAGGCCGAGCACCAACGCGTGCTGGCCGTTGCCAAAGTCGCCGGCGCTGGGTGTGTAACTGGTCTGCACTTCAAACGTGTTCCAGCCAGTACCGTCGCGCCGCGTCACACTGCCGGCACCGCCAAGGTCAGCCTGCGGCTGGGCCAGATTGGCCTGGCGCGCTGCGTCGCTGATGATGCGATAGTCGGTGGCCACTACCGAGGCGTTCCAGCCCTTGGCGTACTTGGTTTTCCAGGTCACACCGAGCTGGCGATGCACCTCATCACGCAGACTGGGCGCAAAGGCGTCGGGCGTCAGCGTGAACTGACGCACACCATCGGTCACGACACCGCCCCACACCGGGTTGCCCAGTGCATCGCGCAGATAGGTGCTGGCGCGCACGGAGCTGTCATCGTGCCACCAGGACAGGCGGCCCTCGATCTCCTGGGTGGGCGAAATCGCATAGCCCAGGCGCAGGTTGGCGGTGTCTTGCACGCTATGGTCGATGCTGTTGGCACCAAAAATGGCGCGGTCGCGGCTTTGCGGATCCAGATCGTAGAGGATGCCGCTGACCCGCGTGGCGCTGGCTGTGGGCGCGGCGAAGGCACCCGCCGTGGCCCCGCGTACCGCGTTGGCATATCCCATGGGGTGACCCTGACTGTCCTGGTGTTGTAGGCCCAGGCTGTACCACAGGCCCGAATCCAGGCGCGACGCGATGCGGGCGGACAGCTGCTTGCTGGTCAGGCTCTCGCTCGTGCCGTATTCACTGAAACCCTGCTGGTTGAGCTTGATGCTGGCCGATGCCTCCAGCCCCTTGGGTTTGCGCTCACTCACGATCAGTGTGGTGCCAATAGAGTTGCCAGGGTAGATCGCCGAAAACGGGCCATACAGCGCATCGATGCGGTCAATGGCCTCGACGTTCACCATGTTCCAGCGCGGCGCATCAAAGCGGCCCAGGAAATTGGAAATCAGGTAGCCATCCAGGTACACCAGGGCGCGGCCCGGCTGCAGGGTGCCGTAGCTGCGTCCGCCCACGTTGGCGTTGCGGTCGCCAAAGTAGCGCTTGCGGATGGTGGTACTGGGCAGGTTGACGGCAATGTCTTCCGGGTTGTAGATGGTCTGCTCGCGCAGTTGTTCGGCGGTGCGGCTGGCCGTGCTGCTGGGCAGGTTGGGGTCCAGTGGCGCGCGTGCACTGGAAATTTGGACGGATTGGAGCTGCGCTTCGGTGGCGACGCCCTGGGCGAGGACAACAATGGGTAACGAAACAGGAAATGCAATGGCTACAGCCAAAGCAATGCGATGCAAATGCATGAAACAACTTCCGAAATATCAAGAAAACAGCCTCTAGCCCTCGTCAAAAGGGCGTAAGGCGCTACAAGTTTGATAGTTCAGGCGGTTGGGGGCCCGCGCGCCGGCATGGGCGCGGCGGTGCGCGCAGCAATGTGCGCGCTGGGAATGGCCTGCAGGGCGTAGGCCAGGGGCTGCGTGGGTTCGGCGCAGAGGCCAACCACCGGGGGTGGCGCGGCCATGGTGGCGCACAGCGGGCAATCCAGGGTGGTAGAGCCCAGATCACTGGTGCTGCCGTCGGCGGCCTTGACCAACACCTTCATGGCACCGGCACCAGTGCACACGAGCAGAATATCTTGCGGTTTGACGATGGGCGACGCCACCGCCACGCCCAACGACAACACGAACCACGCCAGCACCAGGCGGGTGAAAGTCGTGAAGTGGCGCAGGGTTCGCATGAGCCGCATTATCAACGATGAGACCAGCACAACCTTAAGCTGGGTCAATTCTTTGGCAGACTACGCACACAGGCCCCGTCACCGCACAATAGGCCCACCATGATGCAATACACCTTTCTCTCCGCCACCATTTTGCTGGTGCTGATCACCGATCCCATTGGCAACATTCCCATCTTCGCCAACGCGCTGCGGCCCGTGGCGCCTGAGCGGCGTGCCCGCGTGATCCTGCGCGAAATTTTGATTGCCTTTGCCTTGTTGCTGACCTTCATGTTTGTGGGTGAAGGCTTCCTGCGGGTGATGAACCTGAGCGAACTGGCGCTGCAGATTGGCGGCGGCGTCATCCTGTTCCTGATCGCACTGCGCATGGTGTTCCCGCCGGCCAGCTCCGCCGAAGAGCAGCAGTTGGCAGAGCCGTTGATCGTGCCACTGGCCGTTCCGGCCATTGCCGGGCCGTCTGCCCTGGCCACCGTGCTGTTGCTGGTATCGCAACAACCCGAACGGCGCCTGGAATGGATAGGCGCGCTGTGCGTAACCATGGCCATTAGCGCCGTGGTGCTGGTATCGGCCGAGCGCATTCAGCGCGTTATTGGCACGCGGCTGGTCACCGCCGTGGAGCGGTTGATGGGCCTGGTGCTGGTATCGGTCGCGGTGGAAATGCTGCTGCGCGGAATCAAGACGTTTGTGGTGCAGTTGATGAAGGGGTAAGCGGCGCCACCACTTCCTGCTCAATCGCCCCAAAAATACTCTGGCCTTCTGCGTTCTTCATCTCGATTCGGATGGTGTCACCGTACTGCATGAAGGCGGTGCTGGGCTGGCCATCCATAATGGTTTCCGTGGCGCGCTTTTCGGCGATGCAGCTGTAGCCCTTGGGCCAGTCGGTGCGGGCCTTGGCGCCCGTGCCTTGGGTTACACCCTTGTTGCTGACCGTGCCCGAGCCGATGATGGAGCCAGCGCGCACGTTGCGGGTTTTGGCTAAATGGGCAATCAGCTGGCCAAAGTGGAAGGTCATGTCCGGCCCGGCGTCGCACAGGCCGACCTTGCGGCCATTCCAGGTGCTGGCAAGCGGCAGGTGGACGCGGCCCTTGATCCAGGCGTCGCCCAGTTCATCGGGCGTCACGGCCACCGGGCTGAAAGCCGTGGCGGGCTTGCTTTGCACAAAGCCAAAGCCCTTGGCAAGTTCGGGCGGAATCAGGTTGCGCAGGCTCACATCGTTCACCAACAAGATCAGGCGGATGCCGTCCAGCGCACGGTCGGCGGCGCAGCCCTGGGGAATGTCGCCGGTGATAACAGCGACTTCGGCCTCAAAGTCCAGGCCCCAGTCCAGGTTGGCGCAGACGATGGGGTCACATGCGCCCTGCAGGTCGTCGCTGCCACCCTGGTACATCAGCGGGTCGGTGTAAAAACTCTCAGGTACCTCAGCGCCACGCGCCTTGCGTACCAACTCCACGTGGTTGATATAGGCCGAGCCATCGGCCCATTGGTAGGCGCGCGGCAGGGGCGCCATGCACTGCTGGGGGTCAAACGGGAAGGCATGACGGGCGCGCCCGGCGTTCAGGCGCTCGTACACATCCTGCAACTGGGGCGAGAGGTAATTCCAGTCGTCCAGCACCTGCTGCAGGCGGTTGGCAATGTGGGAGGCGTAATGCGCCTGGCTGAGATCGCGGGAGACCACGACCAGTTGACCATCGCGCGAGCCATCTTTGAAAGTAGCGAGTTTCATGGGGGAATTGTCGCTCTGAATTAAACTGCCCTGGCATACCGCCAGTTCCCAACCATGCCCGCACACACCACCCCCACCCTTGCCCGACGGCGCCCAGCCTGGCGCTTGGTACTGCTGACGCTGGTGGTGCTGTTGGCGCACTGGGTCGTGTTGCGGGCAGCACCGCTGGCGCTGGCCGCGCACCAGGACCGCGAAGGCTCCAGCAGTTGGGCCTTTACTACCCGCACCATTGACGTCCCTCCCCCTTCCGCTCGCCCTGCGCCAGCAACGCAACCGGTGCCTGTGAACCCGGGACGGGTGCCCCACCCACACGCGAGCGTTGGCAGGCGGCCCACCCAGGATACCAGCCTGTTTGTCAACCGTTCCTTGGAAGAAAATGCCCCTCCAGCCCTCGACAACACTACGCAGCCAGCTACTGAAACGATAGCGCCATCATTGCCAGTCGAACCTCCCACCCCTGAGACCCCGACGCTATTGGCAGCCGCCGAGATCCCGACGCCGACCGCAGCCAAACCCCTGCCAGTCAAGACGGTGCGCAACTTCGTGATTCCGCCTTCGGCGCGGCTCAAGTACGCCATCACGGGTGAGGTGAAAGGCTTTCCGTACTACGTGAATGCCGAGCTGGTGTGGAAGCAGGACGGCAAGCACTATGACGCCCGCATGGAGATCAGTCACTTTTTGCTGGGCTCACGGGTGCAGACCAGCACCGGCGAGTTGAGCGCGCAGGGGCTGGAACCCACCCGCTTTGGCGACAAGGTCAAGAGTGAGGTGGCCGCACATTTCGAACGCGAAAAGGGCAAGATCACTTTCAGCGCCAACACGCCCGATGTGCCGCTGTTGGCAGGCGCCCAGGACCAGCTCAGCATCTTCATGCAGGTTGCGGCCATGCTGGCGGGCGAACCCAATGGATATCCCAACGGCAGCACCCTGGCCTTTCAGGCGGTGGGGCCGCGTTCAGCCGATTCGTGGGTGTTCACGGTTGGCGCCATGGAACAGCTGAACATGCCCGGTGGCGAAATCAGTGCACTGCGCCTGTGGCGCGACCCGGCTGGCGAATTTGATCCCAAAACCGAAATCTGGATGGCCCCGGAACTGGGTTACTTGCCGGTGCGCATTCGCCTGACGCAGCGCAACGGCGACTTTGTAGACCAACAGTGGCGCTCAACGCAGAAATAGCCCCTACGCTTGTAACCTCTTGAATTCACAGGGTTTGCATCCAATTGCAATACAGGCCCTATCATGCTTCCTATGCACACCCTCTACGACTCCGACAGCTACACCGTCACCCACATGCTGGCCAACGCCGATGCAGATGATGCAGAGGCGGCCAACGCAGCCCAGAACCCACAGTACCCCAACGGCATTCCCGTCATGGCGCGCCATGGCTTCGAGATTGTGGACAAACGGGCGGGCAAAGAGGTGTACCTGGACGGCTCATGGGCAGAATTGTTCCAGCAGCACATCGTCGCCTGGCAGGTCAAGACACCCACCCAGGAAGAGGTAGAAGACACGCTGGAGCAATATGCCGAGCTGGCCCAAAACCCAATCGTGGTGCACTAAATCCAACACAGAAAGCAATAGACCATGAATTCGCAACACATCAGCACCTACCAACAGCAATTAGCCGCCTTGCGTGCGTCCCTACTGGCTCAAATTGCCGAGCAACGCGGCGGCGTGGTCAGCCGGGTGGAGGTTGCCGCCGACCACTTTGGGCACCCAGAAGACTCGGGTGCGCAACTGGCCTCGGAACGCGAACTGGAATTTGCCCTGGGCGAGCGCGAATTGGCCGAACTGTCCGCCATTGACGCGGCCCTGGCCCGCATCAACGCCGGAAACTACGGCGAATGCACCGACTGCGGCGCCCACATTGCACCGGCACGCTTGCATGCCACACCCGAAGCCCCGCGCTGCATCCACTGCCAGGAAAAGCAGGAACTCAGCCACCCAGCCTGAGAAAACGACCGGGTTGGTCCATGCGCGACAATGGGCGCACTATGAAGCAGACCTATATTCTTACCCTGTCGTGCCCGGATCGTCTGGGACTGGTCCACGCTGTGTCCGGCTTTCTGCTGGAACGCGGCGGCAATATTGAGGAAGCCGCCCAGTACAACGACCAGGACACCGGCCTGTTTTTCATGCGCGTGCAGTTTCACTGCGTGCGGCTAACCCACCAGGACTTGCGCTCGCAAGTGGGATTCTTCGCCAAGCCCTACACCATGCGATGGAGCTTGCACGCAACGGCGCAACCCATGCGCACCGTGCTGCTGGTGAGCAAGGAAGGCCACTGCCTCAACGACCTGCTGTTTCGCTGGAAGAGCGGACTGCTGGCACTGGACATTCGCGCCATCATCTCCAACCACCGCGATTTCTACCAGTTGGCGGCCAGCTACAACGTGCCGTTTCACTACATTCCGGTCACTGCCGACACCAAGGCCAAGGTAGAGGCCCGGCAATTCGAAATCATCGAGACCGAGGGCGCCGAACTGGTGGTGCTGGCGCGCTATATGCAAATCCTCAGCGACGATTTTTGCCAGAAGCTGGCCGGGCGCGCCATCAATATCCACCACAGCTTTTTACCCAGCTTCAAGGGCGCCAAACCCTACTCCCAGGCGCATGACCGGGGTGTGAAGCTGATTGGCGCCACCGCCCACTACGTGACGGCTGACCTGGACGAAGGCCCCATCATCGAGCAGGACGTGGCCCGCGCAGACCACAGCAAAACAGTGGAAGACCTGACCGCCATGGGACGTGACACCGAAAGCCAGGTGCTAGCCCGCGCCGTCAAGTGGCACTGCGAACACCGCGTGCTCTTGAACGGTCACAAGACCGTGATTTTCAAATAGCTGCGGCCTACCCGGGGCCTACTGGCACAGGCGCAGCAACTCCGTAGGTGCCGTCGGCTCGATGATGCCGGCGCTGGGCGGCAGGGCCGGTACCGGCTCGGGCGCAGAGGGGTTGAGCACATTGTGGATGCGCGCCGCCAGCACAAAGCGGGGGTAGGCCACATCGCCCACGGTGTTGCTGCCATTGGCCAGTAGCACCACGTCATAGCCGCTGCCATAACTGGCATTGGCCGCCGCAAAGCTGACCGTCTGTCCGGCAGCGCCATAACTTCCCGGTCCACCCAGCGCCGCCAGGCCCATGCCGATCGGAGAAAACTTTCCATTGGCGAGCCGGGCTGGCGTGCGCATCAAAGCCAGACTGGCGGGCGACAACAATACACCACCCTTCAGTGCGCCATCCCATCGCACGATATCGGAGGCGGTAGACAACACGCCACCTGCCGCATCAAAGCCGGAATTGAGGTCCGGACAGATCAACCAGGCATCGCCCGGTTTGACGCGGTAGTAGCCACGCGCGGCTTCGGGCCTGGCCTGCGGCCCCAGCAGATAAGACTC
>Ga0209476_10001118_pt1 | contig 18240 bp, 14 predicted proteins | sample KloWWTrecipitate_FD_187179 | JGI IMG/M metagenome (GOLD analysis project Ga0209476, IMG submission 187179) | Active sludge microbial communities from Klosterneuburg, Austria, studying microevolution and ecology of nitrifiers - Klosterneuburg... | ecosystem: Engineered > WWTP > Aerobic digester... | reverse complement strand
ATCGCCACCTGGCAGCGCATCCTGCCCGGCAAGCGCCTGACCGGCAGCGGCGAATGGCGGGGCCGCAAGGTGCTCGCCAAGTTGTTCATCGCCGCGCGCGGCAGCGAACGCCACTGGCAGCGGGAATGCCGCGGCGCCGAAAACCTCAAGCGGCACGGACTGCCGACCCCGGCGCTGCTGGCCTCCGGGCCGCTCTGCGACGGCGGCCACTACGTCCTCTACGATTACCTCGCTGCCGCCCGCAATCCACATGGCGCAGCGCTAGCCGAATTGTTGCCGGTTTTCGCACAGCTTGGCCGCATGCACGCCAAGGGCCTGGTGCAGGAGGATGCCCACCTCGGCAATTTCCTGCTCGAAGATGGCCGGCTATACGTCATCGACGGCGACGCCATCCGCGGATCGGCCTCGCCGGCCGACTGCACGGCCAACCTCGCCCTGCTGCTCGCCCAGTTGCAGCCGCGGGCCGAAGCCGAGATGCGGGCCGCCCTGCTGCAGGCCTACAGCGATGGCAACCCCAACGCAGTCATCGATGCGGCGCAACTCGCTGCAGCCACTGCCCGCGCCCACAAAGCCCGCCTGGTCGACTACCTGGACAAATCCCTGCGCGATTGCAGCCTGTTCAAGTCCGCGCGTCGTGTCGATCGTTTCTTCTCCATCGTGCGCACGGAAACCGGCCTGCTCGCCCCGCTGATCCACGACCCGGATGCCTGGCTGGAAAAGGGCGTGCCCCTCAAGCGCGGCAGGACCGCCACGCTGGCGCGGGTGGAAGTCAATGGGCGGCAACTGGTCATCAAGCGCTACAACATCAAGGGCCCCGTGCATGCGCTTTCGCGCAGCTGGCGGCCGAGCCGGGCCTGGCATTCCTGGCTGGAAGGACATCGCCTGAATTTTCTCGGTATCGCCACGCCGCGCCCCCTCGCGTTGGTCGAACAACGTGCCGGCCCGCTGCGCGGCAAGGCGTGGCTGATCACCGAATACTGCGACGGCGAAAACCTCGCCAACCGCTGGTGCGACCCGGACACGGCGCCTCCCGCCGCCGAGCTCGACGCGCTCGGCGCCCTGCTGCGCCAGCTCGTCGCCGCGCGCATCAGCCACGGCGACCTGAAGGCCACCAACCTGCTCTGGTGCGACGGCACGCCGCACTTGATCGACCTCGACGCCATGCGCCAGCATGCGGGTGAAGCGGCTTTCAGGCGGGCATGGGAAAAAGACTGCGCCCGCTTTCTGCGCAACTGGCCGCAGGGCAGCGCGCTAAGGCGAGCTCTCGAATTGGTGATGCCGCGGGTTTGATCCCGGAGTTTGTAAGCAGAACCGCTTCTACTCAAGAACTTGAGCCCGGCACGTCCGCTACCGGCTTATCGGCTTCGAGTTCCAATCAAGCTTATGCGTCCGATCGAATCAGCAACAGCACGGGTAGCGATGACCGGGTTGCCAACAGGCTGAACTCGCGGGTAGTAGCCCACCACGGCATTGCCGGTAAGTACGATTGTCCCCTGGTTGATGGCCACCGCGCCAGAGCCGACATTGCCAACCGAGTTGGCAGTTACTGGCGTGAGCAGTTTGCCGTCGACCAAAGCGCCCGTTTGGTTTGAAATATTGTTTATCGCAACCACGTTATCGGTGAGAAAGCTTGTCGTCGTCATCTGGCTTGTGCGAATCGAACCGCCGGCGCTCGAACCAATGTTTCCAGGGGTTATCGAACCGCCACCGCTCAAGCTGATGTTGCCGGAAACCGTAGTTCCGCCATTCATCACGGGCACGTTCGACGTATTCAATGCGCCAGGTTGTACCTGTGTCACTTGCTGGGAATAGGCCAGCGACGCCTGCAGGAACGCAAGGCTGGATATCAGCAAAAGACTGTCAGCCATTTTGAATTCCACTTTGACGCTTCCTTCCTCTGCACGCCAAGATGCGCTTGCCAATGAACACGCTGACCTGTCACCAGGCAACACCTCCGTGATTGAACGAAGGCATGAACAATCCAGGGAAACTTGGCGGCTCATAAACTCATCAATTTGGCTTCCCGCCAACGCCGACCGCGGAAAAGCATAGCAAAAGCTACGTCCTGCGCATATGACGAAGATCAAAGAGGCGCCGATCGGCAGGGCATGCGATGGCTTCCTGCGCAATCGGCTGCCAGGCAGCCTACTGCGGCAGGCGCTGGAAGTGGTGATGCTGCAGCAGGCTTGATCTCAGGCGGAATGTGAGTCGGCCTCGGTCGGCTCCTCGAACTGCATGGCATGCAGGCGCGTGTAGTGGCCGCCCAGGGCGATCAGCTCGGCATGGCTGCCGCGCTCGACGATTTTTCCGGCGTCCATCACCATGATCACGTCGGCCTTTTCGATGGTCGATAGCCGGTGCGCGATCACCAGCGTCGTGCGCCCCTTCATGACGCGATCCAGCGCCGCCTGGATATGGCGTTCCGACTCCGTATCCAGCGCCGATGTCGCCTCGTCGAGGATCAGGATCGGCGCGTTCTTCAGCAACGCGCGGGCGATCGCCAGGCGCTGGCGCTGGCCGCCGGAAAGCAGCACGCCGTTTTCGCCGACCAGGGTGTCGAAACCCTGCGGCAGTTGATTGATGAACTCGCGGGCGAAGGCGGCCTCGGCCGCTCTTTCGACCGCGGTGCGCGGCGCGCCGGCGAGGTCGCCGTAGGCGATGTTGCTGGCCACCGTGTCGTTGAACAGGGTCACTTGCTGGGTCACGACGGCAACATGGCGACGCAGGTTGCGCAGCGTGTACTGTTCGACATCGATGCCGTCGATCAGGATCTGCCCTTCGGCGTGATGGTAGAAGCGCGGAATCAGGTTGGCCAGCGTGGTCTTGCCGCTGCCGGAGCGGCCAACCAGTGCCACCATCTGGCCGGGCTCGATGGCGAAACTGACGTCGTCCAGTACCTTTCGTTCGCTGCCGGGATAACGGAAGGACAGCATGCGCACTTCGATCCTGCCCTCGACCCGTTCCCGCGTCACCGTGCCGGTATCGGTTTCGGGCAGCTCGTCGAGTTGCTGGAAGATGCTGTCCGCCGCGGCGACACCCTTCTGTATGGTCGAACTGACTTCCGACAGCTGGCGTATCGGCTTGGGCAGCAGCCCGGCGGCGGTGATGTAGGCCACCAGGTCGCCGGGCGAGGCGTCGCCGCGCAGCCACAACACCAGGAAAAACAGTACGCCCATGGCACTGAAGATCAGCAATTGCAGCAGGGGCGTGTAGATCGCCCCGGTGCGCGTCATGCGCAGCTGGCGGTCCATGTTGTTCTGGCTGGAGGCCAGAAAGCGCTGCTGCTCGTAGGACTCGCCGCCGAAACTGCGCACCACGCGATGGCCGTGTATGGTTTCCGACGCGACATGCGTCACGTCGCCCATCGCCACCTGGATCTTTTTCGCCTGCTTGCGGAATTTGCGGCTGGCGGTCACCACCATCAGGCCGATGACCGGCAGGATGGCCACCATCACCAGCGTCAGCTTCCAGTTCGCCCAAAGCAGGTAGGCGAACAGGAATATGACCGTCAGCCCTTCGCGGATGACGACCTTGATGGCATCGGTGGCGGCGCCGGTCACCATCGTGACATTGAAGGTGATGCGCGAAATCAGGTGGCCGGAATTGTTCTGGTCGAAATAGCGGTCGGGCAGGGTCAGCAGGCTGTTGAACAGGGCCACGCGCAGGTCATGCACGACTCCCATCGACACGCGCGCCAGGAAGAAATTGCCGAGGTAGGAACCGATGCCCTGCCACAGGGCGATCAGCACCACCAGCAGCGGCACGGCATGCATCATCTGCAGTCCGCGCAGCGGGGGGATGTTGCCCAGCGTGGCGGCTTGCGGGTCGACCAGGCCATCGACGAAATACTTGAGCACCGCCGCCAGCATCGGCTGCGACGAGGCGAAGATCACGTAACCGAGAATGCTGGTGGCAAACAGCCCCGCATAAGGCTTGACGTAGCCCAGCAGGCGGAAATAGATGGTCAGGCTGGAAGTGGCGTGCGTATCGGGAGAGGACATGTGCAGGCCGCACGGCGTGAACGGTCCTGAATACTAGCATGGGCATGGTTTTTCCAGCGCGCTAGAATGCGCCGTTCGGACACGGAAGCCACCCATTGCAGACCCTTTCCCACGACGCCTACCTTGCCTTGCGCGCCAATGCCACGGTGCTTGAGCTCGATCTGCATGGCGAAAAGGTACTGCAACTGGAGGATGGCAGCTATCTGAAGCTGTTTCGCCGCAAGCGGCTGATATCTTCGGCGGCCTGGTATCCCTATGCGCAGCGTTTTGCCGACAACGCACTGGAACTCAAGCGGCGGGGTATTCCTTGTCCGGAGGTTTCCGGCGTATTCCGCATCTCGGGTTTTTCCCGCGACGCGGTGCGCTACCTTCCCCTGGCAGGAAAGACCCTCCGCCAAGTTATCCAGACCGATGCAGCACTGCAGGACTTGGCGGAGAAGCTGGGGCGTTTCGTTGCCGGGCTCCATGAATCCGGCGTTTACTTCCGGTCGCTTCATCTTGGCAATATCGTCTTGACTCCCGATGGCGCCTTGGGACTTATCGATATCGCCGACTTACGCACACAAAGCGGTGCTCTGGATAGCAACAAGAGGAAGCGCAATCTCCAGCGCTTGAGCCGTGATCCGCCTGACTGCTTCTGGCTTTGCGGCGAGAACAAAAGTATTTTTGACAATGCCTACGCAATCCGGCAGAGAGAGAAAATTGATATGGACCGAAGTCATGGAATGTAATCGCCCATTACACGGCATCATTTACAGCAAGCCTTATGGGCGCTGGAGCTTTGCAGACCTGGCCGAAAGAGCGAAGAAAAAGGAAATGCTCAGATGGCTGAACAGATTTTCCAGGTCGCACATCCAGAAGAACAGAAAGCAGCTTGTCGTATTTGCCTTTGACTATATCGGGCACATGATCAATCTGGATGGGGTCTATGAGATCGCAGACCTGGATTTTTTCTTCGATGCCATGTCCCTCAACAAAGGCATGTTCTCGGAGGCAACCGCCATCGACATTGGTGCCAATATCGGAAATCACAGTCTTTATTTCTCGGATTACTTTCAGAAAGTAGTCAGCTTCGAGCCAAACCCGCGAACCTACAAGGTGCTGCAGCTCAATGCCGAACTGGCAAAAAACGTACTCTGTTGCAATGAGGGAATATCCGACGCAAATACGAAGCTGCTGCTGGAGGCATGCAATACGAACAGCGGAAGGTCCGCAATTACCGACAACGCCAATGGCAACGCGCGGTCAATTCGTGTTAGGACACTTGATTCGGCAATCGATGAGACCGAAATCGTAAGATTGATAAAAATTGACGTGGAAGGTCATGAAGAGAAGGCGCTCATCGGAGCAGAGCAAACGATCAGAAGAAACAAGCCCATCATTCTGTTCGAGCAGCACAAGGAAGATTTTTGCAATGGCTCGACCGCATCCATCGAACTTCTCAAGTCATACGGCTACGTCAATTTCGCCGTAATCGAGAATCGGCCACTACTGCTTAAATCCATACCGGGCTTTTTGCGGCAGAAATATCGGTCGCTGCTGCGATTGACGATCGGACAGACAAGAAATCTTGTGATCAAGAATAATATCGAACCCGGTTCTTATCCATTTATCGTGGCAATCCCCGACTGGGTGAGGCTGGTCGATTAATTCCCTGCGGGAATCGCAACCACAACCGCCCCTCTGCCTGATTTGCGGTCAAAGCGCTTCAACACCTTCAGGCCATTGTTGTCCAGCCAGGGTTGGATCGGAGGATCTTTGGGGGAAGCCTCCAGCACAAAATAGTCGTACTTGTTCTCTGCCAGGACTTTGCCGATCGAGTCGCGCTTTTCTTTAGCCATTAGTGCAGTCTTGTACCAACCGGCATAGTGGAGCATGCGACCGCTTTCGTTGTACACGCGGGAGGTATCCTTGACGTTGCTCGAAAGCCAACTACCGGCTTCGACGTAATAACGGCTGCTGGGGCCGAATGCTTTCAGGTTGGCAATCATCGTCAGTCCGGCCAGCAACAGGATCAATGCCCGCCAACGAGGGTAGCGCTGCATCATCTGCCATAAGCCGAAACCGACGAAAGGGGCGGAGAACAGCATTGCCAACCCTACATAGCGACCCTGCAGAAACTGCATGTCGATTACAAACATCGCCAAGACGATCAGATAAGCCGCAATACCCCAGGCAAAAAGCGGGAAGCGCGCCAGCGTCGGCCGGAGCTGGCCGGAAAAGACGATGAAAATCAGTGGCAGCAGAAAAAAATCGAGTTTGCCGATAAGTTTGAGAGGAACAACCGCCAGCGAACCAACAAACAGAATGGTTCCGGCATTGGCCTTTCCAAAATCGTTAAGCGCCGCCGCCAAAGCCTGCGCCTTGAAATCAAACGACGACAGGCCGAAGCGCTGCAGGTCTCCTGCAAGCCGACTTTCCGCCGAAATACCCCCGCCAAAATAAAGTCCAAGCAGCAAAAGGCCGCCAAGAACGGGCAAAGCGCTGACCATTAACAAGCGTCTGAAGCGCTCGGCGCGGGGAGCTTGCCAGGCCTGCCAAAAAAATAAGGCGGCGAAGAGCACCAGCGCCTCCGGCCGGAAAAGTGCGGCTGTTGCAATGCTCACCTGAATAGCCAACGCAGTAGCCCAGCGCGGTCTTTCCGCCCAGCGCAAGGCCAGCCAAAAGCCGAACATGACAAAAAACCAGCACCCGTATTCGCGCAACAGTTCATGTCGGTATTCGTTGAGGCCTGGAATGGAAAGTACCGCGAGGCAGGTCGGCCAGGCGATTTCAGGCCATGTCCGGCCCGCACAGGAAACCAGCAGAGCGCAGGTGCCCGCCATGAACAGGGCATTCAGCAAATAGCCGGCATGTTCCGGGCCAAGCCCGGTAAGCTTGGCAACGAGGGCCATCAGAATCGGCAGAAACGGCCAGTTGAAGACCTTTCTTGCCGCACCAAAACCGTTATCGAGGAACTCGAGCGCCGTATGCACATACAGGATGCCATCCAAATTGATGGCTTTGCCCTGATGCGCGATCACCGTCAGCAGCAAACTGCCAAAGAACGCGACACTGACGGGTGTTACCCAGACGGGCAAGCGGAGAGCAGGAAAGGGTTTCATTGGGGCAGATCCATTGCCGGCATCAGCAATTGTTCAATTCTGGCCTGCCATGTATGGGCAGCGAGAAATGCCGCATGGCCATTGCGGGCGATTGCCAGACGCGCATCTTTGTTGTTCAAGTAATAGCCTGCCTTTTCGGCAAGTTCAGCCGAAGACCGGTAAGTTTCGATTTCCTTGCCGACCGCGAACAATTCAGCCAGTTCTTCGCAGTGATCCGTCAGCAGGAAGCAGCCGGCAGCCAGCGCCTCGAATATTCGCAGATTCACCCCGGTTTCGGCCCCAAAAAAATCGCTGCGCGTGATATTGAGCAAGATTTTCGATTTCCCCATCAATTCGAGAAGCTCATCACCCCAGACCGTTTTGTCCGTAATGCGACTGCGTAGAGTGTCCGACATCAAGGGGAAATTACGCTGCCAGCGATTACCGTAAACGGTTACATGATCACGAATACCCTCGATCACAAAGATCCTGCGCAAATCGCACGTGCCGACGAATAATACGTCGAGTGCTTTTTCAGCCTGCGGAAGAGCACTCGGCGGCTTGGCCCCGAACGGCAGGAAAACAGCGTTCAACTTGCGCGATTCGCGGAAAAAACGCGTCGTAACTTTCGAAAATGAGAATATCAGGTCATAGACAGGCAGTTCATTCTCGACAAAATAGATGAACTCGCGCCGACGCGAATACAAATTGCAACTGTCCGTATCGTACAGAAGCAGAACAGCGCCAAGCTTGTCGGCAAGCCTGCGCAGAAATGCCGGATCGTAAAACTTGTAGGCAAAGCCGACCACCAGAATATGGCTGGGGCTTTCGCGGTCGAGCAGCGCTTCGAGGTCTTTTTCGACAAGCTTTGGAAGAAGGCTGAAGCCGTCGCGATCGGACCGCCTGTTCAGCGCCTTGGCGTAAGCGGCACGGATTCCATGCAATGGCCGCCGTTCCTGCGACAAGCAATCCAGATAGGCTGTTGCGACGCCCAGTTTCGAGAAGGCGTCGCACAGATCCCGGCCCAAAGGTATGCCGCCGATACCATCAAGAAGGAGAACTTTTCTCGGCTTGCCGGTCATTGGCCGCCTTTCGACAGGAGCGGCGGACCCAAAGCGGACACAACCATGGGCAAGGAGAAAAATCGCGGCCGCGTCGCCGCATCGGAAAATGATTCCGCCAAGCTTTCCCTTGCCCGTGCGGCACATTGCCGATGTGTCGCCGGGCTGGTGACGGAGAAGTAGTCCACAAGCTTGCGCGCCAGTCCATCGACATCGCGCAACTCAAAAAGCATGCTCTTGTCGACGACAATTTCCGGCACGCCTCCGCAGTTGGTCGCCATCACGGGAACATCGGCAGCCATGGCTTCCAGCAATACCATGCCAAAAGGTTCGTGATCCGAGCTCAGGACAAAAAGATCGAAGGCCGAAAATGCCCGACGCGCATTGGAAACTTGGCCAAGAAACCTGACGCTTGCGGATATTCCGAGTTCGCTGACCTGGGCTTGCAGTTTTGGCAGCAAGCGTCCGCTGCCGGCGATTGCCAACAGCACACCTGAGGGCAGCGCAGGCACGGCCCTGGCAAAAGCGGCGATGAGAGTCGCCTGGTCTTTATCGGGGTGCAGGCGGCCGACATTGCCGATCACCGGCACATCCCGCGGCAAACCGAGGAGTTTGCGCGCATCTTCTCGTGACAACAGCTCCGCGCGCACCGCATCGATGTCGAGGCGATTGTGCAGGGTTTCGATGCGATCAGCCGGCCACTCCGGCAGGCGGCGGCGAATCTCGTCGCGCACGGCATCCGACACCGCCAGCAGGGTCAGTCGCCGGCGGAAAAGTCGCGCGAACCAGCGGCGGGGCAAACGGTCATAGTCGCCGAAGGCATGATGAACGCCAATGATAGGCAATCGGGTCGCCAGGGCGGCAACGTAAGCCGGTTTGAATCGATGGGCGATGATCAACGAAAACCTGCGGCTGGCGACGATCCGCCGCAACTTTAGAATCGCAGAGAGTTTCAGCCCCCGCACATCGCTACTCTTCAGTCCCAGAAACGCCACCTCATCGGATGCCGCTCCTTGAACCACGGCTGCACTTTCCTCGCCGGTGAGAAAAACTGTCAGCACCTTGCAGGGACTGCCCTTGAACAGAACCGCATACTGGCGCGCGACATCTAGAAACGGGCCGCTGTAGCCATGGCAAAACTGCAATATCCAGTTCTCGGCCGGCATCTCATTCGCCGCCTTTGCCGTCCTTGACCACCAGCACATCCTCCATGACCAGATACTCCAGATCCGAGCCGAAAAACATGTTCAGGGCATCGGCCGGCGAGCAGATCATCGGCTCGCCGCGGCGGTTGAGCGAGGTGTTGAGCACGACGCCGTTGCCGGTGAGTTTTTCCAGTTCCAGCATCAGGTCGTAGTAGCGCGGATTGTGCTCGCGCCTGAGCACCTGCGCGCGCGAGGTGCCGTCCTCGTGCACAACTTCCGGCACACGCGACTTCCATTCTTCGGCGACCTCGAAGGTGAAGGTCATGAAGGGCGCCGGGTGATCCGACTGCAGCATCTGCGGTCCGACCGTGTCGAGCATCGAGGGGCAGAAGGGCCGCCAGCGTTCGCGGAACTTGATCTGCGCGTTGATGCGGTCGGCGACGCCGGCCACGCTCGGGCAACCGAGGATGGAGCGGCCACCCAAGGCACGCGGGCCGAACTCCATGCGGCCCTGGAACCAGGCCACCGGGTTGCCGTCGGCGAGGATGCGGGCAATTCTCTGCGGTATCGCCGTCTCGCCAGCGCCGACTTTTTCCCACCGGGGTTTTTCCGGGTGCGCCTCGCAGGCGGCGATGACTTCTTCATTGGTATAGCGCGGACCCAGATAGACATGCTCCATCTTTTCCACCGGCACGCCGCGCTGCACAGAGACATAGGAGGCGGCGCCGATGGCGGTGCCGGAATCGCCCGAGGCGGGCTGGACGAAGAGCTCTTTCACCTCGGGGCGGGCGATGATCTTCTGGTTCAGCTTGACGTTGAGCGCGCCGCCGCCGGCGAAGGCCAGCTTGCCGGTTTCGCACAGGATGTCGCCCAGGTAGTAATCCATCATCTGCAGCGACAGGTCCTCGAACAGCTTCTGCATGCTGGCCGCATAGTGGATGTAGGGGTCGTCGGCGATGTCGCCGGCCCGCATCGGGCCTAGCCATTCGACCAGTTTCGGCGAGAAGTAGTAGCCCTTGCCGGCTTCCTTGTAGCGGCGCAGGCCGATCACGTTGGCGTAGTCGGTATTGACGACCAGTTCGCCGTTCTCGAATTTCGCCAGGCGCGAAAAATCGTAGCGCGTCGCGTCGCCGTAGGGCGCCATGCCCATGACCTTGTATTCGCCGTCGAGCATTTCGAAACCGAGGTATTCGGTGATCGCGCCGTAGAGGCCGCCCAGCGAATCGGGGTCGAAGAATTCCTTGATCTTGTGGATGCGCCCGTTCTCGCCGTAGCCGAAAAAGGTGGTGGCGTACTCGCCCTTGCCGTCGATGCCGAGGATCGCGGTTTTTTCGCGGAATCCCGAGCAGTGGTAGGCGCTGGAAGCGTGGCTCAGGTGGTGCTCGACCGGCACGATCTCGGCCCTGGCGAGGTCGAAGCCGAGTTCCTGCAGGCAAGCCTCGATGCGCTTCCGGTAGCGATAAAAGCGCCGGTTGCCGGCGAAGAGGGCGTCCAGCCCGCGATCGGGGGCATACCAGTAGCGCTGCGTATAGTGCCAACGCGCCGGCCCGAAGATGCTGATCGGCGCAAACGGGATCGCCACCGCATCGACGTCGGCCGGCTTGATGCCGGCGAAGTCGAGGCAGAATTTCGCCGCTTCGAAGGGCATGCGGCCCTTGGCATGCTTGTCGCGCAGGAAGCGCTCTTCCTCGGCGGCCGCCACCAGCGTGCCGTCGATGTAAAGCGCTGCGGAAGGGTCATGCGAGACTGCGCCGGACAGTCCAATTACAGTCAGTGCCAAAGTCAGGAGTCCAAATAGTTATTTGCTTGAATCGAGGTAACCGGAGCCGGAAAGTCGAGGCATTCAGCAAATCCCGACACAGTCGCTGATTTTACTCGACCCGACGCCATGAAGACTTCGTCAAGATACACGTCCTGTACTTGGCAGGCCGCTGCTTCTTGATGCTCTCAAGAAAGCTTGCGGGATCATTCATGGGCATCTTTTTCAGGTCGGCTTCATGGATATCCCACCAGCAGCTCTCCAGCAGTCTTGAGGCAAGCTCCGGCGGGTGTCTGTATCTGATCAAGCGTGCAGGGATTCCCGCAACGACGGCATACTCGGGTACATCCCGTGTGACGACCGATCTTCCCGCAATGACGGCACCCGTGCCTATGCTCACTCCCTCCATGATCATGGCGTCCCTTCCAATCCATACGTCATGACCTATGCGCACGCCACCGGCACCTGGGTCCGCAACATCCGGAACCGCCGCATCGACCTGAAACGGGTAAGTGCTTACCCATGACATGGGGTGTCCCTGCTCTCCCCTGGATTGGCCGATGACCACGTTGTTGCTGATGGAGCAGAAACGGCCAATTTCCCGGACATTGAGCAATTCCGAGCCGCTTCGGATGTACGTCCTGGCGCCCACTCTCAACTCATGGAATTTCATGATTCTTGAGTGTATTGACGTTCCTTCTTCCAATACCATCCGGCCATTTCTAGGTAAGGCATCGATGCCAAAAGACAGTTTGATACCCATCCGTCGCAGCCAGTACTTCGAAATCTGATTTTTTATGCGGGCAAACAATCCCATTGATCTCATCCCGCCTCATAAGTGGCCTTCGGTACGCCCATTCCGGCAACATCAGTTCGGACTGAACCTTGTGAAGTATACATGCCCGGAAACTCGTGACTCGCCGGAAAGCGCCAGCGCGCCGCTCGACGGATATCTCCAGGCGCTGATCGTCACCTGATCGTAGCGCTCCCTCCTCTTAAGGCCTGATTAATCTTGCCGGCGGAAGATGTCGTTTTGGGGAGCCAAAGCGATGCCAGCACTGCCTTCACCAGCCTGTATCAGCCGCTATTATCTGGTCACGTGGCTGGGCGTGATTGCCCACGTCAGCCGCTTCACTTCGCACGAGCAATACGCCGATCCGTTCACGGCCCTGTGGACACTGGCCGTGACGGCAAGCTATTCGATGTTCTACCTGCTGCCATCGATTGCCGGCGGCTACCTGTGTTACTGGTTGCTGGGCCGCTCGAAAAGTCCGCGCTCCGGAAACCTGCTGCTGGCGACGACGCTTGTCGCGCTGCCCGGGCTGACCCATGTCGGGCTGTTTGCCGATCGCCTGATCCACGACATGTACGGCTTCCATATCAACGGCTTCGTGGTCGACCTCCTGCTGACGCCGGGCGGCATCGACTCGCTGGGGGCGACCGCCAGCACCCAGCTGACGGCCGGCCTGATCGTCGCGGCCCTGCTGGCGTTCCAGGGCCTGGTCTATTACTGGCTGGTCGCGCGCGGCGCCCACGGCACCCCATCGTCACGCCCCCTGCCGCGCCTGCTGCGCTGGCGCTGGCTGTTCTTCCTGATACTGACGGCGAGCATGGGCGAACGCGTTGCCTACGGCTACAGCTCCGCGATCAACTACCAGCCCATCCTGTTTGCCGGCGAACGCTATCCGATGTACTTGCCGATGTCGTTTCGCAAGCTGGCGGCCAAGATGGACATCGGCGAAGCCCGGAAGACGGCGGATGGACTGCATGTCAAGAACAGCGCGCTGAACTACCCGCTGGCGCCGCTGGATGTCGACAGTTCCGTGCGGCCGCCGAACATCGTCTGGCTGGTGGCCGAGTCGCTGCGCTACGACATGCTCGATCCGAAGATCATGCCGCGGTTGTGGGACTTCTCGCAGCAGGCACTGCGCCTGGAGCAGCATTACAGCGGCGGCAACCTGACCCAGATGGGCGTCTTCTCGATGTTCTACGGGCTTTACGGCAACTACTGGTTCCCGATGCACTCCGCGCGCCGTGCCCCGGTGCTGATGGACGTGATGCAGCAGCGCGGCTACCAGTTCAGCCTGCACACCAGCCAGCGCTTCACCTTTCCCGCCTTCGACAAGACGATCTTCGTCGGCATGGACCCGAAGGACATGCATGCCTTGTCCGGCGGTGCGCCCGCCTGGCAGCGCGACCAGGAAAACATCAGGAACATGCTGGGCTTCATCGACAAGCGCGATGAAACGAAACCCTTCATGACCTACATGTTCTTCGAGTCGACCCACGCCGCCTACGATTTCCCGCCGGATTCGGTGATCGCGAAACCCTATCTCGAAGACCTCAACTACCTGACGACGGATTTCAAGGTCGACATCCAGCTGATCAAGAACCGCTATCTCAACGCCTCGCACCATGTCGACCAGCAGATCGGGCGCGTCATCGAGCACCTGAAGCAGAAGCAGCTGCTCGACAACACGGTGATCATCGTCCTCGGCGACCACGGCGAGGAGTTCATGGAGCGCAGCCGCTGGGGCCATAGCGCCGAATTCAACCGCTTCCAGACCGGCACGCCGGCGGTCATCTGGGCGCCCGGCAACAAGGCGCGCGTGGTGAGCGGGATCACCAGCCACCTCGACATCCCGGCCACCCTGATGCCGCTGCTCGGCGTGCGCAATCCACCGTCCGATTATTCGCAAGGCATGAACCTGCTGGATCCCGGCTACCACCGCGAGTACGCGGTCGCGGCGGACTGGAACCGGCTCGCGTACCTGGGCGAGAAGGTCAAGGTAGCCTTTCCCATCAATGCCACCGGCAGCGCCAAGCGCGACGAGGTCACCGACGGCAATGACCATGCAATTGCCGACGCGGACCAGGCCAAGCGCAACATTAGCCCTGCCATCGCAGAAATGATGCAGAACCTGACGCGCTTCAGTCGGCCGAAGGGTTGATGGCGGCTGCCTGCTGCCGCGGGCCATACCTGTCGCAATGGTCGGCGATCACCGTCGCCAGGCGCGGCATCAGGGCCTCGGGGAAATCGTGGCCCATGCCCTCGATCACCAGCAGTTCCGCACCGGGGATGTTCTGCGCCGTATCGCGGCCGGCGGCGAGCGGTACCAGCGGATCGTCGGCGCCGTGGATCACCAGGGTCGGCGCCATGATGGTGCGCAGTTGCCGGCGCCGGTCGCCGGAGGCGATGCTGGCCAGCAACTGGCGCGCCACACCGGCCGGATAGTAGGCGCGGCGCACGCTGCGGCCGATGTGCAGGCGCAGCGCCTCGCGCGTCGACGGGTAGGCCGGGCTGCCGATCACGCCAAACATGTCGACCATGTGTTCGATCACCGCCTCGGGATCCTTCGGGTCGGCCGGCCGGCTCAGCAGCGTCTTGCGCGCCGCCTTGGTCGGCTTCGAGACGCGGCGGTTGCCGGAGGTGGACATGATCGATGTCAGGCTCAGCACGCGCTGCGGGAACTTTGCCGCCAGCACCTGCGCGATCATGCCGCCCATCGAGGCGCCGACGACGTGCGCCCGTTCCAGTCCCAGCCGATCCATCAGCCCGATGGTGTCCTCCGCCATGTCTTCCAGCGTATAGGGCGTGCGCACCGGCAGGCCCAGCGCGGCGGCGGCCATGGCCAGCAGCAGGTTGCCGCGCTTCTTCCCGACCACGCGGCCCGACAGGCCGCAGTCGCGGTTGTCGAAACGGATCACGCGGTAGCCGCGCGCCACCAGGGCTTCACAAAAGGAATCGGGCCAGCCCGTAAGCTGCATGCCGAGACCCATGATCAGCACGATGGCCGGCCGGGCCGGATCGCCGAGCGACTCGTATTCGATGTGCAGCGGCGCTGCCGTCATCGCTCAGCGAACCGCGGCACGGACGGTGGCCTTGCGCACCGAGGTTTTGCCGACGCCCGCAACTGCCGCGCGACGCGAAGCCTTCGCCGCGGCGGCACGCGGCTTGCGCCGTGCAGCGGGGCGCACCCGCGCCAGGTATTCCTGGAAGCTCTCGCGCAGGCACTGGGCGAAGACATCCGGATCGGGTAACTGCTCGTAACAGCAGGTGAAGGAGATGACGATCATCTCGCTGTAACTGGTCACCGAAAAAACCAGGCCCATGCCGTCGGAAATCGGCATGATCGCCGACAGGTAGGTCAGTCGCGCGCCCTGCAGATAGAGCGGCTGCTGCTGGCCGGGCACGTTGGTGATGGCGCAGTTGGCCAGCGGCGCCCAGTTGCCGAGCAGGGCCGACGCCGAACGCAGCATCTTGCTGGTGACGGCAATCGCGGCCGAGGGCGCGTGCTCGGCCAGTTCGACCAGCTCGCGGGCGCTGACCGCCTGCGCCATGACGTCCGACGAGGAACTCAAGGCCCGGATCGCCGCCAGGCGCTCGACCGGATCGGCGATGTCGGTGCCGAGGCTCAGCCGCACCCAGGAAAACATTGCCTCGCCAGCGGCATCGTCCGCCTTGCGACCCTTGGCGCGCACGCCCACCGGCACCGCCGCAACCAGGCTTTCCCCGGGAAGCTCGCCCTGCAGGTCGAGGTAGCGACGCAGGCCGCCGGCGCATACGGCAAGGACGACGTCATTGACCGTGGCGCCGTCGGCGAGGCTGCGGATGGCCTTGAAATCCCTCAGGGAGAAGCGCCGCGTATCGAACACGCGATGCGGGGAGACCTCGCTGTTGAAGCGCGTCATGGGAAACTCCTGCGGGCGGGCAAGGAATTCTCCGGCAAAGGTGCGCACCGCGGATTTGACCGTGGCCCAGCTGCGTTTTGCGGGTTTGGCCATGCGCAAGGGAAAGGTCGCGACGTTGGCACCGGCGCGCAGCAGCAGGCCGACATTGCCCGGCGGCGCTTCGGGGAACCAGGGTGCGGGCGGTGCCGGTGGCGGCGAATCCGCCGAGATGTCGTGCAGCAAGGCGGTTATTTCGTTGCCGCGATCGACATCGATCGCGGCATGGTGGACCTTCAGCAGCACGGCAAAGCTCCCGACCGGCAGGTCGAGAAAGCTGTCGAGTCCTTCGATCACGTACATCTCCCACAACGGGCGCTGCAAGTCGAGCGGCCGGGCGTGGATGCGCGCGGCCTGGATGCAGAACTGGCGCCAGTCGCCCGGCTTGGGCAGGGCGATGTGGCGCACGTGGTATTCGATGTCGAAGCCCTCGTCCTCGATCCAGTACGGGTAGTCGAGGTCGAGCGGCACGCGCCGGATCTTCTCGCGGAACACCGGCAGCCGGCCGAGGCGGCCCTCGACATGCGCCAGTATCTGCTTGAAGCGCACCACGCCGCCCGGCGCCGTGGACTGGTCGTAGATGTGCAGCAGCGTGACGTTCGAATTGGCGTGGGCGCTGTCCGAATAGATGTAGGCGGCATCGTGTTCGCTGAGTTGTCGCATGCGGGTCCTTCGATGGAAGATTCAGACAGCGGGAGACGTCGCGTCGCGCCCGGACGCACCCGAGGTCGCACGCCATATGCGGCCAAGCAGACCGTCCGGGCGGAAGGGCTGCCAGGCGCCTTCCGGCTGGGCCAGGCGGTCGGCGACGACGGCCAGCACGATGCCGTTGAAGCCCAGGCCGAGATGGCTGCCCGGCACCCGGATGTTCTCGTGGAAAGCCGGATCGCCGTCGATGGTGGCTTCCTGCGGCGGCACCACGCCGTCGCCCAGCGAATACAGGCAACTGGTCGGAAGCTCCAGCCGGCGCTGCTCGCGCAGGGTCTTGGCGCGCGGCTGCATGACGTGGGCCGCCGGTCCGAGGCGATGCGAAATCACGCGGTAGAGCGCCTTGACGGCTGCCGGCGACTGGCTGCCGCCGGCATCGACGCTGACCGGGCTGCCCAGGGTGATGATGGAACGCACGCATTCCAGCGCGTTCTCGGCGCCGTAGAGCGAAAACACGCCGCCCAGGCTCCAGCCGACCACGCTCACCTTGCGCCCGGTGATGTGGTGCAGGTAACGGATCTTTTGCGGCAGGGCGCTGGCATGCTTGCTGCGGAAACCCAGGTTGCGCCCGAGGCCCCAGGTGTGAACGTCATAGCCCTTGCTCCGCAGGAACAGCTTCAGGGCGATCAGGGTCTTGTCGTCGGCCATGAAGCCGGGCAGCAGCAGCACCGGATGGCCGTCGCCGCGCGGCGCCTTGAGCAGCAACGGCAGGGATGCCGGCAGCAGCGCCATTTCGAACAGGGCGCGCGGCTCCAGCATCGAGTTCAGTGCGCGGGGCTTGCCGATGTGCGGATGGCGAACGACCGGGAGGCGATGAGGCAAGCCCTCCGCCCTGGCTGCCGGCCGTACCGGTGACGACTCCTTCCGCCGCGTCGCGCTCATGACTCCCTCTGGAAAAACCCGGCAGCGGGCAAGGACCCCGCCGCATGGCCGCCGGCGGGAAGTTCATGCCTTCCCGATGAAATCGCCCCACGGGCCAGTCTAATCCGAATCCGCCGTGACGCGATTCCACCCGGCACGTGCCACCACGCACCGGGCGCCGCCGCGCGATGCGTCCGCCTCAGCGCGACGTGCATGCCTTGCCATCCGCCGTTTCCGTCCGCAGCAAGGATACCGCCTCCGCCACCGTCTGCCCCGCCACCAGACCCGCCGCCCCGGCCTCCGCATTGAGCGCCGTAACAACGCCACACTGAAAACCATCCAGCGCATCGCCGATGCGCGCCGTGTCATGGCCGTAGGCCGCGGCCGCGATGCCCGCCTGTTCCAGCGCCTGCAGCGCGACGATGCCGGCCGCCTCCTTGCCGATCCCGGCGTCATTGAAAAAAATCGCCCGGGGAGCCGGCCGGACGGCCAGGGCGAAGAGGGCGGCAGAACGCCCCCCGTGCGAGCCGGAAACAATCACCGCACGGCCCATGGCCGCGGTGATTTCGGTTATCGAGTCGATCAGATGGAGGGCGCGCATCGGCGGTCCCCGCGTCAAGCGCTACCCGGCGCGCGCTCCAGGTCGCGCCACAGGCATTTCCCCCCGGACTCTCGGGCGATTTCGCCGAGCACGCGCGCATGCTCGGCAAGTTCCTCGTCGCTGGCGCGCAGCACCCGCAGCGGCGGCCGCTGCCGCATGCCCCCGGTCGAACGGCCGACAGGTGCGCTGTCGAAGGCGATCTCCAGCGTGTTCTGGCCGCGCGTCATGGCCAGGTAGACCTCGGCCAGCAGTTCGGCATCGAGCAGCGCGCCGTGCACCTGGCGGCTGGAATT
>Ga0209476_10001111_pt1 | contig 18315 bp, 17 predicted proteins | sample KloWWTrecipitate_FD_187179 | JGI IMG/M metagenome (GOLD analysis project Ga0209476, IMG submission 187179) | Active sludge microbial communities from Klosterneuburg, Austria, studying microevolution and ecology of nitrifiers - Klosterneuburg... | ecosystem: Engineered > WWTP > Aerobic digester... | reverse complement strand
GGCCGGCGACATCTTCATCGTTGAGCCCGGCATGAAGGGAACCTGGGAAGTGGTCGAAACCGTGCGCAAGTATTTTGTCTTTGCCTGAGACGGCCCCACTCCGAAGCTGAACAACTAGCCCACGCCCGCAGGCATTTTGTTGTCTGCCGGGCGCAGGGGCGCGATTGCAGTGGTCGGCTGCGCCGCTAAGCGATTGCGACGAAACACAGCACAGCACAGCATCAGCGCGCAGTTCGTGCCGGACATCGCGAACTCCGGCAAACGGAGGGCGCAAACAGCTGTCGGGCCAGAGCCCAGACACTGCCTTTGCTTCTTTCCGCCGGGATTTCAGGGCTGCGTCTGTGCCGCACCAGACACGAGTCCATTCAGGCGCTCGCCTTCAGTACGCGTCGCGGCCAGCAACTGAGCCGCATGCATACGCTCTGGTCCCAGACGAATTCGACCTACTGGTGGCGCGAGAAGCACAGCGTCATCACGAACGCCCAGGTGCGGCGCAGCTCACCGGTAGCCGGATCGAGCCGGCCCTCGGTGTGGGCCAGTTCGCGCAAACGCGCCGCCTTGGCTCGCCCCATCAGTTTCGAGCGCCCAATCTCGCGCTCGGAGTCGCCTTGGCGCATGCGCATCAGGGCTTGGCGGTACTCGTACATCTCGATGCTCCTGCGTGCCACCGTCTTCCTCCTGCCGAACCTAAACCCGGCAGGGTAGCGATGGAACGCTCAAGGTCGAGACGTCCGTCAGGACACCACTGGCTCCATTACGCCGATCCGGCGCTGGCTCCTATGTGCCGATCACATGCTGGCCTCAATGTGCCGATCATCAACTGGCTCCAATGTGCCGGTCGGTGACAGCATGTCCGACGTTTCAATCCACGCGCCCGCACGAGGCGCGACTGACACGGCGCAGGCGGCGCCCGGTCCGGCTAGCCGTTTCAATCCACGCGCCCGCACGAGGCGCGACGCGTAGTCCTCGCCAATCACCGGCGCGTCGTGGCGGTTTCAATCCACGCGCCCGCACGAGGCGCGACACGCTGGCCGCCATGTCGACCATCACCTCGAGGAAGTTTCAATCCACGCGCCCGCACGAGGCGCGACGTGCGACCCTGCCGGCTCTCCGAACAGCACTCGGAAGTTTCAATCCACGCGCCCGCACGAGGCGCGACGAACCTGCGTCGCGACAACATCAACTTCGTCTTGTTTCAATCCACGCGCCCGCACGAGGCGCGACACCGGATTGAGGAACTCGACATGCCCAAAGCGTTGTTTCAATCCACGCGCCCGCACGAGGCGCGACGATTGCGTACTCGCCAGCGGTCAGGGTGTGGTGATGTTTCAATCCACGCGCCCGCACGAGGCGCGACCCGTGCCCGGCCACAAGCCGGGCACGCACAGGAGTTTCAATCCACGCGCCCGCACGAGGCGCGACTCACACCCCGCCCGCCGGCAAATCCAACTGACAAGGTTTCAATCCACGCGCCCGCACGAGGCGCGACTCCGATCAAGTGCGTCCTCGATCACTCTGGCGTAGTTTCAATCCACGCGCCCGCACGAGGCGCGACGCCCCTTGATGACGGAGAGGCGCTTGCAGCGGCCGTTTCAATCCACGCGCCCGCACGAGGCGCGACCTTGGTACGCCCTTGATGCCCGAGGCGAGTTTGTCGTTTCAATCCACGCGCCCGCACGAGGCGCGACCTCGCCATCGAAGCCTTCGATAACTGCGCAGCAGTCGTTTCAATCCACGCGCCCGCACGAGGCGCGACCCGCTACGTGGGCAACCTGGGCATGGTCGCGCAGATGTTTCAATCCACGCGCCCGCACGAGGCGCGACCGCAAGCCGTCGTCGGTAGGCTTTTGCTGGAATCAGGTTTCAATCCACGCGCCCGCACGAGGCGCGACAATGGCATTCTGGCGGGATGCATCAGATGACATAGTTTCAATCCACGCGCCCGCACGAGGCGCGACGGGTCAGTCGGCAGGGGGCGGGGCGTGCGGGTCGTTTCAATCCACGCGCCCGCACGAGGCGCGACGTCCGCAAAGCGCAGCTTTACGCGCTGGTCAGGGTCGTTTCAATCCACGCGCCCGCACGAGGCGCGACTCGTTGGCGATACGCAAGACCTCATCAGCAATGGTTTCAATCCACGCGCCCGCACGAGGCGCGACAAAGTCAGTCAAGTCAGATGCCCAGCGCGCCTATGTTTCAATCCACGCGCCCGCACGAGGCGCGACCCCTACTTCTTGCAGGAATCCAGCAATTCCTCGTAGTTTCAATCCACGCGCCCGCACGAGGCGCGACCGATGATGAGCGGGATGCGCCACTGGCTTTGGCGGGTTTCAATCCACGCGCCCGCACGAGGCGCGACCGCATGTCGCTGCCGGTGATGACTGCGCGGTCGTTGTTTCAATCCACGCGCCCGCACGAGGCGCGACACGTAACATCGGCCGTATATGACGTGTTAACGTTATGTTTCAATCCACGCGCCCGCACGAGGCGCGACCGCTGCAGCCTCGAGCAGCGCGGGCGCCGGCAGAATGTTTCAATCCACGCGCCCGCACGAGGCGCGACCACGATGCCGCCCGCGATCGGGCTGCCGATCTGGTTTCAATCCACGCGCCCGCACGAGGCGCGACTTTCTTGGCCTTGTCGGCGCTGCGCTCGACCGGGAATGTTTCAATCCACGCGCCCGCACGAGGCGCGACATGGCCAGCCTCGCCGACCTCCAAGCCGAGCGCGTTTCAATCCACGCGCCCGCACGAGGCGCGACGATAAGCTACGCCGTGCTGTGCGACGAGTTCACCGGCGTTTCAATCCACGCGCCCGCACGAGGCGCGACTGGTCGAGCGGCTTTTGCCGTAGCGGCGGGCGAGTTTCAATCCACGCGCCCGCACGAGGCGCGACGCTGTGACGCTGGGCTCTCCACCCAGCCGAGTGCGTTTCAATCCACGCGCCCGCACGAGGCGCGACACGGCTTCTGAGCGAGCGCGCCAGATCGCGTCTGTTTCAATCCACGCGCCCGCACGAGGCGCGACGGTTGATAAGGGGAGCACTGCTCCCCTTTTGCGTGTTTCAATCCACGCGCCCGCACGAGGCGCGACGGGTCTGGTCGAGTGCAGAGACAGTTGGGACCGGAGTTTCAATCCACGCGCCCGCACGAGGCGCGACCAGCGCGGGCGAACTGGGCCGCGACGTGATCACGTTTCAATCCACGCGCCCGCACGAGGCGCGACCCGGCGTTTTGGCACGCGTGCTTTCTGCCCGGAATGGTTTCAATCCACGCGCCCGCACGAGGCGCGACTGGGCGGCACCATTTACGCGCCGGAGTGGGACCCCGTTTCAATCCACGCGCCCGCACGAGGCGCGACACGACGGCCGCGAAGCCTTCGAGCAAGGCAAGAGGTTTCAATCCACGCGCCCGCACGAGGCGCGACCAGGTCGAAGCCTCCTTGGAACGTCGCAGTGCGCTGTTTCAATCCACGCGCCCGCACGAGGCGCGACCCCTACGCGCGACGGCCTGTTCGTTGGAACCAACGAGTTTCAATCCACGCGCCCGCACGAGGCGCGACGATCTGAAATATCCGCGAACGTCCGCGACAACAGGTTTCAATCCACGCGCCCGCACGAGGCGCGACCTCCTCTTGCTGACGGAGAGGCGCCGGCGGCAGAAGTTTCAATCCACGCGCCCGCACGAGGCGCGACGGCCCAGGCATGCGCACAGCAGTCGCGGCGTTGTAGTTTCAATCCACGCGCCCGCACGAGGCGCGACGCGTCGATGATGTAGCCGAGCCCTTTGAGCTCTCGTTTCAATCCACGCGCCCGCACGAGGCGCGACGGGGTTCTCGCCCTTAACGGGCTCTCAATCTGGAGTTTCAATCCACGCGCCCGCACGAGGCGCGACGCGGACTGCTGCACTACCGCAAAAGCCTGCGACCAAGTTTCAATCCACGCGCCCGCACGAGGCGCGACTAGACTTCGCAGACGGGGTAGCTTTTCGGCAAGAGTTTCAATCCACGCGCCCGCACGAGGCGCGACGTCGCGCGTCGCCGTCGATGTCTGTCGTGAAATCCGTTTCAATCCACGCGCCCGCACGAGGCGCGACAGGACTTGCCGGACTTCGCTCAGTGGGCGATACACGTTTCAATCCACGCGCCCGCACGAGGCGCGACAAGCGGCCGGAATCCATGCAGACTTCGCGGCAATGTTTCAATCCACGCGCCCGCACGAGGCGCGACATGGTCACGCCCGACAGGGTAGGCACGGCAGCAGAGTTTCAATCCACGCGCCCGCACGAGGCGCGACCCGCGATCTGCGACGATGCCGGCAAAGTCTTTGCGGTTTCAATCCACGCGCCCGCACGAGGCGCGACGCCCGGTAAGGGCGAGAACCCCGCCAAGACGGGGAGTTTCAATCCACGCGCCCGCACGAGGCGCGACATCTGCACCGGCACGCGCCCGGCGTTCCGCTCTGGTTTCAATCCACGCGCCCGCACGAGGCGCGACAGCGACCGGCGACTCAAGACGCGACTGCCCGTCCTGTTTCAATCCACGCGCCCGCACGAGGCGCGACGCCGTCAGCGTCGACGAATACGGTGCTGCGGTGCAGTTTCAATCCACGCGCCCGCACGAGGCGCGACGCCTGCTTTGTTGCGGAGTCTAATGGGCAAAACGGGGTTTCAATCCACGCGCCCGCACGAGGCGCGACTCGATGTCATAGACCTCGCCGCGCGCGAGCATCTGGTTTCAATCCACGCGCCCGCACGAGGCGCGACCCAGGTGATGCTTGACCGACGAGAGCGTCTGCCCGTTTCAATCCACGCGCCCGCACGAGGCGCGACGGAAGCGATGGCGGCCGGGGTGTATCGGCGCGGGCTGTTTCAATCCACGCGCCCGCACGAGGCGCGACGCGAGCAGGAGGCGCTGTATGTGCGCCCTGAGCAGGTTTCAATCCACGCGCCCGCACGAGGCGCGACGCATGCAGGTCCATAGTAAGCCCGTCGTATAGCTCGTTTCAATCCACGCGCCCGCACGAGGCGCGACGGCTGGATGACCGTTAACCAAGCCCGTCGCCTGAAGTTTCAATCCACGCGCCCGCACGAGGCGCGACGCACTATCTGTCTGTCGGCGCACGCACCGTGTCCGTTTCAATCCACGCGCCCGCACGAGGCGCGACGAGCGGCTTAATACGACAGGGTTCGCTAGCGATAGTTTCAATCCACGCGCCCGCACGAGGCGCGACCTAGCCTCAATAACTAATTGAAACCAATAAATAAAATACAGTATCCTCGCGAACGTTGGAAACCTGCCGTCGAATGCCACTCAAGTCAACGAGAGAAACTAAAAGAACCCCATGGCTAGCACGATCGATGGGGTACTGCGAACCTACGTTGATTTGCCGTGCCGCTTGGGGTTCGCACGCAGCCAACGCTTACAAGATGAGCGGGCCATTCAGATCAAGCACTGGTTTCGCACCGACGTGCTCAACCTTGTTCTGCCAGTTCCGGCCAAGGTAGTAAAAACGCAAACTATCGTGCTGTGGATCGATCAGTTCGCACAATCTGCTCTTGAGCAATGTCCACTGTGTGAGGTCCACCTCGATCTCGAACACCGAATACTGCACCCTCTGACCGTAGTCACGGCAGGCCTTTGAAAGACGACGTAGGCGTTTTTCGCCGCCAGCGCTAATGGTGCTCACATCGTAGCTGACAAGAACCATCATGGCATGACCTTACTTCCAGAGAAACGGAGGGTAGGCGTCGAGGTCTCCACGCAGGTGACGAGAGAGCAGTTGTGCCTGAATCGCCGGAAAGAGGCCGATTTCGACTTTCTCATCGAGAAAGGCATGTCGCAATTGTTCGCGCTTGCGCTCTTGGTAGGCAGTGAGCACCGTTTTGCGCGCATCTTCCTTCAGTAGCACGGCGCCGTTATCCATACGCGTAAAGTCGCGCGCTGAAAGCTGCTTACGGTTAATCAGTGACAAAGCCAAACGATCAGCGAAAACGGGGCGGAACTCCTCGACAATATCCAGCGCCAAACTCGGGCGACCAGGCCGGTCCCGGTGGAGAAAGCCGACCGCCGGATCCAGCCCAACCGTTTCAAGTGCGGAACGGCAATCATGCGTAAGCAAGGTGTACAGAAAGGAGAGCAACGCGTTGGTAACGTCTAGAGGCGGACGACGGCTACGCCCGGTAAAGCGCATTTTTGTGTCCGACACGCGGATCAGATGATCGAACACGCCGAAATATACTTGCGCAGCCTCTCCCTCCAGACCACGTAGGACGTCGACCGGCGCATCGACAAGCAGGCGTTCGGCGATCCGCTTGAGTCGTCTGTCTGCATGCGCAAGGGCATCGCGACTAAGCTCCGGCATTTCAGCGCCATAGTCGCGGAGGCCCCTCGATACCACTGCACGTTGGTTATGTACCTTGCCGACCAGCAAATTGCCTACGATTGCCGCACAACGCGCCGCATCGTCCGTACGTCGGTACTGCTCACGGCGCAGCAACACGTTGCCAGAGACCGGTCCTTCCACGCGGGCGAGAAACTTGCCGTTGGGGCTCAGGTAACACACGCTGATACCCTGCTCCGCGCAATAGCCAAGCAGAGGCGGCGAAACCAGTACCCGTCCAAAGCACACCAAGCTTTCCAGCATATGCGCCGGCAGGCGGGCACGCATTTCACCTTCAACCTCCATGACGATGTTGGCGCCGTCCTTCCGCAACCAGGCACCTTCCGTAGTCACGTACACCGTATTGAGCTGCCGTCGCATGGCTCAGGGCTCCTCACTGATTTGAGCATGCAGCCATGCTTCGACGTTTCGCCCCTTGCCAAGCAGCTTCGGTTGACAGAGTTCAATAAGCGAACAGGCATCACAGCGCTTCGTCTGATAACTCGCAGTCGGTGTGCGGCCAGAACGGATCATCTCGCGGGTGACACGTATCGTGTCATGCGTCAGCCGGCGCAAATCCTCATCGAACGTCACCGTCTGCCGCCGCCGCGTCTGACCGTAGAACAGCGCCCCCTCGTCCACATGGCAACCAAACATCGCCTCCAGACACAAAGCCTGTGCGCACAACTGCACCTCGTCGGCACGGTGCGCCTTGGGGCGGCCACGCTTGTATTCAACTGGATGCGGACGCGCTCCATCCGCCTCCGGTATTAACTCCACGACATCCGCCACGCCGACAATGCCCAGTTCTGCGCTCGACAGCGGCATCGCAGTAATTGTGCGCACGCCATGTCGGCGCTCGATCTGCGGCGTGTCGGCACGGTCATGCAGCAAGCGCCCCTCAGCCGTTTGCTGGTTCTCTGCCCACAGGCGTTCGACGTGGATGAGAGCGCACTGACGCGGACAGTAGAGATAGTGTTGCAGGGCAGAAATAGGAATGAGGTTGTCTTCATCATCCATCGCTTTCGCCCTCCCATTTTTGGTGACGCGTCCTAAATAAACTCGCGGACGCTCACTCCATTGGGCAAAGCCTCCGCATTTACGGTGACTCTGTAATCTGCAAAGCTGCGCGCCGGGCCATCGTCTTCCGGCTTGGTCCGCATGACCTCAACCGCATCGAACAGCACGTGCGCAGGAGCATTTCCCATGGCGCTCTCATGCTCGAACACAATCAGCTTACGCGCCGCCATCTCGCCGCGAGCGGCGGAGCGGTCATGCTCGAACATGTTGATGAGTGCCTGCCAAAGCAGTTGCAGGTCGTCTTCGGAGAAACCAGTACGCTCAGCCAGCTTGGCGGAAACGAAACCATGAGCGCGATACAAGCCATAGGGCAGGATGTGCTTGCGCCCCATAGTCCGATTGTCGCCACCCTGCGCCTCGGCTTCCTTCTCGGTCGTGACGGCCATGCGGGTGATCGAGATTTCCAGCGGCAACACGGGCTCGACCGAAGTAGCGAAGGCGAGTTGCACTGGCCCCCGTACCTGTCCAGCGTTGATGCCAGTGGTCATTACCGCCCCAAAAGTGCGCACGTCGAAGAAGTTCGCACACATCCAGGCGGTGATCTCCCGCGCCTTGGCCTCGTCCTTGGGCAGCTTCTTGTCTTCGGGCTTGATCCCGATCGCATCGTAGGCCCGCTTGTGCTGATTGTTGAGCACGGCCTTTTCTTGCATGTAAATGGCGTAGCCCGGGCCGCCATCCTTATCCAAAGTGACGAAGTTACGGATCTTGCGCTTGAGGGCAACGTCGGTCACCAGACCGCAGTTTGTTTCCGGGTCCAGCCGCGGCAGGTTGCCGGCATCCGGGTCGCCGTTAGGGTTACCGTTAATAACGTCGAACAGATAAACGAATTCGTAGCGGTGGGCGATGGCGGTCACAACGGGGCTCCTTGCGTTTCAATGTCGGTCGGCGCGTCAGGCGCGGCATCGCCGGCCACTTCGCGACGGGTGAAGTAGGTCTGTGACTGGTGGTAGTAGCCGATGGCGAATCGCCCCTGGTCCTCAATCTTCAGCGCACGCGGAAATTGTGTAGACAGTTTGTCAACGATTTCCCGGATGTCCTTTTCCAGCACCACCGCGAGCCCGACCTTTTCCTTGCGCAACTTGCTCATGTGGTTTTGTGTGTTGCGTAGCAAGACCGGAAAGATCGACGCTGGCGTGGCGGAGGCCGCGCCGTAGTAGCGATCGCGGATGGTGGCATTGACCTGGCCACCCAGCGCACAGCGCTGCACGTACTCCTGAACGGCAAATAGCCGCCCGAGCAAGTAGCCGGGTTGGGTGGATTGCTTGTCGAGACTCACGGGGATCTCCTCATCTGAAGTACGGATGCCCAGCCGCCGTTCGCGCACCAGGACGGCTTTGCACAAGGCGACGCGCAGACCAGAGATGTCTCCGTCGGCGCGCAATCGCATGATGGTGTTGGCAAGCAGGCTGCGCGGATACAGAGCGCCGCTCAATATCGCGCGCGTCATCTCGCCGATGATGATGTTGATCGCGTCGTCCGCCTTGGGCTTGGCGTTCTCGCCACGGTGCGGCACCGAGGCCAACACCAGGCGATAGACCGAAGGCTCGTTGCGCCACGGCACCGGCTCCAGGCGCAGATCGTCGCTATGCTCGGCGATACGGCGGGCGAACACTTGCAGCGTGTCAGTCTGCCAGTACCGCACCGAAAGGCGTGAGGCATTGGGCGCCAGACCGAGAACATACATGCGAGTGGCCGGGTCTAGTTTCGGGTCGAGTTCATCAATAGGGCGACCCTTGGCGACGTGGTCGAGTACCGCGCGCACGCGCTGGGCTTCGGACGCGTCATCGGCAGGGCGGTTGAGAAAGTCGGCAAACAAATCCTCGGCCTCGGCGGCTTGCTCGGCGCTGCCCGCCTCGGCCCAGAACACCACCGAGGTGTCGCCGATCTGCAGGCGCTGGCGATTGTGCTCGCCTCGCCGCAACAAATAGTTGAGAGCGGTGGTGTAGGCGAAAGCAGCGGATTCCGAGACTGGGGCGTTGTCGCCCTGGCTCTTGCCGTAGGAGGCAAAGGCATCGAGGTTGAAGGAGACGATAGCTGCGCCCGCCGTCTGTGCGCCCCATACGCCCTTGATGGACGGATGCAGGCGTGCGGGCGGCAAGGTTTCTCCGCTGACCAGACACATGGCAGTTACGGACGCCGCACTCTCGTCGCCAGCCAGCAGGCGTGCCCGCAGGGCCTGTGCGGCACGACGTTCATGCAGGTATGCACGCTCGCCGTCCAGGCGAAACACCAGGTTGGCGTCGATCATATCCGCAGGAAAGCCAAGCGCTTCGAACTGCTCGGGTGACCAACCGCGCAAAAACGCCAGCAAGGCCTGCAAGCCCGGATCGTCTTCGCCGGCCAGCACCGCCTCGTGCAGGGCGCGAAATGCTTCGTGCTCCTTGTCCGCGCGCTTGCTGGTGTTGCTGATACCGAGCACATAGCTAGTCTTGTCCCACAACACATTGGACTTGATCCCGACTGTGCGCTTTTCAGGCTGAGGTACATCAAGCAGTCGTGCCAGCGGTTTCTTGCCCGAAGTATCGCGGATATCGTTAACCTGAGCGACGGAGCCGTCCGGCGCCAGCACGATCTCGTAGCTGATCTTCTCGGGACTGTAGCCATAAGGCGCAATCCCGTTCGCCTGCTGCTCAATCAAGCGCTGGTAGTAGCGAGTAAGCGCTTGCAGGATCATGCCCTGACTCCCTCGGTCTGCCACGGGGGCACCTCGACCACGCCGCCGGTCAACTGCGCACGAAAGAAGCGCGGCGTCATGCCTTGGGCAAAGTCGATGTCGTGCAGCATCCAGCCGAGATCCTTGTCGGTTTCGCGCTGCGGATTTGCTTCGGGCAAATTCGCGTCGTCCTCGAGCAGACTGAAATGGGCGGGGAATTCACGCACCCCCATGCACGGGGTATGAAAACACTGACCCTTGCGCGCGCGCCGTTTGAATATGTCCAGATGCTTTCCGACCGAATCGTCAGGCCCCGCCTTGTCGGTCAGTTCGAAGTGAGCTTCGATTACGTAGGCCACGTCGCGCAGCACAGTGGACGCACGCTGCTGGCGCTCCTCGTCCACGTAAGTTGCCAGCCCAGCGGTAGAGCCCGCCTTCATCGCCTTTCTCACATTGGTTGGCGACAGTTTGTTGCCGACCTCGTTGCGACGGATGGACTCGAAGCGGATCGGTCGCAGCACATGGATGCGATCCACCGCCCAGCGGATCGCCGGTTTCCAGTGGATGGCCTCCAGAATGCCGCGCGCCGCCGACGGCGTAATCACGTCATAGCTCACGCGCTCTACCTTCATCTCAGGCCGAGTGAAGCAAGCCCGTTCGCCCCAAATGTGCAGGCGGATTCCGAAACTCATGTTTCCCCTCCAAACCTAGTCGGGCTTGACAATCAGCTGCGCCTTCCTTGACGCAACCCCAAAGTTAACTTTGGGGTTGCGTCTGGCAAAAAGCCTTGCCAGACGCCTTGCTGCATCAAACGCTTTCTGCAAACAGATCAATGTTTCAACCCACGCGCCTGCAAAGGCACGACAGCACCGCAATAAGCCAAGTTGCGGTACAGTCTAGGCAAGCTCCCCCAGCAAACGGGGCTTAACTTGCGTTGCAGACGAGCTGCACGACCTTCTAACAAGGTCATATGGGCTTTAGCCATATCTGAGCCCTCCTTACTAGCTCAAGACGCTAGTTCTACCGCGCGCAGGCGGATTGCTAATCGAAGGCCTCGGTGTTTCCAGACACCGGGGCCTTCTCCATTTAGCAGTTAGCGTACAGGCAAAAATGGATGACTGTCAAATATATCAACGCTTTCAGCTTACAGTTCAATGAATCTTTACCAGAACAACTTCTCAGTGCTGACAAAGCTAGGGTTCTCCCAACTCAAACCGTAGCGCTTGTCGTACAAATCTTCGTTGACTAGCTCCATGAACTGCTCGCCCCACTTTTCCGGCGCAATGGGCTGAATAGCACCCGAATTACGCAGCGTCTGAAACACGTTAAGCGGCACCTGCACAAGGTAAGGCTGCAACTTACGCGCTAGCCGACCGCTCTTTTCCGCATAACGCAGACTCTCAATCGCACTGCGTGCGTCGTCGTCGAAGGGCACAATGATCGGCATCTGAACGGTATCGATCATGCGGAACTTCACGGCCAGGGTTTCCAACGGCAGGCATTCGACCCGGCTAGCCGCGCACAAACCGAGCAGATCATTGGAGTCCAGCTCCTTATCGCCCTTTTGCCAGTACAACTGGCGGAAATAGGCTTCAATGGCCGGAGGCCCCAGCGGGTCGTCACGGTATTGCGGCTGGCGCAACACCTCGCGCCCAGCCTGAGCGAATTGGAGTAGTTCAGGCGGCGGCGCCCAGTCCTCGTTCGCGGTCGTGAACACGCGCACTTCACTGTCCTCGGTCGCTCGCTCGCCATTGCGGTTGCAGCGCCCAGCGGCCTGAGCAATGGAATCCAGGCCAGTCTCAGCGCGATAGACGGTCGGCAGCGAGATGTCGACACCAGCTTCAATCAAGGAAGTCGATACCAACTGGCAGGGCTCGCCCTGCAGCAGCCGGGCACGGACCTCCGCCAGCACCTGGCTACGATGCTTGGCGCACATCAAGGTAGTGAGATGGCGCGCACCAGGCAGGTCGGCTATGGACTCAAACAGCGCACGTGCATGGCGACGGTTGTTGACGATGCACAGCACCTGCCCCAGTGCGCGCAGTTGATCGCTCAGCGCTTCGTCGCTCAACTCGCCGACGTGGCGTACACGCACGCGCTCGAGGCGGCGGAACAATTCGGCGGGCTCTGGCGCCAGTTCGCGCACGGAATCCAACCCACCGGGTAGATGTGCCTTGCCAAGTGCTGGCTGAGTGGCGGTGCACAGCACGACGCTGCTGCGGTAATTACGCGCCAACTCGTCAATGGCCGCCACCGCGGGACGGAGTACTTTGAGCGGCAACGTCTGCGCCTCATCCAGGATCACCACGCTGCCAGCAATATTATGCAGCTTGCGGCAATGTGATGGGCGGGCCGCGAACAGGCTTTCGAAGAACTGAACAGCGGTTGTCACGACGATAGGCGCATCCCAGTTTTCCATCGCCAGACGCAGCTTTTCCCGAGCCTGATAGCGCTCCGCATCGGTCTTGGGCGGCGTGGCTGCAACAAAGGCGCTGTGATGCTCCAGGACTGCGCACTCTCCGAGTTCACCAAGGGCCGTACGAAATACTGCTGCATTCTGTTCAACGATGCTGGTAAAGGGGATCACGAAGATCACCCGGCGCAAGCCGTGGTGAATCGCGTGATCGAGCGCAAAGGCCAGTGACGCCAAGGTCTTGCCGCCACCGGTCGGCACGGTGAGAGAAAACAGGCCAGGAGTAAGTTCAGCCTGCTTTCGCACATGGGTCAGGATGTCGGCTCGGACTTGGTTGACGGGTCGGTCCGGCCGAAAGCCGAGGAGATGTCGGTCAAGTGCCGCACGTAACTCAATGAGCGACGGCACGCCGACACCCCGAGCAGAATTTCTGCCCTCAACCTTGTCGTAGAACGCCTCCGTGTCCAGGTAGTCCGCATCGACAAGACAGGAGAACAACATTCGCGTAAAGAAGGCCGCCTGAAACCCACCGCGCTCTTTACTGTGGCGCCTCAGCTTCGGTGGTGTCAGCCGCTCAGGGAGCCGGCTTTCACTCATCCAGTCATCCCACATTGGTGGAAGGCCGCTGCCCTTCAGACGATCCTGTAATGCCGTCCGCTCAACACTCTCGACGCCATTTGCAAGACCAGCATGGTGACCCGCAATCCCATAGGCAAGCAACCAGCCTACTGAACCGTAACGCTCGACTGCAAGCATTGCGCCACGGGTCGCGTGATCGACTCGGACGGAGTGGCCAGCGATACGGCGCTGAAACTCATCCGTGTATTTGCCGACGTCGTGCAACAACCCAGCAACCTCCGCAATCGCCCGCCCACCAAACCATGCCGCACTGGCTCCGGCAATAGCCCCCACGGCCGCCAAGTGCAGACTCAATAGCTGCCAGTCAGCTTTGGAGCCATCGTCCGTTGAATGCGCGAAGTAGTGTTGCACCCGGAGCGCCGCCGGCTCTGGCAAGTTTTCCACAACAGATTCCGCCATGGCAACAAGCCTTCTTCTAAAGTTAAATGGCATTAAAGCATGTAAATAGTGCCTCAAAATGGCACGCCAAAATCCCGATCTCTACAGCCGTCTCTACAACGGAGTTGCTATGACTTTCGCTCCACGCCCAGCCTTCCTTCATCCGCCCACGCCCGCACCGCCCACGCCCGCATGAATGAAATGTGCGTCCAACACACTCAAACACCATGTTGGAAGTTCCGGGCTCTGTCACAGCACAGGCACGTCCTCACAACCTCGTCGCTCACGATCAGGGTTATCCGCAAGACCGCACTAATTGTGCTCCGCATCATCTAACCGCCAACATCTAAAGAATGGTTCCGCGCATACCACAGAGCAATCTCACACCCATTATCACAGCCCATTCGCATTTTTTCCCGCACTGCAGCACCCAACCACGGCAGCGCCGCCCAGCGGCAGCCCGCGCCTGCGCCCCGTTTTTGTGCAGAATACGTAAGCTTTTGTCACATCCGCTGCAACTGCGGGCGTGACAGGGGGAGAAGGGAGCCGCAAAAGCGGCTCTGACGAGGGGAGACAAGACCTCGCAGATGCAGCAGAAAACAACATCAGCCATCACTAGAGTTCGCCGGAGGATCAAGCATGAAGCACAGCATCGTTGCACTCGCGATCATGAGCATCGGCCTGGGCGCTGCCCACGCCCAGGACGTCGTCAAGCTGGGTAGCGCGGCACCGCTGACCGGCACCATTTCGCACCTTGGCAAGGACCTGGAAAACGGCAGCCGCATGGCGGTCGATGCGATCAACGCCCAGGGCGGCGCCACCATCGGCGGCAAGAAGGTGAAGTTCGAGCTGATTGGTGAGGATGACCAGGCGGACCCGCGCACCGGCACCACGGTGGCGCAGCGGCTGGTGGATGCGGGGGTGAAGGGTGTGATCGGGCACCTGAACTCGGGCACCTCGATTCCGGCGTCACGCATCTACAACCAGGCGGGGGTGCCGCAGATTTCGCCGGCTTCGACCAACCCCAAGCTGACCGAACAGGATTTCAAGGGCGTGTTCCGCACCATTGCCAACGACGTGCAGCAGGGCGGCGCGCTGGGTAGCTTTGCGGTGAGTACGCTGGGTGCGAAGAAGGTGGCGATCATCGACGACCGCACGTCCTACGGCCAGGGCCTGGCAGACGAAACCGACAAGGCGGTGAGGGCCGCTGGCGCGCAGGTGGTTGCGCGTGAATTCACCACCGACAAGGCGACCGACTTCAACGCCATTCTGACCAAGATCCGCGCCGCCGCGCCGGATGTGATCTTTTTCGGCGGTATGGATGCCCAGGCCGGCCCGATGCTGCGCCAGATCAAGCAGCTTGGCATCAGCACCAAGTTCCTGACCGGCGACGGCGGCTGCAGCCCGGAGATGATCAAGCTCGCGGGCGATGCCATCAACTCGAACACCTATTGCTCGATGGCCGGCCTGCCGCTGGACAAGATGCCGGGCGGCGCCAAGTTCCGCGCCGACTACAAGGCACGCTTCAACGGCGAGGTGCAGCTCTACGCCCCGTATGCCTACGATGCGGCAATGGCGATCGTGAAGGCGATGGAAAAGGCGGGCTCGGTCGAGCCTTCCAAGTACCTGCCCGAGCTGAAGGCGATCAACTTTGACGGCGTCACCGGCAACGTCGCCTTCGACGCCAAGGGCGACATCAAGGAAGGCGCTGTTACCGTGTACCAGTTCAAGGACGGCGCCTGGTCGGCACTGTAAGCCCTGCCCCAAGGCGATCCCTCACGCCCCCGGCGTGAGGGGCAAGGCCTGCAGGATGTCTCACCGCCAGCCTCCAGACCTTGCCCCTCTCCCCCGCATGCACCCAAGCGGCACGCGGGCCACTCTGACCTTCCTTCAGCGCTGAAAGCTCAAAATGGAAACCCTCATCCAGCAACTCATCAACGGCCTGGTGATCGGCAGCGTGTATGCGCTGATCGCGCTGGGCTACACGATGGTGTACGGCATTCTCGGCCTCATCAACTTCGCCCATGGCGACGTGCTGATGGTCGGCGCGCTGACCGCACTGCAGACCATGATGTTCTTGATGGGTGTGGCACCCGGCCTGTCACCGATCTACATGCTGACGATTGCGCTGATGGTGGCCATTCCGGTGTGCATGACGCTCGGCTTTCTAATGGAGCGACTCGCTTACCGACGGCTGCGCAACGCGCCCCGCCTGGCGCCGCTGATCACTGCCATCGGCATGTCCTTCCTGCTGCAAACCCTGGCGATGATAGTCTGGGGCCGCAATTACCACACCTTTCCACAGCTCATCTCGACCACGCCGCTGGAGCCGATTCCGGGCGTGTTCATCACCCCGGTGCAGATCGTCATCATCGTCGCCTCGGCGGCGATCATGATCGGCCTGTCGCTGCTGGTGACGCGCAGCAAGATCGGTCGTGCGATGCGCGCCACCGCAGAGAATCACCGTGTCGCCAGCCTGATGGGGGTCGACACCAACGCCGTGATCGCCTTTACCTTCGTCGTCGGTGCCGCGCTGGCCGCTATCGCGGGGGTGATGTTCGCCAGCAACTACGGCATTGCGCACTACGGCATGGGCTTCATGCCTGGCCTGAAAGCCTTCACCGCCGCGGTGCTGGGCGGGATTGGCAACCTGGGCGGCGCCATGCTCGGCGGCATCGTGTTGGGCCTGGTTGAATCCTTCGGCGCGGGCTACATCGAACACCTGACCTTCGGCTTCCTCAACTCGTCCTATCAGGACATCTTCGCCTTCATCATCCTGGGCCTGGTGCTGATCTTCAAGCCCACCGGGCTGCTCGGCGAACGCGTGTCGGACCGGGCATAAGGAGGCCAGACCACCATGAACGAACTCGTCTCCGCCGTGCCCTGGCTGGGCAAGCGCAACCCGATGGCAGCGCGCTGGCTGATCATCATCATCGCCATCGCGGCACCCATCATTGCCTGGCAGTTCGGCCGCAGCTGGGTGCGCATTCTGGACTTTGCCCTGCTCTACATGATGCTGGCGCTGGGCCTGAACCTGGTGGTGGGCTTTGCCGGGCTGCTCGACTTGGGCTACATCGCCTTTTACGCGGTCGGGGCCTATTCTTTCGCCTTTCTCGCCTCGCCCCACTTCGGCCTCCATCTGCCGTTCTGGATCGTGCTGCCGCTGGGGGCGGCATTCGCGGCCTTGGCGGGCATCATGCTGGGCTTTCCGGTGTTGCGATTACGAGGAGACTATCTCGCGATCGTGACCCTGGGCTTCGGCGAAATCGTGCGCATCTTCATGCTCAACCTGAACTACCCGATCAACATCACGAACGGGCCGCAGGGCATCAACATGATCGACCCGATCAACTTGTTTGGCTGGGATCTGTCGCGCAACCTGCAGGTAACCGAGAGCTTCTCGATCAACTCGCTGTTCCTGTACTACTACTTCTTCCTGCTGTGCGTGGCGGGGTCGATCCTGTTTGTGCAGCGCCTGCAGATCTCGCGCATCGGCCGCGCCTGGGCGGCGATGCGCGATGACGAACTGGCGGCCAAAGCCATCGGCATCAACACGCGCAACATGAAGCTGCTGGCGTTCTCACTCGGTGCGACCTTTGGCGGCGTGGCGGGGGCGCTGTTCGGCGCGTTTCAGGGCTTCGTCAGCCCGGAAAGCTTCAGCCTGATGGAGTCCATTGCGGTGCTGACGATGGTGGTGTTCGGCGGCATGGGCAATATTGCCGGTGCCATCGTCGGCGCCTTCGTGCTGGCATTGCTGCCCGAAATTCTGCGTGACGTGGCCGTGCCCGTGCAGCAGACGCTGTTCGGCACCGTGATCCTCGACCCCGAAGTGCTGCGCATGCTGCTGCTGTCGCTGGCCATGATCCTGATGATGCTGCTGCGGCCCTCGGGGCTGATTCCCGCCCGCGCCCGCTACGCTCACGCCAAAAACATGAAGCAGGAGGGCGCAAAGTGATCACCCTGCTCGAAGCCCGCAACGTCGGCAAACGCTTCGGCGGTCTGCAGGCACTCACCGAAGTCTCGCTGACCATCCGCAAGGGCGAGGTCTATGGCCTGATCGGCCCCAATGGCGCCGGCAAGACCACTTTCTTCAACGTGCTGACCGGCGCCTACACGCCCGATGGCGGCGAATTCGTCTTCAACGGCAGCGAACTGCCCAGCGGCAAGCCGCACAAGATCGTTGGCCGCGGCATCGCCCGCACCTTTCAGAACATCCGCCTGTTCCGCGACCTCACCGCGCTCGAAAACGTCATGGCCGGCCACCACATCCGTACCAAAGCGGGCGTGTGGGGGGTGCTGACGCAAAACCGCTTCACTCGCGAGGAAGAACGCCTGACCACCCAGCGCGCCTACGAGTTGCTCGACTACGTGGGCATCGGCCGCTTTGCCGAAGTGGTGTCGAAGAACCTGTCCTACGGCGACCAACGCCGGCTTGAGATTGCCCGCGCACTGGCCACCGAGCCGCAACTGCTTGCACTCGACGAACCGGCTGCCGGCATGAACGCCACCGAGACCGCCCAGCTCAAGCTGCTGATCGAGCAGATCCGCCGCGACGGCATCACCGTGATGCTGATCGAGCACGACGTGAAGCTGGTGATGGGCTTGTGCGACCGCGTCGCGGTGCTGGATTTTGGCAAGAAGATCGCTGAGGACGTGCCCGCCGTGGTGCAGAAGAACGAAGCAGTCATCGCCGCCTACCTGGGCGGAGGCAAGCATGCACACTAACCCCACGTCTCCCCTGCTGCAGTTGAAGAACCTGCAGATTTCCTACGGCGGC
>Ga0209476_10001106_pt1 | contig 18375 bp, 14 predicted proteins | sample KloWWTrecipitate_FD_187179 | JGI IMG/M metagenome (GOLD analysis project Ga0209476, IMG submission 187179) | Active sludge microbial communities from Klosterneuburg, Austria, studying microevolution and ecology of nitrifiers - Klosterneuburg... | ecosystem: Engineered > WWTP > Aerobic digester... | reverse complement strand
CAGACGCCGCCCGGAGGTCTCGACGAGCACCGCCATCCCCTGGCCGACGTCGAGTGCGGTCACCCGCAGCCCGCCCGCCTGCGGCAGGCTGTCCGCCGCTGCGACCAGCGGCAGCAGGCCCGCGAGCGCCGCGCGCCTGGCCGGCACGCGCACCGGCCACAGCGCCAGGCCCACCGCCGCAACGGCCACGGCCAGCGCCGGGCCGTCGGGCTGCCCGAGGACCAGCGTCGACAGCGGCGACGCGGCGAGGCGCTCCAGCAGATCGAGCATCCAGCCGGTGGCCACCGCCACCGGCGACAACAGGCTCGCGCCGACGGCCGGCGCCCACGGCAGCAGCGCAGTCGCGAGCATCGCCAGCGGCGTGATCAGTGCCGAGACCAGCGGAATGGCGAACGCATTGGCCAGCGGCCCGACCAGCGAGACCGTGGAGAAGAACAGCGCGCCGAGCGGCAGCAGCGCAAGCGTCGCCGCCCACTGCGTGCGCGCCGCGTCGACCAGCACGACCCGGACGCGCCGCAGGCGACCCGCGACCGGACCGGCCTGCGTCCCCGGCTTCGAGCGCGGGCGCCCCGCCGAGCCGTGCAACGCGATCGCCCCCACCGCCGCGAAAGACAGCCAGAACCCCGCGGCCAGCGGCGCCCACGGGTCGAGCACGGTGACCACGCCCGCCGCCAGCGCCAGCACGTTCACGATCGAACGGGACCGCCCGGTGAACAGCGAGAGACCGGCGACTGCCAGCATCCAGCAGGTGCGCTGCGCCGGAATGCCCCAGCCAGCCAGGCCGGCGTACGCGAACGCTGTCGCCACGCCGAGCAGCCAGGCGAGCCGGTTGGCCGGACAGCGCAGCAGCAGGCCGCTGCGCGCAACGGCGCGGCAACGCAGTGCGCGCCGCGCGAGCAGCACCGCCAGGCCCGCGAGCATCGTGACGTGCAGGCCCGAGATGCTCATCAGGTGGCCGACGCCGGTCCGGTTGAAGATCTCCCACCAGCGCGACGGAATCGCCGCCTGGTCGCCCACCACCAGCGCCACCAGGACGCCGGCGGCGTCCTGGCGCGCATCGCGCAATGCCGCCTGCATCGCATCGCGCAGCGTCGCGCGCGCGGACTCGAATGCGGCAGCGACCGTCCAGCCGTGCGGCTCGAGCCGCTGGTTCGGCACGGACGCGCGACGCGACGTGCGCACGTAGCCGGTCGCGGCGATGCCTTCCTCGAGTGCGCGCAACTCCGCGTCGAAGACGCCCGGGTTGTGCAGCGCGTGGGGCCGCTTCAGGCGCACGTTGAGACGCCAGCGCTCGCCCGGCCGCGGCGCCGCCGTCGCAGCCGGTGCCGGCGCGCCGTCGCCCGTGCGGTCGAACGCGTACCAGCTCAGGCGGATCCGGCGGCGGCCCGGACAGTCGCCGGCCTCCGGCACGCAGGCCTCGACGTCGAACGCGAAACGGGTGCCGCGCTCGGCCGCCAGCGGCATCGAGGCAATGCGCCCGACCACGACGTAGTCGCTCCCTTCCTGGGCCGCATCGAGACGTTCGGCGAGCCCGCGCTCGGCGACCAGCATCGTCCAGCCTGCCGCGGCCAGCCCGACCGCGGCCAGCCGCCAGACGTGGCGCTCGGCGCGCCACGCCAGCACCAGCGCCAGCAACCCGGCACACAAGGCCGCGGCAGCGAGCTGCGGACCCGGCAACGACGGCAGCCGGTGCACCAGCAGCGCGGCCACCACGATCGGCACCGGCAGCGGGACCGGGCGCATCAGCGCGGCGAACCAGGACATCGGACGACGCCTGCGACCCTTTGGGATGAGCCTGCACGCTACGCCGGCGGGACCGGGCCCGCCATCGGGCGTCAGGACTAGGCCGGCCGGATCGGCCCGCCGCTTCGCTCGATCGCCCCGCGCAGGCGCGGCAGCACGCGACACGCATTCGCTGCGGTGCGCGCCACCACTGCGTCGAGCGCCTCGCCGCGCACCTCGGCGAACACGCGCGCGATGCGCGCGAGTTCGGCGGGCTCGTTGCGCCGGCGATGGATCCACTCGGGCGCAATGTCCGGCGCGTCGGTCTCGAGCACGTGGGCCTCGGGCGGCAATTCGCGCACCAGCCGGCGCAGTTGCAGCGCACGGTCGTAGGTCATCGCGCCGCCGAAACCGAGCGCGACGCCCTGCGCGAGGTACTGCGCCGCCTGCTGCAGGCTGCCGTTGAACGCGTGCGCGATGCCGCCCGGGGGCCGCACGCTGCGCAGGTGCTTCAGGATCAGGTCCTGCGAGCGGCGAACGTGCATCAGCACCGGCAGGCCGAATTCGCGCGCCAGTTCCAGCTGCGCGCGAAAGAAGCGCTCCTGCCGCACGCGATCGAAGCCCGGCTCGAAGAAGTCGAGCCCGATCTCGCCGACCGCGAGCAGCGCGGGATCGCCGATCGACGACGCCAGCGCCTCGCGCAACTGCCGGAGGTCGTCGTCGCTTGCGCGGTCGACGTAGAGCGGATGGATACCGAGCGCGTACCCGATGCGCGCGTCCGCGGCCGCGATCGCCCGCACCTTCGCGATGTTGCCGACCTCGACGGCCGGCACGACCAGCGCCGCGACGCCCGCCGCGAAGGCCCGTTCGCGAACGGCGTCCCGGTCGCTGTCGTACTCGCCGGCGTCGAGATGGCAGTGCGTGTCGATCAGCATCTTCTGTGCGTCGGCCCCGTCGTCACGGCGCGCGCGACGGACGGCAGCGTCGACGATCGCCGGTGCGCCCGCGGCCGCAGACGCCGCGACGGCAACCCTTGCGGTTCAGTCCACCGTCGCGCCGCTGCGCTCGATGATCGGCGCCATCACTTCGCGCTCATTCAGCATGAACTTGCGCAGGTCCTCGACCGAACCGCCGATCGGCTCCATGTACTGCGCATGCAGCTTCTCGCGCACCTCGGGCATCGCCAGCACCGCATTGATCTCGCGGTTCATCCGCTCGACGATCGGCGTCGGCGTCGAAGCCGGGGCCATGAACGCCATCCACGCGATGTTCTCGATTTCGGGCAACCCGGCCTCCTTCATCGTCGGGATGTCGGGCGTCAGCGCGCTGCGCCTGCCGGTGGAGACCGCGAGCGCGCGCAGCTTGCCGGCCTTGACCTGCGGGATCACCGCGACCGCCGGCACGCAGGCGAACTGCACGTCGCCCTGCAGGATCGACAGGATCGCGGCTGGCGACGACGGATACGGGATGTGCACCGCAAACGTGTTGGTCTTGGCCTTCAGCAGTTCGATGCCGAGGTGCGACAGGCTCCCGACACCGGTCGACGAGAAGTTGAACTTGCCCGGTTCGGCCCGCATGGCGTCTACCAGTCCCTTCAGCGACGTGATGCCCGAATCGGCGCGAACCGCGCAGACGTTCGCCTGTCCGCCGCCCAGCACCACTGGCCGCAGTTCCGTGAAGGGGTCGTACGCGAGCTTCCGGTACAGCACGGTGTTGTAGACCAGCGGCCCGTTCGTGCTCACCACGAAGGTGTAGCCGTCACCGGGCGCCTTGGCGACCATGCCGGTACCGAGGTTGCCGCCGACGCCGGCGCGGTTCTCGACCACGACCGGCTGGCCGAGCCGCTGCTGCAGCCGGTCGCCGACGATGCGCGCAAACACGTCCGGCGACGACCCCGCGCCGTACGGGATCACGACCTTGACGGGGCGGCTGGGCCATCCTGCGTCGGTCGCCTGCGCGCCGGCGGCGAGGCTCGCCGCGGACAGCGACACGAGCGCGGCGAGTCGCGCCACGGCGCGAAGCGGGCGAAGCAGCGGAAGGGGAACGTGCATCATGAACCTCCCGAGGGTCGGGTTTCCGAAAGGATACGGCCGTCGCGCAGCTGGAGCACGCGATCGGCGCGCGAGGCGAGGTCCAGGTCGTGCGTGACGATCACGAAGGCCACGCCGGTCTCGCGCGACAGCGCCTCGACCAGCGCGTAGATCTGCCGCGCCGTGCCGCTGTCGAGGTTGCCGGTCGGCTCGTCGGCGAGCACGCAGCGCGGCTCGGTCACGAGCGCGCGCGCGAGCGCGACGCGCTGGCGCTCGCCTCCGGAGAGCTGGCCGGGCGGATGCTCCAGGCGCGCGCCGAGGCCGACTCGCTGCAGCATCGCCGCCGCGTGTTGCCGCGCGGCGTCCGCGCGCATGCGGCGGATGCGAAGCGGCATCGCGACGTTGTCGAGCGCACTGAACTCCGGCAGCAGGTGGTGGAACTGGTAGACGAACCCGAGCAGCCGGTTTCGCCGCGCGCCCAGTTCGGCCTGCGACAGCTCGCCGATCGGCTCGCCCTGCCAGAAGACGGCACCGGCGGTGGCTTCGTCGAGCCCGCCGAGCAGGTGCAGCAGCGTGCTCTTGCCCGAGCCCGACGCGCCCATGATCGCGACGCGCTCGCCCGCCCGGATGCCGATGTCGATGCCGTGCAGCACCGGCACGGCGAGATCGCCGCTGCCGTAGACCTTGTGCAGGCCTCGCGCGGCGATCACCGACGCGTGTCCGGCGGCGGCGCTCGCCGCGGCGACCTCGCCTGCCGCGCTGTGCGGGTGACGGCTCATTCGTAGCGCAGCGCTTCGGCCGGCCGCACGCGCGAGGCACGCCAGCTCGGGTACAGCGTGGACGCCAGCGCCAGCACGCAAGCCGTTGCGCCGATCGTCGCCACGTCGGACAGCCGCAGGTCGCTCGGCAGGTAGTTGATGAAGTAGATGCCTTTCGGCAGCACCTGGAAGCCGAACACCGACTCGATCCACGCCATCACCGGTCCGATGTTCAGGGCCAGCAGCACGCCAAGCACGACCCCGAGCGCCGTGCCCAGCAGGCCGACCGAGGCGCCCTGGACGATGAAGATCCGCATGATGCTCGACGGCGTCGCGCCGAGCGTGCGCAGGATCGCGATGTCCGACTGCTTGTCGGTCACCGTCATCACCAGCATCGACACCAGGTTGAACGCGGCGACCGCCATGATCAGCGTCAGGATGATGAACATCATCCGCTTCTCGATCTGGACCGCGGCGAACCAGTTGCGGTTCTCGGCCGACCAGTCGCGGATCATCAGGTCGCCGCTCATCGTGCGTGCGAGTTCGCTAGCGATCGCGGGCGCGGCGAGCATGTCGCCGGTCTTGAGCCTGACGCCGGTCACGCCATCGACCCTGAACAGCTTCGCGGCATCCTCGATGTTCATCAGCAGCAGGCTCGAGTCGTATTCGTAGTGCCCGGCCCGGAACACGGCGACGACGGTCAGCTGGCGCAGGCGCGGCACCAGTCCTGCCGGCGTAGCAGTGCCCTGCGGCGCGATCAGCGTCAGTTTCGCACCGACGTCGAGCAGCAGCTGGTCGGCCAGTTCGGCCCCGATCGCGACACCGAACTCGCCCGGCCGCAAGTCGGCGAGGTCGCCGCGGGCCATCGTCCTGGCGAAGTCGGCGACTTCCGGTTCCAGCGAGGGCTCGACGCCGCGCACGAGCACGCCGCGCACGCTTTCGCCGTGGGTCAGCATCGCCTGGCCGCCGACGTAAGGCGCGCCGCCGACCACTCGCGGATGCCGTTTCGCCTGCGCCAGGACCGCCTGCCAGTCGGTCATCGGCGCGCGGCCGGCGAACACCTCGATGTGCGCCAGCACCGACAGCATGCGGTCGCGCACCTCCTTCTGGAATCCGTTCATCACCGACAGGACGATGATCAGCGCCGCCACGCCGAGCGCGATCCCGGCGACCGACAGCGCGGAGATGAACGAGATGAAGCCGTTGCGCCGACCCGCGCGCCGACTGGCTCGCGTGTAGCGAAGGCCGATGTAGAGTTCGTAGGGGAATGGCATCTGCGACGCGGCAGTTTGCCACAGCTTTGCCCTAGAATCCCGCCGTGGCCATCACCGTCCCGCCGTGACCATCACCATCCTGTGCGCCGGCGCGCTCGCGCGCCCGCACGCAGCGTCGCCGGGCAGCGCGCCCGAGGCCGACGCGCCGCTGCCGACCGCCTTGACCGACGGCGTGTTCGCGCGCGCCATGCGTCGCGCGCGCGTCGCCGTGCACCATCGGCAGGCGGCACTGGTGCCCGGCGAGTTGCCCGACGAAACCTGGCTGCGCGAGCGCTTCGCGGTGGAGGGGCACATCGCTGCGTGCGCGCTTCCCCCGCGCGAGTCATCGGAAACGGAGCTGCTGGTGCGGCCGGTCCACCTGCAACTGGCGCTCGACCACCTCGTGCTCGCACCGCTCGCCAGCCTGGGCATCGGGCGCGACGAGGCCGACGCGCTGGTCGCTCGCGCCGACGCGTTGCTCGCCGAAGAGGGTCTGCGGCTTCGCGTCGTCACGCCCGACGCGTGGCGATTGTCGGCAGCCGACACGCCGTCGGCGTCGGCCGACCTCGCCGCGCTGGCCGGGCTGCTCGCACGCAGTGCGCGCATGGCGGCCGGTCGCAATATCGACGCCTATCAGCCGAGCGGCGCGGCGGCGCGTCGCTGGCGGCAGCTGGACAACCTGGTGCAGATGGCCTGGTTCGAGCATCCCGTGAACGTCGCGCGCGAAGCCGGCGGCCGGCTGCCGGTCAACGGGCTCTGGCTCGAGGGCCGCCCGGGCCGCCCCGCGCGACGTCCATTCGCGCAGGTCGTCGCCGCCGACGCGGCGATCATCGGCCTGGCACGGCGCGCCGGCGCCCGGGCCTTCCCGCTGGACGAGCAACCGGCCGGCAGCGCCTGCGCGCCGGAGCCCGGCGTCGACGTGTTGCTGGCGCCGGACTTCTGGCGGCAGGCGGTGGACGATGGCGACGCGCCCGCGTGGGCGCACGCGTGGCAGTCGTTCGATCGCTGGTTCGCGGGCCTGCTGCAGGCCTCTCCACGAGCCGTCGAGGCAGGCCTCGGGCTCGTGCTCACCGGCGAGCGCAGCACGGTCGAACTGCTCCGTGCACCTGCCGACCGCTGGAAGCCGTGGCGACGGTTGAGCCTGGCCCGGCTGTTGTCGCAAACCGCATGATCGAAGTCCGCCAAGTCCCGCCGCAGGCACTCCGTCACCTGCTCGCTGCCGGCGTTCCCCCGGTGATGGCGCGCCTGCTGGCCGCGCGCGGGATCGACGACGCCGGGCACCTGTCGCACGACCTCGCGCGACTCGCGCCGCCCGATGCGATGAAGGGGCTGGGCGCCGCAGCCCGGATGCTCGCCGACGCGCTCGCTGCCGGCGAGCGCATCTGCATCGTCGCCGACTACGACTGCGACGGCGCCACCGCGTGCGCGGTCGCGATCCGCGGCCTGCGCGCGCTCGGCGCGGCCGCCGGACAAGTCGACTACCTGGTGCCCAACCGCTTCGAGCACGGCTACGGCCTCACCGAGCCCGTCGTCGAACTGGCGGCCCGGCACCCGCGACTGGGGCGCCCGGACTGGCTGGTCACGGTCGACAGCGGCATCGCGAACGTCGAAGGCGTCGCGGCGGCACGCGCCGCCGGCATGCACGTGATCGTCACCGACCACCATCTTCCCGCGCAGACGCTGCCACCAGCCGACGCGATCGTCGACCCGAACCAGCCGGGCTGCGAGTTCCCGAGCAGGCACCTGGCCGGCGTCGGCGTCGTGTTCTACCTGCTGCTCGCGCTGCGAGCCGAACTGCGCCGACGCGACTCCGGCGGCGCCGCCGCGCGAGCGCCGCTGCAGCGCCTGCTCGACCTGGTCGCGCTCGGAACGGTCGCCGATCTGGTCCGGCTCGACGGCAACAACCGCCTGCTGGTCGCGGCCGGCCTGCAGCGGATCCGCGCCGGCGCGACCTGCGCCGGCATTCGTGCGCTGCTGCAGGTGGCCGGGCGCGATCATCGGCGCGCGTCGAGCTCCGACCTCGGCTTTGCGATCGGACCGCGCATCAATGCCGCCGGCCGGCTCGCCGACATCTCGCTCGGCATCGAGTGCCTCGTCACGGACGACGAGGCACGCGCCACGGAACTCGCCACCGCGCTCGACGCGATCAATCGCGAGCGTCGCGGCATCGAGAGCACGATGCGCGACGAGGCACTCGCGGCCCTCGACGAACTCCCCGGGCTCGGCACGGACCGCAAGTCGGTCGTGCTGCATCGTGCCGGCTGGCACGAAGGCGTCATCGGCCTCGTGGCCAGCCGCGTCAAGGAACGCGTCAACCGGCCGACGGTCGCGCTTGCCGCATCGGCCGCCGACCCGGCGCTGCTTCGCGGGTCGGGGCGATCGATCGCCGGCGTTCATCTTCGCGACGTCCTCGATCTGGTCGACAAGCGGGCACCGGGGCTGCTGCTGCGCTTCGGAGGACACGCGATGGCGGCGGGGCTGACGCTGCGCGCGTCTCGACTCGACGAGTTCGCGCTGCTCCTCGAGCAGGCGGTCGAGGCGTTCGCCGACCCCTCGTGCTTCGCATCCACGCTGCTGACCGACGGGCCGCTGCCTGCCGCCGAAATCGACCTGCCGCTGGTCGACGCGCTCGAAGGCGAGGTCTGGGGCCAGGGCTTCCCGCCGCCGCTGTTCTCGGACGAGTTCGCGGTCCTGCGCCAGTCGGTCGTCGGTGCACGCCACCTGAAGGTGCAGCTGCGCGCCGCCGCGGGCCAAAGGCTGGACGCGATCGCGTTCGGGCGCACCGATCCCCTGCCCGCGTCCGCGCACATCGCCTACCGGCTGATGCGCGACGAATACCAGGGCCTGGCGAACGTTCGACTGGTGATCGAGGCGGTCGAGTCCGCCTCGGGGGACGCGCAATGAGCGCACCCCGCCCCGTATAATGCGCGGTTTGACTCGAAGGTCACCGCACCCATGGAAGCCGAGCGCCTGAATCAACTCGAATCGCTGATCGACGACCTGCGCAGGCGCGTCGAAGAACTTCGGGGGTATCTTTGACTACGAGACGAAGAAGACCCGCCTCGAAGTGATCAACCGGGAGCTCGAGACTCCCGACATCTGGAACGACGCGAAGCACGCGCAGGACCTCGGTCGCGAAAAGAAGATGCTCGAGGGCGTCGTCGACCGCCTCGGCAGCATCGACGCCTCGCTGCGCGACGTCGCCGAGCTGTTCGCGATGGCCTCGGCCGAGAACGACGACGACACGCTGGTCGCGGTCGAAACCGACGCACACGCGATCGAGGCCCAGGTTGCCGATCTCGAGTTCCGGCGCATGTTCTCGCACCCGGCCGACCCCAACCCCTGCTTCATCGAGATCCAGGCCGGGGCTGGCGGCACCGAAGCGCAGGACTGGGCCGCGATGCTGCTTCGCCAATACCTGCGCTACTGCGAGCGCAAGGGCTTCGCCACCGAGATCCTCGAGGAGTCGCCCGGCGACGTCGCCGGAATCAAGGGCGCGACGGTGCGCGTCGACGGCGAATACGCGTACGGCTACCTGCGCACCGAGACCGGCATCCACCGGCTGGTGCGCAAGTCGCCGTTCGACTCGAGCGGCGGACGCCACACGTCGTTCGCTTCGGTCTTCGTGTATCCGAAGGTCGACGATTCCATCGAGGTCGACATCAACCCGGCGGACCTGCGCATCGACGTCTACCGCGCTTCCGGCGCCGGCGGCCAGCACGTCAACAAGACCGAGTCTGCAGTGCGCATCACGCACAACCCGACCGGCATCGTCGTGCAGTGCCAGAACGACCGCTCGCAGCACCGCAACCGCGACGAGGCGATGAGCATGCTGCGCGCGCGCCTCTACGAGTTCGAACTGCGCAAGCGCCAGGCCGAGCAGGACAAGGTCGAAGCCGGCAAGACCGACATCGGCTGGGGCCACCAGATCCGCTCGTACGTGCTCGACCAGTCGCGCATCAAGGACCTGCGCACCAGCGTCGAGATCAGCAACACCCGTTCGGTCCTCGACGGCGACCTCGACGAGTTCATCGTCGCGAGCCTCAAACAGGGAGTCTGAGCCGTGAGCGACAGTCCCGCGCACCACGACACCGCCGCCGAACTCGTCCACCGCGACGACAACGCGATCGTCGCCGAGCGACGCGCCAAGCTGGCCCGGCTACGCGAGAACGGCACCGCGTACCCGAACGATTTCCGCCCGTCGCATCGTGCCGCCGCGATCGCGGAGCACTTCGGCTTCAAGACGCGCGAGCAGCTCGAGGCCGAGCGCGTCGAAGTGACGCTCGCCGGGCGGATCATGCTCAAGCGCGTGCAGGGCAAGGCCAGCTTCGCGACGATCCAGGACGCGACCGGGCGCGTGCAGCTGTACCTGAACGACGAGGGCGTCGGCGCGGACGCGCATGCGGCCTTCAAGCACTGGGACCTCGGAGACATCGTCGGCTGCGAAGGCGTGCTGTTCAAGACGATGAAGGGCGAGTTGTCGGTGCGCTGCACCGGCGTGCGCCTGCTGGCGAAGTCGCTGCGGCCGCTTCCCGACAAGTTCCACGGCATCGCCGACCCCGAGCTGCGCTACCGCCAGCGCTACGTCGACCTCATCGTCACCGGCGAGACGCGCGACACCTTCATCGCGCGCAGCCGCACGATCGGCGCGATCCGCGCCTTCATGGGCTCGCACGGCTTCCTCGAGGTCGAGACGCCGATGCTGCACCCGATTCCGGGCGGCGCGGCCGCGCGGCCGTTCGTCACGCACCACAACGCGCTGGACCAGCAGATGTTCCTGCGCGTCGCGCCCGAGCTGTACCTGAAGCGGCTGGTCGTCGGCGGCTTCGAACGTGTCTACGAGATCAATCGAAACTTCCGCAACGAGGGCATCAGCCCGCGGCACAACCCCGAGTTCACGATGCTCGAGTTCTACGCCGCGTACACCGACTACCGCTGGCTGATGGACTTCACCGAGCAGGTGATCCGCGACGCGGCGCTCGCGGCGACCGGTTCGTCGACCGTCACCTACCAGGGGCGAACGATCGACCTGGGGCGCCCGTTCGAGCGCCTCTCGATCACCGGCGCGATCGCCAGGTACGCGCCGAGGTACGCACCCGCCCAGCTGCAGGACGCCGGCTTCCTGCGCGGCGAACTGACGCGCCTCGGCGTGGCGGTCGACGGGCCGCAGCTCGGCGGCGCAGCGATCGGCGCGCTGCAACTCGCGCTGTTCGAGGAAGTGGCCGAACACCAGCTCTGGGACCCGACCTACATCGTCGACTATCCGGTCGAAGTCTCGCCGCTGGCGCGCGGCTCTGACACGCGCCCCGGCATCACCGAGCGCTTCGAATTGTTCATCACCGGGCGCGAGATCGCCAACGGCTTCTCCGAACTGAACGACCCGGAGGACCAGGCCGAGCGCTTCCTGCGGCAGGTCGAAGCGAAGGACGCCGGCGACGACGAGGCGATGTACTTCGACGCCGACTACATCCGCGCGCTCGAGTACGGCATGCCGCCGGCCGGCGGCTGCGGCATCGGCATCGACCGACTCGTGATGCTGCTCACCGACAGCCCGAGCATCCGCGACGTGGTGCTGTTCCCCGCGCTCAAGCGCGAGGACTGAGCGCCCGTCCATGGCCGCCGTCGGCCCCGCGATCGCGGCGCTCGGGATCTCCCAGATCGTCGGCTGGGGCACGACGCACTACATGCCGGCGATCCTCACCGCACCGATGGCAACCGGCCTCGGGCTGAGCCCGACGGCGGTATTCGGCGGCTTCTCGTGGGGCATCCTGGTCGCGGGGCTGACCGCCCGGACCACCGGCCGGCTGATCGACCGGCTCGGCGCGCGCAAGGTGATGAGCGCCGCCTCGGCGAGCGCTGCCGCCGGGCTGCTGGCGCTCGCGGCGGCGCGGGGCCTGGTCGGGATGCTGGTCGGCTGGACCTTGCTGGGGCTGGCGCTGCGATCGATCCTCTACGACGGCGCGTTCGCGGCGCTGACCGTGCTCGCCGGCGCCGGGGCGCGCCGTGCGATCTCGCTGGTGACGCTGTTCGGCGGGCTCGCGTCGACCGTGTTCTGGCCGATCGGCCACTGGCTGGACGCCGAACTCGGATGGCGCACGACGCTCGTCGTCTATGCCACGCTGAACCTCGCGGTCTGCCTGCCGCTGCACTGGCACTTCGCCGGCGGACCGGCGCAGCCTGCCCGCGGCGACGGCGCCGGCGACGACGCCGCGCACCCGGGAATCGGCCTGTCGGGCGTTCATCGGCGAATCGCGCTGTGGCTGGTCGCAGCCACGTTCACGCTGCATGCGTTCGTCAACTCGACGATGGCCGCGCACCTGGTGATGCTGCTCGACGGGCTCGGCCTCGGCGCGACCGTCGTCGTATCGGCGGCGGCGCTGATGGGCATCGCACAGGTGGCTGCGCGCCTCATCGAGATGATGCTGCAGCGGCACTACGGTGCGCTGGCGACCGCGCTGCCGTCGGTGGCGCTGCTGCCGGCCGGCTTCCTCGTCGCGCTGGGCTGGCCCGGCTCGCCCGCCGCGGCGGCGCTGTTCGTGATCCTGTACGGCTGCGCGAACGGGCTGATGACCATCGTCCGCGGGGCGCTGCCGCTGGCGCTGTTCGGGAGCCGGGGCTATGGCGAGTTGCTGGGCGCGGTCGCAGGCCCGGCGCTGGCCGTCGCCGCGCTCGCGCCGATGGCGTTCTCCGCGCTGGTGCAGGCGACCGACGCGCGCACCGGGTTGATGCTGCTGGTGGCCGTGTCAGGCGGAGCGTTCGCCGCCACGGCGGCACTGGCTGTCGCCGCGCCGCGCTGGAGCGCGCTCAGACCGAGAACGACTCCCCGCAGCCGCAGGTGCCCTTGACGTTGGGGTTGTTGAACTTGAACCCCTCGTTCAGGCCCTCGCGCACGAAGTCGACTTCGATGCCTTCCAGGTAAGGAAGGCTCTTCGGGTCGATGAACACCCTCACGCCGTGGCTCTCGAACTCGAGGTCGTCGGCGTTGCGCGCATCGGCGAACTCGAGCTGGTAGGCCATGCCCGAACAGCCCGACGACTTCACGCCTACGCGCAGGCCGACGCCCTTGCCGCGACGCTCGATCGACCGCTCGATGTGACGAGCGGCACGCTCCGTCAGATTGACCGCCATCGTTCTCTCCTGATTCCCGCCTCAGACCGTCGTGATGCGGCCCTTGTCGATCTTGATCGGCTGCAGCGTCGACGTCGGAAACTCGAGCGCAGCGCGATGTTCCTTGAGCACCGAGATCTCCTTCGGCTGCGCACGGGTCTCTCGGCCCTTCTGCTGCTCGACCAGGTCGGCGAGCGTGACCGAGTCGAGGTAGTCGATCATCCGCTTGTTCAGGTTGGTCCACAGCTCGTGGGTCATGCACGGGCCGTTCTCGTCGTGGCAGTTTTCCTTGCCGCCGCACTGCGTGGCGTCGAGCGGCTCGTCGACCGCGAAGATCATGTCGGCGACGGTGATGTTCTTCATCGGCCGCGCGAGCGTGTAGCCCCCGCCCGGCCCGCGCGTGCTCTCGACCAGTTCGTGCCGGCGCAGCTTGCCGAACAGTTGCTCGAGATACGACAGCGAGATCTTCTGGCGCTGGCTGATGCCGGCCAGCGTCACCGGCCCCTGGTGCTGGCGCAAGGCCAGGTCGATCATGGCGGTCACGGCAAACCGCCCCTTGGTCGTCAGTCGCATGATGGCTCCGTCGAGAGAGACAAGTACCTGACTTGGAAACTCAACTATACCCGATATCCGAGCTTTTTGCTCGGCCATTGGGCGGGAGCTCGTATTTTTGTCCAAGACAAAAAAACCGAGCGCCCTACTCAGGCATTGTCGCCCCCGACGGGCCTAACTTACGAATGCGCCATCGTCACGCCGCGGCAACCTGCGTCGCCCGACGCTTGGCGAGTTCGAGCAGCCCCGTGCAGGCGTCCTCGATGTAATCGAGTGCCTGCTCGAAGCCCTGCGTATTGCCGTAGTACGGGTCGGCAATCGTGGCGGTCTCGTGCTCGGTGGCAAAGCGCATCAGCAGCTGCAGCTTGTGGTGCGAGTGCTTCGGCGCAAGCTGTTGAAGCTGCGAGAGGTTGTCCCAGTCCATCGCCAGGATCATGTCGAATTCGTCGAAGTCCCGCTCCCTGACCTTCGACGCACGGAGGTCCGTGATGTCGTAGCCGCGCTTGATGACGGCCGCCTGGGCGCGCTTGTCGGGCGCCTCGCCGAGATGAAACGCGTGCGTCCCCGCGGACGCCACCCGCACCACCTCGTCGAGCCCGGCCTGCCGAACCATGTGCCGGAAGACCCCCTCGGCCATCGGCGACCGGCAGATGTTGCCCATGCACACGAAGAGCACCCGGGTGTTCATCGCCAGCGAAATCGGTTCTCGTTTTGCCATGTTCGTATCCGCCTGAGTCACAAAATCATTAACCGGGGTCGCGCCACGTGCTTTCGAGCCTGGCCTATGCCGCCTTTCCAGCCACGAACGGAACCACATTGCCGCCCCCATCCGATCCGAAGAATCTCTCCTTGAGCGCAGCGAGCTGGTCGCGAACCTGCGCGGCCTTCTCGAACTCCAGGTTCTTCGCGTGGTCCAGCATCTGCTTCTCCAGACGCCTGATCTCCCTCGCGATCCCCTTCTCGCTCATCGTTTCGTACTGCGACTGCCGCTCGGCCGCCCTGAGCTCCTGGCGTGCCTGCTGCGGGTCGTAGACGCCGTCGATCAGTTCGCGCACCTGCTTGCTCACGCCGCGCGGCACGATGCCGTGCGCCAGGTTGAACGCGACCTGCCTGGCGCGGCGCCGCTCGGTCTCGCCCATCGCCCGCCGCATCGAATCGGTGACCCGGTCCGCGTACAGGATCGCGCAGCCGTGCAGGTTGCGCGCCGCTCGCCCGATCGTCTGGATCAGGCTGCGCTCGGAGCGCAGGAAGCCCTCCTTGTCCGCGTCCAGGATCGCGACCAGCGACACCTCGGGAAGGTCGAGCCCTTCGCGCAGAAGGTTGATGCCGACCAGCACGTCGAACACGCCCAGCCGCAGGTCGCGAATGATCTCCACCCGCTCCACAGTATCGATGTCCGAGTGCAGGTATCGCACCTTCACCCCGTGGTCGGCGAGGAAATCCGTCAGGTCCTCGGCCATCCGTTTCGTCAGCGTGGTGACCAGCACCCGCTCGGAGCGCTTGACGCGCTCGTGGATCTCCGACAGCAGGTCGTCGACCTGCGACGAAGCCGGACGAACGGTCACTTCCGGATCGACGAGGCCGGTCGGGCGCACGACCTGCTCCACGACCTGCCCCGACTGCCGCGCCTCGTAGTCGGCGGGCGTCGCCGAGACGAAGATGCACTGGCGCACCTTGGCCTCGAACTCCTCGAACTTCAACGGACGGTTGTCCAGCGCCGACGGCAGCCTGAACCCGTACTCGACGAGCGTCTCCTTGCGCGAGCGGTCGCCGCGGTACATCCCGCCCAGCTGTCCGATCGTGACGTGGCTCTCGTCGATGAACATCAGCGAGTCGGCCGGCAGGTAGTCGACCAGCGTCGGCGGCGGATCGCCAGGGCGGGCGCCCGAAATGTGGCGCGTGTAGTTCTCGATGCCCTTGCAGAAGCCCAGTTCCTGCAGCATCTCCATGTCGAAGCGAGTGCGCTGCTCGAGCCGTTGCGCCTCGACCAGCTTGCCCTGGTCGTAGAAGAACTTCAGCCGATCCGCGAGCTCCTCGCGGATCGTGCCGAGCGCGCGCATCACGGTCTCGCGCGGCGTCACGTAGTGCGACGACGGATAGACCGTGAAGCGGGGAATCTTCTGGCGCACGCGGCCGGTCAGCGGGTCGAACAGCTGGATGCTGTCGATCTCGTCGTCGAACAGTTCGACGCGCACCGCCAGTTCCGCGTGCTCGGCCGGGAAGATGTCGATCGAGTCGCCGCGCACCCGGAAGCTGCCGCGCACGAACTCCACGTCGTTGCGCTTGTACTGCATGGCCACCAGCCGCTGCAGCACGTCGCGCTGCGACAGCCGGTCCTTCGCGCGCAGCACGAGGATCATCTCGTGGTAATCGCGCGGATTGCCGATGCCGTAGATGCACGAGACGGTCGCCACGATCACGGTGTCGCGGCGCTCGAGCAGCGACTTGGTGGCAGAGAGCCGCATCTGCTCGATGTGCTCGTTGATCGCCGAGTCCTTCTCGATGTACAGGTCGCGCTGCGGGACGTAGGCCTCGGGCTGGTAATAGTCGTAGTACGAAACGAAGTACTCGACCGCGTTGTTCGGGAAGAACTCGCGCATTTCCGCGTAGAGCTGCGCCGCCAGCGTCTTGTTCGGCGCCAGCACCAGCGCCGGCCGGCCGAGCCGCGCGATCACGTTGGCCATCGTGTAGGTCTTGCCCGACCCGGTGACGCCGAGCAGCGTCTGGAAGCTCAGGCCATCGCGCAATCCTTCGGTCAGGCGGTCGATCGCTTCCGGCTGATCCCCGGCCGGGGCGAACGGCTGGTGCAGCTGGAACGGACTGCCTGGGAAGCTGACGAACGACGGTCGTTCGAGCGCGAGATCGGTCATCGTGTCGGTCTGGAGGCCCGGGTCGGCGTGTTACACTCGTTCAGTTTTCGGACGGCCTGCCGTGCCGGTTTTGCTGCGAAGCACAATCGCAGCGCAGCGGCCGGATCGACGGTTCACGGAGCCTTTCGACGGCGCCCCGAAGGGTGTCAGGAACTGCCTCGGCAGGGCTTTCGACGGCCTTTCGGATAAACCGTAATTATCGCCGCGCCGCCCCTGAAAATCCAGCGTTCTGCACGAAAGTTGTGCAGCGCAACCCCGCTTTAGACCCGTCACTCCACAAAAATCAAGGACTTGACCGACCGCCATGAGCCAGTCGATGTTCGCCACCGTTGAGATGGCCCCCCGGGATCCGATTCTCGGTCTCACCGAAGCCTTCAATGCCGACAGCCGCACCGAGAAGGTGAACCTGGGCGTCGGCGTTTACTGCGACGACGATGGCCGAATCCCGCTGCTTGCTGCGGTGCGCGAAGCCGAGCAGGCACGCGTCGCCAGCGCGCCGGCCCACGGGTACCTGCCGATCGAGGGCTTCGCCGCGTACAACAAGGCGGTCCAGCACCTGCTGTTCGGTGACGACTCGCCACTGCTGGCGGCCGGTCGCGTCGCGACCTTCGAGGCACTCGGCGGAACCGGTGGCTTGCGCATCGGCGCCGACTTCCTGCGTCGGCTCTACCCCGACGCCCGGGTCTGGATCAGCGACCCGAGTTGGGAGAACCACCGGGCACTGTTCGAGGCGGCCGGCTTCGCGGTCGACGCGTATCCGTACTACGACCCGACCACGCACGGCGTGAAGTTCGACGCCATGCTCGCCGCGCTGAAGGCGATGCCGGCACGCTCGATCGTGGTGCTGCATGCCTGCTGCCACAACCCGACCGGGGTCGACCTGGACGCGGCGCAGTGGGACGCGATCGTCGCGGCGGTGCGCGAGCGCGACCTGGTCGCGTTCCTCGACATGGCCTACCAGGGCTTTGGCGACGGCATCGAGGCCGACGCGCTGGCGCTGCACAAGTTCGCCGGCTCGGGGCTGGACTTCTTCGTGTCGAGCTCGTTCTCGAAGTCGTTCTCGCTCTATGGAGAACGGGTCGGCGCGCTGTCGATCGTGACGGCTGACCGCGACGAGACCGCAAGGGTGATCAGCCAGGTCAAGCGCGTGATCCGCACCAGCTACTCGAGCCCGCCGACCCACGGCGCCGCGGTCGTCGCGGCGGTGCTGTCGACGCCGGCGTTGCGCCAGCTCTGGGAGAAGGAGCTGGCCGGGATGCGCGATCGGATCCGCAGGATGCGCGAAGACCTGGTCCGCAAGCTGCGCGAGAACGGCGTCGAGCAGGACTTCTCGTTCGTCGCGCGCCAGCGCGGCATGTTCTCGTACTCCGGACTGAATGCGGCGCAGGTCGACAGGCTGCGCAACGAGTTCGGGATCTACGCGGTCTCCACCGGGCGGATCTGCCTGGCGGCGCTCAACAGCCGCAACATCGACTACGTGGCGAAGGCGATGGCGGCGGTGATCAAAGCCTGATCGCGCCCGGCTCGACGTTCCACCGCGCGGCAATTCGACAGGCGCGCGATTCGCAAGCTAGAATCGCGGTTTTCCCCGATAGCTCAGTCGGTAGAGCGACGGACTGTTAACTTGATGGCAGCCCACACGGGAAACCGCGTGGTGAAAACACCCCTAATTCGGGGAACCCTAAAGCGCGACGCGCCAAGGCAATCCCGAGCAAGCAGGCAGAGGTTCTCGACCGACGCCGGGCATGTGTAGAGACTTTACGGGGTGCGCCTAAAGCGGGCGAGGTGCGCAAGCGAATCGTCTGCCACGGCGAAGAGAAAGTCCAAGCCGGTTGGAAACTTCCGGGCACTTGTAATCCGCAGGTCCCAGGTTCGAGCCCTGGTCGGGGAGCCACTTCGAAGGCCGGCGCGTACCGCGCGCCGGCCTTTCTTTTTTTCACGCACCAGGTGCGCGATGTGCGCAGCCGGCCGATTGCCTCGAAGTTATATTGATAAACAACTTTAAGACAACGATATAACTAACTGTTTATACAATTGTTTTAATTCGCACCGGATACGGACGAATCGCAAGCCTCCGCACGGT
>Ga0209476_10001105_pt1 | contig 18379 bp, 11 predicted proteins | sample KloWWTrecipitate_FD_187179 | JGI IMG/M metagenome (GOLD analysis project Ga0209476, IMG submission 187179) | Active sludge microbial communities from Klosterneuburg, Austria, studying microevolution and ecology of nitrifiers - Klosterneuburg... | ecosystem: Engineered > WWTP > Aerobic digester... | reverse complement strand
GAGTTGCCAAACTTCGCTCGCCACACTTACTTCGCTACCGTTCATCAACATCATCTTCTTTTTGAACGCGTCAGGGAACTGAACTCCTAATTCTCGTTCGGTGTCTTCAATGAATCTTCTTTCGACAGGAAAAGGCATGGACCAGCAGCGTGTTAGTCTTCGCAATCCATCAAAAGCGGTGCGACAATGAGTTGACCAAAACTACCTTTTGTAAAAATCGTCATTCCTCCCAGAACCGTCCGATCCACCACCCCACTCAACGTCATCCCCAAATACGGCGTGAGCTTATGCCGGTGATGGATCTCCTTCACCACAAAACTCGCTTCGGGATCCCAAATAACGAGGTCTGCATCGCAGCCAACTGCAATACGACCTTTGGTCTTCAGACCAACGAGATCAGCAGGTTGTTCGCATAACAAACGTGCAACATCTTCTAATGAAAATCCGCGTTGTTGAGCTCCTGTCCAGAATGCGGGCAATAAGAATTGCAGCCCTGCGATGCCACCCCACGCTTTCATGAAATCTCCACTCGTGGTTTCTTTGATATCCGGCGGTGCGGGGCTGTGGTCGGTTGATACGAGATCGAGCGTTCCATCCTTCAGTGTTTCCCAAAGCAATTCGTTGTTCGCGCGTTCGCGGATCGGTGGGGCGCATTTGTATTCTGTGGCACCATCAGGAATGTGTTCTGCAAAAAAAACCAAGTAATGCGGGCAAGTTTCGGCGGTTATTCGGAGACCACGCTTCTTCGCATCACGGATCAAGGGCAACGCTTCGGCGGAAGAAACGTGTACGATATGGACATGAACATCGAACTCGTCGCTGAGGCGCATCATTAGCGCGACTGCATCGGTTTCCCATTTGGCTGGGCGGGAGGCGAGGTAGTTGGCGTACGAGCGGGCATCGGTGAGACTCCGGGTCAAGCCCGGAGTGACCGTGCCCGTGGTGGATCGTATGTCCTCCAACTCACAATGCACTAACAAGACCGCATCATGTTTCTTTAAGATCGGCAGTGCCCTCCGTAGATCTGCTTCGGTGACATTCGGGAATTCCTCAATGCCGGAATGCGTTAGAAATGCCTTGATGCCGAATACACCGGCACTCAACAATTCATCGAGGTCATCGATGTTGCTTGGAATCACACCGCCGTAGAATCCGCAGTTGACGTGCATCTTTCCCTTGGCGGCTTCAAGCTTCACCTTCAGTGCTGCTGCCGTGGTAGTGACCGGGCTAGCATTCAAGGGCATTTCGATCATAGTTGTGGTGCCTCCAGCAGCTGCGGCTTTCGTGGCAGTTTCAAAGCCTTCCCACTCGGTGCGTCCCGGTTCGTTGATGTGGACGTGTACATCGATCACACCGGGCATGATAACGTTGTCACCGACGCTTTCGAACGGAATTCCCTTGGACTCAACACGGCCTTTCAAGACCTCGGAGATCTTGCCGTTGGCGATGATGACCGTAGCTTCAATTACACCTGTTGGGGTGATCACGCGGGTGCTATGGATCGCTACACTTTCCATGTATGTAGATAAACCACAGAGAGCACAGAGGACACGGATGAGTTGCAATTCTCTGTGCTCTCAGTGTTCTCTGTGGTTGAATTGAGCGTTGTGATCATGGTATTTGAGCGCCCTGCAAGATCCATCGCTTCAACACGATCCGTTCTTCCTCGGTCATGTTCGTTTTGTTGCCTTGGGGCATGGTGTGGGTACGTACAGCGCGGGTCATGATCTTATCCGCCATGGCTTTGATCTGTTCTGGCGTATCGTACATCACGCCGTTGGGTGCGGTGGTCCATTGATCGTCCGTTGGGTTTGCGCTGTGGCATTGCACGCACCGGGCTTGGATAACCACGTTCGCTTCTTCAAAGGTAGTGGGGATCGCGGAATCCAACGTGTCCTCGAATGCTGGGGATATTGCCATGCTCATGATCACCAATGCTAGGATGCTAACTACCAGGACCCATGTGCGTTTGATGCCACGATCCAACAAATTCCAGTAATGTTTTATGCCAGCGCTTGCGACCATGATCACCATCAGGATCCACCAATTACCGCTGTGCCCGAACGTACTTGGGAAGTGATTGCTGAGCATGATGAACACAACCGGTAGCGTGAGGTAGTTGTTGTGCAAGCTGCGCTGTCCAGCCTTCTTGCCAAGCGACGCATCCAACGGCTGGCCGGTCTTTGCCGCACGCACCAACGCTTTCTGACTTGGAATGATAGTGAAGAATACATTGCCCGCCATGATCGTTCCAAGCAATGCACCCACGTGTATGTATGCTGCACGTCCGCTAAGCAAGTGCGTGAGGATGTAGGTTATCACACCCAACACAACCACACCAACTAATGCGAAAAGATCCTGTCGCAACACCAAACGCGATCTGCTCATGGCATCGTAGATCACCCAACCCAAGATCATGGAACCAATACCGATACCGATCGAAGCTGGCGCAGAAAGTGTAGCGATCGTAGGGTCGATCATGAACGCTTTCGCATCGGCGTAGTAGACGATGAACATCAGCGAGAACCCACTCAGCCAAGTGAAATACGCTTCATACTTGAACCAGTGCAGGTGCTTCGGGATCTCCTTCGGTGCGACCTTGAATTTCTCGACGTAGTAGAAACCGCCCCCGTGAATGGCCCAGAGATTACCTGCGAGTTCATCGCGCAGGCCTTCCGTTCGATTCAGGTTGTTCTCTAGGAAGATGAAGTAGAACGAAGCCCCGATCCACATGATGCCCGCGATCACGTGGGTCCAACGTACCGCTAGATTCAACCACTCCATGGCATAACCTTGCATGGGCGTGCCTTGTATGGCGACGAACGCGACGTAGAAACCTGCAATGATCAACCCAAAGAATTTCGAAGCTTGTCGCGATGCGATCGCCGTTGATCGCGCATCCTCGACATCGAACTTAGTGGCGGAAGACAGTTCCGGATCAGCGAGCTTATCGTTCAGGACCAATGCCAAGTTCCGGAACCAAAGAAAAAGGAACAGGAACAGCGCAAGCATGATTCCAACGATGAAATTGACCGGACCGGCCGCCAGTTTTTCGCTGAAGCTGAGACCGGGAGGCCCACCCTCTATCGGAGCAGCATTGCTGACCGAATTTACCGGTAACGGATCTGCTGTACCTGCAACGCTTATCCCGGATGTAGCATCAGCATTGATCGCATTCGTATCAGCAACCTCTTGTATTGCCTCTACCACCATCGTATCCGCCAACATCGGTACATCGATAGTATCCTGCGCGAATGCCTCGGCTGCAAGGCAAAGCAGAACTAGGCAAAAGAGATATGCAGCAATGCGTCCCACAGGCAGCGAAGATGGTGGTTTTGGTTTTGTTCTACGACAAAGAAAGATCCCAGTACTTTGAACGCCCTATCGTGAACAAGGAACTTCAATTCTGGAAAAACGCATTGACCGCATTGGAACGCGGCGAGGAATGCATGGTGCTTGTCGTTGTGGAAAGCATCGGCAGTAGCCCTGGGCGTGCAGGTTTCAAAGCATTGGTATCGTCGGCAGGCGAGTTACATGGCTCCATTGGCGGCGGGAGCATGGAACATAAGTTGGTCGAGTTGGCACGGTCGCAACTCAAGACCGCAGGGTCCCTTCGTGCCTCAGAAGAGCCTGCGGAGGTTTGGGAGTCCGCAGGGTCCTCTGCGAGAGACCCGGCGGAGGTTTTACAGCTAAGCGGATCCACCGAGAACGATCCTTTTCTCATGCGCCAGATCCACCGGGCCAACGAACCAACGGACCGTTCAGGAATGATCTGTTCGGGAGAACAAACCATCGGTTTTTATCTGCTGAAACTGTCTCACCAGCCGCTGATCAAGAAGCTGGCAGAGAAGATCGCCACGGGCATTAATGGCACGTTACGATTCGACCACAACGAGATCTCGTTGCTGACCGAGCCGATCAAGCCGGGGCGAGCATTCCTTCAGCCATCTGCAACGGAATGGACCTATATCGAACCGCTTGTTACTCGACCGCGGATCATGATCCTAGGAGCAGGCCACGTAGGCTTAGCGTTAAGCAGGACCATGCACCAACTGGGATTCCATGTGCATCTTATGGATGATCGCGCCGAACTGAACACCATGGCCCAGAACCAATGGGCCCACATCAGCAGCGTGGTTGATTATGCATCCATTGGCGATGTCATTCACAGTGATCCGGAACTATTCGTGGTGTTGGTTTCATTCGGCTACAGGACCGATGATCTATTGGTACGGCAATTGATCCGAAAACCGTTCAAATACCTCGGCATGATGGGGAGCGAAGCGAAGATCAAGACCTTGTTTGTGGGATTACGGAAAGATGGCTTTACAGCGGAAGAGATCGGCCGTGTGAGGGCACCGATCGGTTTGGCCATTGGAAGCAGAACCCCCGAAGAGATCGCGATAAGTATTGCTGCGGAGATCATAAGCGTGCGAAATATGGCAAGCAATCCACTGTAAATCAGTGGATCACTTGATACCATCAGCTCAATTGTCTTGGTTAGGCATCCCATACCCCCGTGATCACGTCATGTATAAACGGTGGTGAACTACGATCTTTGCCGCCATTCAGAAAAAACGTGATCCACGCAAACCAATTCATACATGGCCAGTGCCGTAGTTCCGTGCATCCGACCATGGGTAACAGTCATATGCATCAACGGACTATCAACTGCTTGCGGTCTGTGATCACTAGCCTATTGTTGGCTGTTTTCATTCCGCTGGCGACGAACGTCAATAGCCAAACGATCTTCAGTATCACCGAAGGTTCCATCACTTCGTGTAGTGGTGCGATCGTTGATAGCGGTGGTGAAGGCGGACCCGGATACAGCAATAATGAATACTATGTTGCTACGATCTGCCCGGATTCTCCCGATGTCGGGATCAGCCTATCCTTCATTATCGGCAATTTGAGCACAGCCGGAGTACCGACCGATGAGTTGGTGATCTATGATGGGAATAGCACGGCTGCACCGGTCTTGGGCACCTATACGGGAACGACATTGAGTGGGGCAGTTGCTTTTGCCAGCTATGCGAACCCGACCGGCTGCCTTACGTTGGAATTCACATCGAACAGCATAGGAACTGGATCATTTGCTGCTACGATCACCTGCTTCATTCCTTGTTTACCTCCGACCGCAGTGGCTTCCATGAGCGAAGCTGCGCCTGTTAGGATCTGTCCAGGTGAGTCAATAAATTTCGATGGTTCGGCTTCATCCTCCGCTGGTGGTTTCAACATAGTGAGCTACGAATGGGATTTCGCGGATGGAACAACAGCTACCGGAGCAACGGTGGATCATGCGTTCATGGAAACCGGAGATTATCTGGTGCAGCTGACCCTTGAAGATGACAACGGCTGTAACAATACGAATTTGGTAGACCTACAAGTGTTGGTAGGAACCGAACCAAACTTTGTTGGAACCACAGCCGGACCGACCGTTTGCGAAGGAGGAACCGTTCAGTTGAATGGTGTAGTGAATACGGTCACTTGGACAGGTATTCCGGAAGTGGACCTTGGCGGTGGAGTTGCCCTTCCTGACAATGTGGGCGAAACATTTTCGAGCAGCATCGAGAACACCTATTTGCAGCCGGGAGCCACACTTACGAACATCAATGATATCCAAAGCATCTGTGTGGATATGGAGCATTCGTTCATGGGCGACCTCGTGATCAATATTACCTGCCCGAATGGGCAAAGTGTAATACTGCACCAGCAAGGCGGAGGAGGAACGTTCCTTGGCGAGCCGATCGACATTGACACACAACCGGATGACCAAGGCACCTGTTGGAATTATTGCTGGAATGCCAGTTCACCCAATGGCACATGGGTGGATGCTTCTGCGAATGGGATGACAACTCCTTCCATGGGAGGCAACGCATTAACACCAGGCACCTATGTACCCGTTGGCAACATGAATTCGCTCTTGGGTTGCCCATTGAATGGAACCTGGACCTTGAACATCACGGACCTCTGGGGCTCGGACAATGGGTTTCTGTGCAATTGGGAAATGAACTTCGACCCAAGCCTTTACCCCGACCTTGTTCAATTCACCCCAACGATCGGTAACACTACGGATTCCATTGCTTGGTCCGGCCCCGGTGTTGTGGTGGATCCTTCAAACCCACTGCAAGCAACTGCAACGCCCACCGAACCTGGCGATCAGGATTACACACTGACCGTTACGGATAACTTCGGTTGCACATACGACACGACGATAACCGTGATTGTTACCAATGCACCGCAAGTTGGCGCTACAGTAACATTAGGAGCTACATGCAGCGATCAGGCTCTGTTGGAGGCTGAGATCATCGCCTTCCCACCTGCGTCGAGCACATGCAATTACACGATCGTATTGCATGATACCAATGGAGATGGCTGGACAGGCAACGCAAGTATTACTGTTGTGCATGACACAGAAACGGATGATTTTCCGATGCCCGGCGGTAGCACGCTCACGGCAACATTCTCGGTCACCACAGGTGATGCGATGACCTTATTGTACACTGCAGGTTCATTCAATCAGGACAACTCCTTCGAGGTATTCGACAACTCCGGTGCGTTGGTCTATAGCTCTCCACAAGGCCCCGGTACCGGTACGCTTTGGACCGGCACCGCGAACTGTGGTCCCGGCACAGGCCCACTGGTCTACACGTGGACACCGGCAGGCAGTACGACCCCTGCAACTGGTCAGACGACCACTGCGGCCGTAACCGTTCCAACGGAAGTGGTCGTTACGGTATTTCCGCAGGATGCCCCCTATTGTTCTACCACGGATACGGTCCTGGTAATTCCTCCTTCGTTCTTGGACAATGACAGTATGGTTGTGGATGCGAATTGTTTCGGAGAAGAGGGATCCATTACGATCCTGACCTCTGGGCCAGGTGGGCCGTGGAACTACAGTTGGCAGAATGACCTAGGCAGTGTTATCCAGACTACGCAAGCCTCAGTGGGAGACGCGCTCGAAGCACCAATTGGCACCTTCACCGTGATCGTTACCGAAGGACCAACAGGTAACGGGTGTAGCGATACATTGATCGCGACCATTGCTGAACCACCTTTATTGGAATGGCAGAGCGTGCCTAGCGATACTACGATCTGCGTTACCGGAGATGCTGCTCTGAACGCAACCGCAATTGGTGGTACGGCGCCGGTAAACTTGGTATGGAACAACGGGCTTAGCGGAAATGGAACACAGACCGTTAGTCCGTTGGCCGGCTCGGTCCTGAATGTTGTGGTACAAGCTGTTGATGCGAATGGTTGCACAACGGATAGTGCGATCACAGCCATTACCGTCCTTGACTATCTAACATTCGATGCACTTGTACCGGATACGGAGTGCTACGGTATTCCTGTGCCATACGAAATGATGAACCCTTCGGGTGGCGATGGCAACTATACGTACAATTGGTGGGGTATTGGGATCGGCACCGACCCAACTGCTGTTTTCCTGAACGATAGTACGGGCAACATATGCGTATCGCTGAACGATGGTTGCGAAACGCCACCGGTATCAAATTGTGCCGAGTTGGTGATCCTGCACAGTCCAGATCTGGTGTTAACAGCGGATACAACACTTGGCTGTGCGCCATTGAGCGTCCGTTTCGACATACTGGATACGACGGAAATGGCGCATGTTTCGTGGGACTTCGGAAATGGCTTTGGTCCATTGGACAGTACTAGTGTAACGAATTTGTATACCGTGGGAAGCGTGTACGATGTGGGCGTGAATGTGCTGTGGCCGAATGGTTGTTATACGGATTCCGTGTATGTGGATATGATCGAAATACTCACGGTTCCCGTTGCACATTTTGATTGGTCACCACACCCGCCGACCATTTTGGATCCAGTTGTCGAATTCTACGATGCATCCATTCCGAACGTGGTTGCGTGGGATTGGGACTTCGGCGAGTTCGGAACGAGTACACAACAGGACACGATCATTGAATTTCCGGAAGATATCGGTGGCGACTACCCTGTGCAGCTTGTTGTTTACAATGCTCTTGGATGTTCGGATACGGTCCGGGTCTTAGTGCGTGTAGAGGATGAATTCATCGTTTATGTACCGAATGCCTTCACACCGAACGGTGCAGATGGGAATGAGATATTCCGAGTTGAAGGAAATGACCTTTCACCTGAAGAGTTCAGCTTGATCATTTTCGACCGTTGGGGCGAACAGATCTTCAATACGAACGACATAACCCAAGGATGGGACGGCACACTGGGTGGAAAAGGCGGAGCCATTCTGCCACAAGGAGTGTACGTCTACAAGTTGGAAGTACACGCGTTGAGTTCCACGAACAAGCGGAAGGTCTACGGACACGTAACGCTGTTGCGTTAGTTCGTTTCTAGGCACAGGGTCGCCTTTGGTGGAGGTTTAACTTTTAGCCACATCACTCCAGGCTCATAGTGAGTGTCCATCACCGAGCCATTTCGTTGCGACTTCAAGTGCATTATCCAATGAGCGTCGCAGATCAACGTCTGATGTTGGAATATCCAATTTCTTAGTTGAATAATCCCATACATGTACGAATGAATTTCCATCCGCGTCTGGTTTGTCAACCCATATCTGACACTTTGTTTGATTTCTAGAATTGAGTATCACAGAGCGTATTTGCACATCCTGATTCAATCGGTAAAGGTGAAGACCGTTATCCTTACACCACAATTCGATTATCGGATCAATGCTTGAGTAGTTCACAACCATTTTCACCACCACATCTCGGTTTCAGTACCTTGCCGTTGAAAAGCCATGTTACCAAATTTAATAGCATAATTCGGTCTCCCATAGTCGGCTAAGGCAAACACTATTCCAATGGTCTAGGGAACTTGGTCAAGACCTTCCTACACGGGTCAAAAACACGAATCCTATAATTGGGTGTAAATGGGTGTATCTTTGGGTGTGATATCCGAAACAAATGGGTGTAATTGGGTGTATAATTGGGTATAATGATCGATATTGCTAAGCTTCGCATCACTCCCGAGATTCTTGCACTGATCGCCGGGATCGACGAATTCAAGGGAACTTGGCGTGCGATCGGGACCCTGGCTCCGGAGCGTTTACGGGCGCTTCGAAGAGTGGCTACCATAGAAAGCATCGGATCTTCCACGCGCATTGAAGGTAGTCAGCTTTCCGATGCAGAAGTAGAGCGGATCCTCTCCAACTTGGAAGTAAAGTCCTTTGGCTCCCGAGATGAACAAGAGGTTGCAGGCTATGCTTACGTTATGGAAATGGTGTTCGAGTCCTGGAAGCACATCGACCTAACAGAAAGCCACATTCAGCAATTGCACAGAGACCTTCTTAAATATAGCGAAAAGGACACGCGTCATCGTGGTGCGTATAAGTCCGTGTCCAACAACGTTGTTGCATTTGATGGGGAAGGAAAAGAGGTCGGGGTCGTCTTTGTCACGGCTTCGGTCTTCGACACGCCAAGACTAATGACCGAACTCCTTGAATGGACCAATGAACAATTCGAGCATAGAACGCTTCACCTGTTATTGGTCATCGCGAATTTCATTGTGACCTTTCTTGCAATACATCCTTTCCAAGATGGCAACGGTCGGTTGAGTAGAGCACTTACCACCCTATTATTGCTTCGCTCGGGTTATGCGTATGTACCTTACAGTTCGCTGGAAAGTGTAATCGAGGCCAACAAGGAAAAATATTACCTGGCCTTGCGAAGAACACAGGTCACAATTCGGACCAATGAGCCGGATTGGGAGCCTTGGCTGATCTTCTTCTTAAAGTCGTTATCGAAACAAGTGAGCAACCTAGCAGAAAAGGTAGAACGGGAAAAGATCATAGTCGCTACCATTCCCGAACTTTCCGTACAAATACTTGACCATGTAAAACAACATGGCAGCGTAACCATGGCCGGCATGATCAAGTTGACCGGTAAGAGCCGCAATACCTTAAAAATGCACTTCCGCTCCTTGGTCGCAGATGGCCACTTGAAAGCGCATGGGCAAGGCCGCGGAAGTTGGTACGGTAAGGTGTGATCCGAACCACCGCCAAGTGATTTTTCGAAAGAAGGATCCGGTGCCTTTCTAACACTTGGTTCTTAGCGTATCTTGGCATTGTAACCGCTTAACAACGGCGTACGAACAACCCACTAACCAACGTCAAAACCCTCCACTTCGATTGGCGAAGTTTTGCAAAAATCAGCAACTAGCTTAATACCATTTCGCAACATATCCAACTCGGAGCCAAACCATTAGACAATCCCAAGTCATAACTGTGTATATCATATTGTTACTTACATGATCGTTAGCAGCCATTCAAGAATGAAAAACACTCTCCCTCTCGGTTTACTAATTCTCTGTCTGCAAGGGTGCTACTTTGGCGATAATCCATCGGTATATCATAGGGAACTACCCGGTGGGTTACGCCTCAGCGCAATGTTCAGTATGGAAGAGATGGCACTATTCAAGAAGAGCAGTTCATCGGCCGTGGTCAAAAGTACTATTACCAAAATTGGCTGGACTGATAATTTTGTTATTGCTCAATCACATCCATATCCTCACGGAATTCCGACCGATACAATCGGATCTCGGATAATTTTCAGAGAAATCAAGGACTCGGCCGACATAGCCTACTTCTTGTTCCACCGCAGACAAGATGTTGTCAATATGTATGGCAAATGGCATTTGCGATATCCTTTCGTAGAGCTTAAAACAGATTCAACCACTGACTATAAAGTACTTCCAAAATGGTACATAGTGGACATCAATAATGACTTCCAGGTGTTTGGTACGTACTCCTACGATGAATTCATCGAAAAACGAAGAACCCTTGGCCTTCCTGATACCTTATCCTTCTTTCTTACTTTCCCATTCGAAGAATATAAATGAACGGCTGCTAACAAGGGCTATGCGCAACTTGCCAACGCACAACCTCAACACGCTGCGCATAGCCTGAACGTTAGCGGTCATTTCCAATACACCATCGACGTTTGACAAAATGACGGATGACATCTATGCGATTACCTTTTATCGAGCATTAATAAAGTCATTTGTCATTTGGATATTCTTGATTCTTGCTATCTACATAAGTTTCAGCTTCAGGCTAATTCCTGCGGCTAATAACTCTCGTATTTTAACGATCTCATTCGAACTGATTATATGGACAATAGCCATTATGGGGCTATACATACATTTTGATTATTTGAGGCACTCGATTAGAAAGGAGCTGATCCTTTCCAAAAATGCTATTACGATATTAGACAGACGAACCAAGACTTCCACTGAGATCAAATACGCCGATATTAAGCATATTGAGCATTATGAAAGCATGGGTCCAGCAAGACTTCCTTGGTCGAACCATGAATATTTTTGTGTCGTTGGAATGGATGGACAAGAAATTATAGTTCCTTGCTATATTACTAACCTAATGACATTTCGGACGAACAGATTTGGCATCCAGGCAAGCAATAGGCCATACCGTACATCTAAGCGGTATTTACCAACAATCCGTCATGTCTGAAAAGGAAACGACCGCTAACAACGGCTATACACAACCGCCCACACACAAGCCGACGCATTGGTTGCGCATAGCCTAACCGTAATCGGCAAACCTATAGCGATAGTTCTAACATCAATCGAGAATTACGAAAAGACCTAAAATATTACTTGTGACAATTGTAGTTGTAAGCGGACTCATAGTTCTGTATTTCTTCTGCGGACTGTTTACTCCATACAATTATTTTACAGCAAAATGGGACATTGCACAAAACAGACCGAGAATCTTGCAATATGGAGAGGCAATGAATACAGACGAACAAGCTGTAAAAATTGCAGCAAATTTTGGATTCACCTACGACATTGTCGCTGGCTGTTTGGTGACAACTCCCCTAGTTAATGGTGTTGACATATATAATTCTGTAACGACAAAATATTTGGACAATAAACTTGGCAGCAACTGGAAAAAAAAGTTTGACTTTCAAGTTGACTCTTTGTTTCGTGAGGACAGGGTTGACACAATTCGTAAAACGATTCTTGCTATTGACGAGGTAAAAGAATTAGACAATTATCTTGATTCAGCCTCTAACGGAAAAGAACATTTATTCATCTGGGTTTTGCCACAAGAAAAAAACAATCCCAATGTTAGAGTAAGCAGAAAAATGCCTGACAGTACAATAAGAGTTTTTTATAACTATCAAGTAGACCCATACAGTTTACAAGCATCTTCAATTCAATACTAAATGACAATGTTAGACATCGCCCTTAATAAAATTTGGGTAAACATCTGGACCACATTTATTCGGACGGAAAGAAGGGCAGCCGATAATAGCACCTACCCAAAAGGCGGAGTTTTGTGTTCCAAAGACAGTTTTGTGGTTAATGGTAGTTTAGTTTTTCAATTCAAGTTTTGGGATAAAAGTCCCGCCCTTCGGGTAGCTCCAAAACGTCAGCCCAATCAACAACCCATACCCCAATGAAAAAAGAACCCCAGATCGCTCCAGGGTTCTTTCAGTTTCAGGAAATACGTTGGATCAAACGTCCAGTTTCGCGTAGATCGCGTTCTTCTCAATGAACTCGCGGCGTGGTGGTACTTCATCACCCATTAGCATGCTGAAAACACGGTCGGCCTCTGCACCATTCTCGATGGTTATTTGGCGCAAGGTGCGACGTTCCGGATCCATGGTGGTTTCCCATAGCTGCTCGGCATTCATCTCTCCCAGACCTTTGTAACGCTGTATGCCCACGTGGACATCCTTATCGCCTTTCATGCGTAGCATTTCACGGTCGCGCTCGGCATCGCTCCAGCAATACACGAGTTCCTTTCCTTTTTTGAGAAGGTACAGTGGTGGAGTAGCAATGTAGAGATAGCCTTGTTCGATCAGCGGTTGCATGTGCCGGAAGAAGAAGGTCATGATCAGCGTTTGGATGTGGCTGCCGTCGATGTCAGCGTCGCACATGATCACGATCTTGTGGTAGCGAAGCTTTGTCATGTTCAAAGCCTTGCTATCCTCTTCCGTACCGATGAATACACCAAGTGCCGTGTAGATATTCCGGATCTCTTCGTTCTCGAGGATCTTGTGCTGCATGGCTTTCTCCACGTTCAGGATCTTACCGCGCAGTGGAAGGATCGCTTGGAATTCGCGGTTACGACCTTGTTTGGCCGTACCACCAGCGGAATCTCCTTCCACCATGAAGAGCTCGCTGGCACTGGCATCCTTGCTTTGGCAATCGGCCAATTTACCCGGCAGGCCACCTCCGGAGAAGGCACCTTTGCGTTGTACAAGTTCACGTGCTTTTTTAGCAGCGTGCCGGGCCGTTGCAGCAAGGATCACCTTGTCCACGATCAGCTTTGCATCCTTCGGATTCTCCTCGAGGTAATTCTCGAGCATTTCACTTACCGCCTGGTTCACGGCACCCATCACTTCGCTGTTACCCAGCTTGGTCTTGGTCTGTCCCTCGAATTGAGGCTCTTGCACTTTTACACTGATCACACAAGTAAGACCCTCGCGGAAGTCATCACCAGCGATCTCGAATTTCAGGTTCTTCGTTGCACCTGTGCTTTCCGCGTATTTCTTCAACGTACGCGTAAGTCCGCTGCGGAATCCAGCAAGGTGTGTTCCACCTTCGTGCGTGTTGATGTTGTTCACGTACGAGTGCAGGTTCTCCGCATAGGAATCGTTGTAGACCATGGCGATCTCAACGGGAATATCCTGTTTTTCGCCTTCGATGTGGATCACCGATTCAATGATCGGGTTACGTGTTCCATCCAGGTAACGCACGAACTCAGGCAAGCCCAATTCACTGAAGAATTCCTCGGTGTGGAATGAACCGTCCTCCAACGTCTTCCGCTCGTCGGTCAATCTCAAACGGATCCCTTTGTTCAGGAACGACAATTCACGCAGACGTGTAGCAAGGGTATCGAAGTTATACTCCGTTACCTGAAAGATCGTAAGATCCGGCTGGAACAGAATGATGGTGCCACGCTCGGTGGTCGTACCAACTTCCTTTACCGGGTACTTGGGCTTTCCTTGGCTGTACTCCTGTTGGTACACTTTGCCATCGCGGTGAACTTCTGCAAGGAGCATGCTGCTCAATGCATTCACGCAGCTCACACCAACACCGTGCAAGCCACCGGATACTTTATAGCTGTCCTTATCGAACTTACCACCTGCGTGGAGCACGGTCATAACAACCTCCAACGCGCTACGCCCTTCTTTGGCGTGCATATCCACCGGAATACCACGGCCGTTGTCCTTTACGCGGATGCCGTTGGTCGGTGTGATCTGTACATCGATGGTATCGCAATGACCAGCTAGGGCTTCGTCGATCGAGTTATCTACTACTTCATACACCAGATGATGATATCCTTTTGCGCCGATATCGCCTATGTACATCGCCGGGCGTTTACGCACCGCTTCGAGTCCTTCGAGGACCTGGATACTATCTGCGGAATAACTTGCTGGCGCCTTCTTCTTATCGCTCATTTCTACAACTGTCTCTGACATGGTTCCAAATTGGATCTTGCCGCCTTGTTCAGCGGGCTTGCGAAGATACCCGAAAAAAGCACTCAAAATGAGCTATTTCCCAACAATAGCGGGGGTTTTGTTGATAATTAACGAAGTCAGGAATTTGGTTATTCCGGATGGATTGCTATGGATGGAAAATAGCCTGCGCAAAGGCACCGGTCAAACCACCTTTTTGTTCACGACAAGCTGGCACCAGGTCAGGTGCCAGTAGCCCATGCAGAACGTGTTCCTGCTTAGAACGCGTAGGTTGCTCCAAGTAGCACCATGGAACGTTGCACGGTGTATCTGTGCCAACGTTCGTACTTGCTTGCACTCAGGTTACTCAGATCCAAGAACATACTTAACCGTTTGGTGTATCGGTATTCCACGCCCAAATAAAGGTCCATGTATCCCTTCATATCGAATACACTCGATTCAGGAACGACAGTTGTACGGATCTCCTCTTTGGCTTTCCGCAAGCCCATGAACTGCATCTCGACCTTCAGGATCAGTTTATCGCGTACGTCATAGTTCGCGCCGATCGCAAGTTGGTAGGGAGGAAGGTTCCATGCTTCGGCCTCGACCTCCTGCGTGTAACTGCTTATATCGACCCTTGCGGTCACGCCCAAAGCCTCGCGAGCGTGGTAGTGCAGTTCACCACTGATGTTGAGGACACTGACATCATCGTACAGGATCGATAGTTGATCACCATAGGGCGTATACGGGTTGCTCACGAAGAGCATGCGGTCCTTCACCTTGCTCGCACTCACGCGTGCATCGAAACCAATGCTGTTGCTGAGGCTTCCTCGGATGCCGCCGTAAATATCATACATCTTGCTACTGTTCGCTAGCACTGGCGCACCATTCAACCAAGGGTTGATCCGTGTAACACTGCGGAAACTGTTCCGCTGTTTAGCACCATCCACACCTACGTATGGGATCAGGATATCATCGAACAAATTGTAACTGAGATAGGCCTGCGGGTAAAAGTGAAAGGTGGTCTTTCCAAGTGCATCGACGTACATGCCCACACCCACTTTCACCACGTACTTATCTCCTTTCGTACTCACGTTCGGCATCAACCCGACCAATGTTCCGCTTTGCCGCACGTCGGTGAATTGCATGGTACTATCGATGTAACGATGCGCTTTGTATGCGTTGTTATCGATCAACAACCCAACACCATAGGTCTCCTTGCCATAAACGGTAGAGAGGTCCGTATTGATCTTTACGTTGGTCTCTGAACTACCGGTCAGGTTGCTGTATGCATGGACCTCAAGCCCTACATCGTGCGCGATCTTGCTGCTATCACCGTAAAGCGATCGCACGCGTCCACCAAAACCGATGTCGTTGTACACTTGTTTCACTTGGTCATTTGCAGGTGGTGGTGAAATATTGATGACCTCGGCAATGCTGTCGGTTCGTTCGTAACCATAGTAGCTCACCCTGCGGCGATCGTACATCAAACGCACGCTCACTTCATGTTTCGGCAAGTTGTGTTTGTAGAACCCATCGATGTTGTTGAAGCTGTATTCACTAGGCCCAACATCATCCAGACCACCGTTACTGCTGAAGTGTTTCATGTGGATCCCGTAACCGTTGGTCTTGCTACGCGTTTGGTCATAGAAAACCTCGCCCAGTGGTGTGGTGTATAAACCGAATCCACCTTTAACGAAACCCTTGTACAAGCGCTCGTTCGAACCGAGCACGCTCAGCTTTGCCGCAGCGATGCTGTCCACACGTGCGGGTACTTCGCCCTTCACGTTCAGCACTTCATAACGCACAGGTAAGGTCGGCAGGATCGTAGCGATCGGTTCCGGACGTACATCAACCTTCTCGGCATCGATCAACGTAGGGCTATAGATACCCTGGATCTCATACTGGCTTGTGGGTTCAGTTCCTTGCCCGAACGCCAAGGAGCAGGTCAGAAGCGCGGTCACAAGAATTGAACAACGCTTGCTCGTGATCATCATTTTCCGTCGTTGGTATTAGGCATTGGCACTTCGATCTCCTCTTGTTGCTCCGGCTGAATGGACTTCGCTTCGCCGGAATTGATAACATCCAAGCGTTGTTGGGCTTGTGCCACAAGATCGGACTCCGTGCAGTTGTTGATCACGCTTTGCAGTGTCGCTTTTGCTTGGAACATATCCTTCAGTTGCACATACACATCGCCCAACAAGATGAACGACCTTGCTTTCCAGTGATCGTAGCTCGGATACTTCTTCACGAGATCGAACACCTCTTTCTCGGCATCGCTGTATCGAGCCTGAAGAAAACGGACATAGGCCATGTTGTACTTCGCCTCCGCACCCAGCATATTGCTGCTGTTCGAGGTTACCGCTTTGAAGCGCGTATATGCTCCATCGAGATCGTCCTTATCCAGCAACCCTTTTGCTGCGATCAGACCTGCTTCTGCGCGTAGATCCGCATTCGCATCATTGTTCGCCGCTACCTTATCAGCAGCTTTGGCTGCATCGGCGTGGCGGTTCAATTCCAACAAACAACGCATGCGGCCCACCTGCGCTGCAAGCACATTCAGCGGAGAGCTTGCTACGCTTTCCAACTTGGTGTAATAATCGAGTGCGCCTTCGTAGCGTCTTTCATTGTAACGGATCTCGCTGGCACCACTAAGCGCATTCTCCATGAACTGGGTCCCGTTACGTTCCACCACCTTTTCCAGATCAGGCAACGCCTCCGCGAACTTGCCTGCTTTGTACAAGCAATCGCCTCGGTAGAAATATGAATTCACGGCATACGCACCATTGGGGTATTTCACCAGGTAATCGCCCAATGCACCGATCGCTTCAGGACATTTTCCTGCGGTGTACAACGCTTCAGCGCTTCGGTAATACTTGGTATCGAGATCCAATGTGGCCATATCCACGAAGCCCAGCGTCTTCACATAAGCCTCGTACTCGGCCACCCTACCCTGCTCTACATAGATCGCTTCGATAGCGCCCAATGCTTCGCGCGATTCATCCACGGTATTGTACTTGGCCACGATCGCCTTGAACTCATCCAAGGCTTCTTGGGTCTTGCCTTGCCGTTTGTGGATCAGTGCCAATTGCAACATGCTTTGGCGCACGTTGGGGCTGTTCGGATGCTCGTTCACCACCGCACCGTAGTAGGTCGCGGCATTCGCATCCTGTTCCATGTTGATGTACGTTTCACCGAGCTGGAACTTCGCATCCGGTGCATAACGCGAATTCGGTTTTTCGCTGAGCAGTGCTTTCAACGTTGCCACCTTTTCGGCAGAGTTACCAAGCAGACCTTGGCATACCCCTTTCTGGTACTGGGCATAGTCACGGCTATCCGTTCCGGTGCGCATCGCATCGTCGTAGGCTTTCACTGCGAGGTCATTCTGCTTGTTCACGAAGTAGCAATCGCCGATCCGCAGCATGGCATCAGCTCGTTGTTTTGCATCACCCTTTCCTGTGGCGGTGAATCTTCGGAAGGCGGTACTGGCCTCATTGTAATCCTTCATTTTGAAGAACGTGTAACCCATACCGTATCCTGCGAGTTCATACATGTCGGTGGCATACGCACCGGCAGTGTTCCGCAGATCATCGTATTTGCGCAATGCAGCAGGTAGGTCGCCATCGCCGTAGTACGACTCGGCCATCCAGAAATTTGCTTTCGCGTTCACGCTTTGATCCACAGGATACTTCAGCGCACGCTCAAAGAACAACGCAGCACTCTTGAATTTGCGTCCTTCATAAAGCTCAACACCCCGGTCGAAGGCCAAGCGTTGATAGGCTTCCTGCAAGCGCAGGTCCTTGTTCTGGATCTCATCGAGAGACTCCAGTGCGGCCTCGTAGTTCTTGGTCTTCAAGTAAACGTTCAGAAGGAACTCATAGGCTTCATCACGCCGAACGGTATTGGGATATACTTTCAAATAATTCCGCAATGCGGTTATT
>Ga0209476_10001101_pt1 | contig 18444 bp, 11 predicted proteins | sample KloWWTrecipitate_FD_187179 | JGI IMG/M metagenome (GOLD analysis project Ga0209476, IMG submission 187179) | Active sludge microbial communities from Klosterneuburg, Austria, studying microevolution and ecology of nitrifiers - Klosterneuburg... | ecosystem: Engineered > WWTP > Aerobic digester... | reverse complement strand
CGCCGATGGGTCGGCAAGTTGCTCGCAGATTGCCACCCGGTGGCCCCGGGCAACCAGCTTCGCCACGTGTCCATCGATGCTGTGATAAGGCACGCCGGCCAACGGCACGCGCAGGTCTTTCCCCATCGGCTTCGAGGTCAGCGTGATCTGCAGCGCGGCCGCCACCAGCTTTGCGTCGTCGTCGAACGTTTCGTAGAAGTCCCCAAGCCGGAAGAAAAGGATCGTGTCCGGATAGCGCTCCTTCAGTTCGAGGTACTGGAGCCTGATGGGAGTGGACACGGGGAACAACTCCGGCCGGCGGGATACGCCATTCTACCGGCGGGCGAACGGATGTGCTCCGATTGCACGGGAACGAGCCTGCCCCCTAGCCCCCGGCCGCGGCCCCCGCAGGCACCGCAATGGCAAACCGGTCGACTACCTCGATCCCGTTCGGGGCTACCTCCCGGCAGGCGCCGCAGCGGATGCACAGCGCATCATCGATGCGGTACCCCGAGCCTTCCTGGACGATCGCCCCGGTCGGGCAAATCGCGGCCGCCTCGGGCAGCGCCGAATCGCCCGCCGCACGGATGCGATAGTCGATGAGGCCGGCGCACACACCGGCACGGCAGCGTTTCTGCTCGATGTGCTCCAGGTATTCATCGCGGAACGTTTTCAGCGAGGTCTTCACGCTCGTCAGCGAGAATTGGCCGTGCAGGCAGTTCGACCAGACGAGCGTGCCGATCAGCCGTTCCAGGTTGACCAGGTCGGTATCGCGGCCGCCACCGGCACTGATCCGGCGAAGGATTTCGGTAGCGCGCTGCGTTCCCCCGTGGCAGGTAGTGCAGCGCCCGCAGCTCTCGTCCTCGCAGAATCCGAGATAGAGCAGGCACAGGTCCACGATGCACGCGGAGGTATCGAAGAACACGATTCCGCCCGAGCCGAGGAACATTCCCCGTTCGCGATAGGGATCGAGCGTCAGCGTGAGGTCCAGATCTGAGGCGGGAAGCACGCCAGAGAGCGGGCCGCCCGGCTGGAAGCCCTTGAGCGGCCGGTCGCCACTCAGCCCGCCGGCGTACTGCTCCAGAGCGGTACGTACCGATGGCCCAAAAGGAATCTCGATGCAGCCAGGCTGCTTCACATGGCCGGAGAAGGTGAACATCTTCGTCCCCTTCTCCTTGGCATCGGAGACCGAGCTCCACCAGAGCGCGCCATTGCGCATGACCATCGGTGCGTTGGCATAGGATTCAACGTTGTTCACGTTCGTCGGCTTGTTCCAGAGCCCCGCCTGGGCGGGGAAGGGCGGCTTGATCCGGGGCATGCCGCGATAGCCATCGATCGAGTTGATCAGCCCTGTCTCTTCGCCGCATACATAGGCGCCGGCGCCGAGGAAGACGACGATTTCGAAGTCTTTGCCGCTGCCGAGGATGTTCTTGCCAAGGAGTCCTTTTTCGTAGGCCTGCTCGGCCGCCCGTTGCATCCGGGCGAACGCGAGCGGGTACTCGTAGCGGATGTAGATGTAGCCCGCATCGGCATGCGACGCCATCGCGGCGATGAGCATGCCCTCGATGATGAGGTGGGGATCGCCTTCCATGAGAATGCGGTTCACCCATGCCCCGGGGTCGCCTTCATCGGCATTGCACACGAGGTAGCGCGGCGAAGCCGTAGCCGTGCGCAGGAAGTCCCACTTCCGGCCAGCAGGGAAGCCGCCACCGCCGCGCCCGCCAAGGCTCGAATCCAGCATCTCCTTCACCAGTGCTTCAGCATCCATCCCGATGGCTTTGCCAAAGCCTTCATAACCGCTGTTCGCCAGGTAGTGATCGATGTTTTCGGGGTCGGTCCGGCCCAGGTTGGCCATCAACCGGCGCACCTGTCCCTGCATGAAGGGATGATCGCTCAGCAACGGGATTTCGGCGGTAGCATTCCCTTCAACCACGCCAAGTGCCATCTCAGGCAGATCCTGTCCGGCGGCGGCCTTCGCAATCAACTCATCAACCCGGTCGGGCGTGACATTGCCGTAGAGGACCGTCTGCGTGCCGGCCGCAGTCCGCACGGTCACGCACGGCTCCATCCAGCAGAATCCCCACGAACCGGTCACGCCGATGTCGGCGACAATCCTCTTCTCTTCCACCGCGGCCCGGAGCTTTTCGAGGACCTGGTCCGCCCCTCTTGCCCTGGAGGACGTATCGAGCGTGACGTTGATGCGGATACGCCCGGAGGCCTGTTCGGCGTTCCACGATTGCTTTGCCGCGGCAATGATCGATTCGAGACGCGTGTTCATTTGCCCGCCTTCAGATCGCGCGCCAGGCGGATTGCCTTCGCGGGAGTGAGGTTTCCGGCCACCTGGCCATTCACCCACACCTGCGGGGCTTCGCTGCAGGTGCCGTTGCACTGCCCGATGTGGAGGCCAATCTGGTGATCCGCGGTTTGCCCGTTCAGCGGGAGATCGAGCTCCTGCTGAAGGACTGCGCGGATGCGATCTCCGCCCTTCACGCGGCAGGCCGGCCCACAACACCAGGCCACTTCCGTCTCGGCCGGGGGGTGGGTCCGCAGGTCGCTGTAGAACGAAACCGACCCGTAGATCATGGCCGGTGTGGTGTTCAGCTGGGTCGCGACAACCTCGATGGCTGTCCGCGTTATGTAGCCATATTGCTCCTGGACTTTGTGGAGCGCTGGCAGCACGTGCCCGCGCCCGGGCTCGAATTCGGCTACGAGCTCTCGGAGCTCCTGCACACCGGGTTCAGCGGTCATAGACCGGGACCTCTCGCTTGTGAAATCGGACACTACTATAGCCGACGCCGCGCAAAGCGGCTCGGCCAGCCACTCTAAATTCCCGCGCCGCGGGCGCCGGCAGCCCTCCGGGCATCTTCATCCATCAGCACCGCAGCCTTCTCGCCGAGGAGCAGGCTGTAGTTCTGCCCGCGATCTTCGGGGTAGACCTGTGTGGTGTTGGAAAGAAAAAGCCCCTCGATCCCGGTTCGCATATCCGGGATGGAAGCCGAGTAGTTCGTGGTGATCACCGGCTGGCCCCCGGGGTCCTTGAAGAACCACTTCTCACGCACCCAGGAAGGATCGAATGCCGGGTTCAGCTTCCGAATGCCTTCGAGGTAGGCGGAGAACACCTGATCGGCCTCCATCGCGAGGACCGGGTGCCCCGGCGGCGTGTAGTTGGAAAGGTAGACGATGTGGTTGCCGCCATAGCGCTCGCGGGGCATGAAGTTCGTATGCTCGATGCACGCGACGAACGGGAGCTCATCGCCGATCGAGAGCCAGTAGTACGGCGTGAGCGGCCGATCGAGCGAGAGCACCAGGCAGGTTGCCCACTGGTAGCGCACCTTCTCCAGCACGCTTCGGTAGCCATCCGGGAGATCAGGGCAGATCTGCATCGAAATGATGTTGGGCGTGGTCATCAACACCTGGTCGAATTCGTGGAACGCTCCCCCCGCCCGCACACCCCTCACGGCGCTCCCGGCCACCTCAACGCGCTCAACCGGCGTATTGAGGTGGATTTTCACGCCATCGCGTTCGACCTGGTCGGCCAGCGCCCGGTAGTAGCGCTTGAACGAACCTTCGAGGTATCCCAGCGATTCCTTCGAACCGCCGCTCTTTCGCGATGAAAAGCGCAGGTAGACCTTGTTCCAGAGCCAGACCATGCCGACGTTGTCCGCCTGGTCGGCGAACTTCCCCCGGAGCAGTGCGCCCCAGAACGCATCGAAGGCCTTCTGTCCCACCGCCCTGCGCATCCACGCCCGGGCCGTAACGTCCTCGTAGCGGGAGATTCCATCCTTCTTCCCGCGCAGCCACAGCGCAGCCAGCCCGAGCCGCACACGGCTCACAAACGGGATGGCCGTGAACTTCAGCAGATCCATGGGGGTGACGAAGGGGTACATCTTCCCCCTGACGAAGTGGGCATTGCGGGGCTCTATCCACTTCAGGTGATCGCCAAGGCCAAGATCATCGATGTAGCGGATGACCGCGGTGTCGTTCGTGAAGATGTGGTGGTAGAAGCATTCGAGCTCTTCGCCACCCACCGGGAAGGTCACCACCTGGCCGCCCACTTCATCGCGGCCTTCGAAGATGGTCACCTCGTGCCCGCGCTCGCGCAGGACTTTCGCGGCGGCGAGCCCCGCCACGCCGGCTCCGACGATTGCGGCCCTCATGGTGTCACTCCCTGTTCTTCAACCTGGACGTGGGTGATCCGCCGGAACGACACGCCGTAGAACCAGAGCAAAATGAGGCCGAGAACCGTCGTCGGAATGAGAATCACCCCATGGGCGACGATCGAGTAGGCGCCGGCCACGTTATCGGCCACGCCGCCGCCCACCAGGACCAGTTTCGAAGCCCACTCAAAAGGGCCTGTGCCGCCGAAAAAGGTCGGGATGATGATGGCCAGGTTCGCGGCGGCGAGCAGCAACGCGTAGTGCCCAAAGCCGACATCCATGTTGAACCCCTGGCCGATCACCGCATACGCGCCGGCCTCAACGGTCCAGGCGATTCCGCTGAAAAGTGAGACCAGCACCAGCGAGCGCCAATCGTGGACCGATCGCAGGCTCCCTACCAGCGCATCGGCCATCGTCTCCGCCTGGTGCTCAAAACGTTCGGGGAGCGCGCGCAGGAAGAAGTGGATCACGCGCCGGGCACGGTCCTCGTTCAGTGTGAGCAGGTAGAACGCGGCCAGAGCGACCACAAACAGCCCCGTCGAGACCGCCGCGATGACCTGCAGCCGGCTATCGTTGAACCCCACAATCGAACCCGCGATGAGCAGCATCAACACAAGGGTCACACCGTCGAAGAGCCGCTCCACGGCGATCGTGCCGAACGTGCCCATCTTCGAAACGCCCTCGCGGTCGCCAAGCACGTAGGCTCGCACCAGCTCGCCCGCGCGCGCCGGGAGCAGGTTGTTGGCCATGTATCCGATGATGGCGTAGGGAAACAGCCGCATCGCGCTCATCGGCGCCACCGGCCGCATCAGTACCGACCAGCGGATGCAGCGCGCCATGATCGCCACGAATAGCACGCCTGTCCCGGGGATGAGCCACCAGTAATTCGCCTCTTCGAAGGCATCGGCGAGTTCTCGCGGGTGGGTCGCACGGAGGAAGAGGGCGACCAGCACCACACTGATAAGCAGGCTGGCCCAGAAGCGGATTGAACGAACCACGGGACCGCCTGATCAGGGGATTTCGAACAGCCTCAGCCGGGCTGCCCCGCCTTCGACTACCCAGAGCTTACCATCGGCCGTCTCCACCATCCCATAAGGGCGAGCCATAGGTTCGCCGCTGGAAACGATGGTTCCCGCCACGGTCCCATCGCCGCGGTAGATGCGCACGAGGTTCGCCGAGGGGACTCCGACGGCAATCCGGCCATCGGCAAGGACGCGCAGGTAGGGCTTGTCGGTCACTTCCAGCCCGCCCCACCCCTCGACCGCGAACTCCGAGCGATACGTCCCATCGGCGTTGAGCACCTGTACGCGGCGGTTGTACATGTCGGCCACCACAATCGCACCGTCCGGGGCGATATCGATGCCGACAGGCTCATCGAACTGGCCCTGGCCCTTGCCCTGCGCACCAACGGTGCGAACGAACTCCCCGGCCAGCGTGAACACCTGGATGCGATCGTTCCCCGTATCCGTCACCCACACCTGGCCCGCTGCATCGATCGCCGCGTCGCGCGGCCCGAACAGGTCGAATGGCCCCGGAGCCTTCGACGTATCCGGCGCCTGCCCGAACCCGCTCACGAACTTCAGCTCCTGGTCGAATACACGCATCCGCCAGCCGAAGGTATCGGCGACAACCACCTCACCGTTCGGGCCGATAGCCAGCCCCCAGGGTTGCGATTGTTCACCCGGGTCGGCCGGGTTCGCGCGGATGTCCACCGCCGCGATGAAGTTACCCGCGGCATCGAACTTCTGGAGCTTCTTCGTGGCGCTGTCGATGACGTAGAGGTTGCCCTGCGCGTCGCCCTCCACATCAACCGGCGCGAAGAACTGCCCCGGCAGCGACCCGGTTCCCCCAAACGAGGGCCTGCCCTCGCTGTCCGTGCCCGGCGGCGGTGGCTCGATCGGCCGGGCCGAAAGCCGCCCCGTCGTGATATCGAAATTGGCGGGGAAGAAGGCAAACGCGTCGGTTGATCCCGGCTGCCGGTCCGGGTCGTGGTCGCGCCAGTATGAGTACCACGCATCGAGCCATCCGCCGCCGAAGACACCCTCGCCGATGACCTTCCACGTCTCCAGCCGGAATGGCCCGCAGTTGCCCGAGCGCGAGTAGCAGGGCAGCCCGTCCTCCACGCTCATGGCGTACTTATACGTCTCGTCGTACCACCAGCGGTGGGGATAGCGCTGGGGGCTGCCGTACTGGACGGTAGATTGGCTCGCCGCGAAATCCTGGGCGCGCCCGACATTGGCGAACGCGACGAGCATCACCGAAAAGTTCCCGGCCGGGGGTCCGTTCGAAAAGTCGGAGTAGGAAACGGCCTTGTAATCGCGCAGATACCACGCCCAGGGCCACGCGAAGGAGTCAGTCGTATCGACCGCGATCGGCAGGTCGTAACCCATCCCCGAGGCATCGGCCAGCGCGTTGATCTGGTCTGCCACGTCTTTGAGGCCGGGCGATGACTGGGTATAGACCAGCATATCCCTGGGCACATCGCCGCGTTCGTACACCGCCGCAATCATGGTCCGCACAGAGAAGAAGGCGAGCGCGCCGATCACGGCAACCACGGCTACGAACGGCGCCGAACTCCTCCCGAGAGGCCACGCCGCCACCACGATGGCTCCCACCACGGCCGCTGCCAACAGCACTCGCAGGATGTGGTATGCCAGCCCACCCGGGAGGTAGACGACGAGCGCCAGCCCGCCGGCCGAGATGAGCGCCGCGCTACCGAGAATCAACGCGGCCCGGCCGGCGCCCAGGGTACGCGTGCGCCAGCCGTCCCATGCCCGCTGCACTGTCCACGCCGCGAGGATGCAGGCTGGCAACGCCAGGTGAACGTTCAGCCATGGCATCTTTTCAGCGCCCCACGAGAGTGCACCCCACATGCCAGCGAGCCAGAACACCAGGAACCGCGAAAACGCATCTCCCCGTACCACCGACCACCACGCACCACCCAGGACCAGCACGAGGGGCAGAAATTCGTAGGCTGGCATCAGCATGTAGTAGTAGAACCACGGCTGATCGCCGCGGTGGGCGTCCTGCTGGCTGTACCAGTAATCCAGCGATCCCCACGGACCACTCACGAGGCCGTCCAGGTTCGTCCAGAGCGAAGTCATCAGACTCAGGTAGACCAGGGCAGAGGCGGCAAACGCGATTCCCCATGCTTTCGGCTTCCATTGCAGCCCGGCGAACGCGGCGACGCTCGAGGTAACCGCGAAGAGGCCAACAAGGGCGATAGCATCACGCCCCGCGATGTTCCCCTGGAGGCTCTTTTCCCAGTTCAGCCGATCCTTTTCGACCAGGCCGAATCGTTCGAGGACCGCGGTCCGCGCTACCGGCGTGAGCAAGGGCAGAGTGAACGTGCCGAGCAACAGGAGCACTTCGCCGCAGCGGGGCAGGTCGTCGCCCCAGTCCAGGTTGCGGCGGATGGCGCCGAGGAACGGCCACAGCGCCGCGACGGCCCATGCCCAGGGTGCGAAGCCGAGTGTCAGCAGTGCCCGCCGGGGGGCGGTGCTCAGACCCCGGGCCTCCAGCGTCAGGATCGCCAGCCGGTTGGCGAGGTAGAGATCCAGGTAGACGAGGAAGACGGCGAATGCCAGGAACGAACCTTCCTTCGTGAGCACATTGCCCGTGAACCCCGCCGCAAAGACGAACAGCCAGCGCTCGCGGCCTTCATCGATGTACCGCCACATCGCCAGGACCATGAGCAGCGTGAAGGCGCCCATGTAGATGTCCTCGCGGAAGAACCGGCTGAAGTAGACCAGCGTGGGCGAAAAAGCGATGAATGCCACCGCGGCCAGCGTCCCCGCCCTTCCGAGCCTGTCGCGGAAGAGCAGCGGCAGAGCCACGATCAGCGTGCCAAAGATGGCCGCTGAGACCCGGCTGGTGTAATCGGTCGCGCCGAACAGGAAGAAGACCAACCCCTGGGCGTGGTAGTAGAACGGGCCGTGAAAGACGGGGCTGTGGTGGTAGTTGCCCTGCAGCAGGCCCCAGGACCACTGCGCGTGAATGCTCTCATCATGGTGAAGGGCACGCGACCCGAGATCCCAGAAGCGGAAGAGCGCGGCCGCGATGAGCAGTGCGGCATAGGCCGCCGTCTCCCGCGTGATGGAAAGCCGGGAAGCCAACACGCGGTCGAGCGCGGCCGGCCGGGGAGTCTCCTGTTGATGGGGCTGAACGGTCATGGTGCGGCCTTCAGGTAGACGTTCACGGTTTGGCGCCCAACAGCCAGAGTATTGCGGTTCGCGAGCCATCGGAGATAGTCCAGCACGCCCGCTTCTGGACCTCGCCTTTCCTCGGCAATCGCCCAGCGGCCATCCAACGGGCTGAATCCATCGGGCGGCGGCGCATCGGCTGGCCAGATCACCACGACCGCATCGGGCACGCTCCCCGATGCCACGACCACCTCGCCCGAATCGCGGAACGGCCATGTCAGAGCCCGTTCGAGGCTCGGGTGAAGGACGATCAGGCCACCCTGTGCAGACCGCGCCTCCACCGCAATGTCCCGGATCTCCCGCGCCTGGAGCGTGCTCACCGGCGATGTGAGCGGCTCCTGCGGGCTTCCGAATACGACGTGCGACAGGCTGGCCACGGCAGACAGCAGGGCGACCATCGCCAGCGGCACGGCAAGTGCCGGCAATGAGCTTCGTTCCCAGCCGATCCACACCACGCAGGCGACGGCGACGATGGCCATCCCGGCGACAGCGAGCTGCTCCTCGGTCCCACCAACACGGCCAGCCCGCGCCCACTGGAGCGCGAAGGCGGCGGCAATAGCCAGTGCGGCCATGATGGCCGGCACTCCCATTCGGGCATCCGTCCAGTCCGCCGCCCGCGCGGCTGAAAGTGCCCGGGCTACCGCCGGCCCGCAGACGAGCGCCAGGGGAAGACCGAGGGCAGCGAGCGGAACCGGGTCGTGGCTCCCAATCGCGGCAATCAGCCACAGGCCGGCGGCGGCCCCCCACGCCAGCAAATCCATGCGCGCCCGATCGAGCCTCGACCCTCCGGCAACCGCGTAGGCCTCATGTGCCACGACAGCAAGGCCAAGCAGGATCTGGGGCGTGAAGTAGAGCGCCGCGAGATAGCCGGTCGATTCGGTCGACCATTCCCGCTCGAACCCATTGGCCAGCAGATCGAATGGCGGCACCACCAGCCCATTCCAGCCCACGCCGAAGCGCAGGCTCGCCAGCGCCACACCGGCCGCCGCGCCCCCCATCCCGTACATCAGCGCCTCCCGCCCCGGATACTCCTGCCGGAAGAGGCGAACAATCCCAGCGCCAAGCGCCAGCGGCAACCACACCGGCCCCGAGGTCGCTGCCACGAACCCGGCCGGCGCCCAGTGCCAGGCGCGCGCGCGGCGCTCCTGGATGAGCACGAACAACCAGAGGGCGATGGGCAGATCGAACCCCGGCGCACTGCCGGTCGAACCGAGTACCGTGCCCGGCGCATCGAAGACGAGGAGAAGAAGCGCCATCAGCGCGCCACCATCGCCAAGGACGGGGCGCAGCCGGTAGAGCGCAAATGGCATGCTCGCCGATGCGAGGAAGGCCAGGGCGCGGGCGGGCATTTCCGAGGTGCTCAGTTCGAACGTGGCGGCCACGAGTGCCTGGAAGAACGTCGGGGTAAACCGCGGATCGCTGTTCCCCACATGCGCCTGCCACGCACCCGCCAGTCCATCGAGTTCGGCGCCCCCAACCGGGACTGAGAGGATGCCCGCGAACCGCAACACGAGGAACAGCCCGCCGAACAGGCACCAGAGCAGTGCCCCGGCGGAAACGGCAACTTCGCCGCCTTCCCGCTGCATGCCGGTCGCCCACGGTGCGGTCACGAGGTCGCCACCCGCCGGTATTCCGGAATCGCGTAGATCCGGTAGGCGCCCGCTTCGTAAACCGTGTCGAGGAATGCCGCGTAATCGGGCAGCAACCCCGGATAGCTCGCCATCTCGAGAGTGCCAACCACCAGGTAGCGCGCCTCGAAGGTCCGCATGGCTGCGATCACTTCTTCCGGATCGCGGGAGGTGTAGGCTGCATCGACCAGGTTCTGGCGGCGCGAGAACTCGGCCCGGTTCGCGGCGGTGTCGCCGCGCCACTGGATCTCGTGAAAATACCAGCCAATCGGCGTCTGCAGACCCGATCGTGCCGCCATCCGGCCAGCATCGGAATAATCAACACCCGCGCTTACGATCACCGGTCCTGCCCCCGTGCCCGCATTCCAGCGCCGGCCCGTCGCCTCGAAGATGACGTCGCCGGTCCCGGCGTTTTCCTGGAGCCAGCGCAGCAGAGCGTAGTCGTTCGGGTCGTTCCGGGCGACAGCCGAGAGCCCGTCAAGCGTCGTCTCGCGGCTGAAACCCTCGGTCCGGTTGAAGGCAGCGAGAAGCGGGTACGCCAGGCCGGCCATGACGAGAAGAAGAATGGGCGCCCCCAGCAGGCCGGCGCGCGAACGCCCGGCCCGGGCCCGGCCCAGCCCTACGGAAATCGCGGCGCCCCCGGCGAGCGCCAAAAGCACCCACGCCTGGTACGAGAGCTTAAAGACCGTGTTGAGCCGCGGCACCGAGCCGAAAAAGACATCGCGGATAAAGAAGAACTCGCCGCCGTACAGCAACAGTGCCCCGGTTGCGGCAAGAGCGGCAGCCGGGGCGGCGGCGCTCCGGGCAGCGGCCAGCATCACGGCCGCGGTTGCGAGCGCCCAGACCGCCAGGGCGTACGCAGCGAGCGTCACCCATCCTTCTGCCGTTCGCGCATCGAGCCCCTCGGCAAGGTCACCCCGGACCCCGGCAAGTGCCAGCCACCCGACGAAAGGAAGCAACGGGATCCAGGCGGTGCCCAGCAGGGCATCGACGAGCCACGCGCGCGCCCTCCTGCCCGCGAAGATGAGCACCAACAGCGCCCCGGCAAGGAGCGGACCGAACTGCAGGAAGGCGTGCGCCGGGCGGGTGCCCGCACCCGTGTAGGCGTAGAGACCATCGGCCTGCGAACCGAACGTCAGCCACCATGGCGCATAGGCCAGGAGTGCCAGCATCGCGATTGGGCCAAGGTATCCGGCAACCGCCAGGCTGGCGCGCGGCACCCCCTGGCGCCGGAGATTGCGTGTCCAGGCTGCCAGCCCCAGCACGGCGGAAAAGGTGATCACATCCCACGCGTTCTGAAAGGCCAGGCCGCCGAACACCACCGCCAGCGTCACGCCCGGCCATGGGTTCTGGCGGTGCCGCCGCCAGTCGAGCACGCCCCGCCCCCGCCAGAGCGATAGCGAGAGCCCGAGCGAAAGGAGCACCAGCGGCAGCGACATCACGTGCGGGTGGAGGTCGCCCAGGAGGAAGCTGAAGAACGGGAACTCGGTAATGGTTCCCGGGATGATGCGTGTGCCGCGCCACCAGAACCAGAATTCGCCGGGGTACCAGTGGTCCGTGCGGGGATTGAGCTGGCCGGAGTAACAGTTCTCTGTCTCGCCCGGCTCGCAGGGAATCATCCATTCAACACCGAACGCCTCGAAGAGCGGCTCGTTGGTGTGGCCGTGGGCGGCCGACCACTCAAAGACCGCGGAGAGCGACCCCACGAAAAGTAGCAGCAGGAGCGCCAGGGCGGCTGCGGCTGCAGGCCCCCGTCCCCTCGAGCGCCGACCCCCGATCCAGCGCGCGAGCGCGAAGGCCAGCGAACCCACACCCGCGGCGGCTGCCGCGAACGTATAGGCGAGCGCCATGTTGTACCCCGAAGACGCCGGCACGCCCGCCGCCCCGGTGAGAACCGCGGACTGGACGTAGCCAAAGTAGTAGTAGCTCGCCCGCTCCCCGGCCAGCCACGGATCGTGTGGCGGGTATTCGGGCGAGGTGAGGGCCGCGTTCAAGTACATCAGATCCATCGGCTGCTCGGTGCCACCGATATCCGCGTTGTACGAACGGAACGCGAGATAGCCGAAGAACGCGAAGGAGAACAGGGTGGCCGCGGCTACGGCCCCGGGCCACGCGCGCCGCCAGGTCACCAGCAACCAGCGATCGCGCCCGGCGACCACCGCCGCGACCAGCCAAAGCAGCGCGACCGCAAGCACGAATCCGCCACGGCCCGCCGGGAGCACCGATAGCGTGCGGAGGATGAAGTAGCCATAGCTGGCCACCAGCAACCCGAAGGCGAAGCTCAGGCCCGCGCCGGCATCAGGCAGGCGCCGCAGCAGAACCGCCGCCAGCGGAAAGCCAGAGAGGCCAACCACCATGGCAACCGTCCAGAACGCCAGTACGTCGCCCATGACGCCTCCTCAGGCGAGCAGCGAATCCACGAAGTCCTCCGGGGAAAACGGCGCCAGGTCGTCCATCTTCTCGCCGGTACCGATGAACCGGACCGGGATGCCCAGTTCATGTGCGATGGCGAAGGCAATGCCGCCCTTCGCCGTCCCATCCAGTTTGGCCAGGACAATCCCGGAGACGCCGACCGCATCGGCGAACGTCTTCGCCTGCATCAGCCCGTTCTGACCCATCGTCGCATCGAGCACAAGCAGCGTTTCGTGGGGGCCATCGGCATGATTGCGCTGGATGATCCGGTTGATCTTCTTCAGCTCTTCCATCAGGTTCGCCTTGGTGTGCAGGCGGCCCGCGGTATCCACAATGACGACATCGGCCCTGGTGCTCTCGGCCGCGGCCAGCGTGTCGAAGACCACAGCCCCCGGGTCCGCCCCGGGCTGGTGGGCGATGACGCGAACCCCGATGCGCTCCCCCCAGACCTTGAGCTGGTCGGTCGCGGCGGCGCGAAACGTATCGGCGGCGCCGAGGACTACCGTCGCCCCATCGTGCTTGAATGCGTGCGCCATCTTCGCGATCGACGTCGTCTTGCCGGCGCCATTTACACCGACGACGAGCACGATCAGCATGGGAGGAGCATCGGCCCGGGCCCAGGCCGGCGGCGTCTCGCGCGGTTCGTGCAGAATGGCAACCAGTTCGTCGCGGAGGATCTCACGGACGCGGCTGCTCTGCTTCACGCCTTCCTCTTTCACCCGCCCGCGCACCGCCCCCAGGATTGCCCCGGTCGTCGGCAGGCCCGCATCCGCGCCGACAAGGATCTCTTCCAGCTCGTCCCAGATCTCATCATCGAAATCCGCCCGCTCGAACAGGCCCCCGAGGCGGCCAAAGAAGCCGCGCCGCGTCCGCTCCACCGCGCGCTCGGTCTGTTCGTGAACCTCGGCCTTCTCTTCCGGCGTGGGCTCGCTGGCGAGTTCCGGTTCCGCCCGTATCGCAGCCGGGGCCTCGCCCGATTCCGGTTCCTGTTCTACGGGTTTCCTGCGCCAGAACCTCACGGCAGCTCCTTCTCCGGGGCCTGGCGCGATGGTACCGCTCCGCAGGGTAACGGGCAGTTGGCGGCGCTCAATTCTGGGGAATATCCGAAAGCCGCAGGCTGAGCACTTTCGAGACTCCGTCGCGGCCCATGGAGACGCCATAGATGGCATCAGCCACTTCGATCGTCCGCCGGTTATGGGTCACCACCAGGAATTGTGTCTTCTCGGAGAGCTTCCGGAGCGATGCGGTGAACCGGCCCACGTTCGCCTCATCCAGCGCGGCGTCCACCTCATCGAGCACGCAGAACGGCGCAGGGTTGGCCGTGAGCAGCGCAAAGAGGAGCGCCACCGCCGTCAGCGACCGTTCGCCGCCGGAGAGCAGAGCCAGGCTCTTGATCCGCTTGCCCGGGGGCTGTGCCTCGATTTCGACGCCCGCATTGGCCAGGTTATCCGGGTCAGTCAACAGGAGCGTTGCGCTCCCGCCGCCGAAGAACGCCTGGAAGTACTCACCGAAGCTGGTGTTCACCCGCTCGAACGTCGTGGTGAAGCGCGTGCGGATCTCCTCGTTCAGGTCAGAAATCGCGCTGCGCAGCTGTGCCTCGGCATCGGAGAGGTCAGCCAGCTGGGTGGTCAAGAATTCGTGCCGTTCCTGGAACTCCGCGTAGTCGCCGGGCGCCTCGGCGTTGATGGCGCCAAGCCGGCGGATCTGGCGGCGGAGCTCCTCGATGCGCGCGCGCATTGCTTCCACATCCACCTCCGCGCCCCCCTGGATGCGAGGCGCCTGGAGCGAATCGGCATCGAACATCGGGTCAGTCGCCATCGCCTCATCGAACGATACGATGCGGCCCGTCCGGTCCGGGGCAAGCCCCTCGCGCTCCATTTCGAGGCGGAGGTGTTCGAGGTGCTCGCTGGTGCGGGCGAGCTCAGCCTCCAGGTCGAGCCGCTTCCGATCGATAGCCAGGAGCTGTTCCTGTGCCTCGTTGTACTCATCCTGGATGGTCCGCTCGTGGTTCTCGAGGCGATGGAGCTCATCCCTGTCCGGCGCGGCGTCCTCCGCATAGCGGGACTGCTCTACCCGGATCGCTTCGAGATCCCGGGAGAGTTTGGCCAGGCGTTCATCGATGACGCTTGCCTCCAGCTCCAGGTTCCGGCCCTGGAGCTTTTTGGCGGCGATCTGGTTATCCAGCCGGGCGATCGACTTCTCGTGCTGTTCGCGCATGGCGATCAGCGTGCGCCGCTCGCCTTCGATCGATGCGAGACTGGCGCTCGCTTCCGAGACGGAGCGGATTGCGGCCTCACGGCGTTCTGTCACGCGGACGAGATCGGTTTCGAGCGATTCCAGCTCGGCCCGGCGTTCATCGCGGCGTTGCTGAAGTTGGCCTGCCGCCTGGGTGGCCTGGCCGATTTGCGCCGCCCGGCCATCCTGCTCCCGTTCGATATCGACCCGCTTGGATCGGATCGCATCCATGTCCCTGCGCAGGCGATGCAGGCGCTCTCGCTCCCGTTCGAGATCGAAGCGGGCGCCTTCAAGCGCGCGGCGGGTCATCTCGTACTCGGCCTCGGCTTCGTGCGAGCGCTTCGCCACCTGTTCGATGGCAGCCCGGGCGTTCGCCACCCGCTCCGATGTGACCTGCGTGCGCTTCTGCAACTCTTCGATACGCTCGGGCAATTCCTCGAGCTCGCGCAGGCGGATGAACTCGCCCTCATCGGCGCCCGTCGATCCCCCGGCCATCACGCCAGTCTGTTCGATGTACACGCCATCGACCGTGACGACCGAGCCAAGCGCGCGCCGGATCATCCGCAGCCCGGTCTGGACATCCTCGACCACAATGACGCGCCCGAGGAGCGTATCGACCAGGGGCTTCATCCGCTGGTCGCAGCGAACCAGCTTTGCGGCGACGCCCACCACGCCTCGCTCCTTCTGCAGGTTCAGCGGGTAGACATGGCGGACCGCATCGAGCGGGAGGAACTGGGCCCTGCCCTGCTTCCGGCGCTGGAGTGCGCCAATTGCATCGAGGGCAACCGCTTCGCTTTCGACGATGACCGCATGCAGGCGCTGTTCGAGGGCGGCATTGATAGCGGTCTCGAGGCCGGCCGGAACCTTGAGCTGGCGCGACAGCAGACCGATAACCCCCGGGACCTCGGGCGGCTCACCGAGACTGCCGGGCTCGAACTCCTCCATTAGCACCTGGCCCATGATCAGGACACTTCGGGTTCCCGCGGCGACACCATCGTGCTCGGCCTGGACGCGCCGCAGGGCATCGAGCCGGCCTTCGAGGTGGTCGAGTTCGCGGAGGTCGCTGTTTCCCGCGGTTTCGAACTCCCGGACCTCTTCCTGCACGCGCATCAGCTGTTCCCGGGCCGCATCCGCGGCCGCCCGGGCGCCATCGAGCCGGTCCTCGCCCTGGCTAACAGCGGCGCGCGCCTCGGAAAACCGCCGCCCATAGCCGATCAGCTCAACGATCACCTGTTTTCGGCGGGCCGTCAGCTGCTCGATTTCCCGTTCAAGTTCGGCGATCCGGCGCCCTGCGACATCAATGTCGCCCTGCATGGCTTTCGAGCGCCGATCGTCGTCCTCCGCGCCATCGCGCAATTGCTGCACCCGGCTGCGAACCGTCGAGTATTCGCGCTCGGCGGCATCGAGCTCCTGGCGAGCGCGCTGGGTCGCTTCACGAGCGGAGTCAGCTTCTCCCGAGGCTTCTATCCCCCGGCGGCCGTCATCAACATCGGTCGATGCCAGCGACATGCGTTCGCCCTCGACCGCCTCCAACTCGCCACGGACTTCCTCGTGCCTGGCGGAGACCATCGAATGGCGTTCCCTGTCGAGCGCGATGGCCTGTTCCGTGGCAGCCAGCCGCTGCTCGATGTCCGTGCTGCGGGCATCGCGTCGCGAGATGGCATCGCGCCGCTTGCGAATCTCTTCAGACAGGGTGCGGAGCTGTTCACGCAGTTGTGTCACCCGCTGGGCGGCGGCCTGGTTCTCGGCGCTCCCCTGGTCGAGCGCTGCCCGGGCGCGAACGAGGGTGTTCTGCCCCTCGTTCCAGAGGTGGCCGTAATAGGCTTTCAAGAGCTCGGTCAGCTCCGCGCTCAGGTGCTTGTGCTCGGCGGCACGCTCTGCCTGGCGGCTCAGCTGGGCGAGCCGGGGCTCAATCTCCTGCACGATCACCGAGACCCGCCCGATGTTATCGCGCGTAGCCGCGAGCCGGTCCTGAGCCTCCCTGATGCGCATCCGGAAGCGCTTAACATCCGCCGCCTCATCGAGGAACGAGCGCCGTTCATCCGGCGACATACTCAGGACTTCATCCACCAGGCCCTGGCCCATGATCGAGTAGCTGTTCTGGCCGACGTCGCCCTTCATCAGGAGGTCGATAACATCGCGCAGGCGGACCCGCGAGCCATTCAGGAGGTACTCGGAATCGCCGTTCCGGTAGACGCGCCGGGCGATCTCCACCTCGGCGAAATCAACCGGCAGCCAGCGCTCCTCGTTGTCGAGCGTGAGCACCACTTCGGCCATACCCACAGCCGCCCGGTCCTTGCCGCCGGCGAAGATCACGTCCTCCTGTTTCTTCGCCCGCAGGAGGCGGCTGCTCTGTTCGCCGAGCACCCAGCGGATTGCATCGGAGACATTGCTCTTGCCAGAGCCATTCGGGCCAACCACCGCGGTGACGCCGCGCCCGTATTCGAAGGTCGTCCGGTTGGCAAAGCTCTTGAATCCCTGGATGGAGAGCCTTTTCAGGTACATGGCGCTAGCCCTCCCCGCGCTTCTGAGCGGTGAGCCAGGCGACGGCTTCCTGGGCAGCCTGCTGTTGTGCTTCCCGCTTGCTGCGCCCTTCGCCCCGGCCAAGGGCCTCGCCAGCGATTCGCACTTCAACCGCGAACCGGCGGGCGGGTGAGCCGGCCGCGTCTTCAACCGTCACATATTCCGGCGGTTCGTGCCATCGCGCCTGGACCATGTGCTGGAGCGAGCTCTTCGCATCCACGAGCGCGCCGTGGCGCCGCGTCCTTTCGAGCTCCGGTTTGAGGATCCTCCGCGTCAGGGCCCGCGCGGCGCGAAAACCCTGGGCCCGGTAGACCGCGCCGACCACCGCCTCAAGCGCGCCGGCGAGGTTCCGGTCGCGTTCGCGGCCCCCTGCCGCCTCTTCGCCGCGGCCGAGAATCAGATACTCGCCCAGTCCCAGCCGTTCGGCTGCCCGTGCCAGCGAGGTTCCGCGGACGATATCGGCCCGCATCCGGGTGAGTTCGCCCTCACCCGCGCCGGGGAACGCATCGAAGAGCACCGAGGCGATAACCATCCCGAGGACCGAATCGCCCAGGTATTCGAGACGCTCGTTCGATTCGGCGGTGGAATCCGCCTCGTTCAGATAGGACGAGTGGGTCAGCGCCCGCGCGAGGAGGTCGGCGGGCAGCGGCTTTCCGCCGAGGCGTGCCGCAAGTTCTGAGATGTCCGACCTGGTGGCCAGCGCCACGCACCCTCCAACCCCGTTTGCCGGGTACGGCCACGGCAGTGGCCGAAAGGAATTGCTAAAGTGCTATGATCATAGGGACTCCGTTCCGCCGGAGTCAAGGTTGGAGTATCCTCGCGGCAGGTTCGTCATGGCACAACAACAGGATTCCGGGCCTTGCATCGTCTGCAGCCTCACCGTCGCACGGCACATGGAAGCCTGGTGCAGCCGGTGCGGGAGCCTTTACCACCTCAACCAGCGCGTTGACCTGCCGGGCGAGGATTGCGGGCAGGTATGGATCAACGAAGAGCACCTCGGCCTGGAGTTTGCCTGCAACACCTGCCTCAACCCGCCGCCGGCAGACCTCGACGACGTCCTCGATGCAGTCGAAGCGGCCCAGGTTGCTGGCATTTCGGATGCTCAGCTGCTGGACGCGGTTACCCTCGGACAGCTGCGGCACCGCCGGACCGGGAGCGGCACGCTCCTGTTCCGCCGTGGCGACGTCATCGAGTTCGCCCGGGAAGGCCCATGAGCGATGCTCGCTGCTGCGAGTGCAAACAGCCCATCGGTCCGCGCGGCGCGCGGACCTGCGCCGACTGCGGCAGACTGTTTCATTTCCCCGATGC
>Ga0209476_10001100_pt1 | contig 18457 bp, 11 predicted proteins | sample KloWWTrecipitate_FD_187179 | JGI IMG/M metagenome (GOLD analysis project Ga0209476, IMG submission 187179) | Active sludge microbial communities from Klosterneuburg, Austria, studying microevolution and ecology of nitrifiers - Klosterneuburg... | ecosystem: Engineered > WWTP > Aerobic digester... | reverse complement strand
ACCAACACCGTTGGATGCCATACCGAGATCCTTGAACTGACCATTGTACCAAGTACCGGCAACACCACTACAATCACAGCGTGCGATACTTACACATGGAGCGTGGATGGATTGGCATACACCACCAGTGGCACCTATACCAACACCGTTGGATGCCATACCGAGATCCTTGAACTGACCATCACGCCAAGCACCAGCAACACCACAACGGTAAGTGAGTGCGATAGCTACACATGGGCAGAGAACGGCCAGGTCTACACCGCCAGTGGAACATACTCCAATACTGTTGGGTGTGATACCGAGGTCTTGATACTGACCATCACGCCAAGCACGAACAATACCACAACGGTAAGTGAGTGCGATAGCTACATCTGGGCAGAGAACGGAACAATCTACACGCAGAGTGGAACCTACACCAACGTAAGCGGTTGCACGATTGAGACCTTGGTTTTGACCATCACGCCAAGCACGAACAATACCACAACGGAATCGGCCTGTGATTCGTTCACATGGAGCATCAACGGTACCACCTACACACAAAGTGGTATATACACCAGCGTGAACGATTGCGCTACCGAGACCTTGGTACTGACCATCACGCCAAGCACCAGCAACACCACAACGGTAAGTGAGTGCGATAGCTACACATGGGCAGAGAACGGCCAGGTCTACACCGCCAGTGGAACATACTCCAATACTGTTGGGTGTGATACCGAGGTCTTGATACTGACCATCACGCCAAGCACGAACAATACCACAACGGTAAGTGAGTGCGATAGCTACATCTGGGCAGAGAACGGAACAATCTACACGCAGAGTGGAACCTACACCAACGTAAGCGGTTGCACGATTGAGACCTTGGTTTTGACCATCACGCCAAGCACGAACAATACCACAACGGAATCGGCCTGTGATTCGTTCACATGGAGCATCAACGGTACCACCTACACACAAAGTGGTACATACACCAGCGTGAACGATTGCGCTACCGAGACCTTGGTACTCACCGTCACAACGCAGGCTACAGCAGAATTCAATTACGCACAGTCCATCTATTGCTTTGGTGAAATGCCACCAACGCCATCTACAGTATCCACTGGCACATTCTCATCCATTGAGAGTGGTCTGATCATTGACCCGACCACAGGTGAGATCAATATTCAGGGAAGCACACCTGGCACGTATCAGGTGCTCCATACGACCGACGGAATATGCAATGACATAGATACCGCAACAATTACGATCATCCGTCAATTGAATGCTAGCTGGACGCTGCCGTTATCCGTCTGCCAAGGGGCAGCTGCGATCACCCTACAATCCTATGTTACAGGCGATGCGAATGGTACATGGTCCGGGTCTGGGATGAATGGAGCCGAATTCAACCCAACGGCAAGTGGGACGCATGAACTCACCTATACTGTTGAAGAACAAGGTTGCAGTGCAAGTTCTACGCTGGAATACATTGTGCTGGGCATCGTACAAGCCAATGCTGGCCCTGACTCTGCCGTCTGCGGCAACTCCTACCAATTGGATGCGAATAATTCATCATTCGGTCATTGGATCGTTCCAAGTAACATCTCGGCCTCCTCAGCTACATCACCGAATGCCGTTATTATCACAAGTCAATCCGGTACGTATGCGCTGATCTGGTCTATGGATAATGGGTCTTGTTCAGACACCGATACGATCAACATTACATTCATGGATCCAGGAACTTCGATCTGGGTCGATGCTGGACCTGACCAGAACCTCGAAGTGCTCGATCACACTGAGGTGAACGGACAAGGGACCAGTGGTGCAACATTCGAGTGGAGCGTTCTTTCCGGAGCTGGTTACATCCATACGCCTAACAGCAACAATTCACCGATAACAGACCTTGGAGTTGGCGATAACGTATTCATTCTGACCGCTAGCATAGGTATATGCGCAACGATGCAGGATACCTTGGTGATCCACGTGGACGACCTGTTCATTCCGCAAGCCATTTCGCCCAATGGCGATGGTGACAATGACCTATTCGTGGTCACCGGAATGGAAGCTTATCCGAACAGTTCGTTCACTGTTTTCAACCGTTGGGGACTGAAGGTCTACGAGAACAATGACTATGCCAACGAATGGGACGGCAGATCAAGAAATGGAATGGAATTGCCCAATGACACATATTTCTATGTATTGAACCTTTCCAACGACAAAGCGTATAATGGGTTCGTAATAATAAAGCGTTGAAATTCGTCCACATCATATTAGCTCTTACATCCTCCATTGGGGCCAGTATCGGTTTCGCTCAGCACACACCGCTGACAAGCCAGTACTTGTTCAATGGTCTAGTAATAAACCCTGCGTATGCTGGAAGTCGTGAGGCGCTGGCCTTGAACATTACCCATAGACAACAATGGGTCGGATTCGATGGAGCACCTACCACAGAACTTGCAAGCATCCATGCACCAATAAAAAAGACCAAGCTTGGTCTGGGTCTTATGATCTATTCGGACCGCATCGGTGTGAGCCGCGAATCAGGAATTTTCACCAATTATGCCTACCGCCTTAAATTCAGGAAAGCCAAACTATCATTGGGTATAGGGGCAGGGGTTACAATGGTCCGTTCCAACTGGGACCAATTGGCTCTACAACAACAAAATGACGTTTCCTTCATCGCTCCGACAACAAGCGCGTTGCGCCCGAACTTCAGCGCAGGGCTATTCTACTATACCAAACGATCGTTCGTAGGTCTTTCAGCGCCATTCCTTATGACCCACAGGTATGCATTAATGGAGAACGGTTTTCGTGTCAGTTCCGCAAAGGCGGATCTCGAACCAATGTTGACCGGCGGACATGTGTTCATTGTATCGAAAACCGTCAAGATCAAACCTTCCACACTCGTGCGTTATAGGCCCGAATCCGGAATACAAGCGGACTTGACCGCCAACATGATCTACAAGGACCGTGTCTGGGCAGGGCTGAGCTATCGAACAAGTGATGCGATAGTTGGCATGATCGAAGTTCTGCCTACTCAGCAGTGGCGTATCGGCTACTCGTATGATATGGGTACCAGCTCACTTACACGGTTTCATGCAGGCTCCCACGAAATTATGCTTCAGTACGAATTCGGATACCGCATCCGTATCCGTGATCCTCGATTCTTCTAATGCGCCGCTTGATCCATATCGCCCTACTCTGCGCCGCGTGGCTCCCGCTGCGCGCCCAGGAGATCTTTGAGATCTCCCGCGTGGATACGCGTGCACAAGAAGAGGACTACTCACCAGTTCTTCAGGACAGCGGTTTCGTAATGTGTTCCATACGGGAAAATGCCGGTGGCGCCGTAGGTTTTACTGACAGCAACACGAACTTACCGTTATCTGATCTATACTGGGTTCCATATAAGAACGGGACTGCTGGCACACCCGTGATATTCAGTGCGAACCTATCAACGCCCGTAAATGAGGGGCCTAGTGCTTTCAATGGCAGCGGCAATATGATCTGTTTCACGCGCAACTTGAACCTTCCCAAGAAACTATCCAATCTTCGGAATCTGCACGGTCAACTTGGTTTGTTCTTTTCCGATCTGGTCGATGGGAATTGGATCGGACCTAGCGAATTCGAATTCAACTCTACGAAGTATTCGGTAATGCATCCTGCGCTCTCCGTGGATGGACAACAACTGGTATTTGCCAGCGACATGGAGGGGGGCCATGGGGGAATGGACCTTTACCGTTGCGAACGATCCGGGAATTCTTGGAGTGAGCCTGTGAACCTAGGCCCAACGATCAACACGGAGATGAACGAGGTCTTCCCCTCAATTGACCGTGCTGGAATGCTCTATTTCTCCAGCGACCGATCGGGTGGTACTGGGCAACTCGATATCCTTTCCGCGCCACCGCGTGTTATAGGTTGGTCCAGCCCATCGTTCCTTCCCGCACCAGTGAACTCGGAAGCGAACGACTACTCCTACTCGAACGACCCACTCAGGTACTTTGCACTATTCAGCTCGAACAGGGATGGTAAGGACCGGATCTACCGAGCCAAAAAGACCATACCGAAATTCCGGGATTGCGTTGAACAGGAACTGAATAACTATTGCTATGCTGCACGCACCTACCCACGAGCAATTGCAGGACAATTACCCTTGGAACAAGTGTGGGACATGGGAGATGGTACCCGTATTCCAGGAAATGTTGCAGAGCATTGTTATAATAAACCAGGCAGATATACGGTTCGAATACTTTTGATCGACAAAGCCACAGGAGCCATTTTCCACGAGGTGAGCCAGAACGAACTAGTGATCGAGAGCCAAACACAAGCGTTCGTCACCGCCCCGGACACGGTCAGAACGGGCAGAACCTTAGCGCTCGATGCCGTATTCAGTAATGTGCCAGGTTCGGCGATCGCAGAATACCATTGGGACTTTGGAGATAGTTCATCAATAACGGGTAATAGGGTCCAGCATAAATTCGCGAAAGCAGGTGTTTATAACGTACGATTGGACCTTGTCATGGAACCACGTTCCGATGGTTTGATCACCAATAAGTGCAATGTAAAACGGATCGTTGTTCTGGACCGTTTCCGTGATTCCGAGGATATGGCCGTTGTAGCTACCTATCAGGATGCCACAGGTAATCAGCACATTTTTGAATTCCAGGAACTTCCGTTCGATCAAATGGACATGACCGCTATGGTTGCGGATGACGCAACTTTTACCGTAGAACTCTTTGCTAGCAAGAACAGGATAAGCTTGGATGACCCACGCTTCATCGAGATCCGTAAGCTGTACCGAGTTGTAGAACGATTCGATCCAGAACGTGCTGTTTATACCTATTCCGTTGGAGAAACAGACTCGATGGAAGAGCTTTATGAGATCTTCAAGAAGGTACGCGAACTTGAATTCATGGAGGCCGAGGTATTTGCGCTTACAGAAGAAAAACTGGTTGATATGTCGCAGTTACAATTGGCCTCACTTGATCAACTTGCACATACTAAACTGATCACCAATTCGATCCAGTTCGAATACGGTAGCTCGGCAATCGGCGAAGGATCCGAGGAAGTTCTGGTCGAGATCTCAGGATTGCTGCGTCAGCATCCACAATTGCAATTGATAATTGAAGCGCATACCGATAACATTGGCGGGGACCAATTCAATATTGAACTTTCCCAAGAACGTGCCACTTCAGTGGTCAACTACCTTGTTGGAAATGACATATCCAACGAACGATTAATGCCGATCGGGCATGGTGAGAACCAGCCCATTGCATCCAACAAGTCGGAGAAAGGCCGCAGTCAGAATAGACGCGTTGAGTTCCGCATGGTAGTAAGGGGTCAAGAACAAGCTACCGCTACGCCTGGACACTGATCGGGTATTCTACTTTGGACTAGATCGCGTTACCACTACTTTCGTAGACGATGACGCTATGCCTTCGTCCATTCTTTAGCCTTTTCATTTGCACATTATTCCTGCATCCGATCCACGCGCAGCAGACACTGCGCTTCATCGAGAATAAGGGACAATGGCCAAATGCCGTTACGCACCGGGCCGAAATGGCGGATGCTTATTTCTACTGCGAACGCGGAAGCATTGTGATCGATAGGTACGATGCTGAAGCACTTGTAGCGCAACACGCCAACGTAAATGCCGACCCGAACTTGCGGTTGCAGCACCACGCAGTCCGATTGCGCTTTTTAGGTGCCGATACATTGTCAATTCCACGTTCCGAGCGACCTCTTTCCGGACGGACCAACTATTTCCTAGGGAACGACCCGTCCCGATGGGGATCAAATGCACGGCCCTTTGCGGCTGTTACCATGGAGCGTGTTGCCCCCGGTTGCGATGCCCAATTCTACGAAGGTCGATCTGGCTTGAAATATGACCTGATCGTTCATCCAGGGTGGGATCCAAGTGCGATAAAATTCACGTATGAAGGGGCTTCAGGAATTGAATTAAGAAATGGTTCGCTGATCATTTCAACTTCGCTTGGACGTTTGGTCGAACGCATACCATTGGCCTATCAGGACATCAACGGAGAGCGAAGAACCATCATGTGTGCATACACTTTGAATGATGGGGTCATCGGCATCGTCCCTGAAATGTACGATGACCAGCATGCATTGATCATTGATCCAGAACTATCCTTCGCAACATACTCTGGTTCGTTCAGTAATAATTTTGGATACACCGCATCCTTCGATGCAGCTGGATTTTTATATGCGGGAAGCACAGCTTTCGGCGCACAATATCCTATCACCATGGGAGCGTATCAGACCAATTGGCATGGAGGTGCAACGGATATTGCAGTAACCAAATATGATACGACCGGAACTTTTTTGATCTGGAGCACTTATATCGGTGGAGCCGCTGCGGAAATGCCACATAGTCTTATCGTTGACCAGTACGACCAACTGGTACTACTCGGCACATCCGCATCAGCAGATTACCCCACTAGTTCTGGTGCCTTTGATAATTCATTCGGGGGAGGTACAGCATTTACACCGGCCGGCCTCGGACTTACCTATCCCACTGGGTGCGATATGGTGGTTACCAAACTGAACTCAACCGGTTCGGCAATTCTGGGTTCTACGTTTCTCGGCGGATCCAACAATGATGGATTGAATTCTGCGACTGCGTTGAAGTTCAATTATGCCGATGAAGTACGTGGTGAAGTGTTGTTGAACAGTGCGAATGATGTTTGGATCGTGAGCTGCACGGAGAGTTCGGATATGCCGATAACCATAGGAGCTGCTCAATCCGGCTTTGCAGGTGGATCACACGACGGTTATGTAGCGCGACTCTCGCCCAACTTGGATCAACTTTTATATGCCAGTTATATCGGGGGATCAGGAGCTGAAGCTGCTTACAATGGAACGGTGGATACGCAGGACAGGCTTTACGTATGTGGCGGCACCACAAGCACGGACCTCAACGTTTCATCCACTGCTCTGAACGGGACGTTCAATGGTGGAAATGCGGATGCATTCGTTGCACGATTCACGGTAAACGGTGATGCGATAGACAGATTGACCTACTGGGGTAGTGCGGCTTATGACCAGGCCTATTTCCTGGACCAGGATGGCGCTGACGCGATCTATTTGTTCGGGCAAACCTCAGCGGCATCCGGAGCACTCAGCTTCAACGCTCCATATAATGTACTTGGCGGCGGTCAATTCGTTACAAAACTGGATCCGGATCTGAGTGCATTACAATTTTGTTCTCGAATAGGTGCAGGAGATGGAACGCCCGATATTTCCCCAACCGCATTTCTCGTGGATGTCTGCGATAAGATCTATACAAGCGGATGGGGAAGTAATAACGGTGGGCTTGGCGGTGGGCTTACAACTGCCGGTCTGCCTGTAACAACTGATGCGCATCAAGCAACCACGGATGGGCATGATCTCTACCTCGCAGTATTCGATATCAATATGGCGGGATTGACCTATGCAACCTATTATGGCGGATCACTTAGTCCGGAACATGTCGATGGAGGCACCAGTCGATTCGATAGACGTGGACGCGTATACCAATCGGTATGTGCGGGATGCCAAGGCAATAGCGATTTCCCTACTACCCCTGGGGCGTGGAGCGCTACGAACAACAGTGGTGGATGTAACAACGGAGTTCTGAAGTTCGATTTCGACGCACCCTTGGTGATCGCATCCTTCTTAGCGCCGGATACGATCTGTGGGCCTTATGTAACAACACTGACCAATCTTAGTAACGGCACGTCCTACCTCTGGGATCTCGGGGATCTGTCCACCTCTACCCTTCCTTCTCCGACCCATACCTATGCGAGTACGGGTACGTACACGATCACCCTCACGGCATACGACCCCAACGCATGCAACGCGCAGGACATGGTGCAACGGACGATCACGATCGCGGATCCTATCCCAACATTGCAAGCTTTAAATGATACCGTGATCTGTGGTCCGGTTGCAAGTATCGATCTGCTCGCGAATAGTTATGGAACAGCGTCCAGCTTTATTTGGTCCTCTGATCCGGATCTCATGAATATGCTGAATGCAACTACGTCCGATAGTACAGCAACCATTTCTCCAGCGATCGAGGGTACGTACTATATCCAGGCGAGTAGTTCCAATTCCTGCACGGTGTTGGATAGCATTTCCGTTTCGATACCGAATGCCCGGATCGCGTTGCTCGGCGACTCGTTGCTATGCGCTTCGGATACTGCACATTTATTGGTTTCCGGCGCGGCATCCAATGCCTCATTCTCATGGGAGCCTTTTTCCGATATCATCTCCGGACAGGGAACCGCGAACGTTAGTGTGGCACCGACGGACAATGCTGTTTACGGTGTTGACGTATTCACTCCTTCCGGCTGCAACTGGTCCAGCACTATCGCCGTTAACGTCTCCCCTATCAATGGCAATAGTGTATCAGCAAGTGCGTCTGAAACAACAGTACTTGCCGGTTCTACGGTAGAATTATATGCTACGCCATCCAATGGCGTTACCTATAGCTGGACTCCTTCAACAGGCTTGGACGATCCGTTCACTTCATCACCGACAGCTTTGGTGAATACGACGACCACTTACACCGTTACCGTTAGTGACGGAATATGCACACGCGATGCATCTGTGACCATCAAAGTGTTGGAACTTGTTTGCGACGAACCCGACATTTTCGTACCAAACACATTCACTCCGAACGGTGATGGCATTAACGATACACTCTATGTGCGCGGAATTCCGATCGATCACTTGGAGTTCATGGTCTTTGATCGTTGGGGAGAAAAAGTTTTCGCGACAACTGACAAGACCGTTGGATGGGACGGAACGTTCAACGGAAAACCAGCGGACCCGGCTGTTTTCGTCTACCACCTGACAGCCTTTTGTAAGGATGGGCAGCGCTACTTCACCAAAGGAAATGTCTCCGTAGTGCGATGATGCGGATCCGAGACATAGTGAAGCAGTCTTTCATTGCATTCGGGCTGTCAATTGCATTGATCCTTTTCATTACTGCAAGTGTGTTCTCGCAGGACATCCATTTCTCGCAGTTCTTCAACACACCACTTGCGCTTGGACCAGGATCCATCGGTGCGTTCAAAGGCAATTACCGATTGAACACACTTTTCCGACAGCAATGGCGTGCCGTAACTGTTCCCTATCGAACATTCGCGTTGGGCGGTGATGCAGCGAACATATTTGGCATAAAGGGACTTGGGCTTGGAGCATGGGCATTCAACGACCGAGCGGGAGATAGCCGGTTACAGCAATTTCATTTAAGCGTAGGTGCCAGCTATTCATTGCGACTTGGCCGATCCGGAAATAGTGTGTTGATCACCGGATTACAAGGCGGATTCACATCACTTAGCCTGGATAATAGCGCACTCTCTTTCGATGCACAATACAATGGATTCCAATATGATCCTTCACGTGCGACCGGAGAACAATTCTCACGCTCTTCCATGTTCCATCCTGACCTGAACGCAGGAATGGTCTATCGCTATGCACCTAATGATCGCCAATTGACCCAGGTCGGGTTGGGCCTATTCAACCTTACAACACCGAACATCGGATTCTTGGGTGAGCCCGGTGTACCATTGGATCGAAGAGCAGCCGTTCACGTGATCACCCAATTCCCTGTCACTACGAAATTGGACGTGCTACCGATGGCACGATACATGAGACAAGGTGCATACGAGGAGCTGGATCTTGGTGCGAACCTTCGTTACATTCTCCTCGACAAGTTCGGTCTTAAGCGCGCATTGCAATTTGGAGGGCACTATCGCGCAGCGGATGCAGGATATCTCTACGCTGGATTCGAGTACGATGATTGGACCTTTGGTTTATCCTATGACATCAATACCAGTGATCTCGTTCCTGCTAGTCGGAACCGAGGTGGGATCGAGATATCCGTGATCCGGATCTTCAAAAAATATCCTCCAGTGCCCGTTCGATACAAGGCATGTCCGGCTCAACTATGAAGATGGTGCACTGCTTTCATAAGATAGTATGCGTCTTGGGGTTGCTTATGGCTATGCATTCCAACGCACAATCGGTGGACCAATGGACCGCGTGGGGCGACGCTGCTTTTTCGAAAGGCGAATACTATGGTGCATCGCGGTATTATGATGGCGCATTGATCGCTGACCCTGGTCGTATGGCCTTACAATGGAAGCAAGCAGAAGCATGCCGCATGAGCAATCAATACGACAAGGCGCACATGCTTTACGATAAGGTGTATCGCAAAGATCAAGGACGCACTTACACTGAGGCGCTGCGCTGGCTGGGCGAAATGCTGCTTTGTGACGCACAGTATAAAGAGGCCGCAACCACATGGAAGAAACTATTGCGCAAAGAGAAAAATGACGATTCGGTGCTTTCCATGCGTGCCAAAAATGCGTTGTTAGGAATAGAATTGGCAGCACGCTTTGACAGCCTTCAACCCACGGATGTGATCCAGCATCTTCCCGAGCCCATCAATAGCTACAGTGCTGAATTCGCCGCATTGAACGGGCCGGATGGCAAACTCTATTTCTCGACATTACGTGGGGATGTTAATGCCGAAGGTGAAATACAGGACACGGTATTGTACAAGACCACCATCGTTCGAATAACAACGGACCCTGAATCAGTTCAGACCTTCGAAGTCCTCAATGAACCTATGAATACCGATGGCGATAATGCAAACGTAACATGGTCCATGAATGGAAAGTATGTCCTCTTTACCAGATGCGGTCAGCCATCAACCTGTAGCATTCACGTTGGTACAATTATCAACGACGTTGTGACGGACATTCACCCGCTCAAAGGGCTACCTGTAGAAGCGACGAATACGCAACCCATGTTAGCGATGCTGAATGGAAGTGAGACCCTGTTCTTCGCAAGCAATGCTGTTGGAGGCCAAGGAGAATTCGACATCTGGAATGCCGTGTTCACTAATGGTGAAGTGAAAGACCCCAAGCCGCTTGGAGCCTCAATAAATACGCCGGGTAATGAGCGTACACCTTGGTTCATTGCAGATAAGAACATGCTTTGGTTCAGTTCCGATTTTCTTCCTGGTCTAGGGGGATATGACCTCTTTAGTTCGATGTGGGATGGACATGAATACCTAGCACCGGTCAATGCGGAAACTCCATGGAACAGCCCAGCGAACGATCTGTACCCTTCTTTCGACCAGAAGACTGGTGTAGCCTTTCTTACGAGCAACCGAAAAGGGTCCTTGGCCGCGAAGGGCGAAACGTGCTGTAACGACATCTATAAGATCGAAGTACAGGTTCTTGTTGATCCACCTCAACTCGAAATGGTCGATACCACGATCATGGTCACATCTATCCCTACTGACACTACTCCTATCACCAGCAGTACGACTGTTGCAGCGCTACGCGATATTGTGGACCAATTCCCGATCAAACTTTATTTCGATAATGACCAACCGGAACCGAGATCATGGGCAACGACCACCTCTCATACATACGGCGCTACCTATGATGAATACAAGAAAAGGGTTCCGGAATATTCTCGGAATGGAACCGATGAAAAATTGACAGAGCGTTTCTTCATTGAGGAAGTGGATATTGGATATTCCAGGCTGAATGAATTGGTAACGGCCTTGGAAGTGGCACTGCGCCAAGGCGAGAGCATTACGCTTGATGTTCGCGGGCATGCCAGCCCGCTTGCTCGGAACGATTACAACGTTAATTTATCGACACGTCGAATTGAAAGCCTACGAAATCAACTTCGTATTGCACTGCAAGGAAGTTTGAGACCGTATATGGATAGTACGTCAACTAGTGGTGGCATTCTTCGCATACGCCAATTGCCCTTTGGTGAAGACCGTTCTGCCCAGGGAGTTAGCGATGACCTTAGCGACCTTGAACATTCCGTATACAGCGTAAATGCAGCTCATGAACGACGTATTGAGATCGAACGTATCAACGTATCGCGATCCCCCCCTTCAAACGAACCGCTATCACTTTTCTTTGATGTTGGAACCGTTCGACAAGGAGTGGAGGAACGTTTTTCGGTCCCGATCACGAACTCTGGACCGCTTCCTTTGCACATTAGTTCAGCGCGATCGGAATGTGATTGTATGCAGATCGGTACATTACCGGTAGTTGTTCCCCCAGGTGACTCTGCTAACGTGGAACTGATCTACACCGGACGCACGCGACCCGGACCATTGAGAAGACGGATAACGCTTACGACCGATGGCACACCGCAGAAACTTGAACTGATCATCGATGGCAACGTGATCGAATAATGAATTGAATGGAACTATTACTCCTCTCCAACTCTACACTTCCCGGCACACCGTTCTTTGAGTGGCCGAAGACCCATGTCCAGGAATTTGTGAAAGGTCGAGAACGCGTTGCTTTCGTGCCATACGCTGCGGTAGAAGAACAGCGAGATAATTATGCTGAAAAAGTTGTACCGATCTTCGGCGAATTCGGGGTTGAACTATTCAGCCTTCATCATGAAAAAAATCCTATCTCCGCGTTGGATAATGCAGATGCAGTTGTGATCGGCGGTGGAAATAGTTTCCTGCTGTTGCAAACGCTTTACCGCACAGGTCTTCTGAAGGCCATAGGAAACCGCGTAAAGAATGGACTACCGTATATTGGATGGAGTGCAGGCAGCAATGTTGCATGTCCGAGCATTATGACCACCAACGACATGCCAATCGTTGAGCCACCCTCCATGCGTGCGTTACACTTGGTACCGTTCCAGATCAATCCGCATTATACCGAAGCGACCATACCCGGTCATGGCGGTGAATCTCGGGATCAACGAATTGCGGAGTATTTAGCAACGAACCCAAAAAGTACGGTAGCAGGTCTGCGCGAAGGTTCATTGCTCCATGTAAAAAATGGTCAGTGTACGCTTGTGGGTAAGGATATGAAAGTATTCAATGCCGGTAAGGATCCAGAGATCATTGCAGCGGGTAGCGTAACGCACATGGACCTACGCTTGGTCGAAGGGTGATCGGCGGTTGCCAGATCGTTACTGGATCTGACATTCGCCTTCTCACAACTCATTGGCGAACACCTACTTCTCAAGGTATACCCCGAGTAGTTTCGCTGCATGCCACAAGTCCCCCCTTCAATTATTCCGGAGGAGCCAGGTCGTATCGTACAATTGCTGCATACGTTGGGCATGGACCTGCTTTTGCTGCTGAAGATCATCGCGATCCTTGGTGCAGCTTGGCTGGTGGAACGGCTGATCTATTTGATCCTACGACGTGGTTACGCTCGCAGAAAGGCGAAAGGGCGTAATGAATTCACACAATACCGGTTCCTACGGAATGCCGTTAGAACTGTGGTAGTGATCAGCGCATTCTTCGCGATCGTATACGCTGTTCCTTCCCTTCGATCCTTCGCTTTCACCTTGTTCGCAGGTGCTGGTATCCTCGTGGCCATCCTCGGTTTTGCTGCACAAAAGGCATTCAGCGATATCATCAGTGGTGTCTTTATCGTAGCATTCAAACCATTTCGTGTGGGTGATGTGATCCAAGCCGGCTCACAAGGTTTCTTCGGAATGGTGGAGGACATAAATCTTCGGCACACCACCTTAGTTACATTCGAGAATAGACGCGTCGTGATCCCGAATTCCATCCTTAGCGAAGAAAGGATCGTCAACAGTAGCATTCGTGATGAAGCCACCTGCCAATACGTAGAGATCCCGATCGCGATGGATGCGGATATTGATATGGCCCGGCAGATCATTCAAGAAGAAGCCATGGCACACGACCATCAGATCGATCGGCGCACACCTGATGAGAAAAAAGCCGGTGAGCCAGAGGTTCAGGTACGTGTTGCGGAAGTGAGTAACGGATTCATTCTAATGCGGGCCTACGTATGGGCAATGGACCCCGTGCTTGCTCGCATGATGAGGTATGATCTTCAGGAACGGGTCCTGAAACGCTTCGCGGCGATCCATTTGCCTGTTGCGGTACCTTATACCCATTACGTGAGCTACAACCCGTATGTCAAACCTGAACTTGATGGTAAGGAAGCGTAGTGAGAAGAAAGGTCTCTCACCGGGTTCACTCATTTCAGTGAGTGACGAAACAAACAGCAACACGGTGATGAAGGTGTTCTCCTATAACACGGAGACCTGTAAAGAATTGACCGCCACGCGTATCGAGGATCTACCGGAGATCAGCTCGGCAAAGATCACTTGGATAGATGCCGATGGACTTGCGGACGTGGAACTCATAAAAGCGCTTGGTGAACGTTTCGGTCTCCACGCTTTGTTGCTAGAGGATATTCTGAATACCGAGCATAGACCCACGATCGAGGAGTTCCAGGACCATCTGTTCGTAGTTGCCAAAATGCTTTCCATTGATCCTGTCTCGAATGATCTTGAGGTGGAGCAGATCAGTTTCGTTATAGGTAAGGATTACGTTCTTAGCTTACAAGAACATCCTGGCGATATACTTGACCCAGTGCGTGAACGATTGCGCAACGGGTTAGGCAGATTAAGGCGAAAAGGACCGGACTACCTGCTGTACGCATTATTGGATGTGATCGTGGATAATTACTTCACCATAGTGGATGGGATCGGCGATCGGATCGAACGGCTAGAAAAAAAGATCCTGGCCAAACCTGACAACCAAAGCCTATTGGAACTTCAAGAACTCCGTGGTCTTCTGATCACGATCAATCGCTATGTCCTTCCTACACGAGAACTGGCCGGCCGGTTCAGCACTATCCAATCCGCGCTGATCGATAAGGGTACACGCAGGTATGTGAGCGACCTACAGGACCACACCGTGTATATCGCCGAGAGCATTGGTATGTTCCGCGATATGTTGTCCAATTTGGAAAATACCTATCATGCCCAACTGAATGCACGTTTGTCACAGGTCATGAAGCTTCTAACGGTGATCAGTACCATTTTCATACCACTGACCTTCATCGTCGGAGTGTATGGCATGAATTTCAAATATATGCCTGAATTGGAGGCTCCAATGGGCTATCCGATCATTCTGATCGTTATGCTCCTTCTTTCTCTGGCTATGCTGTATTGGTTCCGGCGGAAAGGGTGGTTGTGAGAAATTTTCTGCTTTTGGCCGCTTGCGTTGTTCTCTGCTTTTACTTTGTACGGCACCAATGGAACGCTTCACCTTTCTTGCGAAATGCAAAAACTCCTCCGATCTGTTTGGGATCGGTAGCTATTGCGCGCGTTTCATTTCCCACGGTTTCCGCTGATGTTAGTGCGCGTTCATATCCGGATAGTGCACTTTTATGCATCCGTTCTCCGGTTCCTGAACAACCCTACGTCTACTTCTGCTGAGTTCGATCCATTCAGGCAACGCAGCAATGTGCATGCTGAGTTCATGGTGAACAAGCAACCATATTCCATTCCAAACCTCTTCGCGTAAAAGCGCTATGAAGACCCGCTATATCGACCTGATCGAACAAACCTTCGACTTTCCAAAAGACGAATTCAAGCTCAACGGTGATGATCTGGTCTGGAATGACCTGCCTTTGATGGACATCTTGGAAAAACATGGCTCACCATTGCGTATTACGTGGTTACCCAAGATCGGCGAGAAGATCGATCTTGCACGTGAATGTTTCGCCAAAGCGTTGAAAACGCACGATTACAACGGTACGTATAAGTACTTCTATTGCACGAAGAGTAATCACTTCAGCTACGTTGTTGATAAAGTACTGAAAAAAGGCGTTGATCTCGAAACAAGCAGCGCCTACGATCTTGAAATGATCGAGGTGCTCATCTCGCGTGGTCGCATTACAAAGGACTCAAAGATCCTATGTAACGGATTCAAGGATGAAGCTTATATCAAGGGTATAGGCTCGTTGGTGAACAGGGGATATAATGTTGTGCCGATCATCGACAACATGGCAGAAATGTACATGCTCGATGAAGTGATCGAAGGCACCTGCGATATCGGCATCCGCATTGCTGCAGAAGAGGCGCCAAAGTTCGAATTCTACACCAGTCGCCTAGGCATCGGGTACAAGGATATCATTCCCTTCTACATGCGTAATGTTAGCAAGCAGAAGAAATTCAAGCTGAAGTTGATGCACTTCTTCATCAATACCGGTATAACGGATACGGCATATTATTGGAACGAACTGAGCAAGTGCGTGAACGTCTACTGCGATCTGAAGAAGCTTTGCCCGACGTTGGACACCTTGGATATTGGTGGTGGCCTGCCGATCAAGAACAGCTTGAACTTCAATTTTGATGTGGAGTATATGATAGGAGAGATCGTAGGGCGTATCAAGGATGTATGCCACGAGAACCGTGTTGCAGAACCTGATATCTGGAGTGAATTCGGGAGTTTTACGGTCAGTGATAGTGGCGCAACTTTCTTCAGCGTTGTATATCAGAAAAAACAGAATGAAAAGGAACGGTGGAACATGATCGATGGAAGCTTCATGACGACCCTACCGGATACGTGGGCGATCAGCAAACGGTTCATCATGCTACCCGTGAACAACTGGAACGACGAATACGAACGCGTCTTTCTTGGCGGCATGACCTGCGATAGCGATGATTATTATAACAGCGAACAGCATATCAACGCGATCTACATGCCCAAGTATCAGGAAGATAGAAAACAGTACATAGGCTACTTCAATACCGGTGCTTACCAGGACACGCTTGGTGGTTTTGGAGGCATTCAACATTGTCTGATCCCAAAACCAAAGCATGTATTGATCGATCGGGTAGAGGATGGAACGCTGGTCGATCGTGTTTTTGCCGAACGCCAATCAGCCGAGCGGATGCTTCAATTGTTGGGGTACATTGAATAATGGATGTGCGGTGCTCCATGTTCTGCGGATGTATGCGGATCATTGGTCGGAACCAGTGGATTGCTCATGTTTCTTTTCTTTTTTCGGATCATAACTTAGCCGAACCTTCTTTTTATGCATCTTGCCTTCCAACCAGAACGACTTTGCCATAATATTGGCACCTGAAACATGAGTAGCAAACGCCCCCTTTCTGATTTCATGGAGAACAACTACCTGCATTTCAATGCAGCTGCTCTCGTGGACGCCGCAAAAGGATATAAGACCCACTTGGCCCAAGGCCGAAAAATGATGGTGACCCTAGCTGGCGCCATGAGTACCGCCGAATTGGGAAAGACATTCGCAGAAATGATACGCCAAGGGAAAGTGGATATTATCAGTTGTACAGGTGCCAATTTGGAGGAGGACGTGATGAACCTTGTAGCACACGACCATTACGAGCGCGTACCACATTATCGCGATCTAACACCAACAGAGGAGCGTGCACTTTTGGATCGTGGCATGAATCGCGTTACGGATACATGCATACCCGAACACGAAGCTTTCCGCCGATTGGAAAAACACGTAGTGGACCTTTGGACCGCCGATGATAAAAGCGGAAACCGTCGTTTCCCACATCAGTATTTCTACGAGATGATCAACAGTGGCGTACTGAAGCAGTACTACCAGATCGACCCGAAGAACAGTTGGATGGTTGCAGCCGCAGAGCGCAATATCCCTATCATATGCCCAGGATGGGAAGACAGTACGTTGGGTAACATTTTTGCAGGTCACTGCATGGTCGGGGACTGTAAACCCGGTATGATGAAAAGCGGGATCGAGTACATGATGTTCTTAGCCGATTGGTATACCAACAATTGCGGTGATGATGGCATTGGCTTTTTCCAGATCGGGGGAGGCATTGCAGGCGATTTCCCGATCTGTGTTGTTCCCATGTTGCAACAAGACCTTCAACGCGAAACCCCATTCTGGAGCTATTTCTGCCAGATAAGTGATAGCACCACCAGCTACGGAAGTTATAGTGGTGCAGTACCCAACGAGAAGATCACATGGGGAAAGTTGGACATTGGAACTCCTAAATTCATCATAGAAAGTGACGCAACTATAGTTGCACCACTGATATTTGCATACGTATTGGATATGTAGCCCCCCGCACCATGCAACGACTCATACGCTCCTTCGCCACCTTGACCGATGAACTCAAGGAAAAACTTCAGGTCCAGTTCCCGGACGGGATCGACAGTTCGCACATCAAGACAGTTCCCACTGCCAAGGGAGAAATGCTGCGCGTGATCGAACTGCACACTGCCGATGCCATGTACTTGATCAAGATCAACCCCGAAAGCCGTGCGGAGATCGACGAGTACCTGGACAATGAAGATGGTGATGTGCCGGACGATGATATTGGAGATGATGTTACCGATGATCTGGAGAACGACGACGACGATGACAATAATGACAACGACGCACCGGACGAGGATGACGATGACGACGACGAGGATTGACCAGATAAGCTACTTTTGGTAGTGTTTTTGTTCGGGGAAGTATTACTGTAGGACCCCAATGAATTTGATGGGGCTGTCTCAAAAGAGGCAGCCCTTTTCATTTTATTGAAAAGCCGTTGGAAGTTGATCTTGACAACTCGTTTTGGGTGATCGACCTTCGGGCATGGCTTCACAAAGAAAAGTCGTGTTCAAGGACTACGACCCGAGTCAAGCGATGCTCTT
>Ga0209476_10001099_pt1 | contig 18459 bp, 19 predicted proteins | sample KloWWTrecipitate_FD_187179 | JGI IMG/M metagenome (GOLD analysis project Ga0209476, IMG submission 187179) | Active sludge microbial communities from Klosterneuburg, Austria, studying microevolution and ecology of nitrifiers - Klosterneuburg... | ecosystem: Engineered > WWTP > Aerobic digester... | reverse complement strand
AAATAAATCTTTAAAAGCGAAGTATAGGTTGGGATACATGAATAAATAGTTGGTTAGCAGCGAATATAAGAAAGTTTCGAGTTGTAAGTTATGAGTAGTGAGTTTTGGTAAATAAGCTAAAAATTTATTTAATAGCAAAAAAATAAAAGAGTTCCGAATCAATGATTCGAAACTCGCAAACTCATAACTAGTAACTATTTTAATTACAATGTTGACCAAAAGCGCCGATAAGGTTCTCAGCAATCATTTGAGCTGATCTGCCTTCAATCTGATGACGTTCGATAAAATGCACCACCTGGCCATTTTTAAATAATGCAATAGCTGGTGAAGATGGCGGGTAAGGCATTAAATGCTGGCGAATACTTTTTACAGCTTCTACATCAAACCCTGCAAAACTTGTTGCCAGGTAAGTTGGTTTTTGTGATGCATTAGCAACGGCTAAAAGAACCCCCGGTCTGGCAGTACCAGCCGAACAACCACAAACGGAATTTATCATAACTAATGTTGTTCCTTCTTTGGCTAATTGAGCATCTACATCTGTAGAAGAAAGCAATTCTGAAAAACCATTTTCAGTCAATTCTTCTTTCATCGGTATTACTATTTCTTCTGGATACATATTTTTCTATTTTTTATTAAAAGCAAAAGTAAACAAAAAGTACACTGTATGTAAGCTCTAACACAGCTACAGAAATTTTGTCAGCAGATTTTCCTCTTTTCGGAAATTTTGTCTACCAAAAAACAAAAAGCCGGACAGTATTGTCAGAAAAAAACTGACCTTTTGGTGATGGTATGCCGTTTGATAAAATGTTAATCGTAATTAAAATTCAAAAAAATAAAACTATACAATCATGTTAAACGTAAATTTTAAGCAGAAGCCTTACACCGGTTCAATAAACAATTTGGTTGATGAGTTGTTTACAGAGTTACCAATGTTCTTTAAAAATGATTTTAACAATACAGAAAGAAAAGGTTCTGTTCCGGTTAACGTCAAAGAAACAGCAAACGGTTATCAATTAGAAGTAGTTGCACCGGGTTTTGAAAAAGCAGATTTTAAAATCAAACTGGATGACAGTTTACTGACAATCTCTGCTGACAATAAAATTGAAGAGAAGAAAGAAAGCGATAAGCAGATTAGAAGAGAATATAGTTATCGTTCTTTTAAGAGATCTTTTACAGTTGATTCGACAATTGATGCAACAAAAATTGATGCAACTTACGTCAATGGAGTGTTGATTTTAAACCTTCCAAAGAAAGAAGAAGTCAAAGCATCAGCAAAAGAAATTATTATTAATTAAAATATTCGAAGATTTTCTCATAAGCAGTTGGTTTTGGTTTACAACCCTCCGTTTCCACGGAGGGTTTAGTTTTTCCCACAAGCCCTAAGGGGGAGTATAAATACAAAGTCGTTTCACTTAGAAAGGATTTTTTCAATTTCGATAATTTAAATTACATCAATCTTTCAGTATTCTCTTTTCAGATTTCTACTCTGCTACACAATTATCTTTTCTTCTTGTATCAATTATATATTGAATTTTCCATATTCCATCAAAGCGAACTAATTGAAAAGAGTTTACTCCACAATGACTGAAGTTGTTATTGTAATAGAAACTATACGGTGTCCAGGCAAAAGCTAATGGTCCGTCAATTTTTATTGTTTCAAATGTTATTCTTTCATCCAAAGATCCGACAGTTGCCTTGCTTATCTGATTAATAAATCCCGATGGGCTTTCATTTCGAACAACAGTAGCCCCTGCTTTGTCTCTGCTGATACTTTGAAATACAATGCTATCCGAAAATGTACTTTTCAACATTTCTCCATCAGCATTTTTCATCGCCGTGAACATTTTGTTGATAACTGCTTTTATTGAGTCTTCTGCACTTTGAGCATTTGCAAAATTTCCACAAAATGTTAATGTTAAGAGTATGAAAAAATATTTCATGTTGTGATATTTTATGATTTTATGGCAAGTGAATTGGACAATAAATGCGTTATGAATTTATTCCTATAAATGTAAAACAGTAATCCATGCAAACAGCCAAAATAGTACAGACGGTCGTTTTGCTGATAATTGTGGCTATGGCAGCCAGTTGTACAGCAACGAAAGAATATACTGGTAAACTTTTTCCTGGTAGTCAATCCGCTGTAAAAGATAGTCAGGCTGTGGCTTTGCGTTTTCTTGAATTAGACAAAGTAGAAGAAGATAAAGAAAGCTGGGTGACAACTGATATTATTATGGGAAGAGATACTGTAAGTAAAACCTTTGCTTTAGACAAACTTGCAAAAGTGTACCCTCCCACCAATACAAAAGCTGATTCCACTTTTAAAACATCAAACACCGAAAATAATAATGGTGCCTCTGCAACAAAAAGTATTGAACCTGTTGTAGAAGAGCCGGTAGCAAAGGCTTCCAATGCAAATGGTGTCAGAGAAAAACGAATAAGAGAAAATTAATACATCAACATTCTAATAAACCATTTATTAACAAAACACATACTCATGAAACGAACATTTATTTTTTCTGCCACAGCCATTTTTTCTCTGTTCCTGGTTTTGTCAAGTTGTAAATCCAGCAGAGTTTGGGAAACAAAAGACAGAACTGTAAGAAACACTCCGCCTCCACCAGCTCCAAGAAATTATGGCCCTTCCCCTGCTAGGTACAATTCTTCAGCGACATTAATAATCAGTCCAAGGCCAGGTTTTACGATGAATCAAAATCGGGATGGAAGTTATTATCATCGCAGTCCTCAAGGCTTTCTTTATTGGAAAGGACAGGACAATCGTTTTTATATTGATAAATCGTATTTGAACAGAGTTAGTTATACAAAGTGGGAGTACCAAGACTGGAAACGCTATAAAAAAGCAGCCTCCCAGAAAAGAAGATAATATCAATCCTTTTGTAAAAGTCCCGATAGATTCGGGACTTTTATTTATATAAGTGGTTTTCTCTGCTGCTATGGTTTCCTTAGCTTTATCGCTTCAAAAAAACATTTTGCAATGAAAAATATATTCATACCGCTTCTTCTCTTGATGTCAGGCGTCGCATTTTCTCAAATGAAAGTGGATGATGTAAAGTCTTTTACACTTAAAAATGGAATGAAGTTTTTAGTAGTAGAAGATTTTTCTATCCCAAATGCTAATATGTACCTTTTTTATAAAGTAGGTAGTAGAAATGAATACCAGGGAATAACAGGTCTTTCTCATTTTTTTGAACACATGATGTTTAATGGAGCAAAAAAATATGGCCCCAAAATGTTTGACCAGACAATGGAATTTAATGGTGGTGCAAATAATGCATACACCAGAGAAGATGTAACGGTTTATACAAACTGGTTTCCTGCTTCTGCTGCTGATGTTATTTTCGATCTTGAAGGTGATCGAATTTCAAGTTTAAGTATTGCTCCCGAAATGGTGGAAAGTGAAAGAGGCGTTGTGCTAAGTGAAAGAAGAACCGGGCTTGAAAACTCTCCTTGGGAACAATTATCGCAAACATTAAGTGGCACAGCCTTTCTCGAACATCCCTATCACTGGCCGGTTATTGGCTATGAAGATGATATGAAAAACTGGACACAGGCAGATCTTGAAAGATATTTTAAAACATATTATGCTCCGAATAACTGTGTGGTTGTTGTATCGGGTAGCTTAAAATATGATGAAGTAAAAAGACTTGCTGAAAAATATCTTGAACCAATTCCTGCACAACCTGCACCACCTGTTGTACATATTAAAGAACCAGAACAAACCGGGGAAAGAAGAGTTACTGTTCAAAAAGATGTTGCTACGCCGTATTTGATGATAGGCTATCATACTCCAGAAGCAAAGCATGAAGATTATTATGCATTGAATATTTTAAGCGATATTTTATCAAGTGGAAATTCTTCAAGACTCTATACATCATTAGTTGATAAAAAACAACTGGCTACACAAGTATTTACAAGCTATGGCGAAAGTTTTGATCCTACGCTTTTTCAAGTATATGCAGTGACTAACAAGAATATTGATGTAGCTGATCTGGAAAAAGCCATCTATGAAGAAATTGAAAATATCAAGAAAGATGGTATCAGTGAAAACGAATTACAAAAAATAAAGAACCAAAAGTTAATGGATTTTTATAATCAGGTCGAAACCATTAATGGCAAATCAAATAACATCGGTACTTACGAAGTTTTTTTTGGCGACTACAAAAAAATGTTTGATGCGCCTGCTAATTATAATAAAGTGACAGTGGCAGATGTTCAGAATGTTGCAAAAAAATATTTTTCAAAAAGTAATCGCACTGTAGGTGTGTCAAAATCAAATACAGAAGATTAAACAACACTGCTTTAAATAACAACACATGAAACAGATAAAAATATTCTCACTAATATTTTCACTAAGTATTATCACATCAATCTCAAATGCACAGAGTTTTAAAGTGCCGCCATACGAAAAGTTTAAGTTGCCCAATGGTTTAACTATTTACCTGATGGAGCAGCATGATGTACCTGTAATCAATGTATCTGCAGTCTTACCCGCCGGTGCGATTTATGATGGAGATAAAGCTGGCCTTGCGTCTCTAACTGCTACTGCTTTAAAGCATGGTACAAAAAACTATTCAAAAACAAAATTGGATGAAGAGCTTGATTTTATTGGAGCATCGGTTAATACCTATGCATCCAAAGAGTCTTCCGGGCTTTCGGCAAAATTTGCTTCAAAAGATAAAGAAGAAGTGCTTGCTATTATTAAAGATCTATTGATGGAGCCAACTTTTGATGAATCAGAGTTTGATAAAGAAAAACAGCGGCTATTGGTAAGTCTTGAACAGCAAAAAGAAAGACCAGGTTCGGTTATTGGGTCATATTTTGATAAACTTTTATTTGGCGACCATGTTTATGGCAATATTATACAAGGAAAAATATCTACCGTAAACCCATTAACAACTACTGATCTTAAAAATTTTTACAAAGAGAACTATAGACCAGATGGTTCAGCCATTAGTATAGTTGGTGATTTTTCTACCAAAGAAATGAAAGGAATACTAACCACTCTGTTTTCAGGATGGAAAAAAGGAACGAAAGCTCAATCAAACTTAGCATCAAAACCGATAAACAAACCAACGGAAAATAATGTTCTATTGGTAAACAAGGAAGATGCTAAAGAAACAACATTCTATATCGGAGCACCTGGAGTTAGTCGCAATAACACAGACTATGTAGCGATTGAAGTAATTAATACATTATTTGGTGGCAGGTTTACTTCTATGTTAAATGATGAGTTAAGAGTAAATTCAGGATTGACATATGGCGCCGTTAGCCGTTTTAATGCATTAAAGAATGGAGGAAGCTTTTTAATCTCAACTTTTACCGCCAATAAAACAACTGAACCTACCATTGACAAAACTCTTGAAGTATTAAACAAATTGCATAGCAGCGGAATTGATGAGCAATCATTAACCTCTGCAAAAAATTATGTAAAAGGTCAATTTCCTCCTCGATACGAGACATCAGGGCAATTGGCAAGTCTCATGACACAAATGTTCTGGTACAATTTTGACGAATCCTTTATCAATAATTTTGAAAAAAATGTGGATGGATTAAATCTTGATAAAGCAAAAGAAATTATTGCAAAATATTTTCCAAAAGATAAGTTGCAATTTGTACTCATTGGCAAATCGGCTGAGATAAAAAAGATTGCCGAGAAATACGGTAAAGTAACAGAAGTACAAATAAAAGAAGAAGCGAAAAAAGGTTTTTAATAGTGAGGCAGGGAAATTTCCCTGCTTTTTTATTGGTTATTGTTTAAACTTGCAGGATGAAGATATCCTTCTGGTCTGTTGGAAAAAATAATGAATCTTATGTAAAAGAAGGTGTGGAAGATTTCACCCGCCGCATCTCAAGATATTTTAAGACTGAGTGGGCCATTATTCCTATGCCTAAGAATAGTGGTATTTTACCAGAAATGGAACTAAAGAAAAAAGAGGGGGAAGCGATTATGCAATTACTAACCAAAGATGATTATTTGGTTGCATTAGAAGAAAGAGGAAAACAATTAAGCTCCGAAGGATTAGCAGAATTTATCCAAGCAAGGGCAAACGAAAGCACAAAGAAAATAATATTCTTAATTGGTGGTGCTTATGGAATTGATGAGCAGGTTTTAAAAAGAGCCAACTTTAAATGGAGTTTATCGCAACTTGTTTTTCCTCATCAGTTAGTTCGTTTAATACTTTCAGAACAGGTTTACAGAGCTTGTACTATTCTGAAAAATGAAAAATATCATCACAAATAATTTGTATCGCATAAATTCGGTTTACAATATTTTAATATGGCTTTAGACACAACGTTGATCATAATTATAATTACTGTTCTTGTTTCATTAGGTGGATTTAATAGCGACAAAGTGATGAACGACCTGATATTTTATCCGCCTGCCATTTCCAAACAAAATCAGTGGTATAGGTTTGTAACCTCAGGCTTTTTACATTCTGATTATACCCATCTTTTCTTCAACATGCTTACTTTGTATTTTTTTGGCAGAGGGATGGAAAGTTTTTATAATTTATATATGGGAAAATTAGGTTTCCTGATTTTCTACATTGCAGGCATAATTATTTCCAGTATTCCCACTTTTATTAAACATCGAAACGATTACCATTATAGAAGTCTTGGTGCCTCAGGTGGTGTTTCGGCAGTAGTGTTTGCTTATATTCTTTTTGCGCCGTGGGATTGGTTCACATTTCCTCCTGTTCCGGCAATTATTTATGCGTTGCTTTATATTTACTACTCAATTTATATGTCTAAAAAAGGTGGAGACAATATCAACCACGATGCCCACTTGTGGGGTGCCGCATTTGGTGTTGTATTCACCATTGCAATGGAACCAAGAATTATAAATGTTTTCTTGGATCAGATAACACATCCCAAAGGGCCGGGTGCAATTCTATTTAGCTTGATAAGTTAACTTAAGAACTTCTTTTGTTGTAGCTGTTAGTTTAAATCTATCGTCAATTCTTTGACCAACGATCCAGCAAATACGTTGTTTACATTCAATAACCCAAGTATTTTCTTTTTCTGTTTTTGACAATTTAGAATCAATTAAGAAACGGGAAACCTTTTTCTTCTTCTTCATTCCCAAGGGATAAAAGTAATCTCCGGTTTTCCATTTGCGGAGCAGCAAAGGGAATTTTATTTCTCTGGCATCAAGAGTTGCAATACCACTGGAAGTTGATGGTTTATTATTTGATATTGTTTCAATGCTAAGATTTCCTAATGAAAAACTTACTTGTTTATCGTTTTCTTCAATAATGATATTTACAGATTCAGTTGCAACAACCGGACTAATAATAAACCAAAGCCTGTGTTTAATAATACGAAACTGATTATCTGGCGAAGTAATATATTTTCCCGAATCGCTATCTGTCAGTTTAATTAATTCCTCTACTTGCTTTTCCTGAAAATTAAAAGGATGAATTATTTCATAAATCAATGCCTTGTTATTGTAGGACATTAATTTATTGACAGGAATATAAAACTCATTGCCCTTTTGCTTACATATCTTTTTCTTTAATTCACTTACGGAAAGTTGATAGAGTTTTTCGATTTCTTTAAACCGGTTAATGTTATCCAGCAGATTATCTTTTACCTGCGGATAAATTTTGCTAATTGCAGGAATAATTTCATTGCGAAAATAATTCCTGGTGTATTTAGACGATTGATTCGAAGAGTCTTCAACAAATTCAAGATTATTCTCCCTAGCATAGGCCAATAACTCCTCTTTCGAAATTTCAAGTAATGGTCTTTTTATATATCCGTTCTTACCAGGAATTCCAGTTAACCCATGAAGCCCTGTTCCTCTAAAAAAATTCATGGCAATTGTTTCTGCATTATCATCTGAATGATGTGCCGTCAGGAGATGGTTAATTGGTTGATTAGTTGATTGGTTAATTAGGTCTTCAAACCATTCATACCTCAAATTTCTTGCAGCTTCCTGAGTCGAAAGTTTATTTTCTGTAGCATATTTTTCAGTTTCAAACTTCTTCACTAATACCTTAACTCCATATTTATTACCTAGGTTTTTTACAAACTGTTCATCTCTTTCACTCTCGGCTCCTCTTAATTGAAAATTACAATGTGCAATTGTAAAATCGAACTTAGCTTGTTTGCATAGCTCACACAAAACAACAGAATCAACACCGCCACTTACCGCAATAAGCAACTTATCTTTTGATGAGAAAAGATTTAGAAGTTTAATCGTACTTTGAAATGATAATAGTAAATTCATCTGATTTTTTAAGTTCAATTCTCAACAACAAAGGGAATATTATTCCTAAGTTCCCATTTAGGGGACTGGGGTTAACAGGTTCTAAAAAATTAATTCCTCATAAGCACCTCTCAGTTCTCCAAAAGCATGATTATCTCCAGCTTTTTTTGACTCTTGCATCCCTTTCTCGTACATAGCAATTGCTTCATCTGTTTGCTCCATTCGTTCCAGCAATTTAGCCAAATGATAATAGCTGCCAACATATCCCGGTTCTCTGTTTAATATTTCTTCAAATAAACGCCTTGCATCTTCATCATTTCCTTTTTTAATATACTCCAATGCCAGAGCATGTTGCAAAAAACTATCTGTCGGATTAGCTTGTAAAAACTCCTTCAACTTTTCTATCCTTTCCATGTTTATAATTAAAGTATAACCTGATTTGCCAATTTACTTTTCTGCACTTATCTTTGCTTAGTTGCATAAACAACTATCTATCTGACGAACCTAAAAAATAATCAATGAAGATCTTAGTTTGTATCAGTAAAACGCCGGACACAACGGCAAAAATAGCTTTCACCGATAACAACACGAAATTTGATGAAAGCGGTGTGCAGTGGATCATCAATCCTTACGATGAGTGGTATGCCCTTGTAAGAGCTATCGAATTAAAAGAAGCAGATCCTTCCACCGTTATTCATTTAGTAACTGTTGCCGGTGCAGATGCTGACCCCATCATTCGCAAAGCTCTTGCACTCGGTGGCGATGAAGCCATTCGTGTAAATGCTAATAGCCATGATAGTTTTTATATCGCTTCGCAAATTGCAGACGTTGCAAAACAAGGCGGCTACGATTTAGTATTAACTGGAAAAGAAACCATCGATTATAACGGTTCTTCCATCGGTGGAATGGTTGCCGAGTTATTAGATCAGCCATTTATTTCATTAGCAGCAAAACTTGAATTAGCTGGCACAAAAGCAACGCTTACTAGAGAAATTGAAGGTGGCGAAGAAATATGCGAAGCCGAACTTCCATTGGTAGTAAGTGCACAAAAAGGAATGGCCGAAGCAAGAATACCAAACATGAGAGGTATTATGGCAGCCAGAACAAAACCATTAAAAGTAGTAGAACCAGTTGCAGCAGATTCATTAACAACCGTTTCAGGATTCGATTTACCACCAGCAAAAGCAGGCGTTAAATTAGTTGATCCTGAAAATGTAGATGAACTAGTTCGTTTGCTGCACGAAGAAGCAAAAGCGATATAAATAGAAAGTTTTGTTTGCCCAGCTTCAGTACTACTATCATCGTCTGTTGCGTCGCACTCTTCAACTTTCTGTTCTTTATTCAACAAATACAAATAACTCTAAATTTATAATATGTCTGTTTTAATATTTATAGATGCTGCTGAAGGCCAGGTTAAAAAATCTTCACTTGAAGCATTGACATACGGTGCAAAAATTTCCGAGCAATTAGGTGTTGCAGCCGAAGGTGTTGTGCTTGGAAATGTAACAGAAGACCTCGCCGCACTTGGTAAATATGGTGTAAAGAAAATTCACCAGGTTTCTAATGATGCGTTGAAAAATTTGGATGCACAGGTTTATGCAAATGTAATTGCACAGGTTGCCCAAGCTTCCGGCGCAACTGTTATTGTATTCTCCAATAGTATGGATGGAAAAGCAATAGCTCCTCGCCTGTCTGCAAGAATGAAAGCAGGGTTAGTAGCTGGTGCTGTTGCCTTGCCAGATACAAGCAATGGCTTTACGGTTAAGAAAAGTGTTTTCTCCGGTAAAGCATTTGCAAATATTTCTGTAGCAACTCCTGTAAAGATTATTTCCTTAAGTCCTAATGCATATAAAACCGTAGCAGGTGAAGGCACTGCAGAAGTTGTAGCTTTTTCTGCAACGGTAGATACACCAAAAGTAAAAGTAACCAGCGTAAACAAAGCAAGTGGCGAAGTTTCTTTAACAGAAGCTGAAATAGTTGTAAGTGCTGGCCGTGGATTAAAAGGTCCTGAAAACTGGGGTATGGTAGAAGAATTGGCAAAACTATTACATGCTGCCACTGCTTGTAGCCGCCCTGTTGCAGATGCAGATTGGCGTCCGCATAATGAACATGTGGGACAAACCGGGTTCGCTATTGCTCCGAACTTATATATTGCTATCGGTATTTCTGGTGCTATTCAACATCTGGCTGGTGTAAACCGAAGTAAAGTAATTGTAGTTATCAATAAAGATTCAGAAGCTCCATTCTTTAAAGCAGCTGATTACGGAATAGTTGGAGATGCTTTTGAAGTAGTTCCAAAGCTTATCGAATCAATAAAAAAATTGAAAGGAGTAGCATAAATAATTATATAATTATCTTATACAAACCACAAACTATTGCGTTTGTGGTTTTTTATTGCCAACTTGTGCAAGTTTTAAACCCAGATATCTATGAAAAATGTATTGATTCTTTTATTTGCATTCATGACTATGAATGCAACCAATGCACAAAGCAAAAAGCAGAAAGCCAAAGAAAAAGCAAAGACTGCAATTTCCAGCGATTACACTTCTGAAGATACATTTCCAGATACACTGACAAAATTTAACGGTATCATTAAATATAGAATGACCGGTGATGATCCTTCTGAAAAAGATTCGATGTTTATCATTTTTGGAGAGAACCAGATACGCTTCAACATGTTTATGCCAGGCTATAAGGAAAACGAAGTTTTTGAAAACAGTATGATTGCAGATTTTAAAGACAGTGTATTTTATATTTTGGATGTACGTAAAAAAACATACAGTATCGAAAAGTTGGGCAGCAGAAACCCCGGAATTGAATTTGCATTGTCAAACTTTAAAAAGACAGGACAGATTCTACAAATTCCTTGTAAAGAATATAGTGGTGAGATGAAAACCAAAGAAGGTGATATTTACCAAGTGAGCACATTAGTAAGTAACAAGCATTCCTATAAGAATGTAAGGGATTATAGCTTTATGAATATTCAACCGGCTGTAATGGGCTATAAAATTGTGCTGGCCTACAAATCTAAATCAGTAAATAACGAAAACACTATGGTTATGGCCTATAAGATTGAACCAGGTGAAACTAGTAGCTATTTTGATCTCAGCCAATACAAACAGAAGTGATAAGCCGCTGAATTATTAGTCATTTTCGCCGAATTTCTCATTAATTTTTCTACATTTTTTTAGTTATTTTATACTGCTAAAAGTTTAATCCATTGAAACTTATGGTGTAAATTCGTGGCTTCTATGAAGAAGATTGAACTGGAAATAGTGGCTTTATCGCATAGCATTACGCAAACTCATTCCTACGCTGTAGTACTGGGCGAAGTAAACGGACTGAGAAGATTACCTATTGTAATCGGTGGTTTCGAAGCGCAGGCAATAGCTGTTGCCTTGGAGAAAATGCAGCCAAGCCGTCCACTTACCCATGACTTGATGAAAAATTTCATGAATGCATTCGCCATTGATCTACATGAAATAAATATCTGTGATTTACAAGAGGGCATTTTCTACTCCAAATTGGTTTGCTCAACAGAAAATGACACGGTTGAAATTGATTCCAGAACTTCTGATGCTATTGCATTAGCCGTACGTTTCGGCTGTCCAATTTATACTTATGAGAATATTTTGGAAAGTGCAGGCATATTGATGGAGGACACTGAAACTAAGGGGAAAAAGAAAAAAACTAAAAAAGAAGTATTAGTGGAAGATGAAAGGCCAGCCGGCAACGAGGATTTAAAAACAATGACCATAGAAGAATTGAACAATATTCTAAATGAAGTACTGGACAGTGAAGATTATATCCGTGCCATTGCCATCCGGGATGAAATAAATAGCAGGAACAAGAAAAAATAGATATATCTTTTTCAGTTCATCGCCAGCCTTTACCAATGATTCTCTTCCCAAACTGTAAAATAAATCTTGGCCTCCATATACTTCGCAAAAGAAGTGATGGGTTTCATGATATCGAAACCATCTTTTATCCTTTTCCTTTAGCAGACGCATTAGAAATTATTCCTTCAAGTAAAGATGGCGACTTATCTATTCATCTTACAACAAGTGGTATTCCTGTTGCAGGAAATAGTGAATCTAACTTATGTGTAAAGGCTTATAACTTACTAAAGAGGAACTACCCGCAACTTCTATCCGTTTCAATTCATTTACATAAAGTAATTCCATCCGGAGCAGGACTTGGCGGAGGCAGTTCGAATGCAGCCTTTACAATAAAAGCACTGAACGAAATCGGACAACTAAATCTATCGAAAGAAAGGATGGCGGAATATGCATTAAAACTGGGAAGCGATTGTCCATTTTTTCTTATCAACAAACCATGTTTTGCTACTGGTCAAGGCGAGCAATTGGAAGAATTTCCGATTGATCTTTCTGAATTTAATATCATGATAGTTAATCCTGGCATTCATGTAGATACAGGCAAAGCATTTGCAGATATTATTCCTGCAATTCCTTCAACATCATTAAAGGAAATAATTAGTCAACCAATTGCGAATTGGAAAAATCAGTTGACGAATGATTTTGAAAGCTCAGTCTTTGAAACGTATAAAGAGATTGCTGAAATAAAGACAGCACTATACAATCTTGGAGCCATCTATGCATCTATGAGTGGCAGCGGCAGCACTGTTTATGGTATTTTTGAAAAGGATAAAACAATTGCTCACTCCTTCCCTGCTCATTATTTTATTAAAACATCAATCGGCTAAAAGCAATAGTTCATCAAAATCAAGCCGCTCAGTTACCATTTGTAAATTCCCATTTGCATCCACTGGCCATTGCTCTTTTGGTTTATCCCAATACAGCTCTACTCCATTTTTATCAGGGTCGTCTAAATAAAGTGCTTCGGAAACTCCATGATCTGCTGCGCCTGTTAGCGGATAATCAGCTTCCATTAATCGTTTAAGAATTATTGCAAGATCTTTCCTTGTTGGATATAAAATAGCCGTGTGAAATAAGCCCGGTGCTTTTACCGGCGCAGGCTCTGCATTCTTACTATGCCATGTATTTAGACCAATATGATGATGATAACCACCTGCGGAAATGAATGCAGCACTATCACCAAAATATTGCTGTACTTCAAATCCAAGCAGATCCCGATAAAAAACTAATGACCTTTCAAGATTACTTACTTTTAAATGTACATGACCAATCCTGGTTTCAGCAGGCACTTTATATGACATTGTAATAATTTTGGCAACAATTTACTTCATTTCGATTATTTTTCTCCCAACCTTGGCAGGAATAAACGTCTCAATTTTATTTTGTACCTTGCACCCATCAAACAACAATCAAAAATATCATTCCTCCGGCAGAATCTTGATCTGCTCAATCATCGATGATTGTCCATTGTTGCCCGGTAAATTAATTACCGGTTATTTTTCTCATTTATCTCACTCACATACTTATTATGCAAACAACAATTGATATGACATCAACTACACAATATTATACTGACCTTGAAGAACAATACGGGGCACATAATTATCATCCACTGCCGGTAGTTTTAAAAAAAGGTAAAGGAGTTCATGTATGGGATGTGGATGGCAAGCAGTATTATGATTTTTTAAGCGGCTACTCTGCATTAAATCAAGGGCATTGTCACCCAAAACTGGTGGAAGCTATTACTGAACAAGCACAACAATTGACATTGACCAGCCGTGCCTTTCAAAGTGATCAGTTAGGTGAATATGCAAAATACATCACTGAATATTTTGGATACGATAAAGTGTTGCCAATGAATACGGGTGCGGAAGCAGTGGAAACAGCTATCAAGCTTTGCCGCAAATGGGCTTACGAAATAAAAGGTATTGAAGATAATAAAGCTGTCATCATTGTCTGTGATGGTAATTTTCATGGACGAACAACAACCATCATTTCATTTAGCAGCGATCCGGCTGCAAAGAAAAACTTTGGTGCTTTTACTCCGGGGTTTGTTTCAATTCCATACAATGATACCAATGCATTGGCTGAAGCATTAGCAGATAAAAATGCTGCTGGTTTTTTAATAGAACCAATACAAGGTGAAGCTGGAGTACTGATACCGGATGAAGGTTATTTAGCTAAAGCAAAACAACTTTGCGAAGAGGCCAATGTGTTATTCATTGGTGATGAAATACAAACAGGCTTGGCAAGAACTGGTAAGATGCTGGCTTGTGATTATGAAAATGTGCGGCCAGACATTCTGATACTTGGCAAAGCCTTAAGTGGCGGCATGTTGCCGGTGAGTGCAGTATTAGCAGATGATGAAATCATGTTGACCATAAAACCGGGAGAACATGGCTCTACGTATGGTGGTAATCCATTGGCATGCAAAATAGCTATGGTGTCATTACAAATTCTAAAAGATGAGAACCTGGCTGAAAACGCAGCCACACTTGGCGAAGTATTAAGAACAGAACTTGCAGCACTACAATCAAAATACATTTCACTAATAAGAGGTAAAGGATTGCTAAATGCCATTATTATTAAACACTCTAATCCAAATGCAGCCTGGGACTTGTGTATGCAGATGAAAGAAAATGGATTACTTGCAAAACCAACACATGGCGACAAGATCCGTTTTGCACCTCCATTGGTTATAACTAAAAAGCAGATTGTTGAGTGTGTGGAGATAATTGGTGAAAGCCTTTCAGTTCTTGATTAATTTATATTATTTTATTTAAGTCAATAAAAAAATCCGTTCCTTTCCTTTGATAAACTCAGGATTGGAACGGATTTATATATCTTGGTTTTTCCGTATTTACAATTTGATTCTATTGAACCAGAAATGCTTTAGTCATTTTAGCATTTTCGCCAACAAGCACAACCGTATACACTCCACTTGTTTGACCAGTTGGTAACTGAACAGAACGAATAGCAAATCCACCTAAATGCTCAATCGTTTGTGTTATTACTTGCTGACCAACTGCATTAAAGACCTGAAGATTATATTTTCCTGCATTCAACTCTGGTATTTGCATTACAAACTGTCCATCTCTAACCGGATTTGGATAAAGATTAATATCTGTGGTATTTGATTGACGGGTATCTACTCTTACAATAATGCTATAGAATTTTTTACCATCAACCTCAACTGCACTAATTCTATAATAACTAACACCTAGAATTGGAGACGCATCAATTTGTGAATAGCTGGCTTTTCCGCCATCATTTCTTAAGGCATTTTGCATATTGATAGCAGTAAATTGCTGACCATTTGCCGATCTTTCTACTACGTATTCAGTAATGTTTAATTCCGTAAGATTACTCCATGCAATTCTGATAGCAGAGCCAGCTTTTGCAGCACTTACATCAACAAATTTTACAGGCAGGGAAACATTATTTTGACCACCAACTCCAAATTGAGAGAACCCTACCATATCCGTTCTTTCCAATACTGCCAAACTATTACTTCCGGTGGTTGTAAAATGAACTCCGTTCAATGTCCAGGGCGAAGCACTGTTATCTCTTTTAACTAAATGAATTTTTGTATAATCAATTATATCAAAAAAACCTTTGGCGGTAAATGTACCCCTATAAAGATTTGGACTTGGATTTTGTGCATTTAGTTCCCAATATCCGTAATCGGAAGTTCTTTGAATATTGTCACCAGACTCTCCAAGAGGCAAACCATTGGAACCACTAGCACCATTAATAAATCTAGTGGACAATGTATTAAGTACATTCTGTGCTCCATTAAAAACTTCTGTAAAATCAATTTGAGCTAGCTGGAGATTTGCTGTATTTCCTATTGGGAATGTATAACCAGTATTTTCAATTACATCTCTTTTAAAAGAACCTGCTCCGTTGGTAACTACATAAGAAGTAGCTGAATAAGGAGCTACTGCAGCAGGTAAGGAATTTACTACATACAAGTCGTTATTTCCAAGAAATACCTTACCTCCATTTAAAGCTAATAAATCCTCAATGGTAAGGTTGGAAGAGAGTTGAACATTTCCTGTAATATTCGCTTGTGTAATATTACCTCCTACAGATGGATAAACTGTGGTTGGATTTGCTACGATAGAAATATCATCTAATGCAAACTCATCACGGCTAGTGCTGCCACCATTATCATCACCAAGCCAGCGTAAGTATATGTAATCGCCGTTAGCGACCGTTAATCCAGTTATAGATAGTGACCGTAGATAAGCTTTCCATACTGGCGATCCGTCTGCAGCTTCTATCGAAGCAAAATCGACTGTGCTAACAGGAATATAAGTGACATTATCAACTGAATATGAAAAATTAAAAGTTCCTGAATATAACCCGTCATTAAAATTAAATACTTTATATGCAAGCCCTAATGAACTCAAAACCGATCCAGTATTATTTTGTACCTTTAATGTAAGAGTCCCAGGAGTCCAATCATTTCCTCCGGGTTGAATTCCAAAAGCACTATTACCTGTACTGACAGTAAATGCATAATATCCTCCGGTACCAACTCCACCACTTGAAGTCCCTCTGGCAAAGTCAAGGGTTGTATAGCTGCCACCAAAACCACCACCACCATCACTCATTCCTGTAGTTGCCCAAGCATCTGAGTTTAGTTGTCCAGCAACAGGGGAAGTTGTAAAACCAGTTCCTAAATATTGACCATTATTTACATTCGCAACAGTATTATCAAAATCAATTACATAATTAGTGTTTGCAGCTGTTAATTGCAAACCCAATGCAGGTGCAGCTGTTGTTGCCTGACTCAGCGGATTATCTGTAGCCGTTGAAGTATTAAATTTTGTATTAACACCTGAACAATTATACTCATAAACCCTATACCAATATGTTGTACCAAACGATAATCCGGTTACTGATACTGATGAACCAGTATTGTTATAAATAACCTGCTCGCCGCTTCCTGAATATATAGTATTCGGAGATGGATCTGTTCCATCAACGGGATCTGTAAAAGAGTTAGTAGTATTAATAATTACAATCCTTTTTGAGCCGTTTCCGGGTGTCCAGTTAATTGTCATAGAAGTACCAGCAACAGCTGTAAAATTTATTCCAGAAGCCTGAGTGAGAGGTGCTGCACAGGAGGCTACTGTAACCTGGCTGTTAGGGTTATTTGCAGCTGCCGAAATATTGTATTTTGTATTTAATGCAATGCAATTATATTCATACACTCTATACCAATAAGTTGTTGCCGGGCTTAAAACAGCTATATCAACAGAATTACCATTTCCATTATACACAACCTGCTCTCCACTACCACCATAATTCGGATCGGGAATTGGCGTAGTTCCATCTGTAGGATCTGTAAAAGAATTAGTCGTATTCATAACTACTATTCTGGCTAGTCCATCGCCATTCGTCCATCCTACAGTCATAGTATTAATTCCAATGGAAGAAAAAGTAATATCACTTGCTTGAATGTTTGGTGCAGAGCAAGGCACACTAATTGGAGCAAGGCCAAAACCAGTTATACTGTTATCAGTTGATACAGTCTCAAAACGTATACTGGGATCAGTCCATCCGTCTAAATCACCGGCTGTGATACCTGTTTTTAATTGAATATTTGAGTTGGCAGTTGAGACACCACTACCTGTCCAAGCAGTACCTGGATCATTACCAGGTAACCCAAAAACATCTGTCGTAGTACCACCATATCTAACTGCTAATGCATCATCTCCGTTGAACGTAAATGCCTGAGTTACGAAAACAGCTCCATTTCCTGTTACAGTTGCTTCCATATCACTTGTTCCTATTACAATTACAGCATTGGCAGCCAATGTACCTGAACTGATTGTAACCAAAGTACTTAGAGCTCCTCCATTAGAACCTTGTTGAATAACCAGATTGTTAACACTAAAATTTAATGTCCCGGCAGTGTTATTCCAAATCTCAATCCCCTTAGGGGTTGTTCCAGAAGATGTTTCAACATACTGGCTTATAATCTGTCCTTTTGCTCCCAAAAAAGTAAAAACCATAACTACCACCAAAAAGTAAATCTTCTTCATAATAAATATTTAGATTAAAAATTAAATTTTCACAGTATAAGAATTTTCTTAACCGGACATTCAGAGGATTTGGATGGGACATGCAAAACTAAACTGCAAAACTGCCATCCACATCTTTTCTGTATTAAGAAAACATGAAGAAGTACTGTATAAAAGAACAGTTTTTATAGCAAATAGTTCTCGTTGCTACAAAACAATTTTGCATCGAGATGATGCACAACAATTATTCCAAGAGGTTACAGAAAGACTAATTTTTAAAGGGAGGAAGTCTGCT
>Ga0209476_10001098_pt1 | contig 18475 bp, 15 predicted proteins | sample KloWWTrecipitate_FD_187179 | JGI IMG/M metagenome (GOLD analysis project Ga0209476, IMG submission 187179) | Active sludge microbial communities from Klosterneuburg, Austria, studying microevolution and ecology of nitrifiers - Klosterneuburg... | ecosystem: Engineered > WWTP > Aerobic digester... | reverse complement strand
GAGCCTGGAGGTGCGCGACCTCGCCGAGGGGCTGTCGAAGAGCTTCGTGTTCGCGGTGCTGATCACGCTGGTCGGGGTCGCCACCGGCTTCGGCGTCAGCGGCGGCGCCGAGGGCGTGGGCCGCGCGACCACGCGCGCGGTGGTGGTATCGATCTCGGCGCTGGTGATCGCCGACATGATGTTCAGCTTCTTCCTCAACCGTTGACCGACACCTGCCGCACGCCCGCATGAGCACTGCCCGCCCCACATGGCGTCATTCCCGCGAAAGCGGGAATCCAAAGTCAAGGTGGATTCCCGCATTCGCGGGAATGACGCCGATGTGGGGCGATTCGCCACTGCATCCCGGCGTGCGCCGGGATGACGACAGTGGGGGCGGCATTGGTCGTGGCTGGCGGTCGTTGCCCGGGGGCGCGCGATGAACGAGCCCGGCACCCCGGTCATCGAGGTCGAGAAGCTCAACGTCTGGTTCGGCAAGCGCCACATCCTGCACGACGTCGATTTCCACGTGAACTCGGGCGAGATCCGCGTGATCATGGGCGGGTCCGGCTCGGGCAAGAGCACCCTGCTGCGGCACCTGCTGGGCCTGCTGCGGCCGCAGTCGGGCACGGTGCGCATCCTCGGCACCGACGTGCGCAATGCCGGCCCGGAGGAAATGCTCAAGCTGCGCCGCCAGATGGGCGTCAGCTTCCAGGGCGGCGCGCTGTTCACCTCGATGACGATCGGCGAGAACGTCGCCCTGCCGCTGCGCGAGCACACCGAACTGGACGAGAACACCGTGCGCATCATGAGCCGTCTCAAGCTCGAGGTGGTCAACCTCGGCGGTTTCCAGGACCTGATGCCCTCGCAGCTCTCCGGCGGCATGATCAAGCGCGCGGCGCTGGCGCGCGCGATCGTGATGGACCCGCGCCTGCTGTTCTTCGACGAGCCCTCGGCCGGCCTCGACCCGGTGGTCTCGGCCGAGCTCGACGAGCTGATCCTGCGCCTGCGCGACGCGCTGCGCATGACCATCGTGGTGGTGACCCACGAGCTCGAGAGCGCCTTCAAGATCGCCGACACCATCACCGTGCTGGACAAGGGTTACAACCTCAAGACCGGGACCGTGGCCGAGGTTCGCGCCAGCGACAACGAGCGCATCCAGGACCTGCTCAACCGGCGCCCGCGCGAGATCGAGGTCGACACCGACGAATACCTGCGGCGCCTGACCGAGGAAGAGGCATGAGTCCGTCGGCGCGGTGGCGCCGCGCATCCGGTACCTGCCCCGGCAACGGGGCGGGCGTGGGGGAGGGGACGCATTCGCTGCGACAATCGTCCCGCTCCCGAAGCAGCGCCCGCGGCTGGCGGGCGGCAGGCACCGTCGCGCATGCCCGCGCGTGCGGCGGCAGGAGTCCAGGAAGCCGATGAAGCGCGAGAACGTCAACTACACGCTGGTGGGACTGGTGGTGCTGGCCGCGCTGGTGCTGCTGCTGGTGGCGTTGTTCGCCATCACGGGCCGCGGCGGCGCCGCGGTCGAGTATTTTGTCAGGTACCGGAATGTCACCGGGCTGGCCTACGGCGCGCCGGTGTTCTACGAGGGCTTCCGCGTCGGCCAGGTCGAGGGCATCACGCCCGAGCGCAAGGACGGCGAAACCCAGTTCAAGGTCACGCTGAGCGTGCGCCGCGACTGGGCGATCCCGGCCGACAGCGTGGCGGTGCTCGCCTCCAGCGGCCTGCTGGCCGACGTCGCGGTGGCGATCCGCGAGGGCAGCGCCAGCGCGGCGCTCAAGCCTGGCGCGGAGATCGCCGGGCAGGAGGGCGCCGACGTGTTCGCCGCGCTCAACGAGCTGGCGAGCGAGGTGACCAACCTCACCCGCACGCGCATCACGCCGCTGGTCGAGACCCTGTCCAAGCGGGTCGACTCGATCACCGCCAGCGTCGATGCGCAGACCCCGGTCCTGCTGGGCGAGGCCGAGGCCTTGCTCAAGCGCCTCAACGTCGCCGCCGGCTCGATCAACGAGGTCCTCGGGCCGGGCAACCGCGGCAACATCGAGGCCACGCTGGCCAATGTGCGCGAGGTCACCGGCGAGCTCAAGGCGACCCAAGCCAAGCTCGACCTGCTGCTGGCGCAGGCCGGCGACCTGGTGGCCGAGAACCGGCCGGACGTGCGCAACACCATCCGCGACCTCGCCCAGGTGACCAGCGCGCTGGCCGCGCGCATCGATGCCATCTCGCACAACCTCGAGTCCTCGAGCCGCAACTTCAACGAGTTCACGCGCGAGATCCGCAAGAGTCCCAACCGCCTCCTGTTCACGCCCGAGGCCGACGACGTGGTCGTGGAGGACGAACAATGAGCCCGATGCGCCTGCTGCCCGCCGCCGCTGCCATCCTGCTCGCCGCTTGCGGCAGTACGCCAGTGCCCGAAGTGCGCTACTACTCGCTGCCGCCGGCGACCGCCATCGAAGCCGCCGCCGAACCGGTGTTGGCCCTGCCGATCCGGGTCGAGATCCTCAGCGCCGACGGCCTGCATTCCGAGCAGGGCGTGCTGTACGCCAACAGCGAGGGCGGCCCGGTCCGCACTTACCACTACCAACTCTGGAACGACACCCCGGGCGCGCTGCTGCAGAAGCGCCTGATTGCCCGCCTGCGGGCCGCCAATTACTCGAGCGTGGTGGCATCGCGCCTGCCCGGCCAGGTCGGCGCGTTCCATATCACCGGCGACGTGCAGGCCTTCGAGCGCGTGCGCAATCCCGACGGCAGCTGGCGGGTCGAGATCCGCCTCGAGCTGCGCGCGGACGTCGGCGAATCCGAGCTGCCGGTGGTGCTCAAGACCTACTCGGCCAGCGTGCCGGCCGATTCGGACAGCATGCAGGCCACGGTGCGCGCCTTCGCGGCCGGCGTCGACGACATCTTTGCCCGCTTCCTCGCCGACCTCGCCCAGCAAGGCGCATGAGCGCGACGCCATCCCTGCTGCTGCCCGAACGCCAGCGCCGCCTGCTGGGGTTCATGGGCATCGAGCTCTACGTGCAGCGCGGGGCGCGGGGAGCGCCGGACGCAGCGACGCCGGCGGCCGAGCCCCGCGCGGGTGCGCTTTACTCGCGCCGCGCCCCGGCACCCGCGGAGCCCATGCCGCAGCTGCTGCTGCGCCTCGACGGCGACGCGCGCGCGCTGGTGGCGCGCCATGGCCGCCTCATCGACCACGTGGTCGCGGCGCTGGGCGTCGAGCGCGCGAAGGTGCGGATCGACCACGGCGGCGATGTCCCCGCGACCGTTCCCCTGCTGTGCCTGGGCGGCGCGCCGGGCGGTCATCCGCGCGCGATCCTGGGCCCGCCGCTTGCGACCCTTGCCGCGAGCGGGCCGGCCAAGGCCGCGCTGTGGCGCGCGCTGCGCCGCGCGCGCGCGGGCATCGGGGAGGCCTGAGCATGGTGGCGGTGGTGCGCCCGCGTTTGCCCGAGTTGCGGCCGATGCGCGAGGAAGACCTCGAGTCCATCGCGCGGATCGAAGCCCTGGCCTACGAGTTTCCGTGGACCCTGGGGATCTTCCGCGACTGCATGCGCGCCGGCTACGCCTGCTGGGTCCTGTCCCACGACGCGACCACGATCGGCTACGCCGTGCTCTCGATGGCGGCGCGCGAAGCGCACGTGCTCAACGTGTGCGTCGCGCCCGATGAACAGGGACATGGCCACGGCCGCCGGCTCATGCGACGCCTGGTCGACCTCGCGCGCTGGCACCAGGCCGAGCGCGTGTTCCTCGAGGTGCGGCCGAGCAACCTGCGCGCGATCGCGCTGTACCACGACCTCGGCTTCAACGAGATCGGGCGCCGGCCCAACTACTACCCGGCGCGCAACGGGCGCGAGGACGCGCTGGTGATGGCCTTCGAGCTGCTGGACGCCGAAGGCCCGGCCGCGTGAGCGCCGGCGATGCCGATCCGCGCCCGCGCCTGCGCGCGATCGTGCTGCGCGCCGCGGCGCCGGCCCGGCGCGACCCGCTGCTGCCGCCCGACAGCGCCGTGCAGGTCGTTTCCGACAGCATCCTCGATGGCGTGGCGCTGGGCGTGATCGTCACCACCCAACCGGACGTCGCGATCGTCGACCTGCGCGGCTCCCTCGCGGCCGAGGCGGGCCCGGCGATCCGCCGGGTGCGCGATGCGAGCCCCACCATCCGCATCGTGGCCGTGGGCGACGCCGGGGCCGAGGTGCACGCGCAGCAGACCATCGCGGCCGGCGTCAGCGCCTACCTGAGCCAGGATCCGAGTCCCGCCAACGTGCTGCGGGCCACGGTCGAGGCCGCCGCCGGCCAGTTGCACCTGACCAGCACCGGCCAGAAGGCGGTGCGGGTGATGCTCGGCGGGGAGAACACGGAGCCGCCGAAGCGCTGAGCGCTTCAGCCGCTGCCGAGCCGCTGCGCCTGCTCGCGCAGTCCCGCCAGCGTGGCGCTGAAGTCGTGCAGGCGCTGGCGTTCCTGGTTGACCACCGCGGGCGGCGCGTTGGCGACGAAGCTTTCGCTGCCGAGCTTGCCGTTGCAACGCGCGATCTCGGTCTCGATGCGCGCGATCTCGCGGGCCAGGCGCGCCTGTTCGGCGGCGACGTCGACCACGCCGGCGAGCGGGATCAGGATCCGCAGCGGGTCGACGATGCCGATCGCGGCCGCCGGCTCCGGCGCGCCCGGCGCCAGCCAGGCCAGCGATTCAAGGCGGGCGAGGAAGCGCAACTGGGCGTCGAACTCGGCCAGCAGTTCGTGCTGCTGCGGGTTGCCGCCGGCGAGCAGCGCGGCCACGGTGCGCGAGGGCGCGACGTTGAATTCGCTGCGGATGCGCCGCACCTGCGCCACCACCGACTTGAGGAACTCGACCGCGTGCTCGTCGTGCTCGGCCACGCGATGCGAGAGGTCGAAGGCGGTCGGCATGCGCGCACGGCTGATCGTGGGCGCCGCGACCGCCAGCTTCGGCGCCACGCCCTGCCAGATCTCCTCGGTGATGAACGGCACCAGCGGGTGGAGCAGGCGCAGCACGGCATCGAGCACGTAAAGCAGCGTGTGGCGGGTGGAATCGGCGCGCGTGGCGTCGGCATCGGCCAGCGCGGGCTTGGCCAGCTCGAGGAACCAGTCGCAGTACTCGTTCCACACGAACTCGTAGAGCGCCTGCGCCACCAGGTCGAAGCGGTAGGCGGCGAACTGCAGCTCGACCTCGCGCGCGCAGCGCCACAGGCGGGTCAGGATCCAGCGCTCGGCGCGGGTCAGCGCCGGCGGCAGCGGCGCCAGCCCGCCCGGCGCGCCGGCCGCGGCGGGCAGCGCGAACTGCTCGCAGTTCATCAGCACGAAGCGGGCCGCGTTCCAGAGCTTGTTGCAGAAGTTCTTGTAGCCCTCGGCGCGAGCGAGGTCGAACTTGATGTCGCGGCCATGGGTGGCGAGCGCGGCGAAAGTGAATCGCAGCGCGTCGGCGCCGGTCGCGGCGATGCCCTCGGGGAATTCCTTGCGCGTGGCGCGCTCGATCTTCTCGGCCATCTGCGGCTGCATCAGGCCGCTGGTGCGCTTGGCCACCAGTTCGTCGATGCCGATGCCGTCGATGATGTCGAGCGGGTCGAGCACGTTGCCCTTGGACTTCGACATCTTCTGCCCGTCCTTGTCGCGGACCAGGCCGGTGATATAGACGTCGCGGAACGGGACCTTGCCGGTGAAGTGGTCGGTCATCATGATCATCCGGGCGACCCAGAAGAAGATGATGTCGAAGCCGGTGACCAGCACCGAGCTCGGCAGGTAGCGCTCGTAGCCGTACTTCGCCATGTCGGCGGCGATCGGCCAGCCGAGCGTGGAGTGCGACCACAGCGAGGAGCTGAACCAGGTCTCGAGCACGTCCTCGTCCTGGCGCAGCGGCCCAGCGAGGCCATGTTTCGCGCGCACCTCCGCCTCGCTGCGGCCCACGTAGGGCGTGCCCGCTTCGTCGTACCAGGCCGGGATGCGATGGCCCCACCAGAGCTGGCGGCTGATGCACCAGTCCTGGATGTTCTTCATCCAGTGCTCGTAGGTCGAGACCCAGTTCTCGGGCACGAAGCGCACGCTGCCGTTGCGCACCAGCTCGAGGCCGCGCGCGGCCAGCGTGTCCATGCGCACGAACCACTGGTCGGTGAGCATCGGCTCGATCACCTGCCCGCTGCGGTCGCCGCGCGGGACCATCAGCTTGTGCGGCCTGGCTTCCCCGAGCAGGCCCGCGGCCTCGAGGTCGGCCAGCACCGCCTTGCGCGCGACGTAGCGGTCCATGCCGCGGTACTTCGCCGGGGCGTGGTCGTTGATCTTCGCGTCGAGGGTGAAGATGTTGAGCGGCGCGATACCGTGGCGCTTGCCGATCGCATAGTCGTTGAAATCGTGCGCCGGCGTGATCTTGACCACGCCGGTGCCGAACTCGCGCTCGACGTAGTCGTCGCCGATGACCGGGATCTCGCGCTCGCACAGGGGCAGGCGCACGGACTTGCCGACGAGGTGCCGGTAGCGCTCGTCATCCGGATGCACCGCCACGGCGACGTCGCCCAGCATCGTCTCCGGGCGCGTGGTCGCCACCGTGAGCTGGCCGGACCCGTCCGCGAGCGGATAGTGGATCGACCACAGCTTGCCCTGCTCCTCCTCGCTCACGACCTCGAGGTCGGAAATGGCGGTCAGCAGCACCGGGTCCCAGTTGACCAGGCGCTGGCCGCGATAGATCAGGCCCTCGTCGTGCAGGCGCACGAAGGTCTCGACCACGGCCGCCGAAAGGCCCTCGTCCATGGTGAAACGTTCGCGCGTCCAGTCGCCCGAGGTGCCCAGGCGGCGCATCTGGCGCGTGATGGTCGAGCCCGATTCCTGCTTCCACTGCCACACGCGCTCGATGAAGGCCGGCCGGCCGACGCCGTTGCGGGTCTGGCCCTCGCGCTCGAGCAGGCGACCCACCACCATCTCGGTGGCGATGCCGGCATGGTCGGTGCCGATCTGCCACAGGGTGTCGTAGCCGCGCATGCGGTGCCAGCGGATCAGCGCATCCTGCAGCGTGTGCTGGAACGCGTGGCCCATGTGCAGCGTGCCGGTGACGTTGGGCGGCGGCAGCATGATCGAATAGGGGGTGCCCTCGCCGCTGGGCTGGAAGCAGCCCATGCCCTCCCAGCGCGGGTACCACTGCGTTTCGATCGCCTTGGGGTCGAAGCTCTTGTCCATGGTGACTTCGAAGCGGCGTCGCCGCGCGCTCCGTCCGGGCAAAGGGGGGTGTCGTGATTGTAGGGCCAGCGCCGCAAGAACGCGGCCAGCGCCCGGCGCCGCCGCGCGTCCCGCTACATGTCGTGCTTGGCCAGCGTGCAGCCCTTGGCGGCGTAGGCCTTCCAGCGCAGGCGCGAGCCCGCGCGTGCGGCGGGGTCGGCCGGCACCACCTCGAGCACGCGCTCGAAGCCGTCCGCGGCCACCTCGTCGCGCAGGTTGATCACCAGCGGCCTCGGCACGGCGTCGAACCCCGGCGGAACGATCAGCACCGCGGTCGCCGCATCGTCCTCGTCGCCGGCGATCTGGTGCGGGATGAACGCGTTCTCGTTGAACTCCCACAGCTTCTCGTCGAGCGCCTCGGCCTCGGCCTCCGAGCGGGCCAGGATCAGCGCGGGCTGCCGGGCCTCGAAGGCCCGCAGCGCGAGTTCGCAGACCAGCAGCAGCGGGTCGTCGAGGAAGCGGGGCTTCTGGATCAGGTAGAAGTCGGCGCGGGGCATGGCGGGCAGGGGTCGCGGCGGCGGCTCAGCTCAGCTTGAGGATCCAGCCCAGCACGCGGCGGATCGCGCGGCGCAGGCGCGGCACGTCGTAGCGTTCGGGCGGCACCAGCAGCGCCTCGTACTCGAGCCGCATCGCGGTGCCGAGCAGCAGGTCGGCGTCGAGGGTCGGCGCGTCCGAACCGAGCAGGCGGCACATGCGCACGATCGGCGCCGCCAGCCGCGCGCGGTGCAGTTCGGCCAGTTCGCTCAGGCGCGGGTCGACCAGGCCCTCGAACAGGAAGTGGTGTTCGGCCGCGAGGTCGACCCGGTTGTGCAGGATCTTGTGGTGCAGGAAGTCGACGAACTGGCGCGCCAGCGCGTCGCGCAACTGCGCGCGGCCCTTGCGCGTGCGCAGCGCGGCGGCGGCGTCGCGCTTGATCCGGGGCAGCACCTGCGACCAGCGCAGGCCGAGCTCGGCCTGGCTGCGTTGCATGAGGTCGCGGAACGCCGCTGCCAGCAGGTCGTACAGGTCGACGAAGTAGTAGGTCGTGAGCGAGAGATTGACCCGGGCCTCGCGCGCCACCGCGCGGTGGGTTACGCCGCCCACGCCCTGGGCCGCGATCACGCGCAGGGTGGCGCGCACGATCGACTCGCGGGTGCGCTCGCCGCGCTGGCGGCTGCCGCGCAGGCCGCGCGCGACGCCGATGGCCGCGTCCGCGGCATCGGCGCCGCCGCGGGCCGGCGTGCGCGCGCTCACGCGCCGACGCGGTCGATCAGCCATTGCGCCAGCAGGCCCACGGGCCGGCCGGTGGCCATGCCCTTGCGGCCCTCGTCCCAGGCGGTGCCGGCGATGTCGAGGTGGGCCCAGCGCTGGCCGTCGGTGAAACGGGCGAGGAAGCAGGCCGCGGTGATCGCGCCGGCGGACTTGCCGCCGACATTGGCCATGTCGGCGAAGGCCGATTCGAGCTGTTGCTGGTAGTCGTCCCAGAGCGGCAGGCGCCAGGCGCGGTCGAGGCTGTGCTCGCCGGCGGCCAGCAGTTCGCCGGCGAGGTCGTCGTGGCGCGACATCAGGCCATGCGCGTGCTTGCCCAGCGCGATCACGCAGGCGCCGGTCAGGGTCGCCACGTCCACGATCGCGCGCGGCTCGAAGCGCTGCACGTAGGTCAGCGCGTCGCACAGGATCAGGCGGCCCTCGGCGTCGGTGTTGACCACCTCGATGGTCTGTCCCGACATCGAGGTGACCACGTCGCCGGGGCGGTACGAGTCGCCATCGGGCATGTTCTCCACCGCCGGCACCACGCACACCAGGTCGAGTGGCAGGCGCATGCGCACCGCGGCCAGGAACGCGCCCATCACGGTGGCCGCGCCCATCATGTCGAACTTCATCTCCTCCATCGCCGCCGCCGGCTTGATCGAGATGCCGCCGGTGTCGAAGGTGATGCCCTTGCCGACCAGCGCATAGGGCCGCGTGCCGCCTGCGCCGGCGCCGGCGTAACGCAGCACGATGAGCTTGGGCGGATTGGCGCTGCCGCGCGCCACGCCCAGCAGCGAGCCCATGCCCAGTTGCGCCATGTCGGCGCGTTCGAGCACCTGCAGCGATACTCCCGCCTCGGCCGCGGCGATGTTGGCCGCCGCGGCCGCCAGGTAGGCCGGATTGCAGATGTTGGGCGGGAGGTTGCCCAGCTCGCGCGCCAGCCGCATCCCGGCGGCAATGGCGGTGGCCTGGGCCAGCGCTTGCCCGGCCCCGGGCGCGCGCAGCGCGAGCTCCGCCAGCGCGTCGCCGTTCGGGCGCGGCTTGAGCGTCGCGCTGTAGCGATAGGACTGGGCATCGAAGGCGACCGCGGCCGTGCGCGCGCGCCAGGCCAGGTCGCGCCCCGGTACCTCGATCTCGGGCAGGTAGACCGCGGCACGCCGCGCCGGCCCGGTCTTGAGCACCTTGGCCGCCTCGGTGCAGGCCTTGAGGAAGCGCGCGGCATCGAGCCGCGCGGGTTCGCCCAGGCCGGCCAGCAGGACCCGCCCGGAGGCGACGCCGCCCAGTCCCAGCAGGCGCGTGACCGCGCCCGGCTTGCCGGAGACGTCGCCCGAGGCCAGCAGCCGGGAAATGGCGCCGCCGGCGGCGCGGTCGAGTTCGGCCGCGGCCGCGCTCAGGCTGCGGTCCTCGTACACGCCGGCGACCACGGCATCGGACGCGACCAGCGCGGGCGGATCGGTAACTAGGCTGAACGCAAGCGTCATGCACGATCTCCGGAAGGGTGGCGCGGGCCCATGGACCCGGCACCACCCCGGCTTTGGCTACACTGCACGCCAGCGGGCCCGAATGCTGGCTGCGGTGGCGACGAGCCGCGCAGTTTAGCGGAAAGCCGCGCTGCGCCTGGTTTCGCGGCCGCTCGCCGCCCCGTCGACCCGTCCCGGACATGACCCGCATCGTCGACCGCTACCTGCTGCGCGAACTGCTCGGCGCCCTCGGCGCGGTGAGCGCCGTGCTGTTCATGATCCTGCTCGGCGGCACCCTCACGGTCACGCTGGACCGCATCGCGCGCGGCAAGGTGCCGGCGACGCTGCTGCTGTCGCAACTGGGTTTGCGCTCGGTCGACGCGCTGCCGATCCTGCTGCCGCTGGCCGGGTTCCTTGCCGTGCTGCTGGCCTACGGGCGCCTGTATCGCGACAGCGAGATGGCGGTGCTCTCGGCCTCGGGCCTGACCACGCGCGGGCTCCTGCGCGCGCTGGCCTGGGTCGTGGTGCCGATGTCGCTGCTGCTGGCCGTCATCGGGTTCTGGGGCGGGCCGGCGGCGTTGCGCGCCTCCGACGCCATGATCGAGGCCGCCAACCGTTCGCTGCTCGTGGTCGGGATGGAGGCCGGCCGCTTCATCGAGCTGCCGGGGCGCGCCGGCGTGGTGTTCGTCTCGCGCATGGATCCCGACGGCACCCGCTTCGAGCGCCTGTTCGTCTCCAACGAGAAGGACGGCCGCATCGACATCACCACCGCCGAGCGCGGCGAGCTGTTCCAGGACCGCGAGGGCAAGGAGCGCTACCTCGCCCTGCACAACGGATTCCGGGTCGAGGGCCGGGTCGCGCACCCGGACTTCCGCACCATGCGCTTCGCCCGCAACGACGTGCGCCTGCCCGAGGCGCCGCAGGACGACAATCGCGCGATCGAGCGGCGCCTGCACACCGCCGAGCTGTTCGAGAGCGACAAGCCGGCCGACATCGCGGAACTGCACTGGCGCCTTGCGCTGCCGATCTCGATGACCGTGCTGGGCCTGCTGGCGCTGCCGCTGGCGCGCGTGCAGCCGCGCGAGCCGCGCTATGGCAAGGCCCTGCTCGCGGTGCTGGCCTACCTCCTGTACTCGAACACGCTGGCGATCGGGCGCGCCTGGATCGCCGACGGCACCGTGCCGACCGCAATGGGACTGTGGTGGGTGCACGTGGCCGCGCTGGTGATCGCGCTGTTCCTGATCCGCCGTGGCGAGACCTTCGCCGCCAGGCGCGGGCACTGAGCATGCGGCCCCTGGTCCTCACCGCCGACCGCCTGGTCGGGGCCAGCGTGCTCGGCGCGATCGCGCTGGTCTGGGCGTTCCTGGTCGCCTTCGATGCCTTCGTCGCCTTCGGACGCGAGATCGACGAGATCGGCCGCGGCGGCTACACCCTCGGGACCGCGGCCGCCTACATCGCCTGGACGGTGCCGCGGCGCGCATACGAGCTGTTCGGCACCGCCGCCGTGATCGGCGGGCTGCTCGGCATGGGCTCGCTGGCGCCGACCAGCGAACTGACCGCGCTGCGCGCCGGGGGCCTGTCCACCCTGCGCATCTCGCTCGGCGCGCTCGCGGCGGTGGCGCTGCTGGCGGCCTTCACGATGGCGATGGGGGAGACCCTGGCCAGCAGCGGCGAGCGGCGCGCGCAGTCGCTGGCCGCCGGGGCGAAGTCGCGCGACCTGATCGCGACCGGCCGCTCCGGCCTGTGGGTGCGCGAAGGCGAGACCCTGATCAACGCGCGGCGCGGCCAGGTCGTGGGCGCGGACGTGGAACTGCACGAATTGCGCATCTACCAGTTCACGCCGCGCGGCGAACTCACCGTCATCACGCTGGCCGACAGCGCGCGCCACCATGAGGGACGATGGCAACTGCGCGGCGTCGTGCACCGGCGCTTCACGCCCGAGCGGGTGGTGAGCGAGACCCAGGCGTCGATGGACTGGCCGTCGACGCTGGATCCGCGCCTGCTGACCCTGTCGATCGTGCGGCCGCGCTACCTGTCGATCGCCGATCTCCGCGCCAACATCGCCTACCTGCGGGCCAACGACCTCGACGCCTCCACCTTCGAGTCCGCGTACTGGGGCCGGATCTTCTATCCCCTGTCGATCCTGGCGCTGGTGTTCGCGGCGCTGCCCTTCGCCTTCGGCACGCTGCGCTCGGGCGGCTTCGGCAAGCGCCTGTTCTTCGGCATCGTGATGGCGGTCGGCTGGTACTTCTTCCAGCGCATGGTGGCGAACCTCGCCGCGGTCTACGCCTTCGACCACCGCCTCGTGAACCTCGCCCCCTCGGTGCTGCTGGGCGGCGCCGCGCTGGCCTGGTTCCGCTACGCGCGTTGAGACGCCGCCACCTCAGCGCGGCGGCTGGCGCCGCACCTCGGTGCCGGCGGCGAGGTCGTGCAGCATGCGCCGCCGCGCGTCGAACCACGCCCACCACAGCCCGATGCCGAGCGCGGCCACGCCGGCCAGTGCGATCCCGAAGCGCAGCAGCGCCGCGCCCCAGCGCGGCCTCGCCCCGTCCGCGCGCGTGACCCGCAGTCCCCAGGCCCGCATGCCGATGGTCTGCCCCGCCGTGGCCCAGGACCCGGCGTAGTAGGCGCAGGCGACCGCCAGCAGCCAGGCGCGGAAGGGCCAGTTGCCGCTCGCCCAGCGGCCGTACGACTCCAGCGCCGCGTGCTGCCCGGGTTGCAGCCATTGCGCCAGCGCGATCCAGGTCGCGGTCGCCGCCATCCACAACGCCGCCATCGGCAGGAGGTCGTACAGGCCGGCGGCGAGGCGGCGCCATACCGGCGCGGCAGCGGGGGCTTCGGGCATGGAGGCGGGGCCGCGGGAACGAAGGCGGATGATAGATTGGACCCGGTGAAATCCGCCGCTCCCCGCCGTCGGCGCGCGCCGGCCGCCGCCCCCGCGCCCGCCATCGAAGCCTTCCTCGACCGCGCGTGGGGCGAACTGGGACTGTCCCGGAACACGCTGTCGGCCTATCGCAGCGATCTCGCGCACTTCGACGACTGGTTGCGCCGCGACGCGTCCGGCCTCGATCGCGCGACGCGCGAGCAGGTGCATCGCTACCTCGGCGAGCGGATGCGCGCCGGCTACAGCGCGCGCAGCAACGCGCGCCTGCTGTCGTGCCTGCGCCAGTACTACCGCGACGCGGTGCGCGAGGGGCGCGCCGCGGCCGACCCGGCCGCGCTCGTCGAGGCGCCCCGGCTGCCCCGCAGCCTGCCCAAGGCCCTGACCGAGTCCGAGGTCGAGGCGCTGCTGCGCGCGCCCGACGCCGGCAGCGCCGAGGGCGTGCGCGACCGCACGATGCTCGAGATCATGTATGCGAGCGGCTTGCGGGTCTCCGAGCTGGTTTCGCTCCTGCCGGACTCGGTCAACCTGCGCCAGGGCGCGGTGCGGGTGCGCGGCAAGGGCGGCAAGGACCGCCTGGTGCCGGTGGGCGACGAGGCCCAGCACTGGCTGGAGCGCTACCTGCGCGAGGCGCGGCCCGCGCTGCTCGGCTCGCGCGTCTCGACCCGCCTGTTCGTGAGCCGGCGTGGCACCGGCTTCACGCGCCAATCGCTGTGGAACACGGTGCGGCGGCTCGCCGTGCAGGCCGGCATCGCGCGCGGCGTCTCGCCGCACGTCCTGCGCCATTCCTTCGCCACCCACCTGCTCAACCATGGCGCCGACCTGCGCGCACTGCAGTTGCTGCTCGGCCACGCCAGCCTCTCGACCACGCAGATCTACACCCTGGTGGCGCGCGAGGGCCTCAAGCGCCTGCACGAAGCCCACCATCCGCGCGGTTGAGCATCGTGGGAGCGGGGTGCCGCGGGTCGGACCGCTGCCGCCGGTCGATGCAGCTAGACTGCGCGGCCGCGGAACTTTCGGCGCCGACCACAGTCTGCGCTGGAGCCGTGTCCGCGGCAGCTCACCACCCCGACAGGAAGGCCCCGATGTCCCGACTCATGCTTGGAATCCTGCTCGCCATCGGCGCGGGCGGCGCAACGGCGGCCGACCCCGCCGAGCAGAAGGTCCGCGATGCGATCAAGACGCTGGTCCCCGATGCGCGCATCGACAGCGTCACGGCCTCCGATTTGCCGGGGTTCTACGAGGTGATCCTGGGCGGCCAGCCGCTGTACGTCAGCGCCGACGGCCGCTACCTGATGTCGGGCGCGCTGTGGGACATCGGCGCCAAGCGCAATCTCACCGACGCGCGCCTGGCCGGCCTGCGCAAGGGCGCGCTCGACGGGGTCGGCGCGAACGAGCGCATCATCTACCCCGCGAGCCAGCCCCGGCACGTGATCACGGTCTTCACCGACATCGATTGCGGTTACTGCCGCCGCCTGCACCAGCAGATGGCCGAGTACAACAATGCCGGCATCACGGTCGAATACCTGTTCTTCCCGCGTTCCGGCATCGGCTCCGAGTCCTACGACAAGGCGGTCTCGGTCTGGTGCGCCGCCGACCGCAACATCGCGTTGACCAAGGCCAAGAACGGCGAGGCGGTCGAGAACAAGACCTGCACCAACCCGATCGCGGCGCAGTTCGACCTCGGCCACAAGGTCGGCGTGTCGGGCACCCCGGCGGTGATCGCCGAGGACGGCACCCAGATCGGCGGGTACCTCACCCCCGAGCAGATGATCGCGCGGCTCGACCAGATCAAGGCGGGCGCCAAGCCCGACTGAGGAGGCCTGCCCGCGCCAGTCGGCTGGCGCGGGTCGCAGCGGCGCGCCGCGGCCGGCCCGCCGGGGGCCGCCGCGCCGCGCCGGGACCGCGGCGGCGCGACTGCGGGGACCCGAGGGCATCCGCTACAATCCGCGCTCCTTCCCGCGTCGACTCCCGATGATCCTCCTCGACGGGCAGCCGGCCCTCTCCGCGTTCCGACTCGAGCGACTCAACGCGCGCCTGGCCGTGGTCGCGCCGCAGGCGCGGGTGCGCGCGGCGAGCTGGCTCTACCTGGTCGAAGCGGCGCCGCAGGCCACCCTGGATCGCCCGTTGCTGGCGCAGATCCTCGAGGCCGCGCCAGGGCCGGCAGCGGATTTCGGCGTCGATGAACTGTGGGTGGTTCCGCGCCTGGGCACGATCTCGCCATGGTCGTCGAAGGCGGGCGAGATCCTGCGCGGGTGCGACCTGCAGGTCGCGCGCGTCGAGCGCGGCCAGCGCCTGTCCGTGGCCGGCCGCGACGCGCTCGATGCGCGCGCGCTGCGCGAGCTGCACGACGCGATGACGCAATCGGTGCTGCGCGACGCGGCGCAGGCCGCGGGCTTGTTCCTGCATGGGGCGCCCGCGCCGCTGGCGCGGGTCGCGCTCGGCGCCGATCCGCTCGCGGCGCTGGCCGGCGCCAACCGCGCGCTGGGCCTCGCGCTCTCCACCGACGAGATCGAGTACCTCGCCGAACGCTACGCCGCGCTCGGCCGCGACCCCACCGACGCCGAGCTCATGATGTTCGCGCAGGCGAACTCCGAGCACTGCCGCCACAAGGTCTTCAACGCCGGCTGGCGCATCGATGGCGCGGCGCAGGAGCGATCGCTGTTCGCGATGATCAAGCACACCCACGCGACCACGCCCGCGCACACGCTGTCGGCCTACTCCGACAACGCGGCCGTGGTGGAAGGCAGCGAGGGGACGTGTTTCGCGCCGGATCCCGCCAGCCATGCCTGGCGCGCGGCGCCCGCCTCGATCGACTACGCGATCAAGGTCGAGACCCACAACCACCCGACCGCGATCGCGCCGTTCCCGGGCGCCAGCACCGGCGCCGGCGGCGAGATCCGCGACGAGGGCGCGACCGGCCGCGGCGGCAAGCCCAAGGCCGGGCTCACCGGTTTCACGGTCTCGCACCTGCGCATCCCGGGCCTGCCGCGGTCGTGGGAAGCGCCGCGCGAGCTGCCGCCGCGCATGGCCAGCGCCTTCGAGATCATGCGCGACGGGCCGCTCGGCGCAGCGGCCTTCAACAACGAATTCGGGCGCCCCGCGCTGGGCGGCTACTTCCGCAGCTTCGAACTGCCGGGACCCGACGCGGGCCTGGTGCGTGGCTACGACAAGCCGATCATGCTGGCCGGCGGCCTCGCCAACCTGCGGCGCGAACACGTCGAGAAGCGCGCGCTCGCACCCGGCGACGCGGTGGTGGTGATGGGTGGGCCGGCGATGCTGATCGGGCTGGGCGGCGGCGCCGCGTCCTCGGTCGCGGGGGGCGAGTCCAGCGAGGCGCTGGATTTCGCCTCGGTCCAGCGCGACAACCCCGAGATGCAGCGCCGCTGCCAGGAAGTGATCGACGCCTGCCGCGCGCTGGGCGAGCACAACCCGATCGTCTCGATCCATGACGTCGGCGCCGGCGGCCTGTCGAACGCGATCCCGGAACTGCTCAACGATTCCGGCGTCGGCGGCGAACTCGAGCTGCGCCGCATTCCCTGCGACGACCCGCAGCTGTCGCCGATGCAGATCTGGTGCAACGAGTCGCAGGAGCGCTACGTGCTCGGGATCGCGCGCGAGCACGTGGCCGGATTCGAGGCCCTGGCGGCGCGCGAGCGCTGCCCCGTCGCGGTCGTGGGGCACGCCACCGCGGAGCGCCGGCTGCGCGTCGCCGACGCGCACCTGGGCGGCCATCCGGTCGACCTGCCGATGGACCTGATCTTCGGCAAGGCGCCGCGGATGCAGCGCGACGCCCGACGGCACGCCAGCGGCCTTGCCGCGCCCCTGCGCCTGCCGGCCGCGGGGATCGGCGACGACCTCATGCGGGTGCTGCGCCATCCCAGCGTGGGCAGCAAGGCCTGGCTCGTCACGATCGGCGACCGCACGGTCGGCGGCCTCTGCGCGCGCGACCCGATGGTCGGGCCGTGGCAGGTGCCGGTGGCCGACTGCGCGGTGACGCTGCTCGACTTCGAAGGCTGCGCGGGCGAGGCGATGGCACTCGGCGAGCGCACGCCGCTGGCGCTGATCGATCCGGCCGCGGCCGCGCGCATGGCGGTGGGCGAGGCCCTGACCAACCTCGCCGCGGCGCCGGTGGACTCGCTGGCCGAGGTCAAGCTCTCGGCCAACTGGATGGCCGCGGTGGCGCATCCGGGCGAGGACGCGGCCCTGTACGACGCCGTGCGCGCGATCGGCCTCGAGCTGTGCCCGGCGCTGGGCATCTCGATCCCGGTCGGCAAGGATTCGCTGTCGATGCAGGCGCAATGGCAGGCGGGTGGACGCGAGCACAAGGTCGTCTCCCCGGTGTCGCCGGTGGTGACGGCGTTCGCGCGGGTCGGCGACGCGCGGCGCGCGCTGACCCCGATGCTGCGCTTCGACGAAGGCCCGAGCGAGCTGCTGCTGATCGACCTCGGCGGCGGCCGCAACCGCCTCGGCGGCTCGGTCCTGGCGCACACCCACGGCCAGCTCGGCGACAGCGCGCCGGACGCCGACGACGCGGCGCGCCTCAAGGCCTGCTTCGAGGCGATCCAGGTCCTCAACCTGCGCGGCCTGCTGCTCGCCTACCACGACCGCTCCGACGGCGGCGCGATCGTCGCCCTGCTCGAGATGGCCTTCGCGGGCCATTGCGGCCTCGACCTGCTGCTCGATGGCTGGGCGCGCGATGCGCGCGCCGCGCTGTTCGCCGAGGAACTGGGCGCGGTGGTCCAGGTGCGCGACGCCGACGTGCCGCTGGTGCGCGAGCTGCTGGCCGCACACGGCCTCGGCCCGCTGGTCCACGCCGTGGGCCGGCCGCTCGAGGGCGAAACCGTGCGCCTGCGCCAGGACGGCCGCGTGCTCGGCACCTTCAGCCGCGCCGAGCTGGTCGCCGCCTGGCACGAGACCAGCCATGCGATGCAGCGGTTGCGCGACGATCCCGCCTGCGCCGACGAGGAACGCGAGGCGCTGTGCGCGGCCGACGATCCGGGCCTCGTGCCGCGGCTGGGTTTCGACCCGGCGCTCGACGTCGCCGCGCCGTACATCGCCACCGGCGCCCGCCCGCGGGTCGCGATCCTGCGCGAGCAGGGCGTCAACGGGCAGGTCGAGATGGCGGCCGCCTTCACCCGTGCCGGATTCGACGCCGACGACGTGCACATGAGCGACCTGATCGAGGGCCGCGCGCGCCTGGCGGACTATGCGGGGCTGGTGGCCTGCGGCGGTTTCTCCTACGGCGACGTGCTCGGCGCGGGGCGCGGCTGGGCGACCTCGATCCGCCATCGCGCCGGACTCGCCGCGCAGTTCGAGCGCTACTTCGCCGACCGCGCGCGCTTCGCGCTCGGCGTCTGCAACGGCTGCCAGGCGCTGGCCGCGCTCAAGGACCTGATCCCGGGCGCGCAGGGCTGGCCGCGCTTCCTGCGCAACCGCTCGGAGCAGTTCGAGGCGCGCCTGTCGCTGCTGGAGATCCTGCCCTCGCCGTCGCTGTTCCTGCGCGGGATGGAGGGTTCGCGCATCCCGGTGGCGGTCGCGCACGGCGAGGGCCGCGCGGCCTTCGACGGTCCGGCCGGGGCGGCGGCGGCGCAGGCCTGCGCGCGCTACGTCGACGCGCGCGGCGCGGCCGCCGAACATTACCCCGCCAATCCCAATGGCTCGCCCGGCGGGATCACCGGACTGACCAATGCCGACGGCCGGGTCACGATCC
>Ga0209476_10001096_pt1 | contig 18487 bp, 16 predicted proteins | sample KloWWTrecipitate_FD_187179 | JGI IMG/M metagenome (GOLD analysis project Ga0209476, IMG submission 187179) | Active sludge microbial communities from Klosterneuburg, Austria, studying microevolution and ecology of nitrifiers - Klosterneuburg... | ecosystem: Engineered > WWTP > Aerobic digester... | reverse complement strand
CGCTGGCGCTTTCTTAGCCGGGGCCTTTTTGGCTGCAGCCTTCTTCGCTGGCGCTTTCTTGGCCGCCGCCTTCTTCGCAGGTGCCTTCTTCGCTACGGCTTTTTTCGCCGGAGCTTTTTTCGCAGCGACCTTCTTGGCCGGAGCTTTCTTGGCTACAGCTTTTTTCGCTGGAGCTTTTTTGGCTGCGGCTTTCTTGGCCGGAGCTTTCTTCGCGGGAGCAGCTTTTTTAGCCGCAGGTTTTTTTGCAGTTGCCATCATTTTCTCCTTGATCAAGTAACAAAGAGCGCTTCATGCCTGTTGGAGCACATGAAGCGATTCAGGGTGTTGGGCCTTATCCCAGCACCTTGAATGGGGTGACACATGCTGTGGCGGCAATCTTTGCTGCCTGACACATCATGTGAAATTGGTGTAGCCACAGTCGTTCGTTCCTGAATTCAGTCCCAGGACAACGCGCCACCGGACTGGTACTCGATGACACGCGTCTCGAAGAAGTTGCGCTCCTTCTTCAGGTCGATCATCTCGCTCATCCAGGGAAACGGGTTTTCCTCGTTCGGATACAACGCCTCAAGACCGATCTGGGTCGCACGGCGATTGGCGATGTAGCGCAGGTAACCCTTGAACATCGACGCGTTCATGCCCAGCACGCCACGCGGCATCGTGTCTTCGGCATACTGGTACTCGAGTGCCACGGCCTGCTCGAACAAATCACGAATCTCGGCCTTGAACGTGGCCGTCCACAACATCGGATTCTCGAGCTTGATCTGGTTGATCAGGTCGATGCCGAAATTGCAGTGCATGGACTCGTCACGCAGGATGTACTGGTATTGCTCGGCAGCCCCGGTCATCTTGTTCTGCCGACCGAGCGCCAGGATCTGCGTGAACCCGACATAGAAGAACAGGCCTTCCATCAGGCAGGCGAACACGATCAGCGACTTGAGCAGCTTCTGGTCGTTCTCCAGCGTGCCGGTGGTGAAATGCGGATTGGTCAGCGTCTCGATGAACGGAATCAGGAACTGGTCCTTGTTGCGGATCGAGGTGACTTCGTTGTACGCATTGAAAATCTCGCTCTCATCGAGGCCGAGCGACTCGACGATGTACTGGTAGGCGTGCGTGTGGATCGCCTCCTCGAAGGCCTGGCGCAACAGGAACTGGCGGCATTCAGGCGCGGTGATGTGGCGGTAGCTGCCCAGCACGATATTGTTCGCGGCCAGTGAATCGGCTGTGACGAAGAAACCCAGATTGCGTTTGACGATGCGACGCTCGTCTTCGGTCAGGCCAGCCGGGTCCTTCCACAACGCAATATCGCGCGTCATGTTCACCTCTTGCGGCATCCAGTGGTTGGCGCAACTGGCCAGGTATTTTTCCCAGGCCCACTTGTATTTGAACGGCACCAGCTGGTTGACGTCGGTCTTGCCGTTGATGATGCGCTTGTCGGCCGCATTGACGCGCCGCGGCGCCGGGGGGGCGTCGACAGCTGCTGTCGGTACCGCTGCGCCGTCGTCAAGAACACGCTTGACAGGCGATTGAGGCAGAGACTCCGTCGAGCGGCCCGCATGCGGGTCGCGAGAAAAAGACGATGGCGGTGTGGGCTTGACTTCTTCGTCCCAGGTCAACATAGAGGTTTCCAATCAGCGAATTATCAGAGCAGCGTCACGAATTGAAAAGTATTCATGGTCTTCGCTGCAAATATGTGTTGTTCAATTGCATCGCCCGCATCGAATGCGGGCAGATGGCAATCACGAATTACTGGCACGCCTCGCAGGTCGGGTCGTCGACGCCACAGAACTTCACGTCGGTTGCAGGACTCGCAGCCAACTGCGCGCGTGCAGCGGCGGCGGCCATGTCGAGTGCACTCATCGGCGCATCACCACCACCGGAGGACACGGCATTCATGCGCCCTGCCGCGACAGTGGATTTCTCGGCGTGCGACGACGACTGCGTGCGCAGGTAATACGTGGTCTTGAGGCCGCGTACCCAGGCCAGCTTGTAGGTGTCATCGAGCTTCTTGCCCGACGCACCCGCCATGTAGATGTTGAGCGACTGCGCCTGGTCGATCCACTTCTGGCGCCTGGCCGCCGCCTCGACCAGCCACTGCGTCTCGACCTCGAACGCGGTGGCGTACAAGGACTTGATCTCCTGCGGAACACGGTCGATCGGCTGAAGCGACCCATCGAAGTGTTTGAGGTCCATCACCATCACGTCATCCCACAGACCCAGGCGTTTGAGGTCGTGCACCAGGCTGCCGTTGATGACGGTGAACTCACCCGACAGGTTCGACTTGACCGACAGGTTGCCGAAGCAGGGCTCGATCGACGCATCCACGCCGATGATGTTGGAGATGGTCGCGGTCGGGGCAATCGCCACGCAGTTGGAATTGCGCATGCCATCCTGGGCAATCTTGCTGCGCAGGGCTTCCCAGTCCAGCGTTGACGAACGATCGACCTCGACGTAGCCGCCACGCTCCTTGGCCAGCATGTCCAGGGTGTCCAGCGGAAGAATTCCGCGGTCCCACAACGAACCCTTGAAGCTAGAGTAGCGGCCCCGCTCGCGTGCCAGTTCGGTCGACGCCCAGTAGGCGTAGTAGCAGACGGCTTCCATCGAGCTGTCGGCGAATTGCACTGCAGCCTCGCTGGCGTAGGGAACGCGCAGCTTGTACAGGCTGTCCTGGAAGCCCATCACCCCCAGGCCCACCGGACGGTGGCGCATGTTGGAATCGCGCGCCTTCTTCACGGCGTAGTAGTTGATGTCGATGACGTTGTCGAGCATGCGCATCGCGATGCCGATGGTGCGGCGCAGCTTGTCATGGTCGACGGCGCCGTCCTTGAGGTGTTGCAGCAGGTTCACCGAACCCAGGTTGCAGACCGCGGTTTCGGTATCGCTGGTGTTCAGCGTGATTTCGGTGCACAGGTTGGACGAATGCACCACACCGGCATGCTGCTGTGGCGAGCGCACGTTGCAGGCATCCTTGAACGTGATCCACGGATGGCCGGTCTCGAACAGCATGGTCAGCATCTTGCGCCACAGGTCGGATGCCGGCAGCGTGCGCGACGGCTTGATCTCGCCCCGCGCAGCCTTCTCTTCGTACGCCACATAGGCGCGCTCGAAGTCGGCGCCGAACTTGTCGTGCAGATCGGGCACGTTGGACGGCGAGAACAAGGTCCAGTTGCCTTTTTCCATGACACGGCGCATGAACAGATCGGGGATCCAGTTCGCGGTATTCATGTCGTGCGTACGGCGGCGGTCATCGCCGGTGTTCTTGCGCAGCTCCAGGAACTCCTCGATGTCCAGATGCCAGGTCTCCAGGTAGGTGCACACGGCGCCCTTGCGCTTGCCGCCCTGGTTGACCGCAACCGCCGTATCGTTGACCACCTTGAGGAAGGGAACTACACCCTGCGATTCGCCGTTGGTGCCCTTGATGCGCGAACCCAGAGCGCGCACGCGGGTCCAGTCGTTACCCAGCCCGCCGGCAAACTTGGACAGCAACGCGTTTTCCTTGATCGACTCGTAGATGCCGTCCAGGTCATCGGGCACCGTGGTCAGGTAACAGGACGACAGCTGTGAGCGCAAGGTGCCGCTGTTGAACAGCGTCGGCGTGCTGGACATGAAATCGAACGACGACAGGATCTCGTAGAACTCGATGGCACGGGTTTCACGGTCGATTTCATTGAGCGACAGGCCCATGGCCACACGCATGAAGAACGCCTGTGGCAATTCGATGCGCGTCTTGCTGATGTGCAGGAAATAACGGTCATACAGGGTCTGCAGGCCGAGGTAGTCGAACTGCAGGTCGCGCTCGGGCTTGAGCGCGGCGCCCAGGCGCTGCAGGTCGAACTGCAGCAGTCGTTCGTCGAGCAAGTCGGCATCGACACCCTTGCGCACAAACTGCGGGAAATACTCGGCATAGGCCGGTCCCATGTCGGCGGGTGCGACATCGCGGCCCAGCACCTCGTTGGCAATCGTGTGAAACAGCAGACGCGCAGTGGCGTAGGTGTAGTCGGGATCCTTCTCGATCAGAGTGCGCGCTGCCAGTACCGAGGCCTTGTAGACCTCTTCCATCGGAACGCCGTCGTACAGGTTGCGCAGCGTCTCGGCCATGATCGGCTCGAAGCGGATGTCCGGGCCCAGGCCTTCGCAGGCCGCGCGGATCAGGCCCTGCAAGCGATCCATGTCCAGCGGCACGCGCTGGCCCTTGTCGATCGCAAACAGTTGCGGCGCCGCGGGAGCGTCCTGCTCGACCTTGCGCGCGCGTTCCTGCGTACGCTTCTCCCGGTACAACACGTAGGCACGCGCGATTTCATGGTGGCCGCCGCGCATCAGTCCGAGCTCGACGTGGTCTTGCACGTCCTCGATATGGAAGGTGCCGCCGCCCGGACGCGAGCGCATCAGTGCGCGCACTACGGTCTGGGTCAGTTCGTCCACCACCTCGCGCACGCTGGCCGATGCCGCGCCATGGGTACCGTGAACGGCCAGAAAGGCCTTCATCATGGCCACGGCAATCTTGTTGGGTTCGAATGGCACAACGGCGCCATTGCGACGAATGATCTGGAAGTGGGCAAGTACGTCTGCTGCGTGGATGGGACTCGACGAGGAAGCTCTGGGAGTTGCGGCGGTACCGGATATCTGGGTGGTGGGCGTATTGAAGGCTGTCTGCATTGTTCTTTCCTCGTCTCTGGGAACGGCTGGTGGGGAGGATTAGGAGGGATGGCGGCTTGAATTTGTGATGCCAAGGCAAGCACGTCTCCCGACCAGCGCACACTATATATGGGGTCTTGGTCGTTTACAAGCCACTACCGGTAGTGTATCGCGCAGACTACGGTCGCATGACCGCGGGCCGTCCCCAGCGCGTGCCGCCCCTGCCGCGAAGGCAGCGTCGATCCGATCGCATGCCGTGCCTTGTGCCATGGGAGACGCGCAGCGAAACCTTGGCCTCATGCGACTCGCACCGGCATTTGGCCCCGATACCCGCACCAATCCTGCATCCCGGTCGTCGCACCCACATCGCACGCAGCGGCCACGATCCACGCCGACAAGCCGCATCTGGCCCGCCTTGGTACAAATTCTTTTTTTACACTTCGGGCGGGAAAAATGCCGCATCCCAGCCCAGCGACCGGCGCAACAAGGGCCAATCGAAGCCGACGCCAGGATCGAACTTGCGGCCCGGCGCCACATGTTCATGGCCAGCCACATGCTGGATCGGATATTGCCGGCCGATCGCAGCGCACAATGCCGCCGTCACGGTGTACTGGCCAGGCTCGAACAAGCCCCCTTCCAGGCCCTCGAGTTCGATGCCAATGGAGAAGTCGTTGCAGTTGTCGCGCCCACGGTGACAGGACGCCCCGGCATGCCAGGCACGTGCATCGCAGCTGACAAATTGCAGCACGCTGGCATCCCTGCGCACAAAGAAATGCGCCGAAACGGTCAGGCCCCGGATCTGCCGGTAATAAGGGTGCACCTCCCAGTCCAGCGTATTGGTGAACAGTTGCTGCACTGCAGGGCCGCCGAACTCGCCCGGCGGCAGGCTGATCGAATGCAGCAGCACCAGATCCACCACGGCATCGGCCGGTCGCGGCCCAAAATTGGGCGAATCCAGTCGCAATGCGCCGGCGTACCAACCCAGCTCCCAGTCCGATCCGGCGCCGGGCCTGGGTCGGGCGCTGTCAATCGCCATCATCGGCCGGCTCCCGGTCCGCGGGCGCGTCGATCTTCAGCCGGGCAATACGGTAGCGGATCTGGCGCAGGCTCAGACCCAGCCTTGCCGCCGCAGCGGTCCGGTTGAAACCGGTTTCGTGCAGCGTCTGCACCAGGATGTTGCGCTCCTGCCGATCCAGGTGGCTTTGCAGATCACTGGGAATAAGCAGCGGCACTGCAGCATCGTCGGCTGCGCCGGATGCCTGGCGCACCGGCACCGCCACCTTGGGCTCGGCCTCAGGCATGGCAGGGAGCGGCGCAGGCATGGTCTGCTCCCCCAGCAAGTCAACCTGCAGATCGCCACCCTCGCTCAGCGCAACAGCGCGGTGCAACAGGTTTTCGAGTTCCCGCACATTGCCCTTGAGCGGCGCCAGACAGATCCGCTCGAGCACGCCGGCCGACAACGCCGGCACCGGCACACCAGACTCCCGCGCAATACGCGCCAGCAGGCTCTCGCACAAGGCCGGCAGGTCGTCGAGCCGGTCACGCAATGGCGGAATCACGATATCGATGACATTGAGCCGGTAATACAGATCCTGGCGGAACCGCCCCGCCTGCACTTCTGCCGCCAGATCACGGTGCGTGGCGCTGATGATGCGCACGTCCACTGGCTCCTCCCGGGTAGACCCGACGCTGCGCACGCTGCGTTCCTGGATTGCCCGCAGCAGCTTGGACTGCATTGCCAGCGGCAGATCGCCGATCTCGTCCAGAAACAGGGTGCCGCCCCGCGCGGCCTGAAAGAAGCCGTCCCGGTCTTGCGTGGCCCCGGTGAATGCGCCCTTGCGCGAACCGAAGAACTCGGACTCCAGCAATTGCTCGGGAATGGCGCTGCAGTTGACCGCCACCATCGGTCCGGCCGAGCGGTGGCTATTGGCATGCAGCGCACGCGCCACCAGTTCCTTGCCGGTGCCGGACTCGCCGGTCACCAGCACCGGCGCCATCGACCGCGCGACCTTGGCCACCCGCTCCTTGACCTGGCGCATCGTCGCGGACTCGCCGACCAGGCGCTGCAACGCGATTTCGCCGCCACCGGGTTCGGTGTCGGTCTTGCGACGGTTGAATCCTTCGCGCGACGCCTGGCCGGCGCTGTGCCGCCGCCCGGCCACCGCCTCTTTGCGTGCACCGAGCACTGCCGATGCGATGACCGCGCGAAACTGCTGGATATCGACGGGCTTGGTCAGGTAGTCGAAGGCGCCAGCCTTGAGCGATTCGACCGCATTGTCGGCCGATCCGTAGGCCGTGATCACGACACAACGCTCACGCCGCTGGTTATCACGCAAACGCTGAAGCAGGCTGATGCCCATGCCATCGGGCAGCCGCATGTCAGTGATGACGACATCGAAACGCCGCGCCACCAGTTGCTGCCAGGCCTGTGCCAGGTCGCCGACGCCAAGGACGTTGTAACCCTCGCGCACCAGAGCCAGTTCGTACAAGGTGCGCAAGTCCGGCTCGTCGTCCACGACGAGAATGTTGACATCCTTCTGGGCAGTGGCGGGATCGATCGTCACAGCGGCATTTTGGCAGATGCCTGCCTGCGCGAAGCCGATGCAAAACGAATGCGGAACTCATTGCCGGCCACCATGGCGCCGCCGATGCGGCGCTCGGCGCGCTCAAACCCGATCAAGGCGCCATGACCGTCACACAACTCCCGGCAGATATACAGGCCCAGTCCGGTGGATCGGCTCTCGGACGAGAAAAAGGGTTCAAAAAGATGGCGCCTCACCGATGGCTCCATCGGCTTGCCGTCGCTCCAGACCTGCAGCGACACCTGGCGTCCCGGGGTCAGGCTGGTCGACACCTGTATCGACTCGGCGCCGGAACCCGCATACCGGTTCGCGTTGTCCAACAGGTTGATCAACACCCGGCGCAAATGCTCGGCCTCGAAAGCGACTTCGGCATCGACCGCGCTCAGGCGCAGTGCCAGCGGTGCTTCACGCCGGCCATGGGCGTCCCAGTCGGTGCAGATCTGCGCCACCACGTTGTTGAGTTGGAGGCTTGCCGGGCCGGCATCGGGCCCGCGCTGCGAGACCCGGGCGATGTTGAGCACCTCGTCGACGATGCGTTCGAGCCGGTTCGCGTTTTGCTGCACCATGCGGATCAGCGGCTTGAGCCGTGCATCGTCCACGCCTTCGTCCAGCAGGGCGTTGGCCTGCACGATGGCGGCCAGCGGATTGCGGATCTCGTGCGCCACCGCACTCGACATGCGGCCCATGCTGACCAGCTTTTCGGTGCGCATGCGTGCTTCCACCTCGCGCTGGTCCTGCACGAACATCACGCAAAGACGCTCGGACGTGATGTCGTCCGTGGCGGCGATGCGGGTTCGCACCTGGGTGAACTGCGGGCCAATGCCGGCCAGCGTCAACACGACGCTGGCGTTTTGCCCGGTGTTCAGCGCCAGGCTGCGCCGGTTCAGTTGCGCCAGTTCCTGCCAGCCAGGCTCCAGCGCCAGCGAAAATGACTGCTGCGTCGCCGCGACATCGCGCCCGAGCAAGCGGCAGGCGGCCGGATTGGCCGCCAGTACCAGGTCTTGCTCGTCGACCACCAGAATGCCATCGGTCAGCGACTCGATCACCAGCGCATTGACCTCGCGCTGTACCCGTACCACCATCTGGCTGCGCCGCGAACGCTGCTCCTCGCTGGCCAGGCGCGCCGACAACTGGCTGGCCAGAAAGGCGATGACGAAATATCCGGCGCCCGTCAGTGCGGACTGCGCCACCAGCGATGATGCGTCCGCAACGCCACCCAATCCGTCCAGGCCCGCGCGAAGCAGCAGCAACAATGTTGCGCCGGCCGCCGTGGCCATGGCCAGCGGCATCGATCCCAACACCGCCGCCATCAGCACCGGCAAAGCCAGCAAGGGAGAGTAGTTGATGCCAGCATTGCCCTGCACATACTGCAACAGCGCAAAGGTCGCGACGTCGACGCCCACCGTCAAGGCCCAGCGCGCACCCAGTGTCGTCCCCAGCCGTTGTGGCCGACCCAGCAGGCGTGTGGCCAGCGTCGCCACCAGGTAGATGCCGCAAGCGATGACCAGCAATGGATCGGTCGTGTAACCCAGCGCGAACAGGCTGGTCTGCAAGGCCAGCAGTACCACGCCCAGCGTCACGCGGGCGGTCATGAAGCCGCTCCACAAGCGTACGAATTCGTCGGGACCGTCGTCGCTGAACAGGCCTTCGCGCTGGTTCGACCGCAAGTCGAGCCAGGGACGGGACTGCGCACCAGCCATGGAGTCTGTCAAGCCTCGGCCTGACTGCGATGCTGGGTTGAACAATAAACGCCACGCTCGCCAGCGATCAGATCTTCACTGGGGCAATGCATGCCGCAGAGGTCGCACCGGCCCATGTCGATCGCACCCACCGGTTTGCGCGCGGACTTCGGCTCGTCGCGCAATGCTTCAGCCTTGTCCGCCGCCCGATTGGAGCGCCAGACCCAGATTCCGACCATGACCACGAACAGCACCAGCAGGAACTTCATGGCATACGACCCAATACAACTTCCATCACGAACCGTGAGCCGACATAAGCCAGAAACAGCAGGCCGGAACCCGCATAAAGAACCCGCACTGCGCGCCGCCCACGCCATCCGTATCGGAGCCGGCCCAGCAACAAGGCGGCAAACGTCAGCCAGGACAACACCGAGAACACACTCTTGTGGTTCATGCGCCAGACCATGCCCGGACCGTACAGGATCTCGCCGTACACCAGAACCACCAGCAAGGTGGCGGTCAGCAGCACGAAACCGGCAGTGACGAATCGAAACGTCAATCGCTCCAGCGTCATCAGCGGCATGCCACTTTCAGGATCGGCTCCCTGCCGGATTCGATCTTCCGCGCGACCCATCATCCAGGCATGGACCACAGCAGCGCCAAACAGGCCATAGGATGCAATACCCAGCGCCCAATGCAGCGGCAACCAGACCGACGCGGTGGGGTGCAGGGCCGCACCGGGAAACACCAGCGGCAACAAGACCGTGCCGGCGGCCAGCGCACACAATATGCGACGCAGCCGAAGCTGTGGATAGAACCGGGACTCGATGGCATACACCGCACCGACCAGCCAGGCCGTGACCGACAAGGCCGGCGCGAAGCCGAAATGCGGCGTGGCGCCCGCAAGACTGAGCGCCAGAACCAGCGCATGCAACACCCAGCCCAGCAGCAGAACCAGCCGGCCGGTACGATCGCCGATGCCATGCCACGCGGCCGGCACAAGATAGGCAATGGCAGCGCTCCACGCGAGGACATGGGTCGACATGGAGCCACTGGCTAGAATCATGGGTACAGTTTATCCTTTCGCCTGCCCCTCCATGTGCAGCCCGCTGGCGAAATGCCTCTTCCGCGCGCACGCACAACCCCCAAGCATCCATGGCCTCATCGCTTTCTGAAAAACTGTCGCGCCTCGTCAAGGAAATGCGGGGCCAGGCACGCATCACCGAATCCAACGTCACGGACATGCTGCGCGAGGTTCGCATGGCCTTGCTCGAAGCCGACGTGGCGCTGCCGGTGGTGCGCGATTTCATCGCCCGCGTCAAGGAAAAGGCACTCGGCCAGGAAGTCATGGGTTCCCTGTCGCCCGGCCAGGCGCTGGTTGGCATTGTCAACAGGGAACTCTCCGCGACGATGGGCGAAGGCATCAGCGACCTGAACCTGGCGGCGCAGCCGCCGGCGGTGATACTGATGGCCGGCCTGCAAGGTTCGGGCAAGACCACCAGCACCGCCAAACTGGCGCGCCACCTGATCGAGAAGCGCAAGAAGAAGGTACTGACGGTCTCGGGCGACGTCTACCGCCCTGCCGCCATCGAGCAGCTCAAGACCGTGACGGCCCAGGCCGGCGCGCAGTGGTTCCCCAGCAGCGCCGACCAGAAACCGGTCGACATCGCCCGGGCCGCGCTCGATTACGCGCGCAAGCACTATTTCGACGTGTTGCTGGTCGATACCGCCGGCCGGCTGGCGATCGACGAAGTGCTGATGCGCGAGATCAAGGAACTGCACCAGGTGCTCAACCCGGTCGAGACCCTGTTCGTCGTCGATGCGATGCAGGGCCAGGACGCGATCAATACCGCCAAGGCCTTCAAGGAGGCGCTGCCGCTGACCGGCATCATCCTGACCAAGACCGACGGCGACTCACGCGGTGGCGCGGCCTTGTCGGCACGCCAGGTAACCGGTGCACCGATCAAGTTTGCCGGTACCAGCGAGAAAATCGACGGCCTCGAAGTGTTCGATGCCCAGCGCCATGCCGGCCGCATCCTGGGCATGGGCGACATCGTTGCGCTGGTCGAGCAGGTCAGCTCCGGCGTCGACATGGCGGCGGCCCAGAAGCTGGCGGCCAAGGTCAAGAGCGGCGCCGGTTTCGACCTGAACGATTTTCTGGGTCAGATCCAGCAGATGAAACAGATGGGGGGTCTGTCCAGCCTGATGGACAAGTTGCCCGCCGCCATGGCCGCCAAGGCCGGCCAGGTCGACATGAACCGGGCCGAAAAGGACATCCGGCGCAAGGAAGGCATCATCCACAGCATGACCCCGCTGGAGCGCCGCAAGCCCGACCTGATCAAGGCCACCCGCAAACGCCGCATCGCCCAGGGCGCCGGCGTTCACGTGCAGGAAGTCAACCGCATGCTCAAGGAATTCGAGCAGATGCAGGACATGATGAAGAAGATGAAGGGCGGCGGCATGATGAAGATGATGAAGCGGCTAGGTGGGATGAAGGGGATGGGGAAAATGCCCTTCTGAGACCTTGGGGAAAGACCGAAATTACACGAAGTGAATTTCGCTCTGTCCCCGACACTTCAACGGATGTCCGGCTGTCTGACCTCGTGGGTCAGCTCAAGAATTGCGCAGCAATTTTGCCCTGACCCCAACACTTATCCGGATGTCCCTCTTGTGTGGCACCAAGCCAGCGCCCGACAGCTATTTCTGCACAAAGGCGTCTACCTCGATACCAGCCTGCTTGAGAATGGCGCGCAACGTCCCTTCAGGCATATCGCCGGGATGGTTCGGTATGGTCGTGTAGCGGTTCAGCGCAGGATTGAACCAGATCTCATGTGAGCCGGCAGCTTGCCGATGAAACTCCAGCCCGAGCGCTTTCAAGCGCCTTGTGATGTCACGATACTTGTAGCCGGACAGCGCGCCCATCAGGTCGCGACAACCAACTGGTAGTCAAATGCCTCGCCAATGGGTGACAAAGTCACGGTGTCGGAGCCGGACTGTGCTTCGATCAGCTTCTTCGCCACATCCCGTGCGATCTCGATGGTTTCCTGGATCGTGCGACCTTGCGCCACAAGCCCTTGCACTTCGTCGCTGGTGGCCAGATACAGACCCTCGGGCAGCTTTTCAATGTGCAATTGAATCAGATGTTCCATGGCGGGACCTCTCAGTCGACCGCGTCAACACACGGCATCTTGTTTACAGGAATGGGCAATGTTAGCGTGCCGCGCACGTCACCGCCTGCGCGGTCACCACTTCCCCCTTCAACGACCGCTGCGGCGCCTCGGTAATCCGCACATCCACCATCTGCCCGATCAGCCGTGTCGGCCCCTCGAACACCACCGCACGGTTGCACTCGGTGCGTCCGAACAGCTGGCTGTCACTCTTGCGCGCTGTCCCTTCGACCAGCACCCGCTGCACCGTGCCGAACCGGCTGGCGCTGATGCGCTTGACGTTTTCGTCCAGCGCCGCCTGCAGGCGCTGCAAACGCGCCAGCTTGACCGCATGGGGTGTCTCGTCCTGCAAAGCAGCAGCCGGGGTGCCCGGCCGCGGGCTGAAGATGAAGCTGAACGAGCTGTCATACCCCACGTCCTCGACCAGCTTCATCAGCTTGTCGAAATCGGCGTCGGTCTCGCCTGGGAAGCCCACGATGAAGTCACTGGACAGCGCCAGGTCGGGCCGGATCGCGCGCAGCTTGCGCACCGTCGACTTGTATTCCATCGCGGTGTAGCCGCGTTTCATCGCCATCAGGATGCGGTCCGAGCCATGCTGCACCGGCAGGTGCAGGTGGTTGACCAGCTTGGGCACGCGCGCATACACGTCGATCAACGCCGCCGTGAACTCGTTCGGATGGCTGGTGGTGTAACGAATGCGCTCGATGCCCGGAATCTCGGCCACGTATTCGATCAGCGTCGCCAGATCGGCCGTCTCGCCGCTGCCGGCCATCGGGGCCCGATAGGCATTGACATTCTGCCCCAGCAGCGTGACCTCGCGCACGCCCTGGTCGGCCAGCCCGGCGACCTCGACCAGCACGTCGTCGAACGGACGTGAGACCTCTTCGCCGCGGGTGTACGGCACGACGCAATAACTGCAATACTTGGAGCAGCCTTCCATGATGCTGACGAACGCGGTCGCGCCCTCGACCCGCGCCGGCGGCAGGTGGTCAAATTTCTCGATCTCGGGGAAGCTGATGTCGACCTGGGCCCGATCCTGCTGCACCCGCTGGCGCAGCAACTCCGGCAGCCGGTGCAGGGTCTGCGGTCCGAACACCACGTCCACGTAGGGCGCGCGCGCAATGATGGCCGCCCCCTCCTGGCTGGCGACGCAGCCGCCCACACCGATCTGCACGCCCTTCTTCTTCAGGTGACGCACCCGCCCCAGATCGGAGAACACTTTCTCCTGCGCCTTTTCGCGCACCGAACAGGTGTTGAACAGGATCAGGTCGGCCTCGTCGACATTGGTCGTCGCCTCGTAACCCTCTGCCGCATGCATGACATCAACCATCTTGTCCGAGTCGTACTCGTTCATCTGGCAGCCGAAGGTTTTGATGAAGACTTTCTTGCTCATGGGAAATCCAGTACGGGAAAAATGCGGTAAAACGCTGCCGCAACGCAAGCGGCCGGCGGACCAGGCCAACACCGCCAGGCAGCGAAGCGGCCCTGCCGTGGCGACCGGATACCCGGCCCAGGGTAGCTGCTATTGCTTGGGAAACTTCGGCAGCTGGTTGAACGGCGTCTTGCCGTCATCGACCTTGGGCTTGTCGGCATCGGAGTCGAACACGATGTTGGTCGTCGTGTCCCAGCCCTTGGGCAGCTGGTCGACCTCGGCCTGTGTCAGGATCCACACATCGCGCACCAGGCCCTGCTGCTCGAGCACGTAGTTGATGGCGTATTGCTGGCCGATCAGCGCCCCGGACATCAGCAGCAGATTGTTCGGCCCACGGATGCGCACGCCCGGCGACAGACGCATCGACGCACCATTGATCTGCACCTCGGGCGGCGCGGTCACCATCATCACACCGCGCTTGATATTGGGCGGGAATTGCCGCGACGCGCCTTGCGCATGCACACTGGCGGCCAGCACCAGGCATGCGGCAGCGCCAGACAACAGTCGGGTGAAGAAGCGGCGGAGAAAAAAATAACTGGCAGGACAGCGGGTCATGGTTTACATCCAGGGGCTGCAAGCGAAACGGCGCGGCGCGCAAGCCTGGAAACACCCAGGACGCCCGACCGGTAACACGTCTCGATTCTAATCGGCTGCGGCGCCGGGCACGCCATCGGTCGGCCGCGGCTGTTGCGGCTGCGTTGCCGGCGCCACCACCACGCCTTCTTCGCTCGAATCGATTGAAGTGTCGATCTTGCACGGCCCGAATATGCGCACCTTGCAGGTACTGCAGATGGTCTTGTCCAGGCGCGGGAACAGCTGGCCGATCACATCCTCGCCGATCCGGAACTGGTTCTCGGCGCCAATGTCCTTATCCGCGCCACAGCGGCGCATCATCTCCATTGGCTCATCTTTCATGTTGGCGATATACAACGCGCCACCGAGCGCGCGCCGCCTGCGCGCCTCCAGCGCCAGCAAATGGGCGCCCTCGATATCCACGAAACCGATGCCGGACCCGATCAACAGCAGGCTGCGCTGCATCGGGTTGCGCTCGTCGACCCTGCGCAATTCTGCCGCGACATAGTTGACTGCGCCAAAAAAAATCGGCCCGTTGATCCGCACGATCTTGAGCTGCGGGCAATCGGGCAGGCCGGTGTCATTGGCAAATCCGGTGGGTCCGTTGAGCAGGACCGGCTTCACGTCCTCGATCCCGGGCTTGGCCGTGCGATTGAGAAACAGCAACAGTGACATCAAAACGCCGATGAAGATGGCGTACTGCAGCTGCAGCGTCAGCGTCGCCAGGAAGGTGACGCCCATCACCACACTTTCCTGCCGGCTGACCCGTACGACCTCGGAAATATGGCGAAAATCGATCAGGCCCCAGGCCACGATGAACAGAATGCCGGCCATCGCTGGCACCGGCAGGTAACGCGCCAGCGGCGCCAGGAAGACGACGATCAGCAACAGGAATACGGCCGAGAACACCGCTGCCAGCGGCGTGCGCGCACCGGAGTCGAAGTTCAGGCCACTGCGGTTGAAAGAGCCGCTGGACGCATAACCGGAGAAAAATGCACCCGCGAGATTGGACAGACCCTGGCCAATGAACTCCTGGTTGCTGTCGATGACCTGGCCCGACTTGACTGCAATCGCACGCGCCACCGATATCGCCTCGGTCAACGACAACAGCGTCACGGCAATGGCCACCGGCGCCAGCTGCTCCAGTGCACCGGGCGACAGCGGCGGATAAGACAGCGGCGGAAATCCCACATTCAGCGCGCCGACATTGCCGATCAAGGTGCGGTTGTTGCCCAGAAACAGGTCGAGCAGCGCCGCCACAATACTGCCCGCCACCATGGCTGCAATCAGGTATGGCGCCTTGGGCCAGCGGCGCCGCGTCAACACGCCGACGAGCACCGTGACGCAGGCCACCGTGGTGACCCACGGATTGATTTGCGTGAGCTGCTCGCCAAATCCGAGCAGGATGCGATACACCGACGATCCGCGCGCGATGTCGATGCCAAAGAAGTTCTTGACCTGGCTGGCGGCGATCAGCACCGCGGCACCGGCAGTGAAACCCAGTACCACTGCATGCGAGACGAAGTTGACCAGCGTTCCGAGGCGCAACAAGCCCATCGTCAGCTTGAATACTCCCACCAGAAAGGTCAGCGTGAGCACCAGTGCGATGTATTCGCTGCTGCCCGGGCTGGCCAGCGGACTGATAGTGGCGAATACAACGATGGAGATCGCCGTCGTGGGCCCCGAGACCAGATGCCAGGACGAGCCCCACATGGCGGCCACGATGGCAGGCAACATCGCCGCATACAGACCGTATTCAGGTGGCATGCCGGCAATGGTGGCAAAAGCGACCGCCTGCGGGACCAGCACCAGGCCACCGGTCAGTCCGGCAATCGCATCGGCACGCAGGGTGATCCGGTCCACCATATGCCACCAGCGCAAAAACGGAAACAGCTGGAGCAGCCAGGAAGTGGGGGATCGTCGGCGCATGGTGTCGGAGCGATTGTGGATGCAAGTGCGCGGCTTGTCTGCTTCTGCGAATGCAGACCGTGGCCTTCATGGGACCGTCTGATGATACGCGGCCGCCCCCGCGCGGCGCATCGGGCGTGCAGGCCAGGAGCTACCCGCGGCTGCACGACGCACGTGGCAGCATCGATGTCCGACGCCGAAGACCCGGCAGTCGCAAGCCTACCCGCTAAAACTCGAAGCCGCCCTTGTCAGGTGCGAAGCATCCACACACGACGCTCGAATGACCGGCTTCGAACCAGCCCCATGCGGGGAAATGGCAGAATCATCCGATGAACTTCATTGAGCCTCCAGTGACCAACCGCTCTTTTCCGAGCGAGTTTCAACCGCTGGAAGGAAGCCAGCGCGATTGCGACGATTGCGGCAAGGGCGAAAAAGTCGGCTTTCAATTCGACTACGCCTTCCAGCCTATCGTCAACCTCCAAACCTCCTGTGTCATCGCCCATGAGGCCCTGGTCAGAGGTCCCGCGGGCGAGAGTGCAGCATCCGTGTTGGCAAAGGTCAATGAAGACAACCGCTATCGATTTGATCAGGCCTGCCGGGTCAAAGCGATCAAGGCAGCCGCAGCACTGGGCATCCATGAGAGCTTGTCGATCAACTTCTTGCCCAACGCCATCTATAAGCCGGAACTCTGCATCCGGACCACACTGCAAGCGGCGCAGAAATTCGGATTTCCGCTCGAGCGCATCATTTTTGAGGTGACAGAAGGTGAGCGCGTCGAAGATGGCCCGTGGTTTGCCCAGATCCTGCGCGAGTACAAGCAATGCGGATTCAAGACGGCCATTGACGATTTCGGGGCCGGTTATGCAGGCTTGAAGCTGCTGGCGGACTTCCAGCCCGACATCATCAAGATCGACATGGACCTGGTGCGGCGAATTGAAGATAGCCGTGCCAAGCAGGCGATCGTGAAAAGCCTTGTATCGCTGTGCGCAGACTTGCAGATCGAAGTGATCGCCGAAGGCATAGAAACGGTGGCAGAACGGGATTGCCTGTACGACGCAGGCATCCATCTGATGCAAGGTTATCTGTTCGCAAAACCTGCGTTCAAATCGATCGCCAAGGTTTCAACCGCGGGCTGGCTGAAGCATCGGCCTGCATAGCGGGCCTTCCAACCCGTCGCCGCCGCACTGGCTTGCGACAAGATATGCGCCTGAAGTGCACGCCGCAGATTGCGAAGGAAAAATAAAAATCCCGCAGTGAGACCACTACGGGATCAAGTTCTGGTGGGCTTCACTCACTCGAAATATGGCGTGGAAGCCGCATGAATGCTCACATTCACCAGACCGAAGTCTACAAGTTACCCGGAAAGTTACCCGGTCTAGTTTCCTGTTACCTGGTCATTCAATGGCGCGACCGAAATGCTCCCATCCCTGCGCGTTGCCTTATTGGGCCAGCAATCGCGTCCGACCGCCTAGGGCTAGTATTTTGGGAACCAGATTTCCGCGCGGCCCGCTGCCGTCGAAGACTTCATCTGTTTCAAGGTATGAAGGCCTCAATGACCAAGTTCTGGACGGCTTCAAAGTGCCTCGTGTTCGCGGTCATCAGCGTGGCACCATGCACGATCGCCGTGGCTCCGATGAGCGCATCGGCCAGCCGCATTCCATGTGACAGGGCGAGCGAATCGACCAGTTCTGCCGCACGCTCCGAAATGGCCGGTGTGACTTGAAGCACATCGGTGTTGCGCACAGCCAGCCCCTTCTTCAGCCGCGCCAGTTCGGCTTTGTTGCGACAGCCCTGGGCCAGCTCCATGTAGGTGACCACCGAGATGCGCCAAGTGCTGATCTGTCCCAGCCGCTGTGCAGCGCCCACGTGGCCGCGTGTGAGCCAAATCAGCACGTCCGAGTCAATCAACACCGGTAGGGCTGGACTCACGGTTCGTTGCGCGTGCCGTTGCGGTCAAAACGGGGCGCACGGATATGTCGCACGTAGGCAGCCACATCGGCCATGTCCTCGCGGTCACGCCACATTCCGAACAATGGATCGTCGGTCACGAACTCTTCATTCGGAACGGTGGTCTGCGTTGCCTCCTGCTCGATGCGCACCGTTACATGCGCGCCCGGGGATTGCACCAGCCTGGCACGCCAAGCCGACGGCAACTCGGCCACAGGCACATGTTCGATTACGATCGCGTTCACTTGAACCTCCTTCGGCGCCACCACAGGCACCTGCACGTATTGATTCAACTCCACTGCCAAGAATTTACCCGCGGCACGCTACAAAAGGAGAAGTGCAGCCAACGGGAATGGGGGCAAGCCGAATCGGCGTCACCCGGGCTACCAATTGTAGGCGTCTTGCCTCGTGTCGTTGATGCTTGGTGATCCTCCTGCGGCTCCCGAAACCTGCGGCGTTTCGATGGGGACACTGGGGACAAGTCGCAGGAATCTGCACGAATAGGTCACACACCGGTACCACCATGTCCCCATTTGTCCCCAGTTGTCCCCACCTCGGACTGGGCAC
>Ga0209476_10001095_pt1 | contig 18496 bp, 21 predicted proteins | sample KloWWTrecipitate_FD_187179 | JGI IMG/M metagenome (GOLD analysis project Ga0209476, IMG submission 187179) | Active sludge microbial communities from Klosterneuburg, Austria, studying microevolution and ecology of nitrifiers - Klosterneuburg... | ecosystem: Engineered > WWTP > Aerobic digester... | reverse complement strand
TGAGCGGCTGCGCAACCGGGCGGCAGGACTCCCTGATCCGCCCAAGTGGCTCTACGACAACCTCGAGGAGTCGTTCAACGACACCGTCGCCCACGTGTATGCGGCGCGGCTCGACCCGAACAACCACGATGAGGGCGTCACGAAGGCGCTGCGCGCGATGCAGCTCGACGAGGAAGGCCAGTTCGTCGACTCTGCGCTCAAGAACGAGACCGTGATGCTCTACGCCGCCGGGCGCCTGCCACCGCGCACCACGCTCGAGATGGTCGCTCAGCACTCCAGCAACCCGACGCTGATCCGTGAGAACCAGGAGACGATTGCCTACTTGCTGTCGGTGCCCGCCGGCGAGGTCGGCATGGTCGCCAACCAGCGCCTGGCTGCCGAGATGGAGCGGGTGCGTCGCTCGATGGCCGGACTCGATCCCGCTGCTGCCGTGGCACCGCGGGTGCTGCGCCAGCCACGAGCGATCATGGACGGCCGTGCACATGGTGCCTTGCGCCCCTCGGTGGGCTCCAAGCGAGACGGTGCCACGCAGCTGTGGTACTACCCGACCAACGTAGCAACGCGCAACACGCTGCCGTCGCCCGACGCTGCGCTCGATCCGATCCTGGAATGGTCGTCGCACTCGACGCGCAGCTTCTTCGACACCATCCGCCGTTCACGGCGCGACGTGCAGCGCGCACGCGGTCGCGTGCTCGAGATGCCCGATGGCACCCGCACCGAGGTGCCGCTGCTGCACCTGCGCGACGAGCTGGGCAACACCACCCCGCTGATGCCCGGCGATGCCATCACGCCCGCCGACGCCAACCAGCTCGAGGACTGGAAGGGTCGTCGAGTCAACTACGGCAGCGGCGCACACATGGACCGTCGCCCCGAAGATGTCACCGGCGGCGAAGAGGTCATGTGGGAGCTTGCTGGCAACATGCTGCGCGACAACCACCGCGAGGCGGCAGGCGCGCTGCGCTGGCAGCCACGCCCCAAGCGGATCAACCCACGCACCGGCCACGCCGAGGTGTCCAGCGATGTCGAGCCGGTGCTGCGCTCGACGGTCGCCGACGTGAAGATGATCCCCGGTGACGACCTGCCGACGCACGCGCTCACCGAGGCAATGACCTACCGCCACGTCGGCAAGTGGGAAGCGTTCGTCAACTTCGGCTTCGACAAGGTGATCGGCCCGTCGATCGATGCGATCGTGCGCAAGCCGATGGCGTTCCACGCGTTCGCCGAGCGCTACGCACAGGGCCGCAAGATGACCCAGTTCTTGATCGACCCTGAGCTCACCGCCAAGGCCGAGAAGCTGGCATACGCCTTTGCCAGCAGCCGCAACGGCGTCACCATCGATGCCGAGGAGCTGGCCAAGGCGAGTCGTGCGATCGCGAAGTACCAGGGCGACACCAACGCCACCAACTGGACGAGCGCGCAGGCGCTGTCGTTCTTGCGTGGCCACGACCGTGCCGAGCTCGACGACTTGTTGCTGGCCACCTTGCAGCGTTCGGCCGGCGGCACCGATCCCGACGCCAAGCTGGCCGAGGTGTTCGCCGCGCGACTCGCACGCTTCGACTCCGACCAACTGGTAGAGGCGCTGTACACCGGCATGGACGCACCGACGCTGCTGGCCACCGTGCGCACCAAGATGCCCGCCCACGTCCTCGATCACCCCGAGCGCATCGGCAAGACCAAGACGCAGATCAAGCTGATCAACGGCGACCCACTGCTGCGCTGGATTCACCTCAACGACGGGTGGGGCACCATCACCGCGTTGCATGCCAACGACGCCTTCATCAACGCTCACGTCGCCGAGTCGGCAGCCATCGCCGCGATCAGCGACATCACCCCGTTCCTCGACAGCCACGAGTTCAAGACCCAGTTCGCCGACTATGGCAAGGGCTTCATGCCGTTCTGGTACGCCGAAGAGAACTTCCTCAAGCGCTGGGGCCGAGGCATCGCGCAAGAAGGTCTTGGTGTCATCCGCAAGGCGCAGCTCACCTACATGGGCATGCGCAACGCCGGCGTCATCCGCACCGACTCGCAGGGCAAGGACTGGTTCGTGTACCCCGGTAGCGGCCTGCTGGCCAACGCCGTCGAGCGCATGTACCCCGGGCTGGGCCAGTTCGCCGACATCAACGTGATGTTCCAAACGCCCACCGATCAGATCCTGCCGGGCATGAACAACCGCTTCGGCACCCCCTCGTTCAACCCGCTGGTGTCACTGCCGATGGAGCTCGTCACCAGCCGCGTGCCCGAGCTGCAGCCCCTCGAGCGGGCCATGCTCGGCGACTACGCCTCCCAGCAGGGAATCATCGAGCAGATGTTCCCCGCCCAGCTGCGCCACCTGTTCAACAACGTACTCGGCAACGACGATGCCAGCGGCCGCTACGCCTCGGCGCAGATGTCGGCGATCGCGTACCTCGAGGCGCACGGCCAGGGGCTCGAAGCTGACGCCTCGGCGGGCGAGGTCAACGAGTACATGGATCGCGTGCGCGAGCACGCTCGCATCATCGTCGTGACACAGGCAATCGCAGGCTTCATCCTTCCCGGCGCACCCTCGATCGTCGAAGCCGGCGACAGCAACGCCACCGGCATCGGGCTCACCGACTGGGCCGACGTGCTGTCCACCGAGTACCTCGGGCTCATCCGCATGATGGGCATCGAAGAGGGCACCGCCAAGTTCCTCGAGCTGAACAAGGATGCGACTGTCCACGACATCGTCAACCCGCTGGCCTACACCGTGCCCAAGAACGTCTCTGCCTCGGGCGCCCCGATCCCGTCGACCGAAGAAGCGTTCCAGTACTACACGGCGAATGAGGACTACTTCCAGGCGCTGCCCGACGCTGCACCGTGGCTGCTGCCACAGGCCACTGGTGGCGGGCGCAGCAGCTACGCCTACGACTCGCAGGTGGCTAACGGCCTGCGCATCCGGCGCACCCCCGAGGAGTACTACCGGGCGATGAAGTTCAAGGAAGCCAGCGGCGAGTACTTCTCCGTGCGCGACGAGGGCTTGCGCCAGATCGCAGCGCTGCAGGACGAAGGCAACCTCGACGCAGCACGCGCGGTGCGTGCCACGATGGACCGCGACCTGGCGATGTACCGCACGGCGCACCCGATCTTCGCCGAGGAGATGTCCAAGAGCGACGGCAAGCAGCGCCGGGCGCGCACCATCGAGCAGATGCGCACGATCGTCAACGATCCGCAGTCGCCCGAGGCGCTGCAGAAGCCTGCGCTCAAGGCCGCGATGGACCTGTTCGACTCGTACACGTCGCAGTTGACGATGCTCGGCACCGACCGTTCGCTGGCTGCGCGAGCACGCACCGACGACCTCAAGGCGCGGTACCTCACCGTGATGGACGAGCTGACACATGCCAACCCTGGCATCATGTCGTTCTGGGTCTCAGTGTTGAAGCCCGAATCCAGCCTCGACTAAGGAGCGGCCATGGCGCCCCGCCAATCAGATGAGCCCGACGAGAACGACGGCAGCGGACGCGACGGTCAGTTCCTCGGTGAAGATCTCGCCAAGGCAGTCACGATCACACCGGCATTGCGAGCGTTGGCCACCGATGAGCAGATTGGTGACGACGACGAACTGCAGCAGCTGCTGCTCGATCGGCTCCATGCCGGGCACTCGACGCGCTACATGGACGCCGACCGCGTCGGTGACATCGCCGAAGTGATCGTCGACTCACTACCAACGGAGATGCGCACGAAGGCCGTCATGGCAGGGATGGATCTTCGGCCCTACCTCGTGGCGCTCAATGGCAAGCGCATCGTGCAGCGCACCGAGGGCGGCATGGCGCCGTGGGATCGAGACAGCACCCACACGGTCAAGGTCGACACGACAGACATTCTCGCCAACGAGCAAGCCAAGGTCGAGAGCGACTTCATGAAGCTGTCGTTGTCGTCCGACCTCAGCGATGAGGAGCGCACACGCATCGCGAAGTCATCGACTGTGCTCAGCGGCAACAACGTCGACGTGGTCCCAGCTGCGAAGCCGACCGCACCAACAGTCGCCGTTGGTGAAGCGTCGCCCGATCTGCTCGCCGCTGGCCAGAACGCTCTTGGCGGGCAAGCTCTCTTCCCTGTCGATGGGCTGACCGAGGCACTGCAGAGCGGGATGATGGACTTCGAGAACCTCGTCTCGGAAGAGGCGGCGCAGAGCGCAGAGCTCGGCGGCGGCTTTTACCCGATGAACCTGGGGCCGGACGGCAACACGAGCATCAGCGGTGGGCCTGGCGGCAACTCGATCGACCGCGGTCAGGCACCGCCCGAGCAGTACGCCGGGCCCACGCAGATGATGAGTGCAGCCAAGGCGAAGAACTGGCTGTCGACGCTCACCGAGAAGGAAGTCGCCAACCTGCAGATGAAGATGGCGGCGGCGGGCTACTTCGACCGGGTCGACGGGGGCGCTGCGTACCTCGAGGGTGATGCCTACGACCCGATCACGATGAAGGCCTGGACGATGCTGCTCACGGAGACGGCGCAGCAGAAGGAAGCGATGCCGATGGTGCTCGCGCGCAACATGCGCGACTACCGCGCCAAGCGCCAGCAGGCCAACATGCGCCAGCTCAACGAGTTCGACGCCACGATGAGCCGCGTGCAGGCCAACGACTTCGCTCACTCGGTCATCGGGCGCGGCCTCAGCTCCACCGAGGCACAGGCGCTCGAGGAGTTCCTGCTCGGTCTGCGCGAGCAGCGCTCTGGCTATGTCGCCGGCGCCGTCAACCCTGCGGGCCAGCTGCCCAACGCAGATGGCTACGACAACCGCGACATCGAGAGCTTCATCAACCGCAACAACGGTGATGAGCAGATGTCCAACTACCAGGGCGAGCTGCTCTACACGATGAACAAGCGATTCGGAGGCTGACGTGTCGGTGCCCACGAACAACGGACCCAACGATCCGGACAACAACCCGCGGTGGAAGCCACCGAAGACGAAGCCGAAGAAGAAGGTCACCAAGAAGTCCACTGCGCCGGTGCGTGTCGGCGCTGGGCCGCGAGATCCAGAGAACGATCCGCGCAAGTACCACAACTACGGGCCCGCCGGCGACACTGGCGACTACGTCGGCTCGAGCTACTTCCCCGGCTTCAAGCTGGGCCAGACCGACCCCAGCGGCAAGGCCTTGAAGCCCGACGACTACCGCGCGTGGATGGCCGGCAACCAGTCGTCGCCATGGTTCCAAGCGATGCGCTCCACCTATGGTGACAAGTTCGTGGCCTACTACTGGTACGCCACGCGCGTGGAGATGGACGATGTCAACTTCTCCAACCAGCTCGCGCTGCGCTTCCCTGGCTCCGACCAACTCTCAACCAGTGGTGGAGGTGGTGGTGGCTACGGTGGTGGTGGCGGCGGAGGCGGCGTTTCCAAGGAGCAGCAGTTCGCTGCAGCCGAGGCGGCGATCCGCAATCAGACCGAGACCTACGGCATGCCGATGTCGGATGCCGACATCAAGGCCATCGCTCGCGTAGTGATCAACGACAACTGGTCGGGCGACCAGCTCACCGACTACCTGCTTGGCAACACTGCGGGCATCACCAAGCCTGGCACCTTCCAAGCCACCGGCGATCAGATCAAGGCACTGGCGGCGAGCCAGCTGGTGACGGTGAGCGATGCGACGGCCAACGAGTGGTCGAAGCGCATCCTGTCGGGTGAGCTCGACATCGCCACCGTGCAGTCGATCTTCGCCAACCAGGCCACGACCGAGTTCGGCTGGGCAGCCGAGGCGATCAAGGCCGGCGCCACGATGCGCGACACGCTGATGCCAGCGCGCGACGTGCTCGCCCGCGAGTTGGAGATGAACGCCAACATGATCGACTTCATGGACCCGCAGTACCGGGATCTGGCGCAGGTCACCAACACCGATGGCACCAAGCGGGCAGCGACGCTCACCGAGGTGCAGCGCGCCGCTCGCAAGCACTCGTCGTGGGCCAACACCAACAACGCAGCATCCCTCGCATCGAGCGTGGCTACCATGATGCGCAAAGTGTTCGAGGGGTAGACGATGGCCACGACCGATGCCGCAGCCAACAAGCAGCTGTTCGACCTCATCAGCCAGTACTTGGGCTCGATGGACTTGGGCGGGCTGTTCAGCATTGGCGCCGATGGCCTGCCCGGCGGCTGGCTGTGGGATCAGATCACCAGCGGCATCGACAACGAGGCGGCGATCCAGATGGCGCTCGAAGCCACGCCCCAGTTCCAGGCCCGCTACGGCATCATCAGCGAGCTGCGCAAGCAGGCCGGCACCGGCGCAGCGGTCCATGTGCCCACTGTTGCTGAGGTGCGTGAGTACGAGCAGTCGGTGACGCAGATCATGAAGATGGCCGGCTTGCCCAGCTTCATGTACGACAACGTGTCCGATGCTCACCAGCTGATGATCCAAGGGCTGTCGGTGGCCGAGGTGGAGCAGCGGCTAGGCCAGGCGTGGGAGCGGGTGCAGAACACCGACCCCGCGGTGCGCGCTGCCTTCGGTGAGTTCTACGGCATCACCGGCGACGCTGCGATGGCAGCCGCGTTCCTCGACCCGACACGCACGCTGGCCTCGCTCGAGCGCGACAGCCGTGCTGCCTACACCTCGGGCATGGGCCACCGTGTCGGCGTCAACATCGACAAGACCACGTCGGAGCGGATCGCGGACCTGCCCAAGACCGAGGCCGGGATCTACGAGAACCTGACCCAGCTCGGCGCGCTCGAGGGTGGCGGTGTGTTCACCGAGACGATGGGCGAAGCGGCCACCGATCTGTCGGTGGAGAACACCGGCATCGACGCCGTGTTCTTCGGTGACGGGGCTGCCAGCGGGCGCATGGAGCGCCGTGTGATCGAGCGCAACAGCGCACGCGCGGCGGTTCCTGGCGGCGGCTTGCGCACCCAGCGCGGCCTCACCGGCGTGTCCAGCGACTGAGGGTGCTTGCAACGACACACTGACGGTGGCCATACTGTGCCCATCGCGTGAGCTCGTAGGGCCGTGAAGGTGGAGCTGCAGTGCGGCCGCCGAATCCGGGAAAGATCCCACTGGCTCGCCGCCCAGTGGTGCAGGCAAGGCGCATGGCTACCCACAGGAGACCCCAATGTCCGACACCGACCAGCACGACCAAGAGCAAGAGCAGGAGCAAGACAATCTGCAGGGTCTGCGAGATGCCGCCCGCAAGGGCAAGGCCGCTCTCGACGAGAATGCAGAGTTGAAGCGCCAGCTGCTCTTCGCCAAGGCAGGCATCGATACCACCTCAGAGGTGGGCGAGATGATCTTCCGAACCTGGGACGGTGGAGACAACGTGGACGACCTCAAAGCCAAGGCCCAGCGCCTCGGCTTGCTGTCAGCCACGGCCCCCGCTGATGCTGCACGAGCAGCAGAGGATGCACAGCGAGCCGGCGCGTACGACGCAGGTGCAGGTGGACAACCCACCGGCGCAGCGCAACAGCTCGGCGAGCATCCTCGTGACGCAGCCCTCAAGGGATACCAAGCCGCTCTTCGCGACGGTGCGGATCAGGAGATGGCGCAGATCGACGCGATGGCCATGGTGCTTGGTGCCGGTGCTCGAGGAGACCAACGGGTCTTCTTCGATCAGGCCGCTCACGAGGCGAAGGCAGCAGAGATCGACCGTCTCAACCAGCGTTCCCGCTAGCCAGTGGCGAACTGCGAGGTGCCCGGGTGCCAAGAGCACTACGGGTGCCGGTTGCGTGGCAAGGGTATCCAGCTGTCCAACTCGGTGACGGCAAGCAAGACGAAGAACTGGCGCCCCTCGGTGTCTGTTCCCCCTGCTGTGAATGCTCAGATCATGTACGACGAGCGGCCAGGCGGCATCAAGATGCCGATTCTGAAAGCTGACGGTTCGGTTCTGCGGCACAAGGAGTACGTGGAGAACAAGGCGACGATCGACGCCACACGTGCACGCATCCGCAATTCCACACCTCAAGGAGAGTGAACCATGGCCGAAGAGCTGGTTGGACCATCCGTATTCAGCTACAACCTCACGGTTGAGACCCCCATCGACATCGACGATATGATCTACATCTTGTCGCCCGAAGACCTGCCCATGCTCGGCGGTGTGAACAGCGACGGCTTCCCCGTCCTGCCATCCTCGCCGGTGGGTGACACCACGTTCTACTGGCTCGAGGAAGAGGTGCCGCTGCCGCGTGGCATCCTCAACGAAGACCTCGACAACAGCGAGACCGACGTGACAATGGCGACCGGCGACGCTGTGAAGTTCGCAGTCGGCGACGGCATCCGCATCGATGCCGAGGTGATGATCGTCACCGCGGTGAACACCAGCACCGAGGTGCTCACCGTCAGCCGAGGCTCGGCCAGCGAGACCAACACCACCGCCGCCACGCACGCCACCGGCGCCGAGGTGATCGGTCTCGGCACGATCCTCATCGAAGGCGCGGTCGGTTCAGCCAACTTCCAGGGTCGGGACAAGTACTCGAACTACTGCCAGATCTGGACCAAGAAGATCAACATGAGCCGCACCGAGCAGTCGATCAAGAAGTACGGCGTGCCCTCGGAGTGGGCCCGGCAGCTCAAGAATGCGATCCACCACGCAGCGGTGGGCCGTGAGCAGGCGGCGCTGTATGGCGTCAAGCACATCGTGTCGGCGACCAACCGGCGCCAGACCGGCGGTGCTGCGCACTTCCTCACCACCAACGTGGACTCGACGACGGACTGGTTGACGGTCGAGTCGATCGAGGCCATGCAGGAGCTCGCCTACAACCAGGGCGGCAGCTTCGATCTGGTGACGGCGCACCCGGCGTCGTTCGCCGCGCTGTCCAACACCACCGGCTCGGAGCGGGTGCAGACCGTGATGATCGACGACGCACGGCGTGGCCGCAAGCGGGCGCAGGTCGTCATGACCGAGTACGGCGAAGTGCAGCTGGTCCGCAACCGTTGGGTGCGCGGCACCGATGCCTTCGCGCTCAAGCGGGGCAACTTCTCGGAGCGCAAGTTCGCCCCGCTGCAGGTGCAGAAGCTGGCCAAGACCGACGACACCGACACGTCGATGATGGTCTGCGAAGGCGGCTTCCAGGTCAAGGGCGAAGCCCACATGGGTCGCTGGACCGGGCTCGACTCGTCGCAGCCGTTGCCCGCGGACTTGGTGTAGTCCACCGATCCTCAGTTGGGTGAGTGAGCGCAACCGGGGCGCAGCTACACGCTGTGCCCCGGTTGCGCGTGGAAGGATGAACGCATGGCACGCACCGATGTACTCACCACAGGGAACCGGATACGGCGCCAGCTGGGCTCAGGGCACCGTCAGGAGATCTTTCAGCTGCAGGAGGCACTGTCGGCGGTGACGCCCACGGTGGTCGCCACCGCAGCGCTCCCGGCCAGCGTGCGTGCGGGCTCACTGCTGGTGATCGAGAGCGAACTGATGCGGGTGACCAACGTCGCGCCGACGACGAACACCGTCACGGTGGTGCGCGGCTACCTCGGTAGCGAGGCGGCGACACACGCGGTCACCGAGCTGGTCGACATCAACCCGCGCTTCTCGATGCTCGACATCACCGACGCGATGCAGAGCGAGATCGATGCGTGGGTGCCGCACATCTACAACGTGATCAGCGAGACGTTCACGGTGGCGACCTCGGCTCGTACGCTCGAGTTGCCAGCGGCGTGGTCGTCACTGCTGGGCATCATCGATGTGATGCAGTCCGATGCGTCGGGCGACATCACGTCGTGGCCCAAGGTCGCGGTGAAGCTGATTCGTGGGACAAGCGCTGACTTCACCGGGGCGCCCACCAGCGGGGTGCTGTTGCGCTTCGTGGAGCCGATCCGCACTGGCGAGGTGTACGTGGTGGCCGCGATGCCCTTCGACACGACGTTGCTCACGACGACCGCGGATCTCGTCACCGACGTGGGGCTGGGGCTGACGCAGCTCGACGTGCTCGAGCTCGGCGTCAAGCGCCGGCTGCTGCTCCAAGGCGACAACGGGCGCACTGCACGTCAACCTCAGGATGAGGCTCGGCGCGCAGAGGAGACGCCGTTGGGCTCGCTGATGTCGATTCACCAGCTGCAGCTGGCGTTGTACACCCGCCGGCGCAGCGAGGAAGCAGCTCGTCTGCAGCGCCTCTACCCGATCAAGCAGACCTGATGATCACCTCACCGTCGTTCTCGTACCCGTTCTTCCTTGGCCTCGAGAGTGCCGAGCCAGTCGTTGGTGGCGGGCCCACCGAGTCCGGTGGCGTCACCACCTGTGTGCCCAACACGATCACGCTCGACGGGCGCACGTTCCCCGTCGACATGACCGAGTGGCGCTCAGGCCCACAGGACACGTTCCGCGACACGATCGTGGCCAACGACGAGCCCAACGACTCGCTGTTCAATGCTCGCGGTGCGTGGGCCCGGTACCGCTACAGCTGGCACCACGGCGCCGGCCAGGCGCTGGGCGACCTCGATGCGCTCGCTGATCCGTTCCGCTTCCTGTCGAGCTACGACCTGACGTGGACCACCAAGTACCAGATCACGCTGGCGCACTCGACAACGCTCGAGCGCACTGATGCCTCGGCGATCCAACTGCTGCAGCGCAGCGGCGACTACGTGTTCCTCGGTGCTGGCACCAAGCTCTACCGCACTACCGACCTCATCACGTGGACCGCGATGACCGACCCGGGCGGCACCATCCAGGCAATGACCACGGACGGCACCGACCTGTACGTGGCCACCAGCACGGTGATGGTGAAGTACATCGGCACCGGCACCAGTGGCACCGCGTTCGGTACCGCGGTGACCGGCAACTGCACCAATGTGTCGTTCTGCTCGGGGCGGCTGTTGATGGCCAAGGCCAACGTGCTCTATGAGGTGGCGGCAGCCGGGACGCTCACCACGATCTCGACGCACTTCCAAGCGGCGTTCCGCTGGACCTCGATCTTCAACATCGGCTCGCGCATGTACATCGGCGGGTTCGCCGGCGCACGCACCGAGCTGTACACGGTGACCACCGACTCGACGGGCGCGCTGGTGCGCAGCCAGGAGGCGGCGCCGTTCCCGGTTGGCGAGCTGCTGCGCACCGCGCTGGCCGTGGCGGGCTCGGTGATCCTGTGCACGAGCAACGGTGCTCGAGTCGCTGAGGTCTCCGGTGACGGCACCCTCACCTACGGCCCGCTGATCGACGAGCCAGGCGATGTGCAGTGCGCGACCGCCGATGGTCGCTACGCCTTCATCGGCTGGTCGGCCATCGAGTCCTCGCGCAGCGGTGTCGGGCGCCTGGTGCTCGACGACGAGGTGTTCCCGCTGCAGCCAGCATTCGGCACCGACATCTCCGAGGGCACCACGCAGGCTGCCGTGACGGGCGTTGCTCGCCTCGGTGGCAAGACAGCGTTCGCAGTGGCCGGCTCGGGTGTGTGGGTGGGATCGTCGAGTGCCTACGCGCAACGCGGTCAGGTGCAGTCGGGGCGGATCTCGTTCGGCACCGTCGAGCCCAAGGCGATGATCGGCCTGTCGCTGGTGCACGCGCCGCTGCTGGCGGACGAGTCGATCGATGTGGCGATCTTCGACGAGAACGGTGTCAACATCGGCGCCGGGACTTCCGACGTGTTGGCCTCGACGAACTTCGAAGTCGACCTCGGTGGTGTGCAGGTGCCATACATCACGGTGCGCGTCACGCTCAACGGGCCCGGCACCACGACGCCGACGCTGCAGCACTGGCGAGCTCGTGGCTACCCGGTGCCGCCGGCGGTGTTGCAGTGGGTGCTGCCGATGATCGCGCACGAGCAGGTGATCGTGAACTCCAGCGAGGGCGAAGAGATGTCGATGGATCTCGACGGCATCCACACCTGGATCGAAGAGCTGTGGGGCACCCGGCGCTACACACTCCTGCGCATCGGCACGCGTGAGTATCGTGTGCGCGTGGACAACTTCGAGTGGCGCCCCCGCAAGTGGACCGATGACGGTGCCGTACCCCAAGGGCTGCTCGTCGTGCAGCTCGTCGACGCATAGGAGACCAGCATGGCCGACGAATGGATCTTGAAGGACTACGACGGGGGGGCGGTCTCGACGACGCTCAACGGTGCGATCAGTGGCGCCGTGACCTCGATCGTGGTCACCTCGGGCGTCGGCCTGCCAGACGGCACAGGTGGCCCGTACGTGATCGTGGTCGAGCGAGGGCTGGCGACCGAGGAGAAGATCCTCATCGACACCCGCTCGGGCAACACGCTGACGGTGCAGCAGCGTGGCTACGACGGCACGGTGGCACAGGCGCATGTCGATCTGTCGACGGTGGACCATTGCCTCGACGCACACAGCATCAAGCAGGCCAACGCTCTGGCAGCGGTGATGGACTCGACGGGCTCGATGGCCTGTCGCAGTTCGGGCCTGTCGTATCTCGAGATCCCGCTGGGAACGGCTGGACTGCCATTGGTCGCCGGCGTCGCCGCTCCTGAGTTCGCAGCTCTCGGGTTGGCGGGGCTGGCGGCCGCAGTCTCGGCACTGCTCGTCCCCGCCGGCACAGTCATGGCCACCGTGGGCGCCACGGCCGACACAGGGTTCTTCCTGATCGATGGCTCATCGGTGGTGAATGCACAGTCGCTGTACCCGGCGTTGTGGGCCCGGTTGCCAACGTCGTGGAAGTCGGGCTCGACGATGATCATGCCCGACGCGCGTGGCCGAGCGTTGTTCATGGACGACGCATCGACCTCGTTCACGCTCGGTGGTGTAGCAGGTGCGAACACTGCGACGATCGCAACCAGCAACCTGCCTGTGCACACACACGACCTGACGCACGATCACCCGAGTACCGCGATCTCGCTCACCGACCCTGGTCACTCACACGGCCCGCAGTCACCGCAGACCTCGATCGTGCAGCAGAAGGCCTACGACGGCGTCAACACCGCGGTGGCCACGTCGAGCACCGCGGTGTCGGCAGTGAACGCATCAGCGACCGGCCCGAGCTACACCGGGATGAGCGGCACAGTGGACATCGCGAACTTCACCGGCACCTCGGGTTCGGCAGGTTCCGGCGCTGCGCTCGACATTCGCCCGGCGCACCTGACGGTCAATTTCCAGATCAAGGCGCACTGATGGCGTGGTCGCAGAGCATGGTCGAGCAGATCCAGGTCTTTGCAATGCTGGTCGTTGCGCTGTTCGTCGTCATTGGTGGGCCGGTACTGTACCGCTCATTGCACTTCAAGGTCGGCAAGATCGAAGCGACGCTCAACAAGACCGAGAAGCAGCTCAACGGCCGCGAGGATGGGGACACCACGGTCTCGTCGGATGTGTCGCATATTCACACCAACGTGAAAGCGCTGACCAACACGATGGCCGTGCAGCGTGCGCTGATCGACGACATTCACTCCAACATCATCATCGGCAACACCCAGCGGGCAGCGATCGAGGCGGCGATCGAAGGGCACGCATCGACGCTGAGTCAGCTCAGGGTTGATGTTGGTGTGCTGGCTCATCGTGTTGGGGTGGTCGAAGCACACGACGGCTGAGGCGTAGCCTGGCAACATGGCTGCATCACACGACGCTCACTCGACGCTGCGCAAGACGGTTTCGGACGGCTCGAGCTGGCAAGAGATCCTCATGTTCATCACCGGCGGCTACTGGATCGATCAGAGTCACTGGATGCGCGGTGGTGTTGCCCGCAGCGAGCCGGTGCTGCCCGAGGCCGTCACGCAGCCGTACATCTCGCCGCGCGTGGCGATCCTGCACACCAACGCAGGGCCGCGCAAGACGAAGTGGGAGTCGCTGATCTCGTACTGGCGTCGCGCTGATGTCACCGGCGAGGCGCACTTCCAGGTGCACGGCGTGAACGGTGACGCCGCGATCGTGCAAGCGATCCCGCTCAACCGCCGAGCCGACTGCAATGCCAAGGCCAACCGCTGGTCGTTCAATGGGCGCAGCTACGGGGCGATCTCGTTCGAGACCGAGGACCGCGGGTACCCGACGCTGCCCACCACGCCGTGGTCGCTGGGCCAGCTCGACGCGATGATCGGCGCGCTCACCTCGATCTGCGTGGTCTACGGCATGTCGTGCACCGAGCCGGCCACGTGGAGCTCGAGCGGGATCGGCTTCCACTCACGGTTCCAGGAGTGGTCGATCTACAAGGGCAAGACTTGCCCGGGCGCGGCGCGCATCGCGCAGATGGCCTTCATCCGCGACAAGGTGGCCAGCAATCTGGCAGCATTTGGTGCTGCCACCGGGTGGCGCTGTGGACAAGGAGCCGTGTGATGTTGGGTGAGACCAAGGCAGTCGACTTCGAAGAGCCCGCTGATGTGCGAGCGTTCATCCGTGGCTCGCTGATCGCAGGCGTGTTCGCCGTCAACGCGTTCGCCGATCGCATCGGCTACACACCACTGTCGGGCACCGAGAGCACCGCCATCATCGGCATCTCCGGTCTGCTCGTCTACGTGGTGCGCAAGTTCCGCAAGCGCTAGCGCACCACGCGCAGCGCTTTGCTGCGCCGCTCGAGCAGGCGAGCCATCGTCTCGGTGACGAAGTCCTCGTCGAGCGTGGCCACTACCACCTCGACACCGATCAGCGCATGATCGAGCAGCTCGTACTTGGCAGTGTGCGCCTCAGCGATCTGGCCGTCGTCTTTGTAGACCTTGGCCACCTTGAGTGAGTCACCGATCGCACGAGTCAGCTTGTCGAGATCTGGCATCACTGACGAGTAGCCGATCAGCGCACGCTTGAACCACGCCGGCCTCGAGGCAGGCATTGGGAGCAGGAAGCGGTAGGTCACTACGACGGGGGCGGTGGTCGTCTGCCACTGAGCGCGATCGACGGCGAGGCAAGCCACGTCGGTGACGGCCTTGCGCCACTGGCGCAGACCATCGCCGCCGGTGGTGATCAGGATGGGTCGGCCGGTGGCCTTGTTGGTGGCGGGGCGCATGCCACCTTGGGTGATCGGCCTGCCTGCGACGAAGAATGACAGCTGCTCAGTCATGGGGCCACGCGTGCACAGCGAGCCATGCAGCCAGTCCGTAGACGTTGGCCCACAAGATCCAAGCGAGTGCGGTGAGAGCGGTCATGTGTGCCTTTCGAGTGCAACGCCCCGGCCGCTACGTGATGCAGCGACCGGGGCGGTGAGGGTGGTTAGATGCAGAAACCTGGCACGTAGGCCGAGTTGGCGAGCATCGGGTGACTGAACCCGATGACGGCTTGTCGGACAATGCGAGGCTCTTGGACTGGGCTGCCGTTGGGGAGGCGGTTGTGCTGCGTCACGATGCCGATGGGCGCAGTGACTGGACGGACGAAGCCATCGATGCTCCATATGGTGGGTGTAGGTCCACGCCGGTTGAGGTCAGTGATGGTCGCCACCCACGCAACGGTGTAGCTGCCATCGGGGGCAGCGCACGACACGTACACGGCGTGGATCTCGGCGTTGCCAGTGCCACCAGTGGCCTGCACCGCGGGCGCAGCCTGGGGGACGATCAGCATGGCAGCGGCTGCCATGAGACCGAGGATGAACTTTTTCATGGTCTATCTCCTTGGGTCAGCACGGCCGGGAGGCCGAGCACGATGGGACAATCATGCCCTCGATGGTGTTGCGTGGCGAGCACGATGGCGAAGTGCCCCTTCATGGCTGCACCACTTCGGCCGAGCACTGGTGCGGCCCGTCGTGGCCTGCCGGGCGCACACACACGCAGTCGCACTGGTGGCGGTTGCGATGACCGAGGCTGTAGTAGCAGGTGGCCGACGTGAAGGTGAGCGACGACACTGTGCCGTTTCCGGCGATCCAGTCCGGGCAGGTGAGGTAGTCGGGGGCGCCACACAGGCACATCTCGCTGTCGTCGCGCTCGCCGTGGATGACGGCCACATCGCCGACCCACGCGATCACCGGATCGACTGGCTTGGTTCGCGGTCGGGGTGGCAGCCGGTCTGCCCAGGGGTCGCCAAGCTCACGCCAGTTCGGTTCGCTCATGGCGCGAAATCCCCGCGGTCGATCATGGCGAGAATGTCTTGGCGGTCGTGATCTGGCACCGATCCGTAGACGCCGGCAGGGATGTATGTCTGCCCGCACATCTGGCACATGACGAGCGGCTGACCATCTCCCATTACTGCGTGGCCGACAAGGTTGGAGCCTTCGCATTCGATCCAGATCGGTTCGGTCATGAGTCCACCGCGTCTCGTTCGTGGCGCCGTACGTGGCGGCCAAGGTCGTCGTTGATCCCGCCGTCATCCCAGCCGGACCAGTCACAGTCGCCGTAGGGGCACCGGATGCGCCGAGGTTGGCGGCGGTAGCCACGCAGCCCGAGGTGCCCGCACTGCCCGCAGGCGATGACGCCAGAGCCTGGCGTACGGAAACAGCAGCCGCAGTTCGTGCAGTAGTAGCCGCCACTCATGCCCGGTTCTCCACAACTGCCAGGAAGGCGTTCGCTTGCTCTTGGATGCGACCGAGCCGAACCCACGCCTGCAACTGCTCAAGGTGTGGCTGCTGGTCGGGGTCGTTCGGATCAAGGTCGCTGATGCACCCGATGCCGTCACACTCGCTGTCTGCGCAGATCGCACACACGTCGATCGACGGGCACCACATCTCGTGCGGGTACTCAGCGAGCGGGGCGCATTCGCACGAAGAGCGGTGCGCTTGCACCTCCCGGGCGAGGGTGACGATGTTCTCGTGTACGGCCATGTCGGCGGTCCACTTGGCTGTGCGGGACGTGCCCGCATACCACGCCACTTGCTCGTCGGTCAGTCGATCGCTCATGATGTTGGCCTCCTGCAGCCGTAGTCGCCGGCGCGCCATGGGCCCAGCCCGCACACTGCCCACAGGTCGGCTGCTGCTTGAGCCGATGACTGCAACGATGCACGCACCAGCTCGGGGGTCCAGCCGAGGCGACCGAGGATGCCCTTCTTGGACAGCGGCCCGTTGCCCTTGCGGTTCAGTTGATGGGTGCCATGGCTGTCGTCGGTCTTGCCGATGTGGATGGCTTGGTAGTTGCAGCCCGACTCGCGCGACGCGATGTAGACCATTGCCCACTGGGTGAGCACGGACGCACCTCGAGCGGCGAATGCCTGTGCGATGACGATGGCCTGATCGACGGAGCACGCACCTCGGCCCGCGTAGTACGGCACCCCTTCGGGAGTGGTGCGCCACTTGGGCCACGACGACACGCTGGTTGGCGCCGGCTGCCAGATCGGCGCAGCGGGCAATGTGCTCTCCACGACACGCGGTGAAACGGGCACGGCTACCGCCTCAGCGAGCGCAGGAGCGACGATCGGGGGTGAAGTGGACGGTGGGAGGGTCGAAACTGCCACAGCCGCAGGGAGCCCTGAGAGCGGTGCGGTCTGTGTGGGTGCTGCGTCGGCGGGGGTGATGGTGCACCCGGCGAGCACGGCCAGGACGAGCGCGAGACGGGCAGTCATGCGATGCTCGGATCGTTTGGCTCGTCGCCGTGCTCCCAGCGGACGCACATCGGCGCGTGGTAGCAGTCGTCATCGCACGCGAGCAGGTTGTTCAGGTTGCCGATCTGGATGAGCAGGTCGTTCCGGTCCTCGTTGAGAGCGATGACGGCCAACTCCATCGCCAGCATGTACTCGGTGACGGCGCCCGCGACAAGCGAGTAGTTGTCGCCACCCAGATCGGGGAGACGTCCACGCTCTTGCATCAGGATGGCGATCGACGCCAACTCCGATCGGCAAGCGGTCAAGTCGCGAGCCATGCTCTCGACGTTGTACGCCGCCAGGGAGCGGGTGGTGAACTCGTCCTCGGCCAGATCAGGCTCACCGTCAAGACGCAGGACGTTCATCGCGTCGGAATACGCCGCGTCTCGCGACGACGCCCACCCGCCAACCTTGCGGCCCATCTCGGAGTTGTCCATCGACACCTCCCAGCCCCAGTAGTCGGTCACTGCTCCGCGATAGATCCGGATGTCTCCGACGCTCATATCGGCCTCCCTGTCTCGTCGCGAGGCATCAAGTCCTCGATCTGGCCGATCAGACTCTCGATCGTCTCGCGCACGCCTCTCTCACACCACACGACCGCAGGTGCGGAGTTCAACCCTTCGAGCAGCGAGCCGAGTGCGTCGATGGCGCCTTGCCGGTAGGAACGCAGGACGTCGACGCTCCAGCAGATCTCGTCGGGACAATTCGCGTGACCACACGTGACGTTCAGCTGCGCGCAGTCGCAGGGGTAGTGCCCGATGCTCATGGCGCGAAATCTCCTCGGTCGATCATGGCGAGAATGTCCCGGCGCTGATGCGTGTCGATCAGCAGGAACCCGTCCGCTTGCGTGATCGGCAACCTGTCGCCGGTGGCCCCGCACATCGGGCAGTACCCGTAGCTGCCGGCCGAGCCGGTGCCTTCGCATTCGATCCAGATCGGAGCGGCGGTCATGGGATGTCGTCCACGAGTGCGCAGGCTTCCTCGCCGGGCTCGATCTGCACTGACGGACGACGAGCGGGCAGCAGCTCAAACCCAGTGGCGTATTCGGTCGCGCCCCATGGGCCACCGGGGTAGACGATGTGCTCGATGCGGCACCAGTAGAACCCTGGCTCGATGGGCCCGAGCTCGAGGCCGTAGTTGTCGAGTTCGTTCTGCAAGTCGCACGCGTAGCGCCGCACATACCAGGGCTCGCACTT
>Ga0209476_10001091_pt1 | contig 18523 bp, 18 predicted proteins | sample KloWWTrecipitate_FD_187179 | JGI IMG/M metagenome (GOLD analysis project Ga0209476, IMG submission 187179) | Active sludge microbial communities from Klosterneuburg, Austria, studying microevolution and ecology of nitrifiers - Klosterneuburg... | ecosystem: Engineered > WWTP > Aerobic digester... | reverse complement strand
GGCGGTGATCCGCAAGGAACGCCGCGGCGACTACCTCGGCGGCACCGTGCAGGTCATCCCGCACGTCACCGACGAGATCAAGCGCTGCATCGACGCCGCCACCGCCGGCTTCGACGTGGCGCTGGTCGAGATCGGCGGCACCGTCGGCGACATCGAATCGCTGCCGTTCCTCGAGGCGATCCGGCAGATGCGCATCGAGCGCGGCCCGGAAAAGGCGATGTACATGCACCTCACCCTGATCCCGTACATCGCGGCGGCGGGCGAGCTCAAGACCAAGCCCACCCAGCACTCGGTGAAGGAGCTGCGCAGCATCGGCATCCAGCCCGACGTGCTGCTGTGTCGCAGCGAGCAGCCGTTACCGGATGGCGAGCGCCGCAAGATCGCGCTGTTCACCAACGTGCCGGAAAAGGCGGTCATTTCGGCGATCGACCTCGACAACATCTACCGGATCCCGGAGTGGCTGCACGCCCAGAGGCTGGACCAGCTGGTGGTCGACCAGCTGCACCTGCAGGACAAGGCCAGCGCGACCGCCGACCTGTCGGACTGGGACGCGGTGGTCGATGCGTCCAGCAACCCGATCGACGAGGTCACGATCGCGGTCGTCGGCAAGTACGTCGACCACCAGGATGCCTACAAGTCGGTCGGCGAGGCGCTCAAGCACGGCGGCATCCGCCAGCGCACGCGGGTGCGGCTGAAGTGGATGGAATCGGAGGACATCGAGCGCGACGGCGCGGCGGCCATGCTGGCGGGCATCGATGGCATCCTGGTCCCTGGCGGTTTCGGCGACCGCGGTTTCGAGGGCAAGGTGCTGACCGCGCAGTACGCGCGCGAGCACAAGGTGCCGTACTTCGGCATCTGCTACGGCATGCAGGCGGCGGTGGTGGACGTCGCCCGCAACGTCGCCGGCCTGGCGGGCGCCAACAGCACCGAGAACGACCGCGCCACGCCGCACCCGGTGATCGGACTGATCACCGAATGGCGCACCCAGTCCGGCGAGATCGAACGCCGCGACGAGGGCTCCGACCTCGGCGGCACCATGCGCCTGGGACTGCAGGAGCAGCGGATCAAGCCCGGCACCCTGGCGCACCAGTTGTACGGCAGGGAGGTGGTTGGCGAACGCCACCGCCACCGTTACGAATTCAACAACCGCTACCGCACGCAGATGGAAGACGCAGGGCTGCTCATTTCCGCCAAGTCGATGGACGACCTGCTGGTGGAGATGGTGGAGTTGCCGCAGGCGAAGCATCCGTGGTTCCTGGCCTGCCAGGCACACCCGGAGTTCCTGTCCACGCCACGCAGCGGCCATCCGCTGTTCGTCGGCTTCATCCGCGCCGCGCGCGAGCACAAGGCCGGCGGCAGATTGCTCAATGACAGCGGGCTCAATGACAGCGGGCTCAGCGAGGCGGCGGCATGAACCTGTGCGGATTCGAGGTCGGGCTGGACCGGCCGTTCTTCCTGGTCGCCGGCCCCTGCGTGGTCGAGAGCGAGCAGTTGCAGGTCGACGTCGCGGGGCAGCTCAAGGAAATCACCGGCAGGCTGGGGATCAACTTCATCTTCAAGTCGAGCTTCGACAAGGCCAACCGCACCTCGATCGGCAGCTTCCGCGGCCCCGGGATGGAAGAAGGCCTGCGCGTGCTGGCGGAGGTCAAGCGCCAGCTCGGGGTGCCGCTGCTGACCGACGTGCACGAATACACGCCGATGGACGAAGTGGCCTCGGTGGTCGACGTGCTGCAGACGCCGGCGTTCCTGGTGCGGCAGACCGACTTCATCACCAGGGTCTGCGCCGCCGGCAAGCCGGTCAACATCAAGAAGGGCCAGTTCCTGTCGCCGTGGGACATGAAACCGGTGGTGGAGAAGGCAAGGTCCACCGGCAACCAGCAGATCATGGTCTGCGAGCGTGGCGCATCGTTCGGCTACAACAACCTGGTCAGCGACATGCGCAGCCTGTCGGTGATGCGCGAAACCGGCTGCCCGGTGGTGTTCGACGCCACCCACTCGGTGCAGTTGCCGGGCGGGCAGGGCGCAAGCTCCGGCGGCCAGCGCGAATTCGTGCCGGTGCTGGCGCGCGCCGCGGTCGCCGTGGGCGTGTCCGGCGTGTTCATGGAAACCCATCCCGACCCGGGCAAGGCGCTGTCCGACGGTCCCAATGCGTGGCCGCTGGGCAGGATGGAAGCGCTGCTGGAAACACTGCTGGAACTCGATGCCGCGACCAAGCGCAACGGCTTCCTCGAATCCTCCCTCTGACCGCACAAGACCCCATCCGATGAGCACGATCACCCACGTCCACGCCCGCGAAATCCTCGACAGCCGCGGCAATCCCACCCTTGAAGCCGAAGTGACGCTGGCCGATGGCAGCTTCGGTCGCGCGATGGTGCCGTCCGGCGCGTCCACCGGCACCAAGGAGGCGGTGGAGCTGCGCGACGGCGACAAGACCCGCTACCTCGGCAAGGGCGTGCAGAAGGCGGTGGCCAACGTCAACGGCGCGATCGCCGACATGCTGGCGGGCTTCGACGCGGCCGACCAGGCCGGGCTCGACAAGCGCCTGATCGACCTCGACGGCACCGAGAACAAGGCGCGGCTCGGCGCCAACGCACTGCTGGCGGTCTCCATGGCGAACGCGCATGCGGTGGCCGCCTCCAGGAAGATGCCGCTGTGGCAGCACCTGGCGAACGGCAACGCGGTCTCGCTGCCGGTGCCGATGATGAACATCATCAACGGCGGCGCGCACGCGGACAACAACGTCGACCTGCAGGAATTCATGGTGCTGCCGGTCGGCTTCGATTCGTTCTCGGAAGCGCTGCGCGCCGGCACCGAGATCTTCCACGCGCTGAAGTCGGTGCTGAAGGGCCACGGCCTGTCCACCGCGGTCGGCGACGAGGGCGGCTTCGCACCCGACCTGCGCAGCAACGTGGAAGCGCTGGACACGATCCTGGAAGCGATCGGCAAGGCCGGCTACAAGGCGGGCGAGGACGTGCTGCTGGGCCTCGACGTTGCCTCCAGCGAGTTCTTCGAGAACGGCAAGTACAACCTCACCGGCGAAGGCAAGCGCCTGACCTCGGAGCAGTTCGTCGACTTCCTCGCCAACTGGGCGGCGCAGTACCCGATCGTCACCATCGAGGACGGCATGGCCGAGCACGACTGGGCCGGCTGGAAGCAGCTCACCGAGCGCCTCGGCAGGACCGTGCAGCTGGTCGGCGACGACCTGTTCGTGACCAACCCGCGGATCTTCCGCGACGGCATCGCGCAGGGCGTGGCCAACGCGATCCTGATCAAGGTCAACCAGATCGGGACCCTGACCGAAACCCTGGAAGCCATCGCCATTGCCGACGCGGCGAACTACGCGGCGATCGTCTCCCACCGTTCCGGCGAGACCGAGGACACCACCATCGCCGACATCGCGGTGGCGACCACCGCGACCCAGATCAAGACCGGTTCGCTGTGCCGTTCCGACCGCGTCGCCAAGTACAACCAGCTGTTGCGCATCGAGCAGGCGCTGGGCGCCGGCGCCCGCTACGCCGGGCGTGGCGCGTTCGTGTCACTGGCGCGCTGAGCGCGGCGGCCGGGCGAGGAACCCATGCGCGTGCGGCCGTTGCACATCGTGATCCTGTTGCTGGCGCTGCTGCTTGCGCTGCTGCAGTACAAGTTGTGGCTGGGCAGCGGCGGCGAGCGCGAGGTCGCCGCGCTGCGCGCGCAGGTGGCGCGCCAGGAATCCGAAAACCAGCGCCTGCAGTTGCGCAACGAGGCGCTGAAGGCGGAAGTGGAAGACCTGAAGTCCGGCGAAGCCGCGGTGGAGGAACGCGCGCGCAGCGAACTCGGGATGGTCAGGCCCGGCGAAACCTTCTACCGGGTGATCGAGGACCGCGCCGGCTCGCCGTCAGTCCCCGCGGCGCCGGCGCCGGGCGCGCCACGGTGACCCCGGGCCCGCCCAGGGCCGGTGCGTGGGCGCTGCTGCCCGCCGCCGGCAGCGGCCGCCGCTTCGGTGGCGAGGTGCCCAAGCAATACCTGGCCGCCGCCGGCAAGCCACTGGTCGAACATGCGCTGGATGCGTTGCTGGCGCATCCGGCGGTCGATGGCGTGGTGGTGGCGCTGGCGGCAGGCGATGCGCGCTGGCCGGGTTGGACACGGCTGCATGGCAAGCCGGTGATCGCCTGCGTGGGCGGCGGCGAGCGCGCCGATTCGGTGCTGGCCGCGTTGTGCGCATTGCCTGACGCGGTCGCCGGAGACGCCCTGCTGCTGGTCCACGACGCCGCGCGCCCGAACCTGCGCGCCGCGGACATCACCGCACTGATCGAAGCCGCGCAGGCCTGCGCCGATGGCGCGATCCTCGCGGCACCGGTGCGCGACACCCTGAAGCGCGCCACCGATGACGCGCGGATCGCCGGCACCGAACCGCGCGACGGCCTCTGGCGCGCGCTGACCCCGCAGGCGTTCCGCCGCGACCTGCTGTTGCGTGCGCTGCGGCACGCGCGCGCGCAAGGCCTCGTCGTCACCGACGAGGCGATGGCGGTCGAGCGGCTCGGCCTGCATCCGGCGCTGGTCGAAGGCCGCGAGGACAACCTGAAAGTCACCACCCCCGCCGACCTTGCGTTGGCCGAAGTCCTGCTGGCGAACGCGACATGACCAAGATCCGGATCGGGCAGGGCTTCGACGTGCACGCGTTCGGCGACGGCGACCACGTGATGCTCGGCGGCGTGCGGGTGCCGCACACGCGCGGCGTGCTCGCCCACAGCGACGGCGACGTGGCCCTGCACGCGCTGTGCGATGCGATCCTCGGTGCACTGGCGCTGGGCGACATCGGCCAGCACTTCCCGCCGACCGATCCACGCTGGAAGGATGCGGACAGCCGCGCCCTGCTGCGCCAGTGCGTGGCGCTGGTCCACGCGCGCGGCTGGCGCGTCGGCAACTGCGACCTCACCATCCTTTGCGAACAACCGAAAGTCGGCCCGCATGCGCAGGCCATGCGCGAGGCGATTGCCGCCGGCCTCGGCATCGAAGTCGAGGCGGTCGGCGTCAAGGCCACCACCACCGAGGCGCTGGGCTTCCTCGGCCGCGGCGAAGGCATCGCCGCGCAGGCAGCCTGCCTGCTGGTGCACGGATGACCGAACTGGCGCGGGCGCATGGCGTGCCGGTGCTGGCCGCGCGCATCCGCGGCACGCCCGAAGATTTCTTCGTCGAGGAGCTGCCGGGCTTCGAGCCCAGCGGCGCCGGCGAGCACCTGCTGCTGACCGTCGAGAAGCGCGGCATGAACACCGCGTTCGCGGCGAAACGGATCGCCGAATGGGCGGGCGTGGCCGAGTCGGCGATCGGCTACGCCGGCATCAAGGACCGCCACGCAGTGACCCGGCAAGCGTTCTCGGTGTGGATCCCGAAGAAGGTGGCGCCGGCGATCGATGCGCTGCAGTCCGACGAACTCCAGGTGCTCGGGCATGCGTGGCATTCGCGCAAGCTGCCGCGCGGCGCGCTGGCGGGCAACCGCTTCGTGCTGGTGCTGCGTGGCATCGAAGGCGAGCGGGAGGCCATCGAACAGCGCCTGCAGGCCATCTCGATGCGCGGCGTGCCGAACTACTTCGGCGAGCAGCGTTTCGGGCGCGGCGGCGGTAACGTGCAGCAGGCGGTGGCGATGTTCGCCGGGCGCCGTGCCAGGCGCGAGGAACGCACCATGCTGCTGTCGGCCGCGCGTTCGGAGCTGTTCAACCGGGTGCTGGCGGCGCGCGTCGATGCAGGCAACTGGGACGCCGCGCTCGATGGCGAGGTGTGGATGCTGGATGGCAGCCGCAGCGTGTTCGGGCCGGAGGCGCTGACCGACGAACTGCAGGCGCGGCTGGCGGCATTCGACATCCATCCGAGCGGTCCGCTGTGGGGCGGGGGCGAGCTGCGCAGCAGCGGTGCGGTGCGCGAGATCGAGCTCGTGGCCGTGCACGGCGACACCGCCTCGCGCCTGCGCGATGGCCTGGAACGCGCGGGGCTGAAGCAGGAACGGCGCGCACTGCGGCTGCGTCCGCGGGAGCTGGCTTGGCGCTGGCTCGATGTTGCCGCGCTTGAGCTGGCCTTCGCGCTACCGCCCGGCTGCTATGCGACCACGGTCATGCGCGAGCTTGGCACCATCACGGACGCTGCCACGCCGCTGTAGGAACGGCGCAAGCCGCGACCTCCACGCCGGTCGCGGCTTGCGCCGCTCTGCAGGATGCGGCCGGGTCCAGGCGCCGATCAGCGTTTCTCCAGCAGCACCAGCACCGCACCGCTGCCACCCTGCGCGGCGGGCGGCGAATGGAAGGCGAGCACATCCGCGCGGTGCCGCAGCACCCGGTCCACCAGGTTCTTCAGCACCGGCAACCGTTCTTCCGAATTGCGGCCCTTGCCATGGACGATCCGCACGCAGCCCACGCCGTGCGCGCGGCAATCGCGCAGGAACTCGCGCAACAGGGCTTCCGCGGCGCGCGCTGGCAGGCCGTGCAGGTCCAGTTCCTCCTGTGCCGCGTATTCGCCGCGGGCCAGTCGCCGCAGCACCGGCTGGGGCACGTCCTCGCGCCGATGGCTGAGCAGGTCGCCGGCCTCCAGCGCGGCGACCAGCACGTGCCGGAATTCGTCGCGCGCGGCGTCCTCGTCGCGGCGGGCCATCTTCGCCGACGGCTTCGGCTTCGGCGCTGCCGGCGGCAGCGGGGCCTCTGGCAGGGCGCGGACCTTGCCGCGATCGGCGCCGATCGCGGCGCGGAACAGGGCCGCGTCGTCGGCTTCCGGAAGCGCTTCGATGGCAGGTTTTTTTCGCACCGGCGCAGGGTAACGCAGCGGCCTTCCGCTATCATGCCCGCATGCACAATGTTCCGATGCCGTAGGGCGCCATGCGGGTCTTGGTCAGCAACGACGATGGCGTCGACGCCCCCGGCATACGTGCCCTCGCCAGCGGCCTGCGCGAGGCCGGCCACGAGGTGCTGGTGGTGGCGCCGGACCGCGACCGCAGCGGCGCCAGCAACTCGCTGACGCTGGATGCGCCGATCCGGGTGGTGCAGGTCGACGAGGCGACGTGGAAGGTCTACGGCACCCCGACCGACTGCGTGCACGTGGCGATCACCGGCATGTTCGAGGTCGAGCCGGACATCGTGGTGTCCGGCATCAACAACACCGCCAACCTCGGCGACGACGTGATCTATTCGGGCACCGTCGCCGCCGCGATGGAGGGCCGTTTCCTCGGCCTGCCGGCGGTGGCGATGTCGCTGGTCACCGCCGACCACCACGGCCGCCACTACGAAACCGCGGCGCGCGCGGCGGTGGAGATCATCGCCCGCCTGCGCACCGACCCGCTGCCGGCCGACACCATCCTCAACGTCAACGTGCCGGACCTGCCGTGGGACGAGATCCGCGGCTTCGAGACCAGCCGGCTGGGCCATCGCCATCGCGCCGAACCGTGCACGCCGCAAAAGGATCCGCGTGGCCGCCAGTGGTGGTGGATCGGCGCCGCCGGCCAGGAGGCCGATGCCGGCCCGGGCACCGATTTCAATGCCGTGCGCAGCGGCCACATCGCGATCACCCCGATCCACGTCGACCTGACCCGCTACCAGGCGCTGGAGCAGGTGGCGAGCTGGGTCGGTGGCCTGGCCGAGACGCTGGGGCGCAGGCCATGATCTCGCGCCTGCGCCTGCAGCCGGCCGATGTCGGCATGGGCATGACCAGCCAGCGCGTGCGCGACCGCCTGATCGATCGCCTGCGCGCGAACGGCATCGTCGATGAGCGGGTGCTCAACGCGATCCGCACGGTGCCGCGCCACCAGTTCGTCGACGAGGCGCTGGCTACCCGCGCGTACGAGGACACCGCGTTGCCGATCGGCCATGGGCAGACCATCTCGCAGCCGTGGGTGGTGGCGAAGATGACCGAAGCCCTGCTGGAGACCGCGCCGAAGCGGGTGCTGGAGATCGGCACCGGTTCCGGCTACCAGGGCGCGGTGCTAGCCGCGCTGGGGCTTGAAGTCTTTACCGTGGAGCGCATCGGCGAGCTGCTGCGCACCGCGCGCAAGCGCTTCCGCAACCTCGGCCTGCACGTGCGCAGCAAGCATGACGACGGCCGCATCGGCTGGCCGGAGGAGGCGCCGTTCGACGGCATCATCGTCACCGCCGCCGCGCCGGCGCTGGTGGATGCGCTGAGCGAGCAGCTGGCGCCCGGCGGGACCCTGGTGGCGCCGGTGGGTGGCACCTCCGGGCAGTCGCTGCTGCGCCTGCGCAAGCACGCGGACGGCAACATCGAGCAGTCGGACCTCGGGCCGGTGATCTTCGTGCCGCTGCTGTCGGGGATGACCGACCAATGAAGCTGTTCGGCCCGATGTACGAGCGCACCCTGCGGTGGGCGCGCCACCCCAGGGCGACATGGTTGCTGGCCTTGCTCAGCTTCATCGAGGCGATCTTCTTCCCGATCCCGCCGGAGGTCATGCTGGCGCCGATGTGCCTGTCGCAGCCGCGGCGCGCGTTCTGGTTCGCCAGCGTGAGCCTGGCCAGCGCGATGGTCGGCGCGGTGATCGGCTATTACCTCGGCCATTTCGCCTGGCAGGCGGTGCAGCCGCTGCTGGCCGCGCTCGGGATGCTGGATTCGATCGAGCACGGGATCGAGATCGTGCGCGAGAAGAGCGCGCATTCGCCATGGGCGGTGTTCTGGTTCCTGGTGCTGGCCGGGTTCTCGCCGATCCCGATGAAGGTCTTCACCTGGGCCAGCGGCATCGTTGGCGTGCCGATGCTGCCGTTCATGCTCAGCATGCTGGTCGGGCGCGGCAAGCGCCTGTACATCGTGGCGGCGGCGATCAGGATCGGCGGCGAACGCGCCGAGCGGACCTTGCACCGCTACATCGAGCCGATCGGCTGGGGCGCACTGGCGCTGCTGGCCGCGGCCATCGGTTGGCTGGCGTTGCGGGGGCACGCGGCATGATCGGCGGCATGCGCCTGTACCGCATTGCCATCGCCTGCTGCACGCTCGCGCTGCTGGCCGCCTGCGGGCGCAGCCACGTGACCCGCGAGCCCGCGGCGAATGCATCCGCCGGCGAGCGGCCGGTGCGGGTCTCGCAGCCGAAGTACGGCGCGACCGTGGTGGTGCAGCGCGGGCAGAACGTGTACCGCATCGCCACCGAAAACGGACTGACCGCGCTCGACCTGGCGCTGTGGAACGACATCCCGCCGCCCTACACCATCCATCCCGGGCAGCGCCTGCGCCTGTACCCGGGCGGGCAGCGCGGGGTGGCGACGCGGCCGGCCGCGCGGCCGCCGGCGAAGCCCGGTGCGCCGGTGGTTGCGAAGCCGGCCGCACCGGCGCCGGTGGTCATTCCCGCGACCAGCAACATCGGCTGGCGCTGGCCGGCGGATGGGGTGGTGGTGGCGCGCTTCGCCAATGGCGATCCCACCCGGCAGGGCGTCGACATCGCCGGCAAGGGCGGGCAGCCGGTGCGCGCCGCCGCCGACGGGGTGGTGGTGTATTCCGGTTCCGGCCTGGTCGGCTACGGCGAGCTGGTGATCCTCAAGCACAGCGACCAGTGGCTGTCCGCCTATGGCCACAACCGCGCGCGCCTGGTCAACGAGGGCCAGCTGGTGAAGGCCGGCCAGCAGATCGCCGAGATGGGCCGCAGCGGCGCGTCGCGCGACATGCTGCATTTCGAGATCCGCTACAACGGCAAGCCGGTCGATCCGCAGCAGTATTTGCCGAAGCGGTAGAGACTTCGAAAGCGATGAGCATGGCCGCCGGGGTACTGTCCCGAGCGCGCCATGGATGGCGCGCGCCCGCGAACTGAGTCGTGGATGACTCGAGTGAGCGGCGGGGCAGTACCCCGGCGGCCACGCGGAGCCTGGCGCCAGCGGCTATGCCGCGAGGATGAACCCCGCCACCACCCGCCGTCCTTCCCCCGCCAGCACCGAATAGGTGCGCGCCGCGGCCGCGTTGGCCATCACCTCGATGCCGATCCCGCGCTGCAGGCAGGCGGCCATCACCGCCGCGGGCGGGAAGCGCTGCGCCGCGCCGGTGCCGAGCACCACCAGCTCCGGCGCCAGCGCGAGCAGCGGGTCGAGGTCCGCCGGGGTCATCGCCAGCGCATCGCGCACCGGCCAGGCTTCGACCAGCGTGTCCGGGGCGATCACGAAACTGTCGCCGAGGCGGCGGTCGTTGACCAGCGCGCCGGTGCCGTCGGCACCACGCAGGAAGTAGGTGTAGTCGGGGCGTTCGAGGTTGAACTGCATCGCGCCGGGCGCTGGGGTCAGGCCCGCGGCAGCACGATGTGCCGCTTGTCCTTGCTGGGCCGGTACAGCACCGCCGTATGGCCGATGCGCTGCACCAGCGCGGCGTCGGTGCGTTCGGCGAGGGCGGCGATCATGGCGTCGCGCGCCTCGCGGTCGGCCGCGGCCACCTTCACCTTGATCAACTCGTGGTGTTCCAGGGCGCCGTCGACCTCGACCGCCAACGCGTCGCTGATGCCCTTGCCGCCGACCTGCAGGATCGCCTTGAGGTCATGTGCCTGGCCACGCAGGAAGCGGATCTGGGCGTTGGTCAGGGCGATGGGCATGCGCTGCGGGAAGGACGGGAACAGGCGGCAGGGTATCATGAGACCCCATTCCACCTGGCGTTGGCGGCCGTGGCTACCCGCAGCAAATCCAGCCAGCGCTGGCTCAAGGAACACTTCTCCGACCCCTACGTGAAGAAGGCGCAGGCGGAGGGGATGCGATCGCGCGCGGCCTACAAGCTGGAGGAGCTGGTGGAGCGCGACCAGCTGCTGAAGCCGGGCATGGTGGTGGTCGACCTGGGCGCGGCCCCGGGCGGCTGGTCGCAATGGGTGCGGCAGGAGCTGGACCAGATGGAACGCGGCCTGCCGGACGGCGCCCGGCGCGGGCGGGTGATCGCCAGCGACATCCTGGAGATGCCGTCGCTGGCCGGGGTCGAGTTCCTTCACGGCGACTTCAGGGACGATGCCGTCCTATCCCGCTTGCTGGAATCGCTGGACGGGGGCCAGGTCGACCTTGTCTTGTCCGACATGGCCCCCAATAAGAGCGGTATGGATGCGGTCGACCAGCCGCGCGCGATGCACCTGGCGGAACTCGCCATGGACTTCGCCGACGGCCGGCTCCGCCCCGGTGGCACCTTCCTGATCAAGCTGTTCCAGGGAACCGGATTCGACGAATACGTGCGGGAGCTGCGGCGGCGTTACGCCAAGGTGGCCATCCGCAAGCCGGCGGCTTCGCGCAAGCGCTCGCCGGAGGTGTACGCCCTGGCACAGGGCAAACTCGCGCAAATGAAGTAAAAGGCGGACATGAACGATCTTGCGAAGAACTTGCTGCTCTGGGTGGTCGTCGCCGTCGTGCTGATGGTGGTGTTCCAGAGCTTCTCGCCGAAGCTGGCCGCGAGCCAGGAAGTGGTCTATTCGCAGTTCGTGCAGGAGGTGCAGGAGGACCGCATCAAGAAGGTCGACATCGCCAGCAACGAGCGCACGGTCAAGTTCGAGCGCGGCGACGGTTCGACCGGCACCACCACCGCGCCGGTGCGCGACCAGGAGCTGATCAGCGACCTGATCGCCCACAAGGTCGAGATCAAGCAGGCGCCGCCGGATACCGGGGTGTCTTTCTGGTCGCTGGTGCTGAATTTCCTGCCGGTGCTGCTGATCATCGGCTTCTGGCTGTTCATGATGCGGCAGATGCAGCAGGGTGGCGGCAAGGGCGCGATGTCGTTCGGCCGCTCGCGCGCCAAGCTGCTCAACGAGGACCAGACCAAGGTCACCTTCGGCGACGTCGCCGGCTGCGACGAGGCCAAGGAGGAAGTCTCCGAGCTGGTCGAGTTCCTGCGCGACCCGGGCCGCTTCCAGAAGCTCGGCGGCAAGATCCCGCGCGGCGTGCTGATGGTCGGCCCGCCCGGCACCGGCAAGACCCTGCTGGCCCGCGCCATCGCCGGCGAAGCCAAGGTGCCGTTCTTCTCGATCTCCGGTTCCGACTTCGTCGAGATGTTCGTCGGCGTCGGCGCCAGCCGCGTGCGCGACATGTTCGAGCAGGCCAAGAAGCACGCGCCGTGCATCATCTTCATCGACGAGATCGACGCGGTCGGCCGCCATCGCGGTTCCGGCATGGGCGGCGGCCACGACGAGCGCGAGCAGACCCTCAACCAGATGCTGGTCGAGATGGACGGCTTCGAGGGTGGCGAGGGCGTGATCGTGATCGCCGCCACCAACCGCCCGGACGTGCTCGACAAGGCGCTGCTGCGCCCGGGCCGCTTCGACCGCCAGGTGATGGTGGGGCTGCCGGACATCAAGGGCCGCGAGCAGATCCTGAAGGTGCACATGCGCAAGGTGCCGCTGCACGACGACGTGCGCGCGGACCTGCTGGCGCGCGGTACCCCGGGCTTCTCCGGCGCCGACCTCGCCAACCTGGTGAACGAGGCCGCGCTGTTCGCCGCGCGCCGCAACAAGGGCCAGGTCGAGATGCAGGACTTCGAGGACGCCAAGGACAAGATCTTCATGGGTCCGGAGCGCCGCAGCATGGTCATGCGCGAGGACGAGCGCCGCAACACCGCGTTCCACGAGTCCGGCCACGCGGTGGTGGCGATGTCGCTGCCGAAGGCGGACCCGGTGCACAAGGTCACGATCATGCCGCGCGGCTGGGCGCTGGGCCTGACCTGGCAGTTGCCCGAGCACGACCAGCTCAGCAACTACCGGGACAAGATGCTGGAGGAGATCTCGATCCTGTTCGGCGGCCGCATCGCCGAGGAGATCTTCGTCGGCCAGATGTCCACCGGCGCGGCCAACGACTTCGAGCGCGCGACCAAGCTGGCCCGCGCCATGGTCACCAAGTACGGCATGTCCGACGCGCTCGGCACCATGGTCTACGCGGACGACAAGGATTCCGGCTTCGGGCTGCAGAACAAGACCATTTCGGAAGCTACCCAGCAGAAGGTGGACGCCGAGATCCGCCGCATCCTCGACGAGCAGTACGGCGTTGCCCGCCGCATCCTGGAGGACAGGCGCGAGGCGGTGGAGGCGATGAGCGCGGCCCTGCTGGAATGGGAAACCATCGACGCCGAGCAGGTCCGGGCGATCATGGAAGGACGCAAGCCGTCGCCACCCGCGGGCTGGGTGGAAAAGACCGCGCGGCCGGGCAAGGACGAGGATGGCGGCCCGAGCACGGCGCAGGTTGTCGGTGGTCCCGCCGAGCAGACCTGACCGTCCCCACGGCACGCCGTAGCCGGTACTGCACGAAAGGCCAGGGACGTCCTGGCCTTCTTGATTGCCGGCGACTCCATGCGCGGGAACAACCGCCTCGAATTGCAGTCGCCGGGCTGGCAGCGGGCGCATCGGGTACCACCGACCGGCTTGCACACGCCACGGCCATTGCCGACACTGCATCTGCGAGGCCGGTGCGGCGCCGGCAAACGGGGGCGGGCCTTGGCGACGACCGGCGGATTCATCGCGGAACTCAAGCGTCGCAACGTCTTCCGCATGGCGGGGTTGTACCTGGTCACGGCCTGGCTGGTGGTGCAGGTCGGTGCGACCCTGCTGCCCGTGTTCGATGCGCCGCCATGGACGATGAAGGCCCTGGTGATGACGCTTGCGGTGGCTTTCGTGCCGGCGCTGGCGGTGGCCTGGATGTTCGAGCTGACCCCGCAGGGATTTCGCCGGGATGCCGAGGTGCCGGCCGCGGAGTCCATCGCGCCGCGAACCGCGCGCACCCTCGACCGCGCGATCATCGTGTTGCTGGCGCTCGCGCTGGGTTATTTCGGGTTCGACAAGTTCGTGCTGTCGCCCCGACGCGAGGAGGCACTTGTCGCGGAAGCCACGCGCGCGGCCGCCGTCCGCGCTGCGGCGCTGCCGGCAAGGCGCGGCAACTCGATCGCGGTGCTGCCACTTGCCAATGCCAGCGGCGACGCCAGCCAGCTGTTCTTTTCCGATGGGCTATCGGAGAACCTGATCGACGCACTCTCCAAGTTCGAGGGCTTGCGGGTCATCGGGCGCACCTCCTCGTTCCGTTTCCGCGACAGCAAGGAGGACGCGCGCAGCATCGGCGCCAAGCTTGGCGTTGCCTACCTGCTTGCGGGCAGCGTGCAGCGGGCGGAGAACACGGTGCGCATCCGCGCGGAAGTCGTGCGGACCGACGACGGTTCGGCGATCTGGACGAATCTCTACGACAAGCCTTACGGCGACCTGTTCGCACTGCAGGATGAGCTGACCCGCGCGATCGCCGTGGTGCTCAAGGCGAAACTGCTGGCCCCGGAGGCGAAGCGCCAGGACGAGCGCCCGCCCAATGGCAGCGTCGAAGCCTATTCCGCCTACCTGCGGGGCAAGTTCTACGCCGACCGCGGCGAAGACGGCGACATGCGCCTGGCCATCGCGGAGATGACCCGGGCGACACGCCTGGACCCGAAGTACGCGAGCGCCTGGGCTGCGCTCTCGCGCAACTGGACCACGCTGGCGGCACTGGGCCTGAGTGGCGACGAAGCGCAGAATGCGTATGCAGAGGCACGCAAGGCCGGTGACGTGGCACTGACGCTGGCGCCGGATCTGGGCGATGTCTACGTGGCGCGCGGCTGGTTGCTGGAAAACCAGCTCGATTGGCGCGGCGCAACCGAGGCCTATCAGCGCGGGCTCGAGTTGTCGCCCGGCAACCTGCAGACGATGTTCAGCAAGGCCAGCATGCTTGCCTTGCAGGGCCAGCTGGACGAGGCGATCACCCTCACGCGGCAGGCGCTCGACAATGACCCGATGTCGCCGAACTGGTGGAATTGGTACAGCGCGTACCTGTCGGCGGTCGGTCGCCTGGACGAGGCGGAGAAGGCGATCCGCGACTCGATCGAATTGCGCCCGCAAGGCAGCTCCGCCTGGGCGCAACTGACGATCATCGAACTGCAGCGTGGCGATGCGCAGGCCGCGCTGGATGCCGCCCGGCGCGAGCCTGAAGGCGTGTGGCGCGATATCGCGGTGGCGATGGCGCTGCAGGCGGGCACGGATCGCGCTGCGGCCGATGCCGCGTTGCAAGAACTCATTTCCGATTACGGCGACGTGGCCGCGTACCAGGTCGCGCAGGTGCAGGCCTTGCGCAACGATGCGGATGCCGCCTTCGAGTGGCTGGAGAAGGCGCATGCAACCCGCGACCCCGGGATCGGCAACCTGCTGATCGACCCGCTGGTGATGCGCTACAAGACCGATCCACGACTGGCGGCGTTCTGCGCGAAGGTCGGATTGCCAGCCCCCGCCAACAGCCAGACCAAGGGCATCTGATCCGCATGTTCGACACCATCCCGCAACTCGAATGCAACGGCCGCATCCTTCGCCTCGATCGCCCGCAGGTGATGGGAATCGTCAACGCAACCCCGGATTCGTTCTCCGATGGCGGCCTCCACTTCGATGCCGCTGCCGCGATCGCGCAGGGGCTGAAGCTGGCGGCAGAGGGCGCTGACATCCTCGACATCGGCGGAGAATCCACGCGGCCCGGCGCGCAGGAGGTTCCGCTCGACGAGGAACTGCGTCGCGTCGTCCCGGTCATCGAACGGCTGGCGAAGGAGACCTCGCTGCCGATCAGCATCGACACCAGCAAGCCGGAGGTGATGCGCGCGGCGGTCGCCGCCGGCGCAGGCATGATCAACGACGTGCATGCGCTGCGCCGCGAAGGCGCGCTTGACGCGGCCGCGCAGCTGGGGGTGCCGGTGGTGCTGATGCACATGCAGGGCGAGCCGGGCGGCATGCAGGCCGCGCCGCACTACGACGACGTGGTCGGCGAGGTGCACCGGTTCCTGGCCGAACGGATCTTCGCCGCGGAGATGGCGGGCATCGCGAGGAAGCGCATCGTGGTCGATCCGGGTTTCGGCTTCGGCAAGACGCTGCAACACAACCTGCAGCTGCTGGCGCAGTTGCAGCGCTTCACCGAACTCGGCGTGCCGGTGCTCGCGGGCTTGTCGCGCAAGAAAAGCATCGGCGAGCTCACCGGCCGCGAGGATCCGCGCGAACGCATCGCAGGTTCGGTCGCGGCGCACCTGATCGCCGCCCAGCGCGGGGCGATGCTGCTGCGGGTGCACGACGTTGCCGCGACGGCGGACGCGCTCAAGGTGTGGAACGCGGTGGCGGCGGTGCCGCCGCCGCGGATCGAGGCGAAGCCGGCGATCGCCTGGCCGGAGGATTGATCAGAGCAGCGGGTCGACCGGCAGCCAGTAGGCCAGCCGGGCGACCACGCGCCGCGACAGCCCGGCTTCGGGCTCGCGATCGAGGGTGCCGTTTCCATCGCTCCAGGACACCCGGCCACGGGCAGGGTCCCAGCCGATCGACCAGGCGTTCTCGGGGCGGGTCATGTTGTCGAACATCGCCGACAGCTGGGCCGCGAGGACCTCGTCGGTGACCAGCAGGCCCTGCTCGGAATTGAGCTGCACGGAGCGCGGATCGAGGTTGAGCGATCCGACGAACAGGGTCCGGCGGTCGAATATCGCGGCCTTGCCATGCAGGCGCGCGCCGGAGGAGCCGAGCAGGCTGCCCTGCGCGCGGCCTGGCCTGGGCTTCATTTCCCACAGTTCGACCCCGCCGCGCGCAAGCACGCCGCGGTGGCGAACGTAACCGCCGTGCACGGCGGCGACGTCGTTCGAGGCCAGCGAGTTGGTCAGGATGCGGATGCGCAGGCCGCCACGCACGCCCGCGACCAGCGAATTGGCGCCCTCTTCGCCGGGCACGAAATAGGGCGAAATGATCGCGATCTCGCGCTGGCTGGACTGCATCGCCGAACGCAGGCCGGCCAGGATCGGCGACGCGTCCGTGCCGGCGATCGGCTGGACCTGCTGGACCAGCTTGTCCGGCGCGTCCTGCAACAGCTGCCATTGCTGGGTCCATCGCATGCCGAGGTGGCCGACCCGGATCCTCGCCAGTGCATCCGGCTCGCCCAGCGCCTGCACCCACGCCTCCTTGCCGGCATCGCTGGTGCTCTGGCGCAGCGACTCGCGCACCGCCTGCAACGCCTCCCCCTGGGGCTTGCGCGGTTCAAGCGCGCGAATCGGCCACGCCGACTCGGAGTTCCAGTAGCTGTCGAACGCGTCCGCCAGTGCAGCCACCGCGGGGCCGGCGACCAGCAGGTCGAGGTCCTGGAAATTCGCCTCCGGGCTGGCCATGAAATATTCATCGCCGAGGTTGCGTCCGCCGGCGACCGCCAGCCGGCCGTCGACGATCCACGACTTGTTGTGCGCGCGCCGGTTGACGCGTTCGAAGTCGCTGGCGAACTCGAGTGCGGTACCCAGCATGCCGTCGCGGGTGGCCAGCGGGTTGAAGATCCGGATGCTGATGCGCGGGTGGCTGTCCAGCGCAAGCAGCGCCTGGCTCTTCGCGCGGGCGTCGAGGTCGTCCAGCAGGACCCGCACCTGGACGCCGCGATCGGCGGCGTCCAGGACCTCGGCCGCGAGCAGGCGGCCGGTGAGGTCGTCGTGCCAGATGTAGGTCTGGATGTCGAGGCTGCGTCCGGCCGATCGCGCCGAATGGCCGCGCAACGCGAACGCCTCCATGCCATCGGCGACCAGCCGGAACCCGGAGGCACCGGGGTGCCTGGCCACCGCCGGGGCCACCTCCGCATCCAGCCGGGTCCCTTCGGCCACCGGGAGCGCGGCCTGGTAAGGCAGCTGCGGGCGTGCGGGCAATTGCGCACAGCCGGCGAGCAGGAGCAGGGCGCCAAGCAGCAGGCTGCGGAGGAGGGCTGGCATGGGATCCCTGCGGTGGAAGCGGTCGGATCCGGCGATCCTGCAGTGCGCGGTCGCGCGCCGCAAGCCGTTCTTCGCGACGGCCGGCTCAGCCACCCGAGGCGATGCGCGCACGCCATGCGTGCAGGCGCGGATGCACGGCCCGGAACCACAGCGGCGGGAACAGCGCGAGCACGAACATGGATGCGTAGCCGCCGGGAAGCTGCGGACTGTCCGCGTGGTGGAGCAAGGACTGGTAGCGGCGGCGCGGGGTTTCGTGGTGGTCGGAATGCCGCTGCAGGTGGAACAGCAGCAGGTTGGTCAGTGCGTAGTCCGAGTTCCAGCTGTGCAGGTGGGTGGTACGCTCGTAGCGGCCGTTGGCCAGGCGCACGCGTTCCAATCCGTAGTGCTCGATGTAGTTGATGATCTCCAGTGCGCAGGCGGCGACCACGCCCTGCACCAGGAAGGCCACCAGCCCGGCATTGCCAAGCCAGGCCCACGCGGCGGCCGCCAGCGCCAGCCACAGCAGCGTCCAGCCCAGCAGCTCGTTGCGCCAGTGCCACCACGGCTTGCCGAGGCGGGCCAGGCGCGCAGCTTCGAGCCGCCACCCATTCGCGGTGTTGCGCAGCAAGGCACGCGGCAGGAAGTGCCACAGCGACTGGCCAAAGCGCGCGCTGGAGGCATCCTCCGGGGTGGAGACATGCACGTGGTGGCCGCGCACGTGTTCGACCTTGAAGCCGTGGTAGCCGACGCTGGCCAGCAGCAGGCCGCCGGCGGCGCGCTCCAGCCGGGTGTCCTTGTGGATCAGCTCGTGCGCCACGTTGATCGCCAGCACGCCGCCCACCACGCCCAGCGAGGCCAGCCAGCCGATGCTGGCGGCCAG
>Ga0209476_10001088_pt1 | contig 18533 bp, 18 predicted proteins | sample KloWWTrecipitate_FD_187179 | JGI IMG/M metagenome (GOLD analysis project Ga0209476, IMG submission 187179) | Active sludge microbial communities from Klosterneuburg, Austria, studying microevolution and ecology of nitrifiers - Klosterneuburg... | ecosystem: Engineered > WWTP > Aerobic digester... | reverse complement strand
AGCGCTCTGGATGGGCGTGCCGACGCTGACTCTCGCCGGGAAGTCGCTGCTCTCCCGCCAGGGCGCCAGCATGCTGGCCTGCACGGGTCTTGGGGACTGGATTGCAGGCGACGTTGACGAATACGTCGCCAAGGCCACAGGTTTCGCCGGCGATTTCGATCGCCTGGCGCAACTGCGCGCCGTCCTGCGCGAGAAGGTGCTTGCCTCGCCCCTGTTCGATGCGCCGCGATTCGCTGCGAATCTGGAGGACGCCCTGCATGAAATGTGGCAGCGCCACAAGCAGGCAACGCCGGCAGAGGCCGGGCATGCGCCAAACGGGAGGAGCCGTTCTTGAAACTCAGCGTCATCCTGCCTGCCCGCAACGAGGCTGCCGTGATCGACTCCTTGCTGGAGGAGCTATCGCAGCGGCTGCCGGAGGCGGAAGTCATCGTCGTCGATGACGGCTCGACGGACGACACCGCCGCCCTATGCGGCCGATATCCGGTACGACTGATCTCCCATCCCTATTCGAAAGGCAACGGCGCCGCAGTGAAAACCGGCGCGCGCGCCGCGACCGGCGACATCCTGGTCTTCATGGATGCCGACGGCCAGCACCGGCCGGAGGACATCCCCCGCCTGCTGGCGAAGCTGGAGGAGGGCTACGACATGGTGGTCGGCGCGCGCGGTATGGGGGACCATGCCGGAGTGCACCGCGGCTTCGCCAATGCCGTCTTCAACCGGCTGGCGAGCTGGATGGTGAACCACCGCGTGGAGGATCTCACTTCGGGTTTTCGCGCGGTGCGCGCCGAACGGTTCCGCCGCTTCCTGTACCTGCTGCCGAACAGCTTTTCCTATCCGACGACCTGCACGATGAGTTTTTTCCGCGCCGGGTTCAGCGTCGCCTACGTCCCGGTCAGCATGCCGCCGCGGATCGGACAAAGCCATATCCGCCCATTCCGCGACGGGGTGCGCTTCATTCTGATCATCATCAAGATCGGTACCCTCTATTCCCCGCTGAAGCTGTTTCTGCCGATTTCAGGAGCGTTTTTCACGACCGGACTCGCTTACTACACCTACACCTACCTCACCACGCACCGCTTCACCAACATGAGCGCGCTGCTGTTCATCACGTCGGTGCTGGTTTTTCTGATCGGGCTGGTGTCCGAGCAGATCACGATGCTCACCTACAAGGACAGTGATCAATAATTCTGCGGAGAGCCGCCCTGGCTTGCTAGTGCTGACATCGACTTACCCGCGCTGGGAGGGCGATGCGGAGCCGGGGTTCGTGCATGACCTGTGCCGCCACCTTGCCGCAGCGCATGATGTCACGGTGCTGGCGCCCCATGCGGCTGGGGCCGGACAGCGGGAAACATTGGCGGGCGTGAAGGTGGTGCGCTTCCGCTATGGTCCCGAGCGCTGGGAGAAACTCGCCTACAACGGCGGGATCATGTCCAATCTGCGCAGGAATCCGCTGCTTTATTTCATGCTTCCACCGTTTTTTCTGGCCCAACTCCTCGCCCTCCTGGGCTTGATGCGTCACGTTCAACCTGTTGCAGTGCACGCGCACTGGATTGTGCCGCAAGGGATCATTCTAGCTGTCGCGTCGGCGCTGAACCGCGCAAGGCCGAGGATGGTGTGCACGGCCCATGGCAGCGATGTGTCCGCCCTGCGGGGTGGATTCTGGCGGCGCCTCAGGCGGTGGGTGGCGTTGCGCTGCGACCGGATCGTGGCGGTGAGCGAGGCGTTGAAAGCGCAACTGGTTTCGGAAGGATGCCCGCCTGAACGGATCGAGGTGATTCCGATGGGTGCCGACCTGCTGCGCCTCTTCGTGCCGGACGGAAGCCCGCGCAATGCGGCGGAAGTACTCTTCGTCGGGCGCCTGGTGGCGGTGAAGGGAGTCGACACCCTGATCAGCGCCCTGCCCGACGTCCTTGCCGGGCGGCCGGATGCAACACTGACGGTGGTCGGCGGCGGGCCGGAGCGGGACAGGCTGGCCGAACTCGCCCGGCGACTGGATGTCGCCTCGTGTGTCACCTTCGTCGGCCCGGTGCCCCATGCTGAACTGGCCAAGTACTATCGGCGGGCGGCGTTGCTCGTGCTGCCATCGCGCGAAGAGGGGTTTGGACTCGTGCTGATAGAGGCCCTTGGTTGCGGTTGCCCGGTAGTGGCCAGCGACCTGCCGGCCATTCGGGGCGTCCTTGGCGAGGGTAAAACAGGCCGGCTTTTTTGCGCTGGGGACGCCGAGGATCTGACGCGGGCCGTCTGCGGGATGCTGGGGGATCCGGTGGGAGGAGGCGACATGGCTCGCCAGGGCAGGAGCGATGCAATCGCCCGCTACGATTGGCAAGTGATCGCGCAGCACTACGCCGCCCTGCTGGCAACAGACGGGAGGTACTGCGGCGATGTCGTGAAATAAGTTCGCGCGCCCGGTACTCGACGATCCGATCAGCCGATGGTTTTCAACTCAATCACCTTCCTGCTGTTCTTTCTGGTGGTATATGGTGCGTACTGGGCCATACGCGGCTGGACCGCCAGGAGGTGGCTGTTACTTGCGGCCAGCTATGTGTTTTACGCTGCCTGGAGTCCTCCCTATGTTCTCTTGCTGCTGTTCTCCACCGTACTCGACTGGTGGCTGGCGCGGATTATGGGGCGGGCGGAAAACCCGCGCAAACGCCGCATCCTGCTGTGGATAAGCCTTGCGGGAAACCTGGGTCTTCTGGGTTATTTCAAGTACGGCACGTTCCTGCTGGACAATGCCACCCTGCTCATGGCGGCAATCGGCATTGCCTACCAACCGCCGCAGGTGGGGATGCTTCTGCCGATCGGAATCTCCTTCTACACGTTCGCCTCCCTGTCCTACACAATCGACGTTTACCGGAGAGAGGTGCGTTCCGACTGGTCATTTTCGGAGTACGCGCTCTTCGTCAGTTTCTTTCCCCATCTGGTGGCCGGGCCAATTCTGCGGGCGCGCAGCCTGCTGCCGCAGATTGCGTCGCCAAGGCAGCCCTTGCCCAGCGAAATAGGCTGGGGTCTGCTGTTGTTCTGCTTCGGATTGTTCTGCAAAGTGGTCATGGCCGATGCGTTATTCGCGCCGGTCGTCGATGCGTTCTATGCCTCCCCTCAAAAGTTCGGCGCAGCCGATGCATGGTTTGCGGTTTTCGCCTTTTCCGGGCAAATCTATTACGATTTCAACGGCTATTCACTTTGTGCGATCGGACTGGCATTGTGCTTTGGCTATATTTTTCCGGACAATTTCCGCCATCCTTACGCCGCACGGGGGTTTTCCGATTTCTGGCGCCGCTGGCATGTTTCCCTTTCCAGTTGGCTGCGCGATTACGTGTATGTTCCCCTTGGCGGCAATCGTGTGGGTGAGTTCCGCCGCGTTCGCAACCTGATGGCGACGATGCTGTTGGGGGGGGCTATGGCACGGGGCTTCCTGGATGTTCGTACTTTGGGGCGGACTGCATGGATGTTTCCTCGCGGCCGAACGCGTCATATCAAGACAACTTTCAGCAACCTTCACCATGACGCGCGGACAGGAACGAGCGTTGCAGATCATGGTCTTTGTTTTGGTTTCCCTGACCTGGATTCCCTTTCGCGCGCCCAACCAGGATGCCGCCCTGGCCGTGGTTTCCACACTGTTCAGGAGCGACATGGTGGCGCCGGTGTCCGACCTATCCGGCCTTCTGGCGATGCTGGCCATGACTGCAACGGTGGCGTGGCACATGTTCCTGCGCGAGCGCCGCCTGGAACGGGTTCTGTCCCAATGGGGAAATGCCTGGCAGACTGTGACTGCCACCGGCTGCCTGATGTTCCTGTTCCTGTTTTCCGGAGGCGATCAGCGTGCCTTCATCTATTTCCAGTTCTGACAGTCATTTGCCTGCGGTCCCATGGTTGCAGATTCTGTCGGCAGCCGCATTGCTCTCCTTTGCCGTCGCGACGGCTTTCGAGGTGCGTCTGGCCGACCTGGGATATCGTCCGACGGCGAGGGATTCGGCGGCCCGCTGGCTGGCAGAACGCGCACGGGCGAGCCGTCTGGGCGAGCAGGCACTCATCCTGATTGGCGCGTCGCGCATCCAACTGGGCCTCGACATGGATGCATTGAGGGAAGGAACCGGGCTGGAGCCGGTGATGCTGGCCCTGGACGGCAGCGGCAGCGATCCTGTCCTGGAAGGCCTGTCGAGGGATCCGACGATTCGAGGCACGATTCTGGTGGACTACTACGATCATGCGGTCGGCGTCTTCGGCGATGCGGCCGAGAAAAGGCAGCGACTGTATGAGGCCTCTGCCATTCATGCGGGATTCTGGCAAAAACCGGCAGAGTACAGTGAGGAGTTGCTGACCCGCATGTTGCGGGAGCGGCTGCGCATTTATGCAGACGGCGCCACGCCAATTCAATCCGTTCAGCGGCGCTTGCTGTCTTCAGCCACTTCAACGCAATACCTGGTGACGCGGCCGGATCGCTCCCGAGTCGCCGATTATTCCCTGGCACAAATACCTTCCGCCTACTATAGACGCGCGGCCCGCATGCTGGGCGGGGAGGCAGAGCAATTGAATGTGCGCGCACCCGGCATCGAAGAGACACTGTCGCGTCAAGTCGCGTCGATTGCGCCAGTAGACAATACCGGGTTCCTTGCTTCAGCCAGGGCGCTGGCCGATATGTCAGCCAGGATTCGTTCGCGCGGCGGCAACGTGGTTTTCATTGCCATGCCAAGCAGCGGTATGGTGCGCGAGATCGAGACGCGTCGTCGTCCCTATGCGTTATTTTGGGAGCCGTTCATGAGACTGCCGGGCATTGCAGGAGTACATTCGGCCTACGAACCGGAATTGAAAGGCTTTACCTGTCCCGACGGTTCGCACCTGGATATGCGTGACCGCGTGGCGTACACGCATGCGTTGATCGGCGTCTTGAAAAGGAAGGGGCTATGGAAGGACTGAAGAGGCGCCTCGTGAGAAGCATGGAGACATCCGTGAAGGGGGCGCATGACTGACTGGATGACAAGATTCCTCAGGAATCCCATGGGGGCGCTCAGGCGCGGAATTGATAAGCTGTTCATTGCGCCCTTCAGATACGGCAGAGGAAACGATTACGACGCCTCACGCTATTGGGAGGATCGCTTCCACAGGCATGGGCCTTCCCTGTGCAGTGTCGGTGACGAAGGGATGTCAGAGCCGGAAATTCGGGAAGCCTACGCCACCCAGGCTGGCGAGATGCTCAATATGCTGGACCGGGCAGGGGTCGGTCTTGCGCAAGCCCGGCTGCTGGAAATCGGCTGCGGCAACGGCTACTACTCGGATCTGATGCACAGGCGCGGCCTGACGAAGTATGCAGGGTTCGACATCGCAGACGTTTTTTTTCCGATGTTGCGGGAAAAATTCCCGGGCTTTGAATATGTCCGTGGAGACATCACGGCAGACAGGTTGGCGGACGAGTTCGACGTCGTGCTGATGATCGACGTCATCGAGCACATCGTTACCGAAGCCAAGCTCATGTCGGCCCTGTCCAACGTGGGGGCCATGACGGCAAAAGGGGGCGTGGTGGCCATTACACCCGTTGTGTCGCGCGCCAGACACTCGCTGTTCTATGTCCGGTTCTGGACGGAAGAGGATGTTGTGCGCGGCCTGCCGGGTTTTGAAGTCGTTGAGCGCACCGGTCGGACGCTGCTCCTGAGGAAATCGTGAGCCCGACAGTCACGCCAAGTGATAGCGTGGCCTGTACCGTCTGTATTGCCAACTACAACGGGACCGGCCTGATCGATGCCTGCATCGAGTCGGTTCAAGCGCAAATCTGCGACTTCTCCTTCGAAATCATCGTGCACGACGATGCGTCGACGGATGATTCCGTTGAGCACATCGCGGCACGCCATCCCGATGTCCAGCTCATGGCAAGCCGGGAGAATGTCGGCTTCTGCATTGCCAACAACCGGTTAGCTGCGGCGGCGAGGGGCGAGTTTCTGCTGCTGCTCAACAACGACGCGACGCTGCTGCCCGGCGCACTGGACGCCCTGATGCATGAAGCCGCGAGACTGCAGCAGCCGGCCATCCTGACGCTTCCCCAATACGATGACGGAACCGGCGAACTGCTGGACGTCGGAAGCCTGCTCGACCCGTTCCTGAATCCGGTACCCAATCGCGATGCGGCGCGCAATGATGTGGCGATGGTGGCCGGCGCATGCCTGTGGTTGCCGAAGCGCCTGTGGGATGAACTGGGCGGATTTCCGGATTGGTTCGGCTCCATCGGCGAGGACCTCTATCTGTGCTGTCGGGCGCGGCTTTCCGGCTATCCCGTGCGGGCCTTGGGAACCTCCGGCTATCGTCATCGTGTCGGACAGAGTTTCGGTGGCGGCAAGGTATGCGCAGGCAGACTGGTGAGCACTTTCCGGCGGCGCGCGCTGTCCGAGCGCAACAAAACCTTCGTCATAGCTATGGCCTGCCCGTCACCGGCCGTGATCGTCCTGTTGCCGTTGCACCTCCTCCTCCTCCTCCTTGAAGGTGCTCTGCTGGCCGCCCTGAATGGACGATGGGCCTACCTGTCAGATATCTACCTGCCCGTCATTCCGGCGCTGCTGCAGCATAGACGGGAAATTCGGCGCAGGCGGCGGGACATCATGGCTGCCCGCCGCATCGGCGCGATGCGGTTTTTTTCGGCCTTTACCTTTCTGCCGCGCAAGCTCCGCATGCTTTACCGGCATGGCCTGCCGCGCGTGAACCGGTAAGGCCAGGGGATATCTGTGTTTTGGATTTCCGATTACTCCCTTTAAACTCCCTCCAGGCACACAACTCGGTGAGACCCATGCTGCGTCAGTTGAAAGACTGTTTTTCCCATTGCTTCCCGCGCGTGTACGCACGCCTATGGGGGGGCGGGCCGGTGTATCGGGGCTGCCCGGACGCGGAATTTTACCGGCCTCTTTTTTCTCCTTGGCTGGGTTACGGCGGCTTTGCAGAGGTGACAGCACGGATCACGCCGCATTCGTTGGTGTCCCCTGACCGGCTGTGGGTGCTGCACAGCCTAGCCCGGCAGGCGCTCAAGTTGCCAGGTAACTTCTGGGAGTGCGGTGTGTACAAGGGGGGCACGGCCAAGCTGCTGGCGGGACTGATCGGGAACCCGCCCGGGACTGGGCGACAGTTGCGGCTTTTCGACACCTTTTCCGGTATGCCTGAAACCGATCCTGGCAAGGACCTGCACCGGCAGGGGGATTTCTCGGATACTTCTCTGTCCGCAGTGAAGAAAGTGGTGAGAGAGAGCAGCCAAGTCAGTTTTCACCCTGGCTTCATTCCGCAAACCTTCGTAGGTCTCGAGGGCGAACGGATTGCTTTTGCGCATGTCGATGTAGATATCCACCAATCGGTCATGGACTGCTGTCATTTCATCCATCCGCGCCTGGTACCAGGCGGCGTCATGATTTTCGACGACTATGGTTTCCCTACGTGCCCCGGCGCGCGCGCTGCCGTGGATGCCTTCTTCGTCGACAAGGCTGAAGTGCCCCTGGTACTGTCGACAGGGCAGGCGGTCGTCTTCAAGCTGCCATGACCCTATCCCTGGATCGACGAGCGTATAACGATGACGCGGGGTGACGCTGCCTGCGTAGTGTGCGGCCAGCAGGGGTTGCGGCCCTATCTGCCGGAGCGCACCTGGCCGTGGCGTGAGAAAACCTACCGTCTGGTGCGGTGTTCGGCCTGCGGTTCGGCCTATTCCGACCCCTTGCCTGACGATGCGACGCTGGCGGACTTTTACCGGCGTCATTTCGATTACCGCTGGTATGCCGATCACTGGGCTGCCAAGCTGCAGGATGCGCGCATGCGGGTGGCCGAATACCTGCCAAAACTGACTGGCGCACGCATTCTGGACTACGGCGGGGGACTCGGCTACTTTTCCCAAGCCTTGCGGGAGGCAGGGCGGGAAAGCCTGACCTACGATCCCTATGCCAGTGGAAACGATCCCGGCAGCGGCTGGGACGCAGTGGCGGCACTGCATGTCCTCGAACATGCCAACGATCCCGCGGCAGCCATAACGCGGATGAAATCACGGTTGCGACCGGGCGGTACGCTGCTGCTGGCCGTGCCGAATTTTGAGTCGACGGGATACCGTCAGCTCGGTATGGACTGGGTCTGGGCCCAGCCCCCGATCGCGCACGTCTTTCACTTTACCGCTAGGGGGCTGGAGCAGATGTTGGCACGACTAGGCTTTGCCGATGTGCAGTGCCTTTATCGTGAGCGATGGGACGCCAATCATGTCGCCGATATCGAGCGGCACAGGCAGTCGGTATATTGTGATCAGGTTTGGGGGCTCCAACCCCTGAATCGGTTCGCAGCCTATAGCCATGCCGTTGCCCGTTGGAATGCACGAAGGCGCTTCGCGGCGTTGGCGCTGGCCGAACGTCAAGATGGTCGGTCCGAGGATAAGGCCGAACTGGAAATTATCGCCAGGTTTTCCGAGGGCCGATGATACTAGGGCTGTTCAACAAGGCCGGGACAGTCGTTCTGGATGATCCGGAAAGGCGGATCGAGGTGGCCAATTTTGCAATCGGGCCCGGCGGATCCATCAATCCCTTGCTGATGCTTCACTCCTCGGCGGCGACGCCCGGACGCTATCTGGCAGAGATGTGCCGACGCTTGATACGATTTCACGGCACGGCAGCAGTTACGGTTTGCAATCCCTTCATCGAGTTTTCCATCAGCGAACTTGGCTTGCTCGCGCGCTGCCTGGTGGCGGCACCGCAAGACGGGGGTGGCCTGCTTGTCGAGGATCAAGAGGGGATCCCCGTCGCCTTCTGTCTGCCCGTGCGGGCGACCGAGTCGGACATTCGCTTCCTGTCCCTATTGTCCTGCGTTGATGCCGAGTTGGATGCGCAATTACTGGCTGCCTTGTTTGGCGCCTCGCCGTCACGCCTGAAACTCTCACTGGGGTTTCGGCCCGGAATTGCCGCAGATGGTTTTTACGGTGCGCCTGCGGCATGGCGAACTTACCGTTGGGTAGCACGGCAGGCAGTCGAAAAAATCCGTGCGACGGCAAGCGACAGATTGAAGGATTTGCACTTTGCCGCCATCATGCCCTTTAATGCGGGCGACGTGCTGTTCGTTGCACTGGCCATGCGCAGCGTGCATGGGTTTTGCCAGACGCTGGTGGTCGACAGACGGTATGCGGAGATCGCCGCCGAGGCGGCGCCAGAACTGAGCCTGATAGAAATCGATCTCAAACCAAGAATCGTTGATGGCATAGCGGATTGGGAATGGGCTCTGCTGGAGTTGCTGGAGGCCGGAATGCCAGAAGGTCATGTGTATTGCTATTGCCGCCCTTCGCGTCGCTATGACCGACAGCCCGTGCATCTGATAGATCAGTATGCCTTTGGTTTGGGCGATGCCTGCCTGACGGGCAGCTACCGTGATGCTGTTCCAGTGGCACCGCGGCAGCGCGAACGACGCGGCAAATCCGTGCTCCTGCACTTCGATGGCGGCTGGCCGATGAAAATATATCCTGAGCGTTGCCAGTCAGAGCTTGTGTCATGTTTACTGGCAGATGGATACAGGGTGACCGTGCTGTCCGATCGCGAGGGCGGTTATGAAGCTGGGGTGCGGCATGTCAGTTATACCACCTTGGGAAACCTGAAATCCCTGATTCTGGCGAACGACATTGTCGTCGGCATGGATTCATTTCCGGCGCACTATGCGACCCATCTTCTCGGCGTGCCGACGATCTGCCTGTTCGCCAGCACCCAGCCGGCAAATTCTGACGCGAGGGAGACAAACTGTTATCGTGCCCTGCAGCAGGGACTCCCCTGTACGCCCTGCGGCAGCTTCTCGCGCTGCCCGAGTTTTGGCGGCCCAGAATGCCGCAATTTTGTTTCCCCGCGCACAGCCTGCGAAGCCATATTGGCGATGCGGCGCGTTGTATATGGAGAGGAGCAATGACGCATCTCGCCCCGCACAGGCTTGCCTACTGCACGATTGCCAGCGCGAACTACCTGCCGAGAGTACAGGTGTTCCTGCGCGCCCTGAGCGCCCACCAACCGGATGCGGAGGCGTTCGTCCTACTATGCGAGACCGAAGAGGTATGCCGGCGCATAGCCGATGAGACCAGCTTCCCCTTCCTTTCGCCCGCTGCGATATGTCCCGAACACTGGATGGAAATGGCGTTCCAGTACGACGTCATCGAATTCAATACCGCCATGAAGCCTTTCTTGCTCGATGCCCTGCTCGACAAGGGCTTCGACGGGGTCTTCTACTTCGATCCAGACATCTCGATCTATTCCTCCCTGGAACCCCTGGAACATGCATTGGCAAGCCATGATGTCGTGCTGACGCCGCATGCCTGCCACCCTGTGCCAGAGGATGGCTGCGTACCCGCCATGGCGGACTATCTGCGTGCCGGGCAGTTCAACCTGGGCTTTGTCGGTATGGCCGGAAGTGCCAATGGGCGCACCATGCTGGCGTGGTGGAAGGCGGTCTGCCGGGACCGCTGCATTTTCGATCCAACCTATCGGTTGTTCGTGGACCAGTTCTGGGCGGCGGCATTTGCTTCCTTCGCCGAGCGCCTCTGCGTGTTTCGCCACCCCGGTGCGAACGTTGCCTACTGGAACTTGTTTCAGCGGGGGCTGGAGTGCGGCGATACGGGATGGCGCGTGGACGGGGAGGCGCTCCTATTCTTCCATTTCAGCGGACTGGCCTCGGAGGATCTGACCCGGGTGTCGCGCTATCAGAACCGCGTCAGCGCGCCGCAGGGTAGCCCGCTGCACCGGATTCTCACGGGGTATGCCGAGGACGTCGCGCACCAGTCCTGGGGGCGCTATCGGCAGGAACCCTATTCTTTCGGCTTTTTCGCCGACGGATCGCCAGTCGAGACCGAGTCGCGGCGCAAGTATCTGTCGCTCTCACGCATGGACAAGCAGGGGCTGGGTAACCCGTTCGAAAAGCAAAAGGAGATACGCTCAATCGTCAGAGTCGTCATGAAGGGGACGGAACGGAGCCACCTGGCGAGGGTGCGATACGAACGCTACTGGCGCATGCTTGGCCTGGTATGGCAGGAGTTCCGCGAGAAACTGCGCACGCGCGGGCCCTGGGCCACCTTCAAGCTCATTGCGCGCTTCGTCTTCAGGAAAATCACAGACTTGGTGAGATAGCTGTCATACCTTGCGGTTTTTGCCAACCGCTTTCCGGAGCAGATTCCAGGTGGCTCTCAAGGGTGCGGTGATCCGCCAGGATACCGTACCCTTGACGCGGGACAGTTCGTAGCGGAGCCACTCCAGCTCGGGGCGAAGTTCTGGCGTGTTGTTCGACAGCCGGTAGTATCCGAACACGGGTTGCGACAGGATGTCCTTGCAGGCCGGCGCCACGCTGAAGCAGTTCTCGACCAGACGCGATTCAAGTTCTGCGGCCGCATCGAGGTCGTCCGGTCGCAGCACCATGCCGCACTGGCCGGCGATGCGCTGGATGCATTGCGCGTAGGTCAATCCGACCAGGGCGCCGTTCTCGAGGCATCCTCCCAGAGAATTGACTACGCCCCGCGTGACGATCCAGGCGAGTGGAATCGTTTCGCCCGCTTCCCACTCTGCGTCGATGTATATTAGTTCGCCGTTTGGCGACTGGACGAGGTTTGCGGGAATGCAATCCACGAAATTCCCAGGCAGATGTGCCGCGCCGTCCGCCCCGGCCCTGCTGTGCGCGGTCAGATACTTCAGCCAGGGCGCGAAGCACGCCGCAAGCTCGTCGATGCCGGCCTCGCGCGCCATCGCCCGGTGAATCGTCCCGAGCATCAGGCTGCCAGAATGATAGGTACAGTCTGCCGCGACATGTTTCAGCCATTCGTTCTGCGGGGCAGGGGCCGCAGGGAACAGCCGGCGTTTTTGAACCGTGAGCGTCATGGCTTCATCCCGCAGGATGGTCGTTTCGAGTTGGTAGCACGGGCGCCGATTGCTGCGGTTATACATTTTCGCTAGCCAGCCGGAAGATTGTGGCGCTTCGGCATCTGCTCGGGCAACAACCAGAAACGAGTTCGAGAGTTCGGACAGTAAACCGTTTCTTGTGACAGCCCGCCAGGCCAGATTCTCGGCGAAGGCGCGATGATGGTTCTCCGGATGGCACTGCCCTGATTGATGAATCAGAAGGTCGGCGACATTGAGCTGATCGTCGCGCAATGCCGCCTGGCTCAGGATCAATCCGGGAAGCTTGTAGTCTGGAAAAGGGAAATAGAATTCTTGCCCAGGGAAACCGGCTTTCGACAGCTGCTGCGATAGAACGTGCCTGCCGAAGGTGATGGCGTCTGCTTCACCGTAAAGATCGTTGATGCCGTAACAGGGGATGCCCGCATGATCCTCGGCGCAACCATTGAAGTACTTCAGACCCAACTGGTTTTCTATCGCGAGGACGAGGGCGCCTCCCTCCTTCAGGAAAGAGCGGGCATACGCCAGACAGGCGGCGATCGGGTCGTCGGCATCGATGAACTTCGGCGCATACTCAAGAACACCGATGAGGGTGACGAAGTCGAATTTATCGCCCGACTGGAAGTCGGCAAGATTGTCGCAATAGATGCTGACATTGGACAGGCCGCGACACCGTGCAGCGGCAATCTCGGCGCGACGTTTGCTCCCCTCGATGGCAACAACAATGGCGCCCGCCTCGCCCAGAAAACGCGTCATGCCGCCACAGCCGCAGCCGAGCTCCAGCACATTCCGGTGTGCGCCTATATCAAGGAAGCGCAGGAGGTTATGGCGCGCGGGGCTTAAGTGGTATTCGCTCGGCCAGTCCCGGATGGCTGCAGCCAGTTCCGGGGAAGTCGAGGAGACATCTTGCGCATTCCTGACTGTGTTCAGGAGATTGTTCTCCGCATCGTCGCCGTCCGAGTAGGAAATGGAAGTCTGGTCGGAGCGGCACCAGATTCGCAACCCTGCGTCGAATGTATAGGACTTGCTCATGTCGGACCAAGTATGTTGAATGACGGATTCATGGCAATGCCTTCGCTGGTCGAAAGCGGGTGCTCGATGCGTAGCCTGATGGCGTCGTAGCGGCGATCATGGACAACGATGCCAGAGGTGGATTCGCCGACGATGCCGACCGAAACGAAATACTCGCCTGAATTGAGAAAGGGATGAAATCTGAAGTTGATGTCTACGGTATCGCCTGCCTGCTGGCCGGGAGCGCCTGCATTGCTGCACAGGTCTCTGGAATTGGTGCCGAAGAGTAGGGCGCCTTCCCTGGATTTGACCGCCAATCCATATATGGGTCGTTCCACGGCGGCTCGATAGCGGACGCGCAGATGCAAGTCGACCGCAAGCCCCGGCGTCAGCGAGGGAGGGTCCCTCAGGCCTTCCTGGAACAGGTGAAAATCGTCGATGGTGGCGATGCGATCACCCCAGCGTGTTTCGTCGGGGTTGTAGGCAGGGTTTTCCTGGAAGGCATCATGCGGATTTTCCGCCTGCAACGGCAGGGCCTGTCCATCCTCTGCCGTTCTGGCACGGGTACGGTTGATGTAATGGGCCAGGGTTGATGCGCTGTTCCCCTCGGCAATCAAATACCCCGCCTCCAGGAGAATGGCGCGGTCGCAGAAATGCGCCACCTGCTCGGCGGAGTGGGTGACCAGAAGAATGCAGCCGCCCGCTTCCCGGATCGCATGGATTCGTTCGAAGCATTTGAGCTGGAATCCTGCATCGCCGACCGCCAGCGCCTCGTCGACGACCAGGATTTCCGGGTTGACATGGATTGCAACCGAAAAGGCCAGCCGCACGAACATTCCGCTTGAATACGTTCGAACCGGTTGATCTATGAATTCGCCAATGTCTGCAAAGCCGGCGATGTCGTCGAAGCGCCCGTCCATCTGCGTCGCCGTGAGGCCCATCAGCGCGCCCTGAAAATAAATGTTCTCCCTTCCGGTGAATTCCGGATTGAAGCCGGCGCCGAGTTCCAGCAGTGCGGAGATGCGGCCATTTACCTGAACCGTTCCTGAAGTCGGCTTGAGGATGCCGCAGATCAGATGCAGCAGCGTGCTCTTGCCCGAGCCGTTGCGGCCGATGATGCCGATCGTTTCGCCGCGGCGGATGTCGAACGACACATCCTTCAGAGCGGTGAACTCCCGGTGGTACTGCTTCAGCCCGAAGCTGAGGAATTGCTTGACCCGGTCGCCGGGGTGGCCGAACAGGCGGTAGGATTTCGAGAGGTTCCTCGCCGAAATGACGATCTCGTCAGAGGGCATCGGCGAACTCGTCACGGCTGTGCTGGAAGAAGGCGTGGCCGAGGATGGCTGCGGCGACGCCGGCGGCGAAGGCGGCGAGCCAGGCGGCCCAGGGCACGGGCAGGCCGAAGGCGGCGGCGCGCACCGCCTCGATCGTCGCACCGAGCGGATTGGCGCTGTAGAGAAAAGTCAGTCCCTGCGGTACGGCGGTGATGGGGTAGAACACCGGCGAGAGGAACAGCAGCATCTGCACGAAGAGCGGCACGATCTGCGACATGTCCTTGATGAACACGCCCCAGGCGGCGAGGAACCAGGCTGCGCCGATGCCGAGCAGGACGACCGGCAGCAGCAGCAGGGGGAAGAGCAGGATGCCGGCCGAAAGATTGCCTGTCCACGCCAGGGCGCCGATGAGGATCAGGAAATTGAAGCCGGCGTGCACCAGGGCGGCGCCGAGCGGCACCAGCGGCAGGATGTCCAGCGGAAAGATGATCTTCTTGACGTAGGCGGGGTAGCCGCGCACCGCGGCCGATGCCCGCGACACCGTTTCGCCGAAGACGTTGAAGACGATCAGTCCGCAATAGAGGATCAGCCAGAAGGGCAGGCCTTCTCTTTGCTCGGGCCAGCGCGCCTGGAAGATGTGGCCGAAGACGAAGGCGAAGATGGTGAGCATGAGGAGCGGGCTGAGGAAGATCCACAGCACGCCGAACATCGCGCCGCGATAGCGCAGCAGCACGTCGCGCTTGACCAACTGGCCAAGCAGGTAGCGATTCCGGGCGATGCCGGTGGCGATGGCGAGGGGGTTGAGCGCGATGGTACTCATGCTGGATTCAACTCAAGGCGTGGTCAGTCGCGTGGGGCGAGATGAAGGCGGCAACGGTAATCACGCCGGCGTCGAGGAACAGATTAGCGAGTTCGCCGATGCGCCGGATGTTTTCGGTCCGGTCACGTTCCGTGAATCCGAGGTCGCCGCACAGGCCATGCCGCACGTTGTCGCCATCGGGGATGTAGGTGATATTGCCCGCGGCGAACAGCCGCTCTTCGAGGGTATGCGCGCGAGTCGATTTGCCGGAACCGGGCAGGCCGGTGATCCAGACCAGTGCGCCGCGATGGCCGTTTCGTTCGGTGCGCAAGGCACGGGTGCCCCGCTGCTCAGTTGCTGGTGAGGCGTCACAGGCGGACACCTTCGTTTTTTGCGATGCGCGAGCCGAACAGCCAGATGCGTACACCAGACTCGAGTTCGCGTTCGATGACCGTCTTGATGATTCGGGATGGCTCCTGGCTCAGTCGCATGGCCTCAATTGTATGCGAATGGCGGCCCAGAGCGCATCGGCGAATTTGCCGCGGCTATGGCGGAAGAAGGCGTGGCCGAGCCAGGCGGCGGCTCCCGGGGCCGGGGCGGCAGTCCATGCGGGCCATGGCACGGGCTGGCCGAGGATGGCGGCGAGGATGTGTTGTTGGGCTATCTATGCTTGAGAAATTCATCAAGTGCGAGACCGATATCTTTGGAAATTTGACGGAGCAAGATTGGGGAGATGTCCCGGCCTTGATGGAATGGAACCGTTGTGCAGCGACCCGCATTGTCGCGAAATTGTTTGTGTGATCCGCGCTGGCGAACTTCGGTGAAGCCGAGCTCTTGATAAGAATGGCGATGACTTCATCGGGTTTGAGGACGGGAATATTGCCCATGACTCAAGCGACAGCGACGTTTTGAACCCCAACAAATTCTGACTCCAGTACAGGCTCGCCGTCTTCCAGAAGCATTGGAATGACATCGTGCAGGTTGTAATTGACCTCATCCAGCGTCTTTCCCTGAGAATGGGCGCCGGGAAATCCGGGGACAAAACCAACGAACAGGCCAGTTTACGGACACCGTTCAATTACCGCTGAATAGACTTTCATGACGGACTCCGAAATGCACAGGTTAGGTGGTTATCATTCTATGCCGTTGATCCGTACCTACGCAAATCTACCCGTAGGTCGCTTTGCTGCTGGATTCCTGCTTCACCGAGACTGGTTTCGTCTTGAGCTTGCGCCCGACGGCTTCGCCGACGATTTCGAACTCGCGAATGACAGCGGCGCAGCGCATCCTGTCGTTTCTGAAGCGCTCGAATTCGAGGCCCTGGATGCAGGATTGAACAGCATGTCCTGAATCAAGGATATCCGCGAGATAAAGCCGGCAATGACGCTCAGACATAGATCATGTCTTTTTTTGCAGCCTCTTTTACCTGCGGTTTCAGGGTGCTCTCGATACCCAGGTCGACCGTCTTTCCGAGGTTTTCCTCCAGGTAGCGCTTAAGGCCTAGAAAATTCGTCAGTGTTTTTTTCTCCGCTTCGATTTCGACGACGATATCGATGTCCGAATCGATGCGCGCGGCATCACGCGCATGACTGCCGAACAGGCCAATATGCTCAACGCCATAGATTCGCCCCATGTCCTTCTTGTGGGACTTCAGGAAAGCCAGGATGTCATTCCGTTTCATGCGCACCTCCTGATTCGATCATGCGGCCAACACAGCTATTGCATGCCGTAGCACGTGGCATGCCCGGAAATTGTAACGCAAGCCACGCCGCATCTGCGAACTCGTCAGGGCGATCGCACTTGGCGTGACAGACGGGAGCTGTACTCGCTCCCCCTTTGAAAAAGGGGGGGGCTGGGGGGAGGATTTCTCGGGTGCCGGTAGGGCGGAAACACTTCAAATCCTCCCTGTCCCTCCTTTTCCAAAGGAGGGGACCGTCAAACGAGCGCCTCGCGAGTTCAAATGCGATTGCCCTGAAGAGGCAGTGGTGGCGCCGGGGTTGTGCGTGGCGAGTTTCATGAGTGCCCGATTATTGTCCCCACAAGCTTGAAACGGGCGCGGCCCACAGGTTTTCCCCCACCGGCAAAGTCTCTTTTCCATCATAAAGGATGACGCCAAGCCGGAAACGTTTCCCGGCCAGGCCGGCCAGTCGCTTGAGGCCGCGCAGATCGCTTTCCTTGACGGTTGCGGATGCCTTCGCTTCCACGCCGACGATGTCGCCCGCGGCGTTCTCGATGACGAAATCGACTTCGTACTGGTCGTGGTCACGGTAGTAGTGCAGCGTGTATTCGTCATCGGATGCCGCCGCATGCTTGAGGAGTTCGCCGAAGACGAAGGTTTCGAGAAGGGCGCCGAAGCGGCCGCGGTCCCGCATCAGCGCCTCGGGCGAAACCGCTGCCAGCGTGGCGAGCAGGCCGGCATCGATGAATTGCATTTTGGGCGTTTTCACGACGCGACTGAGCCGGTTCCTGGCCCAGACCTCGACTCGCCTGAGCAGGTACATCTGTTCGAATACGCCGATATAGCGGGAAGCGGTTTTGCCATCGATGCCGACCTGGCCGCCCAGTTGGGTGTAGTTGCACAACTGACCGGAGACCTGGGCCAGGGCGCGCAGGAATCGCGGCAGCTCGTCCAGTTTGTCGATGCTGGCCACGTCCCGCACGTCACGACGAATGAGGGCATCGATGTACTGCTTGCACCAGGCCGCGCGCCTGCGTGCCGTGTCGCGCGCGAGCACCTCGGGATAGCCGCCGCGGCATACGGTCTCCATCAGGGCATTCCCGACCAAGGGTGTGTGCGACCTCGGCAGCACACCGGCGAAGGCGGCGTCCAGCCAGTTCGTCTTGGCGCGGCGGATTTCGCTTTGGCAGAGCGGCAGAAGCGTCAGTGTTTCCATGCGTCCGGCCAGCGAGTCGGCTACCGCGGGCAACATCATCAGGTTCGCCGAGCCTGTCAGGAGGAAACGGCCCGGGCGCCTGTCTTCGTCCACGCTTTTCTTGATGGCCAAAAGAAGCTGCGGGGCACGCTGAACCTCATCGATGACGGCCACATCCAGGCTGCGAATCATCCCTGCCGGATCGTCCCTGGCCGCCAGCAGCGTGACTTCGTCGTCGAGACTCAGGTAGCGCAAACCCCGCAGAGCGGCAATTTGCCGAACCAGGGTCGTCTTGCCCGCCTGGCGGGGCCCGGCGAGGAGCACGACAGGGGTGTCCGCCATGGCTTCGGCAAGACGGTTTTCAATCAGGCGCGGGTAGAACGAAGCAGTCAGAAGCATGGCGTGGATGTTATCGTGCAATCCGGAATATTACAACTTATAAGACGGAATTACTGTTCGTGTAATCCGGATGTAAATTGAACGCAAAGGTATTCTCTCCAGTCAGGCTGCGCGCTGGGGTAGTCTCATCAACTGATCCGGACCGAGAAGGGCAACGGCAGGAAACTGCGCCTGGGATTGCCTGGGACGGGGGGGCAATCATCCTTGTTTATTGAAATAAAGGCTTTCAATATTCATGGATGGTGCGCGGCAAGGCCGACTTTGCAGGTGGCGCCGACGATGCCGGGAAGCTCGGCGAAATGCCTTAGCACGGCGCCCGGGC
>Ga0209476_10001087_pt1 | contig 18537 bp, 16 predicted proteins | sample KloWWTrecipitate_FD_187179 | JGI IMG/M metagenome (GOLD analysis project Ga0209476, IMG submission 187179) | Active sludge microbial communities from Klosterneuburg, Austria, studying microevolution and ecology of nitrifiers - Klosterneuburg... | ecosystem: Engineered > WWTP > Aerobic digester... | reverse complement strand
TACATTTTGTGAAAAACGTGCGTGAGATCGTCGCTCGAACTTGGTAGATTCTTATCGAGGCCTTTGGACAGGTTCTCGACATATTGAATGGACGACCCTGCTAGTACCCTTTCTTTTTTCTTCTTCGCACAAGCTTCGGAGACTTCTGCTTGGCCGACCCTTTCGTGGTCGCTGCTGAATCTTCTCCTGGTGGTTTTTCTTGTCTTGGCGAACGGATTTTTCGTTGCGAGCGAATTTGCGCTGGTCGCGGTCCGCAAATCACGGATCGAGGCGCAGGCCGCTGACGGGAATCGTGCGGCGAAACGGCTGCTCGATATGCTCGATCATCTGAACGCGTATATTTCCGCGACGCAGTTGGGAATTACGCTCGCATCGCTCGGGCTTGGCTGGGTCGGCGAACCGGCGGTCGCAAGATTGCTCGAACCGCTGCTCATTTGGATCGCGGGAGCTACGGGCGTCGAAATGATAACGACGCCGGCGGTCATTCATACTATCTCTTTCGCGATCGGTTTTTCGTTCATCACGTTCCTGCACATCGTGTTCGGCGAACTTGCGCCGAAGACCGCGGCGCTCGAGCTATCAGAGAAGATCGCGTACTTGGTCGCCGTTCCGCTGTCGCTTTTCTACAAAGTGTTCTATTACCCGATCCGCCTTCTCGATCGGGCAGGAACAAAGACCGTAAGGCTGTTCGGCCTCGAAGCGGCGGGCGAACACGCGTCGAGCTACACGGAAGAAGAGATACGAAATCTCGTACGCATCTCGGAGGAAAGCGGCCACCTGAATGTCGAGGAACGCACGCTTATCAACAAAGTTTTCGAGTTCTCGGAAACGACCGTCAAAGAAGCGATGGTTCCGCGGATCGAGGTCGTCGCGCTGCCCGCAACATCAACATTCGACGAGATCGCGGCGGCGTTCCAGGAGCACGGCTATTCGAGAATACCGGTTTACGGTACGTCGCTCGACGATATGGCGGGCTTTGTTCACAGCAAAGACCTTGTGAGCTACGTCGGCCGCAAAGATGAATTCCGCCTTGCGGATGTGCTGATGAAGCCGAGCTATGTTGTCGATGCGGCGAGGCTCGAAGACGTGCTCAGGCAGATGCAGCGCGAGAAATTCCATTTCGGCTTCGTCGTCGATGAACACGGCGGCATCGAGGGAATAATCACACTCGAAGACCTGCTCGAAGAGATCGTCGGCGATATTTCCGACGAACACGATGACGAGGTCAACGAGCAGATATTGGAGCTTACCGACGGTTCGTATCGTCTTGACGGCGGGCTTGCGGTCCGCGATATGAATCGACGGCTGGACGTGAATCTGCCGGTGTCTGAGACCTATACGACGGTCGCGGGCTTCTTGATGGCGGAGGCGGGACAGATACTCGACGAGGGCGACTCGCTTGTATTCAACGGCAACACATTTCATATCGAGAAGGTCGATAAACGGCGCATTTTACAGGTGCGTATGGAAAGGACATAATTCTCGTATTCCGTGAGAAAAAAGCAGGAGAAGATAAGAGCAAAATGAGTTTGATCGAACAAGTTTGGGCACGAGAGATACTTGATTCACGCGGCAACCCGACGATCGAGGCCGAGGTGATCCTCGAAGACGGAACGCAGGGCCGTGCTGCGGTGCCTTCGGGAGCTTCGACAGGTGAGAACGAGGCGATGGAACTTCGCGACGGCGAACAGCTGCGATACCTCGGCAAAGGCGTCGAGAAAGCGGTTACGAACGTCCGCGAAAAGATCGGCCGCGAACTCGAAGGCCTGGACGTTCTCGATCAGACGCTGATCGATTCGACGATGCTCGAACTCGACGATACCGACAACAAATCGAGTCTCGGCGCGAACGCGATCCTCGCCGTTTCGCTCGCGTCGGCGCGTGCCGCGGCGGCGTTCCTTGAGATGCCCCTCTACAGATACGTCGGCGGAGCGAACGCAAAGACGCTGCCCGTTCCGATGATGAACATCCTGAACGGCGGCGCTCACGCGGACAACAACGTCGATTTTCAGGAGTTTATGATCGTCCCCGTCGGGGCTCCGTCGTTTTCGGAAGCATTGCGTGTCGGCGCGGAGATCTTTCATCACTTGAAGAACGTGCTGAAAGGCCGCGGGCTTTCGACGGGCGTCGGTGACGAAGGCGGTTTTGCCCCGAACTTGACCTCGAACGAAGAAGCGATCGAGACGATACTTCAGGCGATCGAAAAGGCCGGTTACAAGGCCGGCGACGACGTTATGCTCGCGCTCGACCCTGCGGCGAGCGAATTCTACGTTGACGGCAAATACGTCTTTAAGAAGTCGGACAAACGCGAACTTTCGAGCGAAGAGATGGCGACGTTCTGGGCCGATTGGGCGGCAAAATATCCGATCATCTCGATCGAGGACGGAATGGCCGAGAACGATTGGGACGGCTGGATCAGCCTGACGAAAATGATCGGCGAAAAGGTCCAACTCGTCGGCGACGACCTCTTTGTAACGAACGTCAAATTCCTCGAAAAAGGCATCGAGAAGCACGCCGCCAACTCGATCCTCATCAAGGTCAATCAGATCGGCACGCTCACCGAAACGCTCGACGCCATCGAGCTTGCTCGCACGCACAATATGACCGCCGTCATCTCACATCGCTCCGGCGAAACCGAAGATACCTTCATCGCCGACCTCGCCGTCGCGACCAACGCCGGACAGATAAAGACCGGAAGCCTCTGCCGCTCCGACCGTATCGCAAAATACAATCAGCTTCTACGCATCGAAGAAGACCTCGGCGACTCGGCAAAATATCCGGGAAGAAAGGCGTTCTATCAGATCAAATAATGGAGCTATGCGCTGAGTTGCTTAAGGAACATTCGCGGCGGCAGATGCTGCAGGTCGCGGGATATGTTGGTGATGATCCGGAGCGGTTTGGCGAGTTGATGCGGCTTTTCTTGTCGGACGAGTATCGAGTGGTCCAGAGGGCGGCGTGGGTCGTATCGACCGTGGCCGAGCGGCACCCGACGCTCATCCGTCCGTATCTTCCGCGGCTCGTGAAGGCGCTCGAGGATGATACCGCGCATCCTTCGGTTCACAGGAACGTGATGCGGTTGCTGCAATGGGCGCCGATACCGAAACGCTACGAGGGCAGGCTGTACGATATTTGCATTGGGAAGATAGATGACCCGACGGCTCCGACGGCAGTCAGAGCGTTTGCGATCGAGGTCGCGGCACGCATCGCAAATGGCGAACCCGTGCTGCTCGCGGAGATCAAACTCGTTACCGAACGCCATTTGAAAGACGCAAAGCCGGCCATAAGATCAAAGGCCCGCAACGTCCTGAAGATAGCGGCCACGCGGGAAGAAGATTAGCCTTTCGCGGCGGGCGGCAATCGGATATAATCGAGGGTAGCCTTGCGTCTTTGCGGCGTCTGCCCGCAGCCGAAAATGAGCCCGAAGATAACTCCATTAAAACCGCCGATCGCGCTCATCATTCTCGATGGCTGGGGAAGTTCTGCGGAGATGTATGGCAACGCGGTCCTGCAGGCTCACACGCCGTACTTCGATGCTCTGAAAGGAAAATTTGCCGCGACGGAGATCATCTCGTGTGGGCGAACGATCGGGCAGGAGAAAGGTTCGGCGGGAAACCCCGAAGCGGGACATCTCGCGCTCGGTACGGGGCGGCCCGCACAGGCGGAAGTTTCGATCGTCGAGAAAGCTCTGCGTTCGGGAAAGTTCGCTAAGAATAAAGTTCTGAAGTCGGCGATGGAGTCGGCCGCATTGCGAAAAGCGTCAGTGCATCTGATCGGGCTATTGAGCGACGGCGGCGTACATTCTTCGACGAATACGCTTTTTGGATTACTGCGGATGGCGAAGGCCGCGGGGCTTTCGGACGTGAACATCCACGCGATCCTCGACGGCGTCGATGTGCCTGCTCGAACTGCCGATGTCTATGTCGAAGCGGTCGAGATCAAGATGGCGGAGATCGGCGTCGGACGTATCGCGACGCTCTGCGGGCGATATTTCGGAATGGACAGCCGCGAGAATTGGGAGCGTACCGCACGCGTCTATACGATGCTCGTGCATGCAGAGGGCGAACGTTCGCACGATGCCGTAACGTCGATCCGAAACGCTTTCTTGCGCGGGATCGCTGACGAATTCATCGCGCCGATCGTGATCGAAGGCGCAAATCGCGAGCCGTTAACGCAGGTCAAGAACGGCGACCTCGTCATCTATTTTAACCACCGGCCGGAGACGACGCGGCAACTCGTGCGTTCGCTCTCGGTGCCTGATTCTACAGGCGCACAAAAGCCGCTGATCGAGACGATCTGCCTGACGGAGTACGACGCGAATTTCGAACTGCCGATCGCTTTCCCGTCCGAAGAGAGCGCCGGTACGCTGACCGACGCGCTCTCGGCGGCGGACGTTATCAACGTGAAGATGACGCAGACGGAGCGGTACCCGCATCTCTCCTATTTTTTTAACGGCGCACGCGAATCGCAGAGCGCAAGAGAGCAGAATATTCTTCTGCCAACGCCGAAGGATGAGACGCTTGACCTAACGCCGGAATCGCAGAGCTTTAAGATCGCAGACTGCGCGATCAACGGGCTTGAGGCGCGCGGCTCCGGCGTTTTTGTTGTGAATATGCCGGCTGCAACACTTGTTGCCGAAACCGGAAACCTTGACAAGACGATCGAGGCGGTACAGTTCGTTGATACTTGTCTCGGCGGCGTTTGCGACGCGCTGATAAACGCCGGCGGCATCGCCGTCATAACCGCTTCGCACGGGCGTTGCGAACAGATGCTCGCCGACGAGGATTCGGATCTGCCGCCGCGTAATTCTACGAGCCGCGTCCCGCTAATTATTGCAGGAAAAGATGTTGCGGGCGTGCGGCTTCGCCGCGACGGTTCGCTCATTGATGTCGCTCCGACTATCTTGAGCCTGCTTTCGGGCGAGAAGCCGGCGGAGATGACCGGGTCGCCGTTGTTCTAAAGATCCTTTTACGTTAGCGAAAATGACAACCGCGGCCAAGGCGTGGTAAGTTCTCATTTTGCAAAAATTATGGTCGAAGAATTTGCGTTCGATAATTCGGAAGAGCGCCGAAAGGCACGTGCGAATGACACGGGTTGGATAGAGGTGATCGTCGGGTCGATGTTCTCGGGCAAGAGCGAGGAACTGATACGGCGTTTGAATCGCGCACGTATCGCGCGGCAGAGAGTGCTCGTCTTTAAGCCGCAGATCGACGCGCGATATTCGAAGCAGGAGATCGCATCGCATTCCGGCCAGACGCACGATTCTATTCCGGTTTCGACGACCGCCGAGATGCTCTCGCATATCGCGGATGACACGCAGGTCGTCGGCATCGACGAAGGGCAATTCTTCGATCTCGAAATAATCGACGCAGTAAATAGACTCGCAAGCGAGGGCAAGCGCGTGATCATCGCGGGGCTCGATCAGGATTTTATGGGCAAGCCATTCGAGCCGATGCCGCAACTGCTCTCGATCGCTGAATTTATCACGAAAACACACGCGATCTGCGTTAAATGCGGTTCGACGGCGAACTATTCTCAGCGGACGGTCGAATCTGAGGCGCGCGTCGAGGTCGGCGCCGCGGACAAATACGAGGCACGCTGCCGCAGATGCTTCATCCCGCATTCGGACGCGCCGACGCTTGCGTGACGACAAATGAACGAAATGAAGGAACGATCAAAAATATACGCCCTAACGCTCGCATTACTATTTTGTGCGGCCGCCGCATTTCCCGCTTTAGCGCAGAACCGGACATTCAAGTGGCAGACGGAATTGTGCGAAATGACGGGAACGTACAACGCAAAAAAGGTAACAAAAGAAAGGCTTGCCGATACGGTCAAGCTGATGAGGGAATACTCGTCGATGGGGTTAAATACGCAGGCGACGGTGTTTAAGCCCGCGGATCTGCCGCGCCTTAGCCTTGTCGATCTGGAGGCAGAATACAAGCAGACGCGGGCCGAGATCGCCGCGTTAAAGGTCGTCGCGTCGCCTTATTGGATCAAGCAGCAGCAAGCAAAGCTTGCCGAATTAGACCGATATTACGAGCTGTCCCGCATCACGATACGCGGCCACAAGGAGCCGCGCGTTCTGCTCGAATATCCTCGAGCCGAACAGTGCAAAACGAGATATGCGCAACCTCTGATCGCGGGCGGCGATGCGTTGCTCAACGCTTGGAGGACGCTGAATGTTGAGCAGCGAAAGAAGAACGCCGATCCGGAGCGTGTCCGCCGCGAATACGAGGCACAGTTGGCGTCGCCGGAGCGTATGGAGTTCGCTCTCGTCGAGGTGATGACCTTTGGGTGGTGGAACTGCGCGAACGAAACTATCGATTATGTGCCGAACGACGGCGCGCAGGGACGCGAATTCGAAAAACAATTCACGCGCATTCGGCGCGAATGCGACGAACCCTGATCGACATTTGCCCGCGCGCTATTTCATCCCGAATTCGGTCGATCCGACGCTTATTTAGAAAGCGATCATTGGACCGCGGTCATCGAATAGAGGATCGCGGTGAATTCGTCCGCGTGTTTCGCGAAGCTGCTGTTCTTGGTCGATGTCATTACATTGACCTGCTGTTTCTGTCCGAGGTAACTGCGATAGCCGATCCATTGATGGCGGCGAATGTCGTCCTTGCCTTCGGTTGCGGCCTCGGAAAATTCGACACCGGGAATGCCGTCGATCGTTACCTTTTTGGCAGATTCATATTTGCCGTTCTTCATCTGCTGAAGCGCTTGCTCGTAATAGGCATCAAGGCTTATATCCATCGGAAAACTGTCCGGCATCACGGAAATATTCACGAGAAGAAAAGCGTTGTCCGGCGACTGATAATTGAACGATTCTTTCTTTACGTCCATCTTCTTCCAGCCGGCGGGCAGACGCCATGCGAGGCCTTGATCGTCCCATTTCGTTTCGGTGCCGGCGTCGATGATCGCTTTCTGAGCAGCGGTCGGCACGGCCTCGGCGATGTCGGAGCTCGATGATGGCGAATCGGTCTTCGGCGCCGAAGAGTTCGAATTAGCGGATGGTGCGCTCTCGGTCGCCTTCTTCAGCTTGTCCTGCAGCCCGCAAAAAGAAACCAGAAAAAATAGCAGCCCCAAAGTGAGCAGTGATCTCATGAAAATGCCTCCCAAAGTTGTTTGATGAAACTAACGCGGTTATTCTTGCCGTAAAAGGCCGGAATTGCAAGCGAGGCGTGTTCAGCTTGTTGCCTTCGCGAGCGGAATGCTTCGCTGTGTTTCGAAATGTCGGACGATCTCGGCGGCGGTTTTGGCTCCGACGAAGGGCTGCATTTCTTCGGCGGATAATTTTGCGATCCGCTCGATCGAGCCGAATTCGCGAAGCAGCTTCATCTTGCGCTTTTCGCCGACGCCGGGAATCTCGGACAGTTCGGATGTGAAATCGCGCTTCTCGCGGCGCTTGCGATGAAACTCGATCGCGGTCTTGTGCGTCTCTTCGCGGATCTGCAGAACGAGGCGGAACGCGAGCGAATTTCGGTCGAAAGGGATCGGCGAATCCTCGCGGCCGCGGATGAGAAGATGCGAGATCTCGTTATGGCGCTTCGGCGGTTTGACGAGGCCGACGAGCATTATCTGTTCGAGATCGAGAAGTTGCATCGCGGCTGCGGCGGCAGAAAGCTGACCTTTGCCGCCGTCGATGAAGATGAGCTGCGGCAGCGGTGTTTGCTCCTCGACCGATCGCCGAAAGCGTCGAAAAACAGCTTCGTGCATCGAGGCGAAATCGTTCGCGCCTTCGACCGTCTTGATGATGAAGCGGCGATAAGAAGCGCGTGCAGGCTTGCCGTTCTCGAAGACGACGATGCCTGCGACATTCTCCGAGCCGGAGATATTCGAGATATCGAACGACTCGATCCGCTCGGGGAAATGCGGGAGTTCGAGAAGTTCCTGAAGTTCTTCGAGCACCTTTGCGGAGTCTGGTTTGAGCACGCGGAAGCGCTGTTCGAAAGCGATCTTCGCGTTCGTCGTAACGAGATCGACGAGGTGACGTTTTGTGCCGATCTTCGGATGAAAGATGTGTACGCGGCGGCCGCGACGTTCGGTCAACACCTGTTCGAGCAGGCCGCGATCTTCGAAATCTACGGGGACGTGTATCTCGAGCGGGACGTAGTCGGTCGAATAATATTGAGCCAAAACCTCGCCGAAAAATTCGCCTGCGTTGAACGTGTCATCCTCGGAAAGGTCTTCCCAAAAGAATTCGCGGCGGCCGACGATCCTGCCTTCACGCATCGTAAAAAGCTGAAGCGCGAGCCGCTGACGTTCGCGATAGAAGCCGAAAATATCGATGTCCTTCTCGGCGGTCATCGCCATCTTCTGCGTTTCGCTAAGGGCAAGAACCGCATCGCGAAGGTCGCGGTATTTCGCTGCGATCTCGTATTTTCCCTGCTCGGAAAACTGCCACATACGCTCTTCGAGGTCTTTTGCAAGCTCTCTATTCTTGCCCTCGAGAAGAGCTTTCACGTCCGACGCCGCTTCTTGATATTCTTCCTGCGTGCAAAGACCTTTGACGCACGGCCCGAGACAGCGTTTGAGATGATATTCAAGACAAGGACGCGGGAGTTTGCCGTCGATCTCGATCTCGCAGGTGCGAAGCTGGAACGCTCGATTCACGAGATTCAGCGTCTTGCGTGCGAGCGACGCGGGCAGGAACGGGCCGTAATAGAAGGCGCCGTCGCGGACGATCTTTCGAGTGATGACGACCTTCGGGAAAGGCTCGTTCGTGAGCTTCAGATGCGGGTACGATTTGTCATCCTTTAGAAGGACGTTGAAACGCGGCTTGAATTTCTTGATGAGATTCGATTCGAGGACGAGAGCCTCGACCTCATTATCGACGACGATGAATTCGAAATCGTTGATCAGCCGCACGAGCTGCCGTGTTTTCGGGTCGTGGTTGCGGCTCGAATGGAAATACGAGCGGACGCGATTGCGCAGATTCTTCGCCTTGCCGACGTAAATGATCTTGCCCGCCGCATTCTTATGAATATAGACGCCGGCGTGGTTGGGCAAAGTTTTCAGCTTTTCGGCAATGGTCACAAGTTGATTTTAACGCATCGGCGAAGGCAAATAAACGCAGGCGATCGAGGCGCGAAGCGTTGACTTTCGCGGCTGCGTTAGGCTAAATACAGAATTCTGCTTATGAAAACTTTGCTGACCGCCGATCCGAAAGAAGCTGCCGCGATCATTCGCCTCGGCGGGGTCGTCGCGTTCCCGACAGAAACGGTCTATGGCTTGGGTGCGAATATTTTTGACGAAACGGCCGTTGCAAAGATCTTCGAGGCGAAAGAGCGCCCGGCGGACAATCCGCTGATCGCCCACATCGGAGACCTGTCGCAGGTCGAAGAGCTTTGCAGTGAGGTTACGAGATCCGCGCGCAAACTGATCGAGAGATTCTTTCCGGGACCGCTGACGGTCGTTGTGAAGAAGTCCGAGCGCGTACCCGTTATCGCGACGGCCGGATTGGACACGATCGGAATTCGAATGCCGCGGCACGAGTTGGCGAGAGCCTTTCTTGCGGATTGCGGAACGCCGGTCGCCGCGCCTTCGGCAAATATTTCCGGACGGCCGAGCCCGACGACGTGGGCGGCTGTTCTCGAAGATCTTGACGGAAGGATAGACTGCATTTTGCAGGGCGAGGCGACGGAGATCGGGCTTGAATCGACGGTCGTAGATTGCACGGGCGAAGTGCCGGTCGTCTTGCGTTCGGGCGCGATCGGCGTCGAGGAAATTCGACAGATCCTGCCTGAGGTCGCGATCTTCGACGGTGATCTAAAGGAAACTGCGGCAAGCCCAGGAATGCGGCACAAGCATTATTCGCCGCGCGCGCGCGTTCTGCTCGTGGACGACGCGAGCGAGGCAAAGTGGCCGGGAAATGCGGCGTTCATCGGGCTTCAAGATCACGGCGTCGCGTTTACGAAGCGCTCGATCTGCGGCTCCGCGGCGGAATATGCGCATCGGGTCTTCGCGTTCTTTCGCGAATGCGACGCGGCGGGCATCGACGTTATTTTCTGTCAGAGAGTTGACGAGACAGGTATCGGCCGCGCGTTGATGGACAGGCTGCGCCGGGCGGCAGAAGCGTAAAATTACCTTGCGGATGCGGCGAGAAGGACGTCTTCGGGAGTCTCGCTGATGACGTCCGTTTTGAGGCCGTCGAACTTCCGCAGATCGTCGAGATATTCGCGAGGGACGAAGACGAGCACCGGCCTTCCGCCGTTAAAGACCACAATATATTCCTTTATTTCCGCCGGTCCTAGAAATCTTCTTTGCTTGCCGTCCGGCATCCGGACAAGGCGTCCGGGGGCGTAAAATTCGAGATTGTGAGACGTCGTATGCAGGCCGAGAACGGGAGCTTCCGCGTAGCCTTCCGCGTTCGCAGCGGCGATGCCTGCTTTGACGGAATCGGCAGCGGCAAAACCCGGAAGATAAAATAAAATGACGCACACGCTCGCGAGCAGCGTGCAAGCCGCAGCTGCCGGAACCATCCGTCGCACCCAACCGGCCGTGTCGTTCCGCACAACGAATATACCCGCAAGAATGACCGCCGCCGGAACCGCCGGAAGGATGTAGCCGGGAAGTTTAGAACCTGAGAAAGAAAAGAAGAATAGCGGCAGTAGAAGCCAGACGGCGGCAAAAACGGCGAGGTCTTTGTTCTCGTCCTGCCTTTCGACGCGATGAGATAAGAGGCTGCGGAATAGCTTCCACAATTCAGCGACAGCGAGCGGCGCCCACGGCAGAGCAAGCACGGGCAGCATCCAAAAGAAGAAGATGAACGATTGCGGATGCTGATATTTATTCGACGTGAAACGCTGGAAATGATGCTGTATGAAGAACTGGTCGATGAAATAATATCCGTGCCGCAAGTACATCGGCAGATACCAAACCCCTGCTACGGCGAGAGTTGCGAAGCCGCCCCATAGCAAACTTTCAAAAGCGAATTTGGTCGGGCGTTTCCAAAGAGCGAGATGATAGATGAACACGATCCCGACGGGAAAGATCGCGCCGACGAGGCCCTTTGCGAGCAGGCCGACGCCGAGAAAGAAGTATGCCGCAAGCAAATATAGGCGCGGGGTTTTCGACGTTTGATGAACGTAATATGCGGCGAGCGTCGCGGTGATCGGGAGAGTTAGGATGACGTCGAAACTTGCGCCGTGCGAGAACGCGATGAGGCCGACGGTCGATGCTGCCAAGGCGGCGAAAAGCGAACCGCGCCGGATGCTGCGTCCGAGCAGATAAAGGCAAATGATGATGCCGACGCCGAAAAGCGCGGGGCCGAGACGAGCGGCGAATTCATTCACGCCAAAGATGTGATACGCGATCTTCTCAAGCCAATAGAGCAGGACGGGCTTCTCGAACCAAAGGCTGCCGCCGAGCGTCGGCGTGATCCAATCGCCGCGTTCGAACATCTCGCGGGCGACCTGCGCGTAGCGAGGTTCGTCCGGCCCCATTAGCGGCAAGGTCAGGCCCGCGAAATACGCCGCGAACGCGAGCGCGGCGAGCGCGACCATAACGGTTCGCGATACTATATGCGCAGGAACGGATGATGATTTTGTAATTTCCGTCATTAAGGAACAGAATGTTAAGTATTACTCTAAAAAGAGCTTACAAGAAATGGCGAGTGATACAAAAATACGGTGTGCCGCGATCGGCGTAGGAAGCCTCGGGCGGCATCACGCGCGGAATTATGCGGAATTGGCTCATATGGGCCGGATCGAGTTCGTCGGAGCGTGCGATGCGGACGCGGAAACGGCAAAACGCGTGGCTCGCGAGAACGGAGCGGCGTATTTCACTGATTGGCGCGAATTGCTCGATAAAGTTGACGCCGTCTCTGTCGCAACGCCCACGGAGACGCATGCCGACATCGCCTGCGCATTTCTTGACGCCGGCAAACACGTGCTTGTCGAAAAACCGATCGCATCGACCATTGCGGACGCCGAAAGAATGATCGAGGCGGCGCGAAGGTCGGGCGCGAAACTGATGGTCGGCCAGCTCGAAAGATACAACCCGGCGATGGTCGCGTTGAGGCTGCGGGTTACGACGCCGCTATATTTTGAGATCCATCGCGTTTCGCCATTCCCAAATCGCTCGCTCGATGTTGATGTCGTGCTCGATGTGATGATCCACGATCTTGACGCGGTGCAATGGCTCGTCGGCAAAGATGTGGCGGTCTCGGCGATCCATGCGGTCGGGATTCCCGTGATCTCGGATAAGGTCGATGCGGCGAACGCGCGTATCGAGTTCGCAAATGGCACGGTCGCGAATATTACGGCCTCGCGGATCGGGACGGAAAAGATCCGAAAGACGCGATTCTATCAGACGAATTCTTACGTTGTGCTCGATTACGCGACGAAATTCGCGTCGCTTACGTCGCTAAAGCCAGATGCCGTGAACTTGCTCGAAGGCATCTCGATCGACCGCCTTGAGATCAATGACATTGAACCGCTGCGTGCCGAGCTCACGGCGTTTCTTGATTCGATCGAGAATGATACGGAGCCTGCGATCACGGGCGAGGACGGACTGCGGGCGTTGACGCTGGCCGTCGGCGTCCTCGAAAAGATCGAGGCACACCGGACGCGCTTGGATCTATAGAAAACGACCGCAGAGTTCGCGGTGAACTTTGCGGCCAGAGTGGAGAGCATTGAATTTCAAGCTACTGTGCGGCGGCGCGCTCGCCGAACGAGCGGAGCCACTCTTGAGTTTTCCTGAGACGCGCGGTGTTCTCGGGCGTGGAGAAAATTAGTTTCTCAAGATTTTTGAATGCGTCGGGCGACTGCATCTTTTCGCGAAGGTCGGCCAGAAAAGGCTCGATCTTTGCAAAGACGATGTAATGTTCGCCATTCGTTTCGCCGAACAGTTCGGCGTCGATGGCCTCTTGATTCACCATCGCAGCGGCCATTTCCCAATAGGACGCAACCATACGAAGGTATGGCCCGACCTCGGGATCCATCATAGTGTTAAGGATATCGTCCGCGCTTTTCGGTACGAACATAAAGACCCAGTCACGCCCTTTACGCATTTTTTCCTCGCGTCTCAGGTCGTAAAGTTTGAGGATCAGATCTGCTGATTTAGCTTTGCTCATAGTGCCAATGGAACCTCCAAAAAAGTATAGTGAGACTGTATTTTTATATTTCTGTTCGAGAAGTGTCAACTAAGGTTCATTTATGACGGACTTCCGGGATGAAGCGATAAACATGCTGCTGCGGGGGCGGATCGAAGCGGGCGACTTTCCGTCTGCGGTCTATCTTGTCGGGCGAGGCCGCGAAGCCGTGTATGCGGGAGCTTTGGGCAATGCGGTCGTTGAACCGGAGCGGATCGCTGCCGATACGGCGACGATCTACGACCTTGCGAGCTTGACGAAAGTGCTTGTAACGACGCTGTTTGCGGCGATATTGATCGATCGCGAGCGGCTGTCGGTTGACGCAAGGTTGAGCGAGGTCTTGCCCGAGGCGTCGGGTTCAGCATTCGCCGGCACGACGATCCTACAGCTTGCGACGCACACGAGCGGCCTTCCGGCGTGGCGGCCGCTCTATTTGCTCGCTAAGGACCGCGAAGATGTATTGAACGTAATCCTTAATACGCTGCCCGCTCCCGAGCGAGACGTTGTTTACAGCGATCTGAACTTCATTCTGCTCGCATTCGTCATCGAAAAGCTGACGGGACAACGGCTCGACAGTGCCGCCGGCGAACTTGTCTTCGAGCCGCTTGGTTTGCGGGACACGTTCTATCGACCAACCATCGATCTCAGACGCCGGATCGCCGCGTCCGAGCACGGCAATCAGTTCGAACGCGAGACGTGCGAAAGGGAAGGTTATCTTGGCAGCGAAGATGCGCGAGAAAAAGCGGATCTATGGCTCCGCAAGGAACCGATCTGGGGCGAAGTTCATGACGGCAACGCGTATTTTATGGAAGGCGTGGCGGGCCACGCCGGGCTTTTTTCGACCGCAGCGGACGTCTTTTTGATTGCAAGACAGTTCATGCCCGAGACGACAAGCCTTCTGCGGCCCGAAACCTGCAACCTTTTTTCGAGGAATTTCACTTCCGGCAAGGCCGAAGACCGCTCGTTCGGCTTTCAGCTTGCGACGACAAAAGATTCGACCGCGGGAAGCTGCCTGTCGCCGCAAAGCTTTGGCCATCTTGGGTTTACGGGCACGAGCCTTTGGATCGATCCGGTAAGACAGACCGTCTTCATTCTGCTGACGAACCGAACGCACGACCACGGCCTGCCGCTCGTGAATATCAACTCCGTTCGTAGAGAATTTAATTCGCTAGCGTCGCATATATTTGGTGATAAACTGTTGGGTCTATGAAACTGCCAATCGGCCCCGAGGTTCCTTTTAAAGATGCTCTCAAGTTTTGGGTCAAGCTTGGCTTCATCTCGTTTGGCGGCCCCGCCGGCCAGATCGCCATTATGCACAAGGAACTTGTGGAACGGCGGCAGTGGATCGACGAAAAGAGTTTTCTTCACGCCCTGAATTTCTGCATGCTCTTGCCCGGCCCCGAGGCACAGCAACTTGCGACCTATATCGGTTGGCGACTCCATAAAATAAAAGGCGGCATCGTTGCCGGATCGATGTTCGTGATACCGTCGATCTTTTTTCTGCTTGCACTTTCTTACGTCTATGCGCGTTACGGAAAAATTGGCGAAGTTGCGGCGGTCCTGAATGGCTTCAAGCCGGTCGTCGTCGCTGTCGTTGTTGAGGCGGTCATTAAGATCGGCAAGCGGTCGCTGAAGAATCAGGTGCATTTTGCTATCGCAAGTTTTGCGTTCATCGGAGTGCAGTTTTTCCAAGTTCCATTTCCCTTGATCGTCGCTATCGCACTTGTGCTCGGGTATCTTTGGAGTCGAAAGACAAAGGCCGAAAGTGACGAGACCGAGGCGGCGACTCCCGCCTCACGGCCAAGCCGCCATCACGTACTGAAGGTCATCGGAGCGTGCCTATTGCTTTGGGTCGTTCCGCTTGCGGCATCGCTGTTGATATACGGACGGGAGAGCGTTGCTACAAAACTCTATATTTTCTTCACGCAGGCAGCGTTCGTCACCTTCGGCGGTGCTTACGCCGTATTGGCATACGTGAATCAAGCCGCGATTGCTGCGGGTTGGATAACCGCCGGGCAGTCGGTTGACGGCCTTGCCTTGGCAGAGACGACACCGGGCCCGCTGATCATGGTGCTGCAGTTCATCGGGTTTATGACCGGATGGCAGAACCCGGGAGCAAACAACCAGACGCCGCACGCCATCGCCTGTGCATTGTTGGTAACATTTGCAACGTTCCTGCCGTCGTTCCTCTTTGTGCTGTCTGCCGGGCCCTATCTTGAGAGGATCCGGGGGAATGCGAGTCTCAGCGGCTCGCTCGCATTCGTGACGGCGGCGGTCGTCGGCGTGATCCTGAACCTTTCGCTTACGTTCGGCACGACGGTAATTCGACCCGCGTCCGAGATCGAGTTAACCGCACTCGTATTGACGATCCTTGCCTTTGTCGCCCTTTATTTTTTGAAGATCGATGTTCTACTGGTCGTGTTGGGCGGCGGCGTGGTCGGACTCGGCAAACATTTGCTCTTCGAATGAAATGATTGGCAACCGAATAGGCCTTGCAGCATCATAACGACGCTTTCCCCAAAGTTGTTAAATACGACCCGGAGAGTATCTGCAAGATGAAAAGGATAGCGTTTTTGGTGTTGGTTGCTGCTCTCAGCGTTACAGGTGTACTCGCACAGAGCGACCGTTCGAGGCGCCCGCGCGTGGCGCCTACTCCGGTTCCGGCGCCGACGCCGCTTGAGCGGAATGATCGTGGCGGCCCGCCGGTTCTTGGCGGCGCGCGCAACACGCCGACGCAGCAAACCCCGGAGGAAGTGATCGGCGGTGACGATGATGTCATTCGCGTCGAGACGAATCTCGTAACGATGCCGGTATCGGTGCTCGATCGCGACGGACGTTTTATCTCGGGCTTGCAGCAGCGGGATTTTCAGATCTTCGAGAACGGCACGCCGCAAAAGGTCGAATACTTTCAGTCGGTCGAACAGCCTTTTACGGTGATCTTGCTCTTGGACGTCAGTCCTTCGACGCAGTTTCGTATGGATGAGATCCAGAATGCGGCGATGGCATTTGTCGATAATCTGCGGCCCGCAGACCGCGTGATGGTTATGTCTTTCGACGAATATATTCACGTGCTTAGCCCGATCACGAATAACCGCTACGAGCTGAAGAACGCGATCCGTCAGGCAGAATTCGGCGACGGCACAAGCCTTTATGACGCAGTTGACGATGTGATCCGACGGCGTTTGTCGGGGATACAGGGGCGAAAGGCGGTCGTACTCTTTACCGATGGCGTTGACACGACTTCGAGCCGCGCGACGATCGAGAGCACCACGGCAGCTGCCGAGGAACTCGACGCGCTTTTCTATCCGATCCGGTTTGATACTTCGACCGATGTTTCCGGCGGCGGTACGGGGATGCCAGGACCACCGCGTCAGAATCGGCGAGTTACGATGGGCGACATTCTCGGAGCGATCCTCACGGGCGGGAACGTCCAGGTCGGCAGCGGATCTCCGGGCGGCGGAACGCGGGCCGAATACGAACGCGGACGACAATATCTTTTGACGCTCGCGCAAAAGACCGGCGGACGGGAATTCGAGGCGGATTCGATCTACAACTTGCAGGCAGCTTTTACGGGCATCGCCGAGGAACTTCGCCGACAATACACGCTCGGTTATTATCCCGACAAGGTCGGCACGATGGGCGAAAGGCGGCAGATCAAGATACGCGTGAACCGCCCGAACGTCGTGGTCCGCGCAAAGACGAGCTACATCGTCGGCGACAGCCGTCGAACACTGGCGGGAATTTGACGAGCGAAAAAAGGCCGTCTGCGGCAGATAGAACCGCGACGGCCTTTTTTCTATCGAACCTGAGCGACGAGCTTATTTCTTTCGCCGCTGGTCTGTTTCCTGATAAACCCTTTCAGCCTTGATCTCGTCGATCGCGTACTGATCGAGGTTTACTTCCCAATCCGCAACGAAGCTTGAATCGACGCTCGATTCGATCACGCTTTGGATAGACGTCGGCACATTCGAAAGGAAATCATAGCCGGTAAGGCTTTCGATATCGTCGATTGATGTGCGGAACATGCGCCAGTCGCTGCTGATGTCGTTCTGATTCGGCATTAGGACGGCGATCGTGCGGGTCGAAGTCGAAACGCGCGAAACATCGTTCGAGCCGTTCGGCAGGACGATGATCACCTTCCAAGTGTATGTCGGTAAAGCGACATTTCCCGCTCCGATATAGCCGCTCGTTCCCCAGCCGCCCGAGACGATGTAGAGTTCGTTGCCTTGGCCTGCGAGCGTGCGGCAATAGCTCTCGAGCGACGCCCACGTAACCTGATTGTTGTCAGGCGCCTGCGGGATCATATTCGTCATCAGGAACGTCGAAGAATTGTCAGAAACGGTCTTTGTGCGGTCGCCGGACGGGCACATATGCTGTAAGATTTTGCATTGTTCTCTTAATCGGGGCATACCGGGACATAGGAGGGCGGAAGGCCGTAAGTGATTGACGCGGCGTGAGTTAGGCAGCGTCGGCGTGGTCGCGGACTTGCGCACATCTTTTTATGAACTATAGGCAGTGTAGCAGATTTTCGTTCACATCATTCTATGAACGCCAAAAACGGCCCAAAACGACTCCAAAGGCCGATACAGTCGATGTCAGCGGAAAGCGGCGGCGGCGGTTTCGGAGCGAAAAATAGCCAAAAACGAGTCCATCCAAAGCGCGTCCAAGGCGCGCATCCTAGGCGCGCACGAAAATCCAAAGCGCGCTGGCGAATCACATCGATAAACATTGGGTCAGGTGCGTCCGAGTCGAGACGGTAGGCACGAATCCTAGGCGCGCTTAGGAATTCTCTAAAACCGCATCCTAAGCGCGCCTTGGATTTTTCGGAGATCAATCCAAAGCGCGCTGGCGAGAAGTTCGGGCCCGGTCGGCACTCGCCTTCAGCACGTCGTCGAGAGTCGGGCTTTGAGTAACGGCACCAGAGAGTCGTCCGGGTGAAATTGACGTTACAGTACCATCAACGGCGGCTCGAATCGGGAGACCGTCGTCATCAAAATCGAGAGTAGCGCTCGGAGCATCGCGCCGAATTCGCGAGCTGCTCGCAGCAGGAAGCGGGATCACATCGCATCGGCAGTTGAACTCCCACGGGGGATAGTGGAGTTGCCAGAACGGGTGGTTCGCCGGATATTCAAGTCCGTCGAGAGCCATGTGCGACGGACGCGTCCGATCGTCACCGACCGCCGAGTATCGCCAGATCGGCAGAAGGTCGGCGACATCCTCCATCGCCTGACGCTGGCCGACGGCGTAGCTGATGCCCATCATCGTACGAGCGACGGTTTCGAGATGAAAATCGGTGAGTTCCTTTCGAATTCCGGTTTGGCCGTCGAGGATGGATCGCAATCGGGCTGCGACCGACGCAGGTCCGCGACCGTTCTCAAGTGCCGCAGTGATCTCGTCTCTAAACGCCTCGAGGACGTCCGTCTGATAGACGTTAGCAA
>Ga0209476_10001084_pt1 | contig 18569 bp, 22 predicted proteins | sample KloWWTrecipitate_FD_187179 | JGI IMG/M metagenome (GOLD analysis project Ga0209476, IMG submission 187179) | Active sludge microbial communities from Klosterneuburg, Austria, studying microevolution and ecology of nitrifiers - Klosterneuburg... | ecosystem: Engineered > WWTP > Aerobic digester... | reverse complement strand
CCAGTCGGGTCCACCCCTTGCTCGCGCGCTGCTGCGGCGCCGGGCGCGGTCTCCCAGTCCGGCGTCAGGTCGCCCAGCGGGCCAGGGCCGGCCGGGCGGGTGCCCTGCGGCACGTCTTCGAAGCCTCGGCCCAGCGTCGGCTCGGGCGGCGGGCCCTCGGGCTTCGGGGCGTTGCGGCGCTTCTCGGCGTCGATCATGCGCTTGACGACGCGCGGGCCGAGCAGGTTGTAGAGCGCAGAGCCGGCGTACAGCGCCGCCGCGGCAGGCAGGCTGGTGAACGCTGCGCCGGCGCCCGCGCCGATGCCCAGCGCGCTGTAGATCGTGTTGCGTTCGGCAGTGCCCGACGAGACCTGTTCCTTGAGCAGATCCTGTCCGACCCGGGCGTACTCGCCCAGATCGCCGCCCTCGCCGCGCGCCATGCGACGCTTGCCTTCTTTGGTGCTGGTGACGACACCCTTGAGTGACGACGGCGGGAAGCTGCCGTCCGGGTGCTTGGCAACCAGCGGCTCGAGAGTCTTGCTGATGGCGTACTGGCGCCGCGCGTTCGCCAGCGCCGTCACGTCTGCCTCGGCGGCGTTGTTCGTGAGCGCGTCGTCGAACCGGTGGACGACGTCATCCAGCGCGTTGGCGAGGTCCGGCTTGGCGCCGCGCACATTGCGCGCCCGGCTCTGCGCCTCGGTGCGCAGCTTGCGCAGCGTGTCGCCCGGGATCACGCCGCCGTTGTCTGCGGCGATCTGCGCCAGGTCGTCGGCGAAGGTCTTGACCACGGCCTGCACGTCAGGGGTGTCCCGGCGGGCCAGTGCGTTCAGATCGCCGAAGTCCTCGATTGGCATCTGGTACTTCGACGAGATCTCACCGATGCGCTCGCCGGCGGCGTCCTGCAGTTGCTTGAACGCGGCGTCGTCCAACACCGTCACGTCGGTGTCGGGATCCATCTGCTTAGCCAGCGCCGCGCTGAACTTCTCGCGCCGCTTGGCGCGCAGCGAGCCACCGCCGGCCAGCGGCACGTTCTCGGCCGTCTCGCCCAGCAGCTTGATGAACTTGTTGTCGCTCAGCTGGTGCGGGCTGATCGGGATGCCGGCGTCGGTAGCTGCCTGCGCGCGCTTCATGGTCGACTCGCTCAGGCGAGGCGTCGCGGCCTCAAGCGCAGCGTCGGCCACCTTGCCCGCGCCGGCGCGCACTGCACCGCGCTGCGCAGCCATCGGCGCAGCCGTCGCGGGCCCGGCCAGCGTGCCGAAGACGCCCGCGGTGGGCGGCAGGACCTGCCCGACCTTCTCGATCGGCTCCATGGCCGCTTCGGTGTACTCTTGGCCGGTCTGCGACATCGGCTTGCCGCTGGTGACGCCCACCATCTGCAGCGCGTCGCGCACACCCTGGATGCCGCGCTGCGCGCCTTCGGCGAAGCCCTTGTCGCCGCCCTGCTCGGTGTTGATACCGAAGATGCCCGCCAGGCCGCCGATGGAGCCGCCCAGCAGTCGCGTCGCGACCTCGAGGCCGGCCTCGGCGGCGCCGACGGCGCGGCTGACGATCGGGTTCGCCGCGCGCTGCGTCGCGCCGCGCTGCTCGACGATCTGGCGGGCCTTGGCCTCGGCAGCCACGCGCGCCGCTGCGGCGGGGTCCTGCGGCACTGCGGCAGCGCCGGTGAGCGGTTTGGAGGGCGCTGCCGCAGTGTCGACCTTGAAGCCGGGCGGCAGTTCGTCGACCGTGAAGCCCTCGGGCGGTGCATCCGCGCCGGCGCGCTCCTGGCGGTCGATTTCCTCTTGGATGACGCGGCGAGCCTCGGGGTCCTTCTCCCGCGACAGTTCGGTCTTGGCCTGGCGGATGTTGGCCGGGCTGCGTTCGAACTCGTCACTGCGCGCCTGCTCGGTCGGCGACAGGCGTGCCAGCACCGCCAGCTTGTCTTCGGCGGGCGAGCGCTTGACCGGCTTCTCGCTGTCGAGCGTGAAGCCTTCCGGCAGATCGGTCACTGCAGCGGCTGCCACTTGCCCCCCTTGAAGACCATCTTGGCGCCGTTCGGGCCGGTGGCCGTCTGACCCTCCTGGTACTTCGGTGCGCCGGCGGGCTTCGCGCTGCCGCCTGCGTTGTCATCCGTGAAGCCCTTGCGGATCTCCTTCTTGACGATGCCCGGGGCGCGGCCGGCAGCTTCCATTTCCTTCTTCAACTGGCCCATGATCGCGAGCACCTGCTCGTGGCTGTCAGCCGTCGAGAGCATGGCGCGGGCGTGATCCTTGTCGCTGACGGTCGGCGTGCCCACCGGGCTGATCGCGCGGGCGTACGCGTTGATGAACGAGTTCAGGGCGGCGCCGAACTCGCGGATCTCGGTGCCACCGGTGTTGGTGTTGTAGGCGTTCAGGGCCTTGTTGATCGGCATGAACTGGGTGCGCGAGACGGCTGCCGACGTCTCGGTGACCAGGTCGGCCATCTCGTAGGCCTCGGACTTCGCCAGCCCGAAGTTGGCCTGGCGCGTGCCGAGCGCGCGCTGTGCCGCGTTCATGCCCATGAACTCGGACTGCTTGGCCGCGATGTCGGGACCGGACAGCCCGCGCTCCTCGGCCACCCGAGCGATCGTCTCGCGCAACGCCACGACGTTGGCTGCACCTTGCGCGCCGCGGCCGAGGTTCTGCATCACGCTTCTGTCGCCGGACAGGTACTGCTCGGCCATCTTGCGCTGCGTATCGGGGGAGAGCGTCGGCTCCGCACCACCGGTGAGGTTCTTCGCCGCACGGGAGCCGAGCTCCGCGATGCGGGCTTCGATCAGGCGCTTGTCGGCGTCGGTCTGCTGTTTCGGCGCCCCGGGCAGCACGCCGCCAGCCTGCAGCCGCTTGGACGCCTCTTCGAACGTGATGTTGTTTTCCTTGGCGTAGCGGCTGACCGCCTCGATCTTCTGGGTCGTGGCGTCCTTCGGCACGGGCTTCGTGCGCGCGGTCAGGTCGTCGAGGTACTTCTTCGCCTCGGGACCGGCCTCCTGCGCACCCTGCGCCAGCTTGGTGGCGATCTGCGGGCTCTGCGCCGCAGTGGCCAGCGTGCCCATCTGACCCATGTAGTCGAAGCCGCGCTTCAGGTCGAGCGGCACGATGGCGTCGTTGGCCTCGGTGGTGCCGTTGCGGGTCAGCGGCGCGTCGTAGTATTTCTCCGACCCATCATCGGTCTGCACGTAAACGCGCACGATCGGGAAGACCTTGTCGGGGTGATCAATGCCGTCGGCGCCGCGGGCCGGCACCAGGTTCACGATCTCCTTGCGTGTGATCGTGCCGCCGTGAGGGCTCGGCTCGCCGATGCCGCGGCGCAGGTACGTCGGGCCCAGCAGGCCGTTCACGCCCTTGATCTGCAGGCCGGGGTTCCCGGTCTCGAGGCCGGACTGGATGTCGGCGATGTGTTGCGGCATCTTCTGCACGTCCTCGGGCAGCATGCCCGTGGCGCGCGTCCAGTGCAGGTACAGATCCTTCGGCGAAGCCTCGCCGATGTCGGCTTGGCCGGTCTGCACGCGCGAGAAGAAGTCCAGCGACTCCTGGCGCGCGGCCTTGAGTTGTGCCTTGAGCGTGCCGTACCGCTTGGCGTCTTCCGGGTCCACCGGCATGCCCTGCAGTTGACGCGCGGCCGCGGTCTTCTCGATGTCGGCGACCTCGGCCTCGCCGGCGGCGATGCCCTCCTTGACCCTCGCTGCGCGGTCAGCGGTGTCGAGCCGCTTCTGTTGGCGGGCCTCGGTATCGCGGCGCAGCGACAGATCCTGCTCGGCGCGCATGTCGGACTGCCGCTGCCGTTCGTTCGGCAGCGTGGTTTGTTCGCGGTTCTGCTTGTCGAGGTCCGCCTGGCGGGCCATGCCGTAGCCCGACTCGATGCCGCGGGAGAGTGCTTCGTAGACGCCAGCCATGGTGTGTCCTCAGTCGAACAGGCCGGCCGCGATCGCGCCGACGGCGCCGCCGATCAGCGAGCCCAGCGGACCGCCGACCGAGCCGTACTGCGCGCCCAGCGCCGCGCCGCCCAACGCGCCGAGCGTTGAACCGAGTTGCATCTGGCCGGCCTTTTCTTGCTGCTCCAGCACCTTGTTCTGCCGGTTGCGCTCGGTCTCCTGGTCAGCCGCGTTGGCGAGCACCTGCCCGGCCTCCTGCTGCTGGCTGGCACCGAGACTCGCGAGGGTTGCGCCTACACCTGCCATGTCATGCTCCGCTGACCGGGGCAGGGTTGCCCAAAATCGACTGCTGGCGCTGGCGCGTGAGATCGCCGGCCATGTTCTGTGCGCCGACGTCGGCTAGCGCGCGGCTCAGGCCGAACTGGCGCTTCTGGGCTGCCTGCTGGTCAGCGTCCAACGTCACCCCGAGGCCGCGCAGGCGGCGCTGCGTGGCGCCCTCCTGCTGGTTGAAGGACGCGTTTACGTCGGCGCTGGCGTTGGTCATGGCCTTGGTGACCTGCGTCGGGTCGGTGGCGTACTGGATGAGTTGGTTCTCCAGCGGCACGAACGTGTTGACGTAGTTCGCCCACTGGTCGCGGGTCATCGCCGCGTAGGTCTGCGCCGCGTAGTCCTTGGACCCGGGTGCGATGCCGTACATGTTGGTGCCTGCCATGCTCAGTGCCCCGCTTGAGGGTTGGTGGTGAAGCCGTCGGCCTGCGCGCCGAGCACCGTGGTGCCCATGCCGGGCGCCTGCGGTTTCGGCTGCGCACCGAACGCACTCTGGAGGCCATAGCCGGCGAACTGGCCCGCCAGCCCTGCCTGCGCGGCGTGCTGCTGCACGGACGCCTCGGCGTCGGCCTGGGCCTGCCGCGAGCTCTGCTGGGCCTGGCGGCCAAGCGAATCGGCAACCTGCGCGCGCTGGCCCTTGCCGGTGGCGGCCAGCGCCGACAGACCGGACAGGTACGCGTCGTCGACCTGCTGGTCGGCAACGGCCATGCCCAAGCCGCGCGATGCGGCGTTGTCGGCCTCGACGCCGGTGACACCCAGATCGAACTTGCCGGAACCTGGTGCTGCGCCGCCGGCGGCGAGCATCTTCTGGACGGCGCCCTGCGCCTTCTCGAAATTGATTGCAGAGTCGACGTTGGCCTTGCCGGCCGCGGCCTTGCGCGCCGAGGAGCCTTCTTTGCCCATCTCCTGCACGGCGGTGGCGAGGCGCTGCTGCACGGGCAGCCAACGCTTCTTGTAGTCCGCAAGCTGGTTGACGGCGAACTCGACCTGAGCCCGCTGTTGCGGGGTCTCCTCGGCCCGGTCTCCACCTTTGCTCATCTGACGCGCCTCACGAATCCATCGGTTCCGCGGCGTTGCCATTCCGGCCCCAGCCGCCTCGCCCAGCCTTTGCGCCTCGCAATGAAGGCGATTGTCTGTGCTCCGAGATCGCGCCCGATCGAGTCGAGTGCGGCGTCTTGTCGCTCGAATGCGCCGTGCTTGAAAGCGATGGCGATCCACACGAAAAGCTCGAGACCATCAGGGCCTGGCCGCAGGTCGACGACAAGCATGCCGTCTTCGCAGGCCAGGCACATGGCCCGTTCCTGCTCGCATTGTGCCATCATTTCCGTCAGTTCGGCAGGGTAGGCAACCCCACGGCGAAGCCCCCGGCAGGCGGCCTCCACCATCTCGGGGCCTTCGATCGTGAATGTGGTGCCGGAGATCATCAGACTTTGAAGTTGGTCATCCACGGGTAGCCGTTGCCTCCGGTGGTCAGCAGGTTGACCTGACGCGCGGCCACCACCGGGCCGGTTGTGTTGTACGGCACGAGCGCGCTCGTGGTGCCAGGTCCGATCGCGATCTGCCGCAGCTTGAGCACGAAGCCCTCGCCCTTGACCTGCCCGAGCATCTGCATCGGCACGAACCACGCCTTGGAGTTGGCGGTGTCGGTGAGGATGTCGGTGCTGCTCACCGCCACGGCGCCCCAGGTCGAGGACGGCACCCAGGCCTGGAAATAGACGCGGTTGCTGGCGCCGTAGTTCGTGCGCACGCATGGCGTCGCCGTGCTGGCATTGATGGTCGATACCGAGTGCGCCATCACAGCGGTCTGGTTGCCGAAGTTCGCGATTGACCCGGTGCCCAAGGAGAACACTGCGCTGTAGGCGTTGTCTGATGCATCGACCACCAGCGCGCCGGCGCCAGCCAGGAAGCCCGCTGCTACTGCAGGGTTCTGGAATGCGAAGACAACCGCCTCGGCGCTGTCGAAGTAATAGGCCCGGATGCTCGCGCCGTAAATGCTCGCGATGGATAGCTGGGCCCAGACTTTCACCGCGCCGGTGTCGTCGCCCATGATCGTGCCGCTGGCAGCCGTCAGGTTGCTGGGCGTGTCGACATTGCCGGCCGGGAAGTACGCACCGTACAGCACGTTCGTCGTGGCAGCGGTATCGAAGATTGCCGAGTTGCTGCCCGCGGGTGCGCTCGTGTAGCACAGCAGCAGGATGCGGCCTGCGCTGCCGTCCTTGGGCTTGAGCGTGAGATAGAACGGCGTGGCCGCGCTGCTCTTGCTGGCCTTCTGCCAGAAGAACGTCGCATCGCCGGCCTTGCTCGTGATGAGCGTGTCGAGGTCGTCGAGCAGCGTGTTGATCGTGGTGCCGGTCTTGGTGGCCGCACCGCTGCTTGCCCAGGTGAGCGTTGCTGACATAGTGAGTCCTCAGACGTAGGTGATTTCGTGCCACGTGCCGCTGATGAGGTACGGCAGTGGATCAACGTTGTTCTGCACCAGACCGCTCACCAGCGTGAACACCGAAACCTGCTGCCCGGCGTTGATCTGCCGCTGCCAACCGGTCTCATCCCACACCCACGTGCGGCCGCTGTAGGTGTAGACCTGCCCAGACACCGGGCTGGAGGGGAAGTCGATCATGCCGCGTTCCTCACCCAGCCGCTGCCGTCATAGGTCCACGTGCGGCCGCCGTAGCTGTATGTCTGGCCCACTGTCGGGGACGCAGGGAAGTCGATCACGTAGCAGTCCATCAGAACTCCACCCAGGCGTAACTGTTGCCGTCGTAGAAGTAGGTGTAGAGGATGCCGGTGTCGAGGTCAACCCAGCGGTCACCGACGCGCGGGCTTCCCGGCGCCACCGAAGCCGCGGTGTAGGTACCAGCCAGGGCGGCGACTTGCTGCGCCGTCATGCTGTAGTAGCTGCTGCCCTTCTGCCCGACCAAGATCTCGTCGCCGTCGATGCCACTGGCGAGTGAGGGCACGTACTCAGCCCCTGGCACGGCACCGACGTCGCCAGCGTCCAACAGCACGGCGCCGACCTGACTGTTGACGCTGGTCACCGCCCCACCGCCCGGTGCCAGCGCGGCGATCTGCGCCAGCGTGACGACGTAGTAGCCGCTGCCCTTGAACACCACGGCCGACTCGCTGCCGTCTACGCCACTGGCCAGCGAGGGCACGTACTCCGCGCCAGGCACCGCGCCAACATCACCTGCGTCGATCGTGACGGTTCCACTGAAGCCGTTGACGCTCTCCACGGCGCCCACATCGGCCGCGGTCAGCACAACCACGCCAGTCTGCCCATTGACGCTGTCCACTGCCCCATCACCGCCCCCACCACTGCCGAAGAAGGCGAGGTTTGCGATGTCCTGCACGGTGGTCTGGTACCAAACGCCCCCGAGTTGCACGGCCACCAGTTCGTCGCCGCCCAAACCCCCGGATTGCGCGGACAAGGCGCTGATGTCGGGCAAGTCGTCCTGCACGAGCGCGCGGAACGTCGGCTCGTCCGGTGTGCCGCTGGTAGGCCCGGCGAAGACGAGGTGCGCACTCTGCGGGTCGAAGATGCCGCCGCTCAGAAGCGCGACCTGGGTTTGCAGCTGCGCGATCGAGATCCGCAGGGACTGAATCACCGCGTCGAAGCTGGTCGTGCCCGCGTTCTGCAGGATGGTGACCGCCGCCTCCAGCTTCTCGATGCGCTGACGCGCCGCCGCGATAGAGGCCTGCACCGGCCGCAGCACCAACTGCCCTGGCGTGGTGATGGCTGGCTTGCCGTCGACAGCCATCAGCCGAGCTCCGTCACATCCTCGGCGGCCTGGGCGATGCGCACGGTCGACGTGCCGAGAATCTCGATCTGGAATGTCTCGTACTCGTCAGCTTCATCGAGCGTGAACTCCGTCGACTCGGTCACCACGATCTCGCTGATCTGCACGCCATCGCCGTAGAAGCGCACGAGCAGGTTCAGGTAGTCCTCGGCGCGCACCTGGGCGATCGTAAACCACGCCGGGTGCTCCAGCAGCCACAGCTTGCTCAACCACCGGTAGGTCATGTCGACCGAGGGGTTGCCTTCGAACTCGTAGACCGTGCGCCCGTCGAGGTACACCGGCGGCGCGGCCGGAATCGGCAGGCTCGGGTCGTCCGGCTCGTTGTCCTCGTCGAGCACGAGGTACATCTTGTCCTCGATCGGGTCGACGAACGACGCGCTGGCGTGGAAGGCCATCTGCACGACACCGAAGCCGTTGGGCTTCATGTCGATCGCGTAGCAGCCGCGGTTGGACCCCGACTCCCAGAACAGGAAGTAGATGTCGTTGTGCGACACCCCGACGATGCTCGTGGGGTCGAGGGCTTGCCACTGCTCGCGCGTGAAGACGCTGTCGGTCAGGTTGCGGATCTGGCCGACCCCCTGCACGGCCATCAGGCCGTCCGGGTTGGAGAAGACGACGCCGATGCCGGTGAGGTAGTCGAAGCTGCGCTTGCTCGAGCATGCGTACGGCACTTCGAACTTGCTCATGCTGTACGCCGCCGGCTCGCTGCCGCTGGCGATGTAGACGAAGCTCTCCGTGCCGATCACCACTGTCGTGTCGACGTTGCCGATACCGACGATGTCGGTGTCGGTGGTGAGCCGATAGCTCACCGGCCAGGCGTGCGGCCGATTCTGCGCGGACAGGCACAGCTGGTTGCGACGGAAGCCCACCATCACGCCGTTGGGCAGTGCCAGGATGCCCTCGAGGTCATCCGGTGGCAGGTCCCACAGTTCGCTCTCCAGTGCCTCGCCGAGTTGCGCGTCGGTGAGCACGTCCACGTAGTCGGCGGTGGTCAACGCGATCTCAGCGACGAACAGGAACTCGGTGCCCACGTTGCCGGTGGCCGCGCGGTAGATGCGCTTGGTCGTGATGGCGTAGTCGGCCGAGACACCGGATGGCACCACCGTCGGCGTCGTCACGGTGACACTGATACCGTCCGGCCGCAGGATGGTGGCGCTGGCCTCGCTCGGCGCGCTCTCTTCGCCGAGATCGTTGACGAAGGTGTAGACGTAGTTCGTTGCCAGGTTGGCGGGCACGTAGCCCGTCGAGCCGCTGGCGCGCACGAGGATGTTGTCGTAGTAGGTCTTCGCGCTGTTGGACGACGTCTCGTGCACGAAGCCGACGTAGTCGCCGAGCGAGAAGATGTTGGTGATGCTGACCGAAGTGATCAGGCCGCTACCGAGGTACAGGCTGGCCGTCACAGTCTGCGTGCCATCACTGTTGGCGATGACCTGCACCGTCACCGTGTACCAGGTCGAGTGCGCGAGCAGCGAGATCGTGCTGGACACCAGCGACGAGGACCCGGTGGAAGCCCACCCTGTCCCCGCCGAGATGGAGAAGCGCGAGAAGACCGAGTCGTAGCGAACCTGTAGGCCGGATCCGAGGACCCCGGTCATGATGTTCGCGATCATCTGCGCGTCGGCCGCGCCGGACTGGTAGGACCAGTCGAACGACACCTGCACGACCGTGCCCGACGCAATGCCGAAGTTGCGGTAGGCGTACGCCGGCAGGCCTGCGTTGCCGTTGGCCAGCAGCGCGTAGCTGGGCGCCGGGTTGCCCACCACGGCGTCTTGCGTGACCTCGCTGACACCCGGGCTCGATCCGGAGATCGTCCAGCTTTCGGTCAGCGAATCGCCTTCGTCGAGGATGTCCACGGCGAAGGTCGTCGCGGTCTCGTCGATGCCGGTCACCAGCGTCGGGGGCGACGTCGGCGCGGGCACGCCCAGCGGCCGCGTGGCCACCGGAAACGGTTCGGCGCCGGTGGTCGCCAGCGCGTAATTCGTGAAGCGCGGCTCGCCGTACAGGCCGGGCGACGTCAGGTAGGTGCGGTACGTGGTGTCGCCGGGGATGATCCCTCGCGCCACATCCACGTCGGCCTCCCACGACAGCCACTGGTCGTTGAGCAGGTAGATCGTGCGCACGGGCCCCGAACCGCTGTTGGCCAAGCCCTTGGTCGTCGCGAACTGCCGCCAGGCTTTCAGGTCACCGGTGAACAGTTGCGCGTTGACGGCCTCCTGCGCGGCGTTGTCCGGCAGCGCCCTCGGCGTAACTCGGGGCGCTTCTCCGCGGAACGATTCGATGGCTCGGCGCATGGGTCACTCGTTGGGGAACGGTGCAGTGGGCGGCGTGAAGTCGGTCGTGTAGCGCGCGATGCCCTTGGTGATGCGGAACTCGTCGAGCACGCCGACGAACCCGTGGTTCGTGCCCCAGTCGGCCACCAGCGCGCCGCCCACCGTGATCGCGTGCGCCGCCTCCGGGCTGTTGTCCCCGCCTGCGGTGAACTGCAACACGCCGTCCTGGAAGGCATACACCGTCGTGCTGGCGCGGCAGATCGCCAAGTGCGTCCAGACGTCGGGGTCCGCGTCGGCGACAAAGTCCGTCAGCAGGCCGCCAGGGCCGCGGTAGGAGAACTTGCCAGTGATCGGGTTGAAGCACAGGTAGCGCAGCTGTGTACCCCCGCCGCTGCTGATGTTGGCAAAGATGACATTGGGGTCGACGGCACTCGACTGCCCCGTGCGCTTGGCAAAGCATTCGATCGTCCAGTCGCCGCCGAACCCGAAGTCGATGCTGCTGGCACACTGCAGGTAGTTCGTGCCGTCGTAGATGCCTGAGCCGGCGCCGAACTTAGGGTCGGTCGTGTCGGTGGCAATCAGCCCGGTCTGCGTCGTTTCCCGGTGGTACGAACTGAAATCGGGGTAGGCCTGCTCGTCGTCGTTGTCGTAGTGCAGCAGCAGGACGACGTTAGCGAAGTCCGGGTCCGGCGCCGGGATGTGAGGCATCAACGCCCCCGCGTGCGTGGTGCGCATTACGGCGCTCCCAGATCACCGCACAGCACCCACTCGTCGGCTCCGGTGTGGATCAGCGACAGCACGGCGTATTGCCCTGCCGTTTCGGGAAGCAGCGCGCTGCGCACGTTCACCGTGACGCCGCTCTGGCCTACGACACTGACCCCGCCGAGGCCCGCCTGCATGATCAGTACCGAGACGTCTTCACTGGCGATCCCGAGGCTGGTGTCGCCCGGCACCGTGATGATCAGTTGGCCTGTGGTGTGCGTGGTCCTGACACCGTTGCCGAGGTCCGCGACATCCAGCAGGTAATCGCCTGCGACATCGCTCCACGTGAAGGCCTCGCCCGTCACAGTGACCACGTTGGCGTTCTCGCCGGTGCCACGCGTTGCGATCAGGTTGCGGCCGAAGTTGACCGTGTCGACGTTCGGCAGGCCGAGGTCGGTGCCTTGGTTCTGGAACTGGATGTAGTTCGGAAACTCGTCCGAGGCTTGCGGCGGGAAGCCGGTGGCTGGCGTGATACCGAAGCTCATGTCATCTCCCCACGACGAAAGCGCGCGGCCGCGCACGCATCGAGCCGGTGTTGTAGGCGCGTTGCACGTCGGCCTTGCCGTTGCTCACGCACGAGTTCCAGATCTTCTCGTACTTCTCGGCCATGTTCGGATCGCTCCACGGCTGGCCGGGGATGCGCAGGAGGTGCATGAGTGCGCCGGCCTCGATGCCGCTGCTGAACTTGCGCAGCGGCTCGGCGGGCACCTGTGCGACGCCGTCCTTGGGCTGCAGGATCACGCTGACGGTCAGGTTGTAGACCGCGTCCGGGATCGGCCACAGCGCGAACTGCGCCTCGGGCAAGTAGGCGTACTGCCGTGGCTGCATCGGCTGGTTGTTCGGGTCCCACCCGCTCGAGTCGCCCGGCACGATCGCGAACGTGTTCGGTGAGCCGGGCACTGTCGCCACACCGGACATCGCGCGGATGTTGACGATCTCGAGGTACGGGTCGCTGCCCAGGCTGTACGTCTGCGTGCCGTCGACCGTGGCACCGGTGACGGTCTGCCGCAGCCACTGCGTCTCGGCGCACCAGTCGCGGAACGCCTTGACGTACATGCGCCGCAGCGTCGTGCTGGGGGCCTTGCGGACGTTGACCGCGATCGTCGCCAGCTGATCGAAGACGTTGACGAACGTGGTCATGACACCCCCGGCGATTGCGCGACCTTGGGCGCCAGTGCCACCTGGGCCTGCGACTTGAGGCCTAGCGCCAGGCGCCACTCGTTCGTGTACGCGCTGGTCTTGGTCAGATCCTGCTTCTTGCTGTTCTTGGCGTAGGCCTTGGCCAGCACGAAGTTGGTCAGCGCGTTCTGGTAGCTGTCGGGCACCGGGATGTCCTCGCCGCTCGACCCGGTCAGCGCAGGCGGCACAGCGCCGTAGGTCACGCGAAGACGGCCGGCGCCGTTGTTGGGCGGGAACACGTAGTAGCGCCGCGGCGTGCGCGGATCGGCTGCGTAGTTCTCCACCTCGGCCTGCTGCGTGGCAGCCGGCCAGAACCGGTTCTCCTCCTGCAACAGCGCCAGATCGGTCTGGGTGACCGTGCGGCCTGTGGCATCGTTGTCGGTGGCGTCGATCAGCGCGACGCCGTCGGCGGGCAGTTCCTGCGCGATCCCTGCGGCCAGTGTCACGAAGTCGCGCACCGGGTACATGTCGGGCTTGACGAAGGCCGTGGCACGCAGGGCCTCGTTCAGGTAGCCCAGCAGTTCAGCGCGCGACCAAGTGCGGCGAGCGGTGTCCAGTAGCGTCACGCTGACGCTGTCGAGGATGGTGTCGACGCTCACCGCCATGGGTCAGTCCGCCAGACTGCCGTGCTGCTTGGCCAGCGCGCGGAGCTCGGCGCGCAGCGCGTTGTGGTGCTTCTTCGGGTCCAGCACGACCTGGTACTCCGTGGCCGCGAAGGCGACCATCTCGTCCACCGAGGCCTTGCCGATGTCGAAGGGTTCCGAGTCACCGGAGTCGATGACGCGGGCTGCCAACGTGGCGCCTTGCGTCTCAAGCCACTTCATGCGCTCGTCGTGCGTCGCCTTGGGCGAGCCGGTGAAGATGCGGTAGTTCTTGCCGGCCTTCAGATCGTCGCGCAGCGCGCCGACGTTCGGAAACAGGCGACCGTCCTTCACGTTGATGAGGAACGGGTGCCGCTTGTCCTGCTTGAACTTGGGGCTCTTGCCGCGGGCTTGAACGACTGCGGCTTCTTGGGCTTCGGTGATCATCGGGGGTCTCCGGGGTGATCGAAGGGACGTGGAAAACCGGCGCCCGAAGGCGCCGGTTCAGGGCTGCCGGCTCAGGAGCCGGTGGGCGAAGTGCCCGGCGTGTACGCCGGCCGCTTCATCTTGCCGGCCTCGCCATTCTTCTGGCTGGGGCCGAGCGGGGGGTGCGGGTAGCGGGCCTTGGCCTTGCCCGACGCCTGCGACATCTCCTTGGAGATGGTCTCGGGCGGCACCTTGACGGCGTAGTTCGCGCCGTAGGGGTTGCTGGTCTTCATGCGGATTCTCCTGGGTTGGGTGCGGACAGGACCCTTGCGGGCCCTATCCTACACCGTTCACTTCTTGATCACGGCCGTGCCGACGTACGACGGGCCGATGACTTCGTACCCGAAGACCATGAGCCCCCGGATGATGTAGCCGAAGTCGTTCGGGTTGTCGATCATCTGGCACTCGACGATCTGCGACGCGAACGTCAGGCCGGCCGAGTGGCCGAACATGGCGTACGAGGCGGGGCCAGGCGAGGTCTGCGTGAGCAGGTTGCGCGACTGGTAGATCGTGAAGCGGTCGATCTCGCCGACCTTGCCGTTGCGCAGGATCGACACGCCGTCGCCGGCCAGCGACGCGATGCGCAGGTCCGACTTCTTGATCAGCGCGATCGCCCACGGCGGCAGCACGAACCAGCGGCCTTCGTCGCTGACGTTCTGCTCGTCGAGCACCGTGCCGCAGTCGACGATGAAGTCGACGACGGTGGCGGCGGTGATCTGCCGCGGCGTGGTGGAGTCGCCCAGGTTGATGTCGTTGGAGTCAGCGCCCGCGGAGGGGCCCTGGTTGTCCGCAGACACGTCTGCCGGGATCGTCACCAGCATGTCGGCGTCGGCCGCGATGCGCAGCTGGATCGAGCCGTCGTTGGCGAAGATGTCCGCCAGGTCCAGGTCCGACTGGCGCGAGTCGACCGTCGACAGGGCGACGGCAAACGACTTGGCCTGGTCGATCGCCAGGGTCACCGAGTTGTTCGTCGGGTACTGGGCTGAGAGGCCCGCGCCGATGACGTAGTCGGAGACGGTGACGTCCGGGATGGTGCGGATCTTGACCTGCGCGCCGAAGCCCGCGATCTCGCCCTCGTAGTCCGTCGACGCGATCTCGCCGAAGACGGTGGTCTTGTAGAACTTCTCGACCAGCTTGCCCGAGTAGATTTCGGGGTCGAAATTGATGGTACCGCTCGGACCATAGTCCGGGATACCCGATGCACGTGGAACGCCTGCCATGATTGGCTCCTTTATTTGGCGCTACTGGTCACCGACCAGCACGGAGCTTCAACCTTGCTTCAAACGTCGCACGCTCTTTGTCCGTGACCTTGCCGAGGGCGGCCCGCTTGTAGAAGTCCTTGACCTCGGCCTGCGTGGGCGGGCGAAGATCCTGGGCATTCGGCTGCGGCGGGGGCTCTGCCCCTGGTGCCGCGCCGCTACCGCTGGGCGCAACCGGAGGTGCCGGCAGTTCCTTCGACTTGAGCCACTTCTCGACGATGTCGGCCACCTTGTCTGCCCGAAGGGCGGTGACGTGCTTCGTCAGAATCTCTTGCCGTTGGATCCCGGTCTCGGGGTCCTCTTCCATCAACCACGACAGCCAGCCTGGATCGGTGTCGATCTGAGCCATGTTCGGGATGCGCGATTCAAGCGCCTCCGTGAATGACTCCTTGCGCAGTCGAAGCTGTTCAGCCGCGTCGGCCTGGCGTTGATCTCGCAGGGGTTTGATTTCCTGCTCGACCACCGTTCGGGCCTGCTTGGTCGCTGCCGCCAGCGCCGCTTGCGCGATCGCACGTGCATCCTCTTCGCCGATGTCCTTGATCTGCTCGGGCGAGAAGAACTCGCCCAGGTCGATCTCGTTCGCCGGCGTGCTGGGGATCGCGGTCTTCAGGGTTCGGACCTCGTCCTCCAACTCGGTAATCCGCCCACGGAGTCCAGCCAGTTCGGCGCGGTGCTCGTCCTCACGGACCCGGAGACGGCCTGCGGTCGCGTCGAAGCGTTGCTTCCAGTACGCGGGGTCGCTGTGTCGCGGGTCGGCGGGCGGCGCAGGGGGCGTCGGTGCTGCCGGATTCAGGTTGGCGGGGTCTGCGCTCGACGCGGGCGTCGGCAGCGCGGGATCAGGTGTCTCCGGTTCGTTCCGTGCCTTGATGCGTTCCTCGATTGCTGCGGATCGCTTCAGGACGGCGCGGGGGAGGCGCGTTTCGTTCTTGGCTGGTGAAGCCTGCATTTGGGTCTCCGAGATCCAGGGCCACCATCAACGGGTGTCTGGGGAACCGGTTTTGCAGGAGGCCGGGGCGGCGAGTCCAGCGATCACGCAGCGTACGGAGTCCGTGAGGTGACGGGGCGTACGTTGCGGGTCAGCTTCTGCTGTGCCTTGGTGATGTCGCCGATCAACTCGGCGAGCTCAAGTGCGCGGCCCTGGAAGCGGTAAACCTCTTCACCGGTCGAGGAGCGCAGTGCTTGATCACGTTCAGCCAGCTTGGCTTGCAGCAACCTGAGCAGATACTGGCCATCGGGGCTCTTGTGGAACCGATCGAAGAAAGCCAGATCGTCATTGCTCAGGTGCATGGCGACGCATTCTAGTCTTCTTCCGCGAGATCCTTCAAGAGCCTGCGGGTAATCTCCTCGGCGCGGAGCCGATTCATCTTCTCTTGGGCAAGAGTGCTGCGCAGCGCGTTGACCTGGTTCTCCAGCGCCTTGACCATCGCCGCGGTAGCCTTCTCCATCGCCGCGATCTGCTGGTCTTGCGCGTCGATCTTGAGGACCAGCGAGTTGACCTTTGTCACCAACGCAGGCATCCGATCGTCGACCGGAGGCGCCGGGGCTGCCGAGGCCGCCGGGGGTTCTACAGGTGGCGCACTGGGTGCTTCGCTGGGCGCGACCAACGCCAGCTTGCGCGCGCCCTTGACCTTCGGCACCGGCACGTCCGGCGCGGGCACGTCAGGCACCGGCTCCGGCGTTACCGCGGCCAGGTCGGCGGCCACGCCGCGCGCCAGCAGTTCAGGCTTGGGCGCCGGCGGCGCGTCCGGCATGTTGGTGATCTCGGCCGGCAACGGCTCCGGCGGCTCGGGCGCGGTTGTTTGCAGGCCGCGCCGGCGCACGTTCGGGTAGCCGAGGTACTTGGCCGACAGCAGGTCGTCTGCGCCCGACGACACTGTGATCGTGACGGTCGAACCCTCGGTGGCCTCAGCGCCGCCCGCAGGCGCTTGGCTGATGACATCGCCGGCCGCGACCGTGGTCGAGGTGGCCGTTTCGACCGCGACGACGAAGCCTGCAGCCTCGAGCGCCGCGACGGCGGCGGCTTGGCTCAGCCCGCTGACGTCAGGGACGACCGCCGCGGCCGAGGACTGCCATGCGGTGCCCTGCCAAGCACCGACAGCCCACGCGCCGGCAGCCCATGCGGTCACGGCGCGCCGCCCCAGTTCGTCGTGGTGCTGCCGTTGGCCTGCACCGGGTCAGCGATCACGTGCGTGATGTTGGCGTTGACCGCGTTGGTCGCGCCGAACGTCAACTGATCGGTCTTGGCCTTGATCGCGGCCACCTCGGTGTCGATGTAGCCCGCCACCGTCGACAGCGCAGCGGCGGTGGCCAGCGTGCCCAGCTGCGTGTCGAGGTTCGCCGCGGCAAGCCCAACCGCGGACCGAGTGCCGGCAGCGTCCAGCGGCGCCGTGTAGGCGCTGGTGAGCAGCCGCAGCGCCACCGAGGCCAGCACCGCGGCGACGTCGGCCGAGATGCTCGCTCCGGCGGGCGCGCCGAGCCGGGCCATGATCGCATCGGTCGCAGCGATGATCAGGGACTCGTCGGCGGGGTCCGTTGGCAGGTTGGTGGTCTTGGCGTTGATCGCGGACAGCTGCGTGTCGAGGTTCGCCGAAGCGAGGCCCACGGCGGTGCGCACGCCAGCAGCGTCAAGCGTAGACAGGCCTGACTGGATCTCGGCCACGGCATCGGTCGCGAGCGCCGAAGCGGTGAGCGTGTTTGCGTTCATGGTCCCGACGGTCACCGCCGCCGTCACCGATGCGACCGCGCCGCTGACGCTGGCGACGACTTGGTCGACGTCGATGTTCGTGCCCGAGAGGTTCTGCGCGGTGGCCGGGCTGCCGATGTTGGCCCAGTCGAGCCCGGCCTCGCCGCCGGCGCTGACGTCGAGCGTGCGCCCGGCCGTGGTCGGCTTGAGCGCTGCCTCCTTGCGGATCGTGAACGAGGCGACAACAGCGCCTTGCACCGACACGCCGTCGACCGTTCCGTTTGCGATGACGATGTCGAAGCACGACCCCGCCGAGTAGAACGTGCCGTCGGCGCTGGTATCGATCGCAAAGTGGTTCAACCCCGGGAAGCCGTCGAAGTCGGTCGTCAGCGTCACCCCGGCCGTGCTCTGCGTGGTGCTGCCGTCCTTGTAGACCGCAAGGCCCGGCCCCGAACCGCCGCCCAGCGTGAACGGCGCGCCCGTGCTCGGCTGGTAGGTGGTGAACTTCCCGTAGAGGATCGTCGAGAGGTCGTAGTCGCCGAGGTGCTTCATGATTCAGCCTGCGAGGGGTTGCGCCGCGCCGCCGCCGCGGCCTGACAGCGGGTTGAAAACAAGACCGCCGCCACCTTCGGTGAACGTGGCATAGATGTTCATGCCGCCCGAGTACGTGCCGTCAGTGCCCGGCCACGTAGCGGGCGGGCTAGCATAGCTGAACGTGCCGTTGGCCATCAACGCGTCGACACCACTGTCGTCTTTGGCGTAGTAGGCAGGGAAGTTGTCGGCGACGACGCCCAGCCAGTAGTACGTGCCGTCAACCAGGCTGAGTGAGGGTGCGGCGACAGTAATCGGTCCCCCGCCACCGGAGCCTGAACTGACGCCCGGATCGGAAACCGCCAGCAAAGCATCGGGCGCCCCGGCGTTGTCCGAGAGGACGACCAGCTTGAAGTTGACCGAGGCCGACGTGCTGGGTCCGAACCACGTGGTCAAGCTGTCGAGCGTGCCGCCGCCAACGCACTGGTAGCGCGAAACCAAGCACCGGCTGTCGGACCCCGGAAACTCCCCGGTCCCCCGTGTGGTGTCGCCGAAAGTAGCCATCGTTCAATCCTGCCGGCGGGCGATCAACCAACCTTTGTGGATGAGCCGGTTGTGGGTGGTGATGTCCGTCATGAAGAGGGATTGCCTGCCAAGTCGAAAAGGCTGAACCACCCCGCTGCTACTGCAGGGCGGGAGGCGAGCTTGCAGAGTGTGACGCGCTGCTTTGCGCTACGCGCGATGTCGTGACCGGATAGAACAGCCATGACGGCTCCTGCTCACCTTGAAGGCGCCCGCGCAAAGGTTGGGTGAAACCTGTGTGCGGGGCCTTGCTCAGACCACCGGG